>Ga0182740_1000130_pt1 | contig 120453 bp, 110 predicted proteins | sample eDN5th37CKraftBY_FD_128872 | JGI IMG/M metagenome (GOLD analysis project Ga0182740, IMG submission 128872) | Enriched backyard soil microbial communities from Emeryville, California, USA - eDNA 5th pass 37_C Kraft BY (version 2) (version 2) | ecosystem: Environmental > Terrestrial > Soil >...
GCGGCATCGGCCACGGCGACGAAGCCCGCGATCTTCGGTTTGCCGCCAGCCTCGGTCCGCCGCTTGAACAGCGATTGCACGACGGGATGGTCGGGAGAAGTATCCATGGGCGGGAAATGCAGCCCGCCCAATTCCCACTCGACCTTGATAGGATGTTCCTGCAGCCACAGGTCCTGTTGGCAGAAATGGTGGACGAAGGCTTCGAACTCGGCCCGGATCTCCTTGCTGGTCTGGTTGGGCAGGAACTTGTAGTCGAGATCGATGACCGCCACGTCCGGGATGATGGCCGGGTTGGTCATGATCAGCGGCAGGCCGTCCGGTCCGAGGCCGGCGCCGCCACGGATGACGCCGACATTGATGGTGTTCATCCCCGGTGGCAATAACGGGTGCTGGCGCAGCCGGCAGCGTGAGCTCTCGAATTGGCGAAGCGCCTCGATGAAGCGGGCGGCGATATCGATGGCGTTGGCTGCCGGACGCAGGCGGCCCGGCTCGTCGCGTTGCGGCCAGATCTCGTTGTAGCGCCAGGCCGAATGTCCCTGGCGGCCGGTGATCGTGACGCGGATCCATTCCAGGCCTCCCTCGCAGGGCTGGATCTCGCCCCAGCTCGGCTCGGTTATGATCGCCGCCTTTCCCAGATGGCCGCGCCTTACCGCGTCGATGGCTCCGAAGCCCCCCGCTTCCTCATCGACCACCGAATGGATGGACACCCTGCCGTCGAGCTCGATGCCCGCCCTGCGGATGGCTCGCACAGCGGCGATTGCCGCGGCGACGCCGCTCTTCATGTCGACGGCGCCGCGACCATAGAGCCTGCCGTCCTTGATATCGCCGCCGAACGGATCGACCGTCCACGCCGAGCGCTCGCCGACCGGCACGACGTCGATATGGCCGCAGAGAAGAAGGCTGCGCTTCTCCGATCCGCTGAGATCGCCCACCACATTGGGCCTGTTGTCGAACACGTCCCAGCGATTGACGGACATATCGAGCGCTTTTAGCTCCCGCTCGACGACATCCTGCACCGCACTTTCACGATTCTGCTCGGGATCTGCCACGAATTTTGGATTGACGGACGGGATGCGCACCAGTTCCTGCGTGAGGCTGGTGGCGTAGTCCCGATCCTCGTCAAGAGCCTTCCATGCCGCGCTGACAGCAGCTTCGGTACTGGTCATCTGGTGCCTCCCTTCAAATACATCGCTCAGCGGCCGATAGGCCCGGCGGAGATTTCCTCGATCAAGGCGTCGGTCGAAACCTGACGGCAATAGCCCTTGATGGCGCGCAGCGTGTTGTCGTGGCGCTCCTGGCTGTATGTGGCGCAGGCATCCGGAACGAGCGTCACCAGATAGCCGAGATCGCAGGCATCGCGGATGGCGGATTCGACGCATTGGTCGGTGACGAGGCCGCAAAGGACGAGCTGCTTCACGCCGAGATTGCGCAGCAAATAGTCGATGTGGGTGGACACGAAGACGCTCGAAGACGACTTGGGCAACACGATTTCGTCGTCGCCCGGCGCGATCTCGTCGATCACCTTGCCGTCCCAGGACCCCTTGGGCACATGGAAGCCGGTTATCTTGTAGTCCAGGCTCCGGTCGCGGCCGTCCTTGGTCAGGCTCTCGATCGTAGTGTACAGCACTTCGATGCCTGCCGCCCGGAACGCCTTCTGCAGGCGCTGCATGTTCGGAATGGCAAGGGTTGCCAACCGGTCGAAATAGTACCCGTACTTGGCGGCAATCTCGGAGTCGGGCACGTCCTTGAACTCGCCACCGTCGCGACGGACAGAGAAGTTCTGAACGTCGATGAACAGCAGGGCCGACGCCTCAGGGTCGAGCGGGATCTCGCGCGTATCGGGAAAATGTCTGGCCATGGACGGCATGTCCCTCGTCTTTGATCGCCGCGGCGAGCGCCTCGGCGACGAGCGTTGCCCATCGCGCCTGGCCGCTGCCATCGGCGATCAGATCGTTGCGGATTTCGAGTAGCAGATGCGGAATCCCGCGCGCCTCGCCATGCACGGGGATAGTGTAGTCCGACGTGTCGTCGACGATATAGGGCTGGTTCGCAGCTGCCGGAACGTCGGGATTTCGCTCGCGGAACGCCCAGAGAAAGCGGTCGGCAAGCCGTCGGTCGCGATTGAAGAGCACACCCAGGTGCCAGGGTCGCGGTGCTCCACCGGCCAGCTGCGGCGTGAAGCTGTGGACCGCGACCAGGACTGTCGTCTTGCCGGAGCGCCGCTCAAGTACCCCGGCCAGCGCCTCGTGAAAGGGTCGATGGATTTCCTCGAAGCGCCGACGCCTCGCGCTTGGGCTCAATCCGGCATTGGACGGCACTGCAGTACCGTCGCTGATTTCAGGAAAGCAGTCCGGAGCGTCGAAGGGACGGTTGCAGTCGACCACGAGCCGGCTGTAGCGCTGGAGGACCAACGGCGCGTCCAGAAGGGCCGACAAGTGACGCGACACCCGTTCCGCTCCGACGTCCCAGGCGATGTGCCGCTCCATGTCGGCCGGAGAGACGCCAAGGTCCCCGATGCGAGCCGGAACGGCGCGTCCTGCATGCTCGCAGGAGAGGACGACGGCCGAGGGACCTTCCCCGTTTACGAGTTCGACCGGATGAGGGTCGCTCGGTGCCAACAACCTCGTCAAAGCATCTTCTGACTGCAACGTGCTCCCCGGAGCCCTGCCGATCAGGATCGATCGAATGGCGGCCTTGCCTGGAAAGGAAAGAAATTTTTCTATCATAGTCAATCCTGATTTTCGATTTGACTATTTTTTTTCAAAACAGATAATGCCGCCGGGGAACCTGACAGAGAACAACAGCACCATGACCGTGCGTGAAACGATCCGGCGTGAGACGGCGAAGCTGACCGCCAGCGAGCGCAAGATCGCCCACGCGGTGCTGGCGGATTACCCCTTCAGCGGCATTCAGACGATCCAGGAGCTGGCCGAGCGGACGGGCGTGAGCGCCCCCTCGATCACACGCTTCGTCAGCAAGATAGGCTTTGCCGGCTATCAGGAATTCCAGCGGCAACTGATCGGAGAGTTGCGGGAGGGACGGCGTTCGCCGCTCGACCTGAAAGCCACCGAAAGGGTTTCCGACGGCGATTTCCTCGCCGACTATACGCGACGCGCCTCCGTCCTGCTCGCCGACATGGCCACTGCCGTGCCCCAGGAGCAGTTCGATCGCATCCTCAAGCTGTTGTCGGATCCCTCGCGCAACATCTTCCTGCTCGGCGGCCGCATCAGCGATACGGTCGCGGGCCTCCTGTCGCGCCATCTGCGGCAGATCCGGCCGAGAATCCATCATTTGTCCCCCAACCCGGAACAGTGGCCGGATCAGCTCCTGAATATGCGCAGGCAGGACGTTTTCGTCTTGTTCGATTTCCGCCGTTATCAGCCTGACTTGGCAAGACTTGCCGAGGTGGTCGCGAACAAACGCCATTCGACGATCGTGCTGATCACCGACAGGTGGATGTCGCCGATCGCCCGATACAGCGACCATGTGGTTGCCTTGCCGATCGAGAACGACACGGCCTGGGACACTGCGATCTGCGCGGTGGCGTTCGTCGAAGCGCTGATCGTCAAGGTTTCGCAGGCCGATTGGCCCGCCACAAAGACACGTATCGAGGCCTGGGACGAATTGCGTCTTTCGCCGCCGGTTTCAAAGAACGGGGAACGGGATGACTCGTGAGGAAATGATCATCGCTTGCTGCACGGACCTGGCGGGCAAGGTGCGTGGCAAGGCTTTTCCCGCCGTCCAGTTCGACAAACGTTTGAAGCGCGGCGTCGGATGGACGCCGACCAACGTGCAGATCACCTGTTTCGACACCATCGCCGAAAGCCCCTTCGGCTCGCTCGGCGATCTCGTGCTGATCCCCGACGATGCCGCCCATGTGCGCGTCGAGCTCGAGGGCGGGATTGAGCACTTTGCGCTTGGCGACATTCGTCACACCGACGGAAGACCTTGGGAATTCTGCACACGGTCGATCCTGAAAGGCGCGCTGGACCGTTTGAACAGGGTTGCCGGTGTCACTCTATTCGGCGCGTTCGAGCATGAGTTCCAGTTTCGCAACGGATCGAGCCCGCTGGGGGACGCCTTCTCGACGGCGAGCTTCCGGGCCGAACGCAAGCTGGCGGAAACGCTCGTCGCGGCAATGCGCGCCGCCGGGCTGGAACCCGACACCTTCATGAAGGAGTACGGGACCGGCCAGTACGAAGTAACGATGGGGCCCTCGCGCGGCGTGGCTATCGCAGACCAATCGACCATCCTGCGTGAACTGCTGCGCGCGATCCTGGCGCAGTCGGGGCGTGAGGTGACGTTCACGCCCATCCGGAATCCCGCCGGCGTCGGCAACGGTGTGCACGTCCATCTGAGCTTCCTCCGCGGAGAGCAACCGGCCACTTGGGATCCCAATGGCAAGCATGAGCTCTCAACGCTTGCCGGACAGTTCATCGCCGGCATCCTGAAATATCTCGATTCGATCGTGGCGCTGACCGCACCCAGCGCGATTTCCTATCTCAGGCTGACCCCCCATCGCTGGAGCGCGGCCTTCAACAATCTGGGCTTCCGAGACCGCGAGGCATCGGTGCGCATCTGCCCTGTCTCGGACCTGAGCGACGTCGCCAAAGCGGCCCAGTTCAACTTCGAGTTTCGTGCGGCCGACGCCTCCGCCAGCCCTCATCTGCAGCTTGCGGCGATCGTTCATGCCGGCGTGCAAGGCATCGAGGAAGGGCTCCCGACGCCCGATGCCACTACCGAGGATCTGTCGCTGCTCGAGCGGGACGCGCTCAAGGCCCGGGGCGTCGTGCGCCTGCCCGAGTCACTGCCGGAGGCGCTCGAGCGCTTTGCCCGCAACAGCACGGTCACTGGGTGGTTTCCGGAAGGCTTCGCCGACGTCTATCTCAAGCACAAGCATGGAGAGATAGCGTTCCTCGAGGGCAAGACCGAGTCGGAGGTCTGCGGCTTGTACGAGCAGACCTATTGAGCTTCCCGCGACGGGCGCGTCTGCATCGGCGCTAGGTTTGGAAGGAGGAGAACATGAGCCATTCATTGACCATAGAAAAGGATTTCGTCGACGACGTCGTGGGGTGGCGCCGGCATCTTCACGCCCATCCTGAGACGGCCTTCGAGGAAAACGGGACGGCCGACTTCGTCGCCAAGAAGCTCGAGGAGTTCGGGGTCGAAGTCCATCGTGGAATAGGAGAGACGGGCATTGTCGGCACCTTGAAGCGGGGCACGAGCCCCGTTGCAGTGGGCCTGCGCGCGGATATGGACGCCCTGTTCATCCACGAGCAGAACCGGTTCGACTATCGCTCGAAGGTGGACGGGAAGATGCACGCATGCGGCCATGACGGGCATACCGCGATGCTGCTCGGGGCCGCCCGGTATCTTGCGGAGAGGGGCGAATTCGACGGCACTGTGCGGTTCATCTTCCAGCCGGCGGAAGAGACCGGGGATGAGCGGTGCGGCGGCAATGCGATGGTCAAGGACGGTCTGTTCGAGAGATTTCCGGTCGATGCCGTCTTTGGCCTGCATAATTGGCCCGGCCTTCCCGCCGGAAGCTTCCAGATGCGCTCCGGCCCGATGCTCGCCTCGATCGACACGTTCGAGTTCTCGATCGGCAGCCAGCTGGCCCATCCGGCTTCGCAGTTCGTCGTTCCGGACCCGCTTCTCATCGCGACAAGGATCGTGCAGGACATGCACGCCTACAAGGCGCGGTATCTCAATCCGGCCGAGCCCGTCGTCCTCTCGATCACGCAGTTTCAGAGCGGCAATCCCGCGGATCGGCAGGGCGTGCACGTCACGCCCGACAAGGCGGTCGTTCGCGGCACGCTCTACACCCTCAACGATGCGGTGCGCGACGATTTCGAAACCGGGTTGGAGAAGATCGTCCGCCACGCCGCCGAAGCGGCGGATGCCAGCCACACATTCGCGTTCGAGCGCGGTTATCCCGTGCTGCGCAATACTGTCGAGGCAACACAGTTCGCCGCCTCTGTGGCCAGAGATCTCGTGGGTCCTCAGCTTGTGGACGACACGATGCAGCCTTTGATGGGCGCGGAGGACTTCGCTTTCATGCTCGGCAGCGTTCCTGGATGTTATGTGTTTCTCGGCGCGCATCGCGAAGGTGAGGCACCGCGCCAGCTTCACAACCCTAGCTACGACTTCAACGACGACATCATACCGACCGGGATTCGGTATTGGGCCACGTTAGCGCAACGGTATCTGAGCGACGCAGCCTCCAAACGCATGTGAGGGGCAAAGATAGGGTGTGACAGCGGTAGAGCCGAAACGGCCCCTCGACATCGTCGAGCCGCTCGCCCTTGGCCTCCTGGCGGGAATCGAATGAGCCAGCGATCGTCATGGTTTCGCCGGCAGAATCGAGGCCTGCGAAGAGTTGCGGCCGTGAAACCCTTCTGCGCCAAGTCCACCGACCACGGCGCTTAGCCGCCCCTACATCCCACCCAGCCGCGCGGTGCGCCGATAAAGCCCCAGGCACTCGGCGGCGATCGCTTCAGGCGAAAATCGGTCGGCGATCCGCTGGCGACCGGCCGCGCCCATGCGCGTGCGCCGATCGGGATCGGTGGCAAGCGCCGCGATTGCCAGCTTCCAATGCATGGGGTCGGCAGGCAGCGCCAGGCCCGATACCTCATTCTCGACAATGTCGCCCGTTCCACCGACATTCATGCTAAGGACTGGGACCGACCGCGACATCGCTTCGGCGATCGCCAGGCCGAAGGATTCGCCCGGCATCTGGGTGGGGGTCGCATAAAGGTCGAAGGCCGGCATGAGGTCGCGAGCGTTGGCGATCTGCCCAACCAGCTTCAGACGGTCGCCACCGGCCTCCCTCAGCCGCCTCAATTCCGCCTCGTCCCGCGTCGCCCCGACGACGACGAGCACGAAGGGAGGCCCCAGCCGGCGCACCACATCCGCAAGGAAAGGCAGGTTCTTGATCGGACGGATGGCGCAGACTGTGCCGACGGCAAAGTCCTTGGGGCCGATGCCGAGCCGCGCGCGCAGCGCAGCGCGGTCCACGCCGTTCCCTTCCGGCAGCTCGATCGCATGGTGAAGCACCGCCACGCGTGAGGGCGAGATGCAGCGCCGGAGGAGCTTCCCACCCATCCAGTTGTTGACCATGGCGTGGGAGGGGACGACGAGCTTGTCCACGCGCCGGTTGAAATAGGTTTTCCAGTCGAACGGGTTGAGAAGGTTGAGCCCCCCGATCGCCCCATGATCGAAGAGCACCGGCACGCCCGGTTGACCTTCAAGGGCCTTCATGACGGCCAGCGCCACCGGGCGTCCGGTTGCAATATGCACGAGGTCCGGCCGGAAGGCGGCGACCGCGTCGGCGATCGGCTGCGTGATCTTGCCGCTCGGGAAATAGCGCCCGAACTTCCGCGCAAGTCTGGACCCCTTCTCGTTGCGAAGCTCGGACAACACCACATGGCGGAACGTGACGCCTCCGGTCTCCAGCACGCGGAACACCGCATGATTGAGAACCTTCGCTCCTTCCGAAACAAGGAGGACCTTCATCGCAGCATCACTCGGGTGGCGATTGTCGCAGGGGACCGATTCCGAATCGGAAATCGCTTCGCCGAAGCTCGGCACAAGGCCTCGGCGCAGCCGATCAGACGCGCCGCTCCACCATCATCTTCTTGATCTCGGCGATCGCCTTGGCCGGGTTCAAGCCCTTCGGGCAGGTCTGCGCGCAGTTCATGATGGTGTGGCAGCGGTAGAGCCGGAACGGATCCTCGAGATTGTCGAGCCGCTCGCCGGTCGCCTCGTCGCGGGAATCGATGAGCCAGCGATAGGCCTGAAGCAGCACCGCAGGCCCGAGATAGCGTTCCCCGTTCCACCAATAGCTCGGGCATGAGGTCTGGCAGCAGAAGCACAGGATGCACTCGTAGAGCCCGTCGAGCTTCTGGCGATCTTCATGGCTCTGGCGCCATTCCTTGGCCGGCTCCGGCGACACCGTCTTCAGCCATGGCTCGATCGAGGTGAGCTGGGCGTAGGGAACCGTCAGGTCCGGCACGAGGTCCTTGACGACCGGCATGTGCGGCAGCGGATAGACCTTCACCGCTCCCGATATGTCATCCATGCCCTTCGTGCAGGCCAGCGTGTTGGACCCGTCGATGTTCATGGCGCAGGAGCCGCAGATTCCCTCGCGGCAGGAGCGGCGCAAGGTCAGCGTCGGGTCGACCTTGTTCTTGATCCATAGCAGCGCATCCAGCACCATCGGCCCGCAATCGTCGATGTCGACGAAATAGGTGTCGATGCGCGGGTTCTCGCCGTCGTCCGGCGACCAGCGATAGATGCGGTATTCGCGAAGGTTCGTCGCGCCCTCCGGCTTCGGCCAGGTCTTGCCGGTCCGGATCTGCGAATTCTTGGGAAGGGTGAGTTCGACCATTAGAACATCCTCTCGGCGGGTGCGCTCAGTACACCCGCGCCTTGGGCGCGATCTTCGCGGGATCGATGCCGCCTTCCGACACCGGCAGCATCGTCTCGGTGTGCACGGGACGGTAGGCGAGTGTCACCTTGCCGTCGGCACCCACCCAGGACAGCGTGTGCTTGCGCCAGTTGGCGTCGTCGCGCGCCGAGAAATCCTCGCGCGCATGAGCGCCGCGGCTCTCCTTGCGCGCCTCGGCCGAGTAGACCGTGGTGATCGCATTGGCCATCAGGTTCTCGAGCTCGAGGGTCTCGACGAGATCGGAGTTCCAGATCATCGAGCGGTCGGAAACCTTGATGTCGGGAAGCTCGGTCCAGAGCTCGGACATGCGCCGGCAGCCGCTTCCCAGCGATTCCTGCGTGCGGAACACGGCGGCGTCTTCCTGCATGGTCTTCTGCATCTTCTCGCGCAGGAAGGCGGTCGGCTGCGAACCGTTGGCATGGCGGAGGCGGTCGAAGCGATCCATGATCTTCTCGACCGAGGCTGCATTGGGCGCCGGAATCGGGGCCTCGCGATCGACCACCTGACCGGCGCGGATCGCGGCGGCGCGACCGAAGACCACGAGATCGATCAGCGAGTTGGAGCCCAGCCGGTTGGCACCGTGGACGGACGCGCACCCCGCCTCGCCGACGGCCATCAGGCCCGGCGTCACGCGGTCCGGGTTCTCCGCGGTCGGGTTGAGCACCTCGCCCCAATAGTTGGTCGGGATGCCGCCCATATTGTAGTGCACGGTCGGCAGGACCGGGATCGGCTCGCGCGTCACGTCGACGCCGGCGAAGATCTTCGCCGACTCGGAGATGCCGGGCAGCCGCTCGTGCAGCACCGCCGGATCGAGGTGGTCGAGGTGCAGGAAGATGTGGTCCTTGTTCTTGCCGACGCCGCGGCCCTCGCGGATCTCCAGCGTCATGCAGCGCGACACCACGTCGCGCGAAGCGAGGTCCTTGGCTGAAGGCGCGTAGCGTTCCATGAAGCGCTCGCCTTCGGAATTGACGAGATAGCCGCCCTCGCCGCGCGCGCCTTCGGTGATCAGGCAGCCCGCGCCGTAAATGCCGGTCGGATGGAACTGCACGAATTCCATGTCCTGGAGGGGCAGGCCGGCGCGCGCCACCATGCCGCCGCCGTCGCCGGTGCAGGTATGGGCCGAGGTCGCCGAGAAATAGGCGCGCCCGTAGCCGCCCGTCGCCAGCACCACCATCTTGGCGGAGAAGCGATGGATCGTGCCGTCGTCCAGGTTCCACGCCACGACGCCGGTGCAAGTGCCGTCCGGCTCCATGATCAGGTCGAGCGCGAAATATTCGACGAAGAACTGCGCGTGATGCCTCAGCGACTGGCCATAGAGCGTATGAAGTATGGCGTGGCCTGTGCGGTCGGCGGCGGCGCAGGTGCGCTGCACCGGCGGCCCGTCGCCGTAGTTCATCATGTGGCCGCCGAACGGCCGCTGGTAGATCTTGCCTTCCTCGGTGCGCGAGAAGGGCACGCCGTAATGTTCAAGTTCGTAGACGGCGGCCGGCGCCTCGCGCGCCAGATATTCCATCGCATCGACGTCGCCCAGCCAGTCCGACCCCTTGACCGTGTCGTAGAGGTGCCACTGCCAGGAATCCGGCCCCATGTTCTGCAGCGATGCGGCGATGCCGCCCTGGGCGGCTACGGTATGGGATCGGGTCGGGAAGACCTTGGTGATGCAGGCCGTGCGCAGCCCCTGCTCGGCCATGCCGAGCGTCGCACGAAGGCCGGCGCCGCCAGCGCCCACCACGACAACGTCGAACTTGTGGTCGACGAACTGATAGGCCGCCTTGGTACTTTTTGTTTCTGCCTTGGCCACGCCTCAGCCTCCGAATGCAAGCTTGAGCAGCGAGAAGACGGCAACCACGCCGACCGCTACCGTGAAGAACGTATTGAGGACGATCAGTGCGAGCTTGTTCAGTTCGCCATGCACATAGTCCTCGATGATGACCTGCATGCCTATCCGCATGTGATAGAGCACCGACACCAACACCAGGATCAGGGGAAGGGCCACGAAGGGACTGGAAAGCGTCGCCCGCGTCTGGGCGTAATCCGCGCCGTTGATCGCGACGAGCAGTCCGACGAAGAACAGCACGAGCGGGATATTGGAGATGGCGGTGAGACGCTGCTTCCAGAAATGGCCGGTGCCTTCCCGGGCCGAGCCCAGGCCGCGAACCTTGCCGAGCGGTGTGCGCATGTCGGCCATTATCAAAAACCTCCGCGCGCGGCGTAGCCCGCGATCCAGATCAGGACGGTGAGAGTGATCGAGCCGGCAAGCGTCGCCCAGGCGATCTTCGAGGCGGTGTGCTTCTCGAGTCCCGCGCCGGTGTCCCAGATGAGGTGGCGGAGACCGCCCAGCATGTGGTGCATCAACACCCAGGTGTAGGCGAAAAGGACGAGCCGGCCGAACCAGCTTCCGTAGAGCCAGCTCACGAAATTGAAATATTCCTCCGACGTTGCCGCCGCGATCAACCACCAGGCGACCAGCAGAGTGCCGAAATAGAGCGCGCCACCGGTGACGCGGTGCAGGATCGACATCGTCATGGTGATCGGCCAGCGATAGACCGTTAGATGCGGCGACAAAGGCCGTTGGCGGGTGGCTGTCGATTGGCTCATGGCTCCCCCAGGGATCGTGTCCCGCATGTCAGGCGCTCAAGGAGAACGCCGCCGCTTCGGAATGCGACTTCGGGCAGCGCTTTCTAATGCGGTTTTTTCAGCGCGTCAAAGGTCGTGAACGCGTTTCAAAGCATTGATTTCGTTTCAATCGATATGATGGGAATCCGGCTTTCCTCTTCAATCGGTTCAGCCCACGCGCTCCATGCCGCGAATCGGAGGATGCCCCTCACGGCTGATTCGGGTGGGAGCCGGCGGCGCGGAAAGCCGCCCCTCGCGAGGGCGGGCCAGCGGCGTTCCGATGCCGCGCATTGGGAGCGCCTCAATCCGTCAGTGCACGTCGAAGCGGATCACGAAGCTTGTCCAGTCGGCGGGGGCGGCGATCTGCTCGTAGAGCTTGCGCCCGTCTTCGGGCTGGCGCGGGGCATTCAGCATCAGCCGGGTCCAGCCGCGATCCTCGGCATGGTCCGCCAGCACGTCGATCAGTGCCTTGGCGATGCCTTTCGCGCGATGCTCGTGATGCACGTAGATGTGGTCGCAGGCACAGCAGCGCATGCCGGAGACCGGCTCCGGCATATCGGTGAAGATGGCGAAGCCGACGAGCTTGCCGTCGACGCGGGCGCCGAGCACTTCGGCCGTGCGGTCCTGGAGCAGCGATTCGGCGTAGAACTTGTCCGGCCGGCGTGGGGCGCCCCGCTTGAGGGCCTGCGCATAGGCCGCGAGCAGAGGAGCGAACTCGAGGGCGTCCTTCAGCCTCAGCAGGGCGATGTCGATCGTATGGCTCTCGGTCATCGTCTATCCTTCGGTGTCCAACCGCCCCTGTCAATCGCGTTCCGCCAAGAAATACCAACGGTCAATAAGATCAACTGTTGGAACGTGCGACCCCGCGCCGCGCCTTACGGCCGGACCCAAGCGGCCCGGATGGGACGCGCCGGCGATTGAGGTGCCCCGGATGTGCCAACATCCAGGGCCACGGGTAAAGTCCAGCCCCGTGACAATGGTTGAGAAAAGGTTAATCTGTGCGGCAGGTAACGGCATATGTCCAATCAGGGGGGCCCGATGCGTTCGATGCCGAACAGAATGACAATTGCCGCGCTCGCCCTGCTCGGCGCCACGACCACCGGACAGGCTTTGGCCGACAGCCGCTTTCGCGACCGTGTTTCTGCCGATTCCTTCGGCAATCTGGTCGTCTACAGCGCGGCCGGCTACAAGCGGATCGTGGTCGGCGAAGGACATCGCGCCAGGGAGCTCGCCGCATATACGGGTCCGAAAGTCATTTTTGCCGATGAACCGGCGCCTTCTGGTGTCTTCCGCGAATGCCCGGCCGTCCTGCTCAAGGGCCGCAGCTACATGTACGGCCTGCCGGACCATGTGGTGCCGCAACCCTCGCTAGACTTCTGCGACTGAACCGGCCGACCCGTGAAGGTGCAGAGGCCCTGCATCATTCCTTGCCCCTGTTGATCGCTGCCGCCAATCCCGCTTCGCGCATGCGCGCATATTCGTCGGAGACGTGGGAGAGCTGGTGGATGTCGAAATGCGCCGAAAGGGCGGTGCGGAAACCTTGCGCATCGAAACAACGATTGAGCGAACGCTTGATGAGGCTCAGCGCGAAGGGAGGCGTTGCGGAGATTTTCTCGGCCAGTTCCTGGGTGGCGGCATCGAGTTCTGCCCGCGGGACGACCCGATTGACCATCCCGATCTCGCGGGCCTCGGCCGCCGTCATCCTTTCGCCGGTATAGAGGAATTCCTTGGCCCGACGTAGCCCCATCACCCATGGGTGAATGAGCACTTCGACCGCCGCGCAGGACATGGTGCGCACCACGGGGTCGGCGAAGAAGGCATCGTCTGACGCGATGACGAGATCGCAGAGATTGGCGACCATGAAACCGCCTGCGATGCAGGCGCCCTGCACGCGGGCGATGGTCGGCTTCGGGCAATCCCATATCTTGAGCGCGTAGTTGAAATAGCGCTTCTGCTCGTAAGCCCAGCGTTCCTCGACGGTGAAGCCCTGGCGATCGCGTTGGGCCTCCTTCAGGTCGTGCCCCGCGGAGAAGTGATCTCCCTGCCCTCCGATCACGATCGCCCGCACCGCCGGATCGGCTACCGCTTGATCGAGTGCCGCGTCCATTTCGTCCAGAAGCCGCTTGCTTTCCGCGTTGCGCATCTCGGGCCTGGCGTGAAGAATATACGCGACGGTGCCCTGAACCCGGTAGTCGATGTCGTGGTACACAGCTTGTCTCCAGTCTTTCCGGTCCTGTCTGGACGCCTGCTTTCAAGGGTGGATCCTCGCAAACCGGCGTCATCTCAGTCTCGCCCGCCTTGGCGTGGCGCGGTCGAAGGTGCTCGGCCCTTCCAGGATCTATTCCCTCGCACCAGTGAAGCGCGACAAGCCGCCAACGGCGCTGTTCGAGGCCACACGCACTCTGTCGCGCCCCGACTTCTTGGCGTCGTAAAGGGCCTGGTCGGCGCGCTGCAAGAGGTCGGAGAGGCTTTCGCCCTTGGCCAGTTCGGCCACCCCGAAGCTCGCGGTGAACCGCAAGGTTTGCGGCAGCCCCTCTACATAGAGACCGCCGGCGGTGCCCCGAACGCCTTCGGCGAAGAGCCGCGCCGCGACGAGATTCGTACCGGGCAGGACGATGGCGAATTCCTCGCCGCCGATACGCCCCGCCACGTGGTGTGACGAAAGCGCCGAGCGCAGGAACTGGGAGAAGGCCGAGATCACGCGGTCGCCGGTGGCGTGGCCGAAATCGTCGTTGATCGATTTGAAATGGTCGATGTCGGCGATGATCAGCGACACGGGCATGCCCTGCTCGACCGCCTGGATCGACGCGCGGCTGGCCTGGCGCTCGAAGCCGCGGCGGTTGAGCAGGCCGGAGAGAGCGTCGGTTTCGGACGTCTCCATCATATGCGAGACGAGGTCGCGTACGAGAATCACCAGCATCATCAGCGCGATCGCCATCGCAAGGATCGTGCCGGTCGTTTGCGAGGCCATGGCGTAATCGCTCTCCAGATAGGCCTGGGGATTGGCGCCCCACCCCCCGAGATATCCGGCCAGGAACGGCTTGGCGAGGAACTGCACCGCGCTGGCCGCGAGCAGGACCGCGAACGCGCTGTCGAGGGCGCGCCTCTGGCGCGACGACATCACAAGCCCCGCGCCGATTGCCTGCATCACGAAATAGGGCGCCTGGTAGGCCATCATGCGAACGATGGAATGACGCGGCAGGTCCTGGACCAGCGCGACCGCGACGACCGACACCGCGAAGATGACGGCTGACAGCCGCCAAGGGAAAGCAACCTCGTATTTGCGCGCGACGCCGACATTGAAGGCGAAGGTTGCGGCCAGGAACAGCGCGAAGGCGAACACCACCGGCCAGCGCGCATTCGTGACGAACGGCATCGCCGCCTCGACGATCAGATAGGCGACGCCGAAGAAATAGGCCAACGCCAGCCAGCGGGCCGAAACCCGTGCCCGGTCATAGACGGCGATCATCAGGAAGGCCGTCGCAAGGAGTCCCGCAACGATCATATTGATCGTCAGAATATAGTCTGCGCCGCTCATGGGTCCGCCTCCTGGCACAAGGAGTGCACGGCCCGCCCCAAGATCGCGTTAATGTACGATGTGAATAGAACGTTGCCGAAGCAAAATTCAACCGGCCGCACGTCGCCGTTCAACCGGTAGCATACTGACCGAAAAGACGCAGACCTGGTTCCGGCCATTGTCCTTGGCCTGATAAAGCGCGACATCCGCTCGTCCCAGCATCCGCGAAAGCGTATCGTCTCCCGCTTCGCGTTCGGCCAGCCCGAAGCTCGCTGTGAAGGACGTGCCTTTGGGCACGCCGGCTATGGCGACGTTCGCGAACGATACCCGAGCGGTCTCGGCGAAGACCTGCGCCTCGGCGAGAGCCCGCCCTGGAAGCATGATCGCGAACTCCTCGCCGCCTATCCGGCCGATAACGGCTCTCTCTCCCGCCAGTTCGCGCAGGGTGGTGCCGAAGGCTGCGATGACGCGGTCACCGACCGGATGGCCGTAATTGTCATTGATGTTCTTGAAACGATCGAGGTCGGCGAGAACGAGCGAAATCGCTTCGTCGTCGGCAGCGGCCGATGCAAGCAGCGCGTTGCCGCACTCTTCGAAGCCGCGCCGGTTGAGCACGCCCGACAGCGGGTCGCTCAAGACGTCCTTCCGCAGCCTGCCGATCACCTCCATTGCAATTCCGGTCATCAGGCACACGGCAAGCAGCACCGAATTGAAAGCATGCGTCACCGCGGTTGTGATCCAGTAGAGCGACATGAAAATGTCGCCGTCGCTGGCTGGCGGCCCGGTAAAGGCGATGATCGCGATGGGGCGCACCGCGAAATTGACGCCATTGACGAGCAGCGCCACCATGAGCAGCCGGTCGGCGAAGATCTTGTCCTTCACCGGCCGGATCTCGGCCGCCATGACGAAACACATTCCGGCCAGCGCGAAATTGATCGCCAGAACGCGCCAGGCCATGTCCGGCTGGACGAAGAGAAACCAGGACAGGGTCGCCAGTCCGGCGAAACTCATCACGCCAAGTGCCGCATGCGGCACCTTGCGCCCGAACTTCACCAGAATGCCGAGCGCCATCGTATAGGCTGCGATGACGAAGAACGTGTTCGAAGCGAGCTTTGTCAGCGCCACGCCGAACGGCAGGGTGATGCTCTGCAGTACGTAACCGCAGGCGGCGGCAACATAGGAGAAGGCGATCATGCCAATGTAGCGTCGCTCAGGCTGATGCCGCCACAGGATGAAGAAGCCGCCGGCAAAGATCGCTGAGATCGCCGGGTTCAGCAGCGCGATGAAGATGCCGTTGCCCAAGTCCGCCGCCTTTCCGTCGCGGAAACCCTAGCCACAAAGCGGAAACAAGCGGTTAAGCAGATCTCACGATAGTGAAAAACGGATTCCCATCGGCACGTTCCCCTCCGCCTCGGCGGAGGGGAACGTTCGCCCGGGGGTCAGTTCCAGTCGCGAATGTCGACGAAATGTCCGGCGATCGCCGCAGCCGCGGCCATGGCCGGCGACACGAGATGCGTGCGGCCCTTGAAGCCTTGGCGGCCTTCGAAATTGCGGTTCGAGGTGGACGCGCAGCGTTCGTGCGGCTTCAGCCGGTCGTCGTTCATGGCCAGACACATGGAGCAGCCCGGCTCGCGCCAATCGAAGCCGGCCGCGATGAAGATCCTGTCGAGCCCCTCGGCCTCCGCCTGTTCCTTGACGAGGCCCGACCCGGGCACGATCATGGCGTTGACGCGCGGATTGACGGTCCGGCCCTCGACGACCTTTGCAACAGCGCGCAGGTCCTCGATGCGACCATTGGTGCAGGAGCCGATGAAGACGCGGTCGATCTCGATGTCGGTGATCTTCGTTCCCGGCGTCAGCCCCATATAGTCGAGCGCCCGCTTCTTGGAATTGCGCTTCGTTTCGTCCGCGATCTCGTCAGGATTGGGCACCACGCCCTGCACCGAAGCGACGTCCTCGGGCGAAGACCCCCAGGTGACGATGGGCGGCAGCTTGGCGGCATCGAGCACCACGACCTTGTCGAAATGCGCGCCTTCGTCGGAACGGAGCGTCTTCCAATAGGCGACTGCCTTGTCCCAGGCCTCTCCCGTGGGTGCCTTCGGGCGGCCCTTGAGATAGGCGAAGGTCGTCTCGTCCGGTGCGATCAAGCCGGCGCGCGCGCCGGCTTCGATCGACATGTTGCAGACCGTCATGCGACCTTCCATCGACAGTGAGCTGATTGCCTCGCCCGCATATTCGATCACATAGCCCGTACCGCCGGCCGTGCCGATCTCGCCGATGATGGCCAGCACGATGTCCTTGGCGGTGACGCCCTGCGGAAGCTGGCCGTCCACGCGCACCAGCATGTTCTTGGCCTTGCGCTGGATCAGCGTCTGGGTGGCGAGCACGTGCTCGACCTCCGAGGTGCCGATGCCGTGCGCCAGAGAGCCGAAGGCCCCATGCGTGGAGGTATGGCTGTCGCCGCACACGATGGTCATGCCCGGCAGGGTGAAGCCCTGCTCGGGGCCGATGATGTGTACGATGCCCTGGCGCTTGTCGTTCTCGGAGTAATATTCGAGCCCGTAATCGGCGGCATTCTTGGCGAGCGTCTCGACCTGGATGCGGCTTTCCTCGTTCTTGATCCCGTTCTTCCGGTCCGGCGAGGTCGGCACGTTGTGGTCGACCACGGCCAGCGTCTTCTCGGGATGGCGCACCCGGCGCCCGGCCATGCGCAGGCCTTCGAAAGCCTGCGGGCTCGTCACCTCGTGCACGAGATGGCGGTCGATATACAGAAGGCAGGTGCCGTCGTCCTGACGGTCGACGAGATGGTCGTCGAAGATCTTGTCGTAAAGGGTGCGGGGTCCGCTCATGGTCTAAATCCGTCGATAGCGAGAAAATGAAAAGTCCGGCGTCGGCCGGAGGCCCGTCGGCCCTAGGTAAGGCGGCTGGTCAGCGCGCCGGAAATCCGGGCATGAAATCGCGACGGCAGGCGCTTGCGGTCCTGCAGCACGAAGCCCTTATAGGCCGGATCTCCAAAAAGCTCTTCCATCGACAGGCTCAATATCAAGCTTTTGACCTTCCGGCAATTGTGGCGGATGAGGGGTAGGCCCCACACAAACGTTACTTGTGCTTCCCCTTGAGACCGGAATGCTCGTCTTCCTTTCGCGGTTCGTTCCCCCTGAGGCCCAGGCGATCCTCGAGCTTCCACATCAGACCGAGCACAATGAGCGCCACCAGGGTGACGAAGCCGGCGATCTGCCACAGGCCGAAACCACAGGCGAGCCCGATGACGCCGGCGAGCCACATGCCGGCGCCGGTCGTCAGCCCCTGCACTTTGCCGCGGGCGAAGAGGATGGTGCCAGCGGCCAGGAACGCGATCCCTGCCGTCACGGCCTCGACCGCGCGGATCGGGTCCACCCGCGTCGCCTCGCCAACGAACATGGGCGCATGGACGATTTCGATGGTCAGGATACCGAGCGTCGCGGTTGCAAGGCACACCATGATGTGGGTGCGCAGACCCGCGGGCCGACGTCGCCACTCGCGGTCGAAGCCGATCGCCGCGCCGTAAATGGTTGCGAGCAGAAGGCGCGCGACGACGACGGAGAACGGGGTGTAGGTGGGATGGCCGAACTCCTCGACGAGCTTTTCCATGTTTCTCCCGGATCTGGTCCGGCGAGTAACGCGGCCGCAGGCCGGCGGTTCCGTGCCGCCTGTTCAGCCGGAACATCCTGCGCGTGAGCGCCGCCGCGCTGAATGACCCCCTGCGCGCCGCCCATGAAAAAGGCGGCCCAAGCCGCCTTGATCGCTTGTCCGGAATCGACGCGGACTATTCGGCGGCCTTCTCGGCCGCATCGGCGGCAGCCTTCTCGGCGGCCTCTGCAGCGGCCTTCTCGGCAGCCAGAGCCTCGGCGGCGGCAACCTTTTCAGCCTCGATCCTGGCACGCTCGGCTGCGGCAGCCTCACGCTCGGCATCGTTCAGCTTGCGGGCGCGCACGCCGGTGTTCTCGGAAATACGGGCCGACTTGCCGCGACGATCGCGCAGGTAGTAGAGCTTGGCGCGGCGCACCTTGCCGCGGCGGACGATCTCCACGCCCTCGACCAGCGGCGAATAGACCGGGAACACGCGCTCCACGCCTTCGCCATAGGAGATCTTGCGGACGGTGAAATTCTCCTGGAAGCCGGAGCCGGAGCGGGCGATCACGACGCCCTCATAGGCCTGAACGCGGGTGCGCGAACCCTCGGTGACGCGCACCTGGACGCGCACGGTGTCGCCCGCCTGGAATTCGGGAAGCTTGCGCTTGGCTTCGATCTTGGCGGCCTGCTCGGCCTCGAGCTGACGGATAAGGTCCATCTCAGTAATCCTCTTCTTGCTTCTCGACAGCCAGAGCGCCCGCTCTTGCCCGCAGTTCATGACCGCTGGACTATGCCCTCTCTCCCGCCGGGAGAAACGACAGGGGCGAATTCACCGCTCTTATTGACGGGACCGGGACCTGAATCCCGATTTCGGCGGGCTCATACACGCTTCCGCGACGTTTGTCACCATTGCGGATGCATTTTCGCGTACCCAGCGCATAGGTGGCAATCAATCGGCCTTGGTCCAACACGTTCGCGTCCGGATGAAACTGTTTTTAGCCTGCCGCCCTTGCCTTGGCCGCGCGGGCTTCCTAGAGGAAGTCGTCGAATTCCGCCAGGTGTCCCGCTCCTTGTCGCTTCTCGTCGTCGTCCTGATCTTCCTTTCCGGTCTGCTGTCGGGCGCGGTGAACGCGGTCGCTGGGGGCGGCACCTTCATCACCTTCGCCGCGCTCTCCCTCGCCGGCATCCCGCCGATCGCGGCCAACGCGACGTCGTCCGTTTCCCAGCTTCCCGGCTACGTCACCTCGACGCTCGCCTATTGGAGCGACATCCGCAAGTTCTGGCGCGGCGCCCTCCTGCTCGCCCTCATCTCCGCCGTCGGCGCGCTCTGCGGCGCTCTTATCCTGCTTTCCCTTGACAACCCGTCCTTTCGCCAGCTGGTGCCGTGGCTGCTGATCGCCGCAACCGCGCTCTTCGCAGCCGGCCCGTGGCTCAAGCCTGCGACGAAGCCCGGGAAGGAAGCCGCCGTCGATTCCCTGCCGGGCTCGATCGTGCAGTTCCTCACCGCCCTTTATGGCGGCTTCTTCGGCGCCGGCATGGGCGTCATGATGCTCGCCACGCTCGGGCTTACCCAGAGCGGCGACTATCACCGGCTCAACGCGCTCAAGAACATGCTGTCGATCGTCATCGCCGCGGTCGCCATCCTCGTCTTCGTCGGCGGCGGGGTGGTGTCCTGGCTTGAAGCCGCGGTGATGGTCCCCGGCGTCGCGCTGGGCGGTTATGCCGGCGTGTGGGCAGCCAAGCGTGTGCCGCAAGGCGTCGTGCGCGGCTTCGTCATCGCGACCGGACTCTTTCTCGCGGTCTATTACTTCGTGACGGGCTGAGATTTCAGCAGATCCGGCCGGCGCTCGGCCGTCAATCTCTCCGCTTCCGCGCGACGCCAGGCGGCGATGCGGGCATGATTTCCCGACGTCAGAACCTCGGGGATCGTGCGCCCCTCGAATTCCTGCGGGCGCGTGTAATGCGGGTGCTCGAGCAGCCCGTTCTCGAAGCTCTCTTCCGTGCCGGAGGCTTCATTGCCCATCACGCCCGGCAGAAGCCGGACGATCGCGTCGAGCAGGACAAGCGCTGCCGGCTCGCCGCCCGACAATATATAGTCGCCGATCGAGACCTCCTCGAGCTGCCGCGCCTCGATCACCCGCTGGTCGACCCCCTCGAATCGCCCGCAGAGGATCATCACGCCCGGCCCCTCGGCGAGCGCGCGCACGCGCTCCTGGGTCAGCGGGCGGCCGCGGGGACTCATCAGCAGTCTCGGTCTCGGATCCCCCGTGGGAGCTGCATGGTCGATCGCTCTGGCTACGATGTCGGCGCGCATCACCATGCCCGCGCCGCCGCCGGCCGGCGTGTCGTCCACCGTGCGGTGCCTGTCGGTAGCGAAGTCGCGGATCTGCACCGTCTGCAGAGACCATGTGCCCTCGCCGAGCGCGCGGCCGGCGAGCGACAAGCCAAGCGCACCGGGAAACATCTCCGGGTAAAGGGTCAGCACCGAGGCACGGAAGCTCACCGGTTGCCCCCTGCGTCCCTCGGTCCGCGCGGGCGGCTCTTCGGATCGAAGCCGTGCGGCTCTTCGACGTCGGCCTCGGCGTCCTCCTCGTCCCCGATCAGCCCGGCCGCGGCGGGATCGACGACGATATAGCCGCCGACTGTCGAGATATCGGGCACGGCGGCCTGCGTGAAGGGAATGAGCGCCTCGCCGCCCATGGCGAGCGTCACCGCCAATATGTCCCCGCCACCGTAATTCTGAACCGCGGCCACCTTGCCGATCACCGCCCCGGCATCGTCCTTCACCGCAAGGCCGATGAGATCGGCATGATAGAACTCACCTTCGTCGAGATCGTCCGGCAGGGCCGAACGATCGACGAAGAGCTGAGTGCCGGTCAGCGCCTCGGCCGCGTTGCGGTCCACGATCCCTTTGAAGCGCACCACCAGAACGTTGCCCTGCGGCCTCAGTTCGACGATCTCGAAGGCGCGCCCCTCTCGCGAATAGAGCGGACCATAGTCGCCGAGTGCCAGGGGATCGCCGGTGAAGGTCTTGACGCGCAATTCGCCCTTGATGCCGTGGGCCGCACCGATCACGGCCATCTGGACAGGGTTATGGGGCTTGGTCATGGGCAAGGCTCCTGTTGCCGCGCGCTCTACACCGAATCCCTGGGGAATTGAACCACTCCGCCGACCGGCAGTTCCACTATCGAACTTGGACCATGCGGCAAGCGGTCAGAACGGCCGCAAATTCACCGGATGCTAACCCAACCGCGTCAGCATTGGGCCATGCAGGAATTTCTGATCTCGGCGAAGGACGATCTTCAGGTGGCGCGTGCCGAATGGTTGAGGGCGCTGGCCGGCGAACGGCGGCTGTCGGAGCTCACGGTGGAGGCCTATGAGCGCGACACGAGGCAGTTCCTGCAGTTCCTCACCGGGCATCTCGGCGGGCCGCCCGATATCGCCGACGTCAGCGCGCTTCGCCCGGCCGACCTGCGCGCCTTTCTGGCGCAACGCCGCACGGCTGGCGCGGGAGCGCGCACGCTGGGGCGCGGCCTCGCCGGCGTGCGATCGCTGTTGCGCTTCCTCGAACGAAACGGGCAGGTGAACGCGGCCGGCGCCACGGCGCTGCGAGCCCCGAAGCAGCCGAAGAGTCTGCCGAAGCCGCTGACCGCCGCCGATGCCAGGCGCGTCGTCTCGTCGGAAGGCCAGCTCGCCGAGGAACCCTGGATCGCGGCGCGCAATGCCGCCGTTCTGACGCTGCTCTACGGTTCGGGCCTGCGCATTTCCGAAGCGCTAGGCCTTGCCGGAAACGAATTGGCGAACCCGCGCGACAGCGTTCTGCGGATCACCGGCAAGGGCGGCAAGACGCGGATCGTTCCGGTGCTGCCGGTGGCCTTCCAGGCGGTAGGCGAATATCGAAGGCTTTGTCCCTACCAGCTCGGGCCGGAGGGATTGCTCTTTCGCGGCGCCCGTGGCGGTCCGCTCAATCCGGCGATCATCCAGCGCGAGATGCGGAAGCTGCGCTCCGCCCTCAACCTGCCGGAGACGGCGACGCCACACGCCTTGCGCCATTCGTTCGCCACCCATCTTCTCGGCCGGGGCGGCGATCTGCGCGCGATCCAGGAACTGCTCGGCCACGCCAGCCTTTCGACCACGCAGATCTATACCGGCGTCGATACGGCCCGCCTGCTCGAAATCTACCAGGCCGCCCATCCGAGGGCGTGAATTCGGCCGATGCGGTTAACCGTTTCGCCGCAATTCTGGACTAGTCCTGGGGCTATGAAACGCGCTGTTGCCGTCGCCGATTCCTGGGCCCCATGGGCAATGAGACTGCTTGCGGCCCTGAACGTCGTCGTCTTCCTGTCCTTCCTCGCCACCGTCCTGCTGATCGCGGGCGAAGCCCGTTCCGAAGCCCCGGCCTGTACCGGTTCCGACATGCTGGCCGAGCTCGCCAGAGAGGATCCGGCCACGGCCGAGAAGATCGAGCGCGAGGCGGCCGCGACGCCCAACGGCAAGGGTCTCCTCTGGAAGCTCGAAAGGGAGGGCCGGGCACCCTCCTTCCTGTTCGGCACAATGCACATGACCGATCCGCGCGTGACCAGCCTTCCGCCGGCGGCGAAGGCCGCCTACGAAGCCTCGGCGACAGTGGTGATCGAAACGACGGACGTTCTCGACCAGGCGGCAATGATGGCTGCGCTGATGAAGAAGCCGGAACTCACCATGTTCACCGGCGACACGACGCTGACCTCGCTGCTTTCGCCCGAGGATATCAAAGTGGTGGATGCCGGGCTCGCGGCGCGGGGCATCCCGCTTGCCGCCGTCGCCAAGATGAAACCGTGGATGCTCTCGGCCATGGTGGCGCTGCCGCCATGCGAGATGGCGCGCAAGAGTGAAGGCGCGCCGGTGCTCGACGTGAAGCTCGCCGAGGAGGCCGAAGCGTCCGGCAAGACGCTGGCAGGGCTGGAGACCGCCGAAGAGCAACTGCAAGCCATGGCATCGCTGCCGATGGACTTCCACATCAAGGGGCTGGTGGAGACGCTGAAGCTCGGCGACCGGATGGACGACGTCGTCGAGACGATGATCGCGCTTTACCGGCGCGGCGACACCGGAATGTTCTGGCCGCTGTTCCGCGCGGTCCTCCCGAGCGGCAGCGAGGACCAGGCCGGCTACGCCGCCTTCGAGGAGACGATCGTCACGTCACGCAACCGGACCATGGCCGAAAAAGCCGAACCGTTGCTTGCCGAGGGCAATGCCTTCGTCGCCGTCGGCGCGCTCCATCTCCCCGGCCCCGAGGGACTTGTCGAGCTGTTTCGCAAGGCTGGGTACAGGGCGACGGCGGTGGAGTGAGGAGCGGCAGGCGATAAGATTGCGGGTCGACCTGCCGCGCAGCCTTCCTCTGTCCTGCCGTCCATCACCGAAGCGAGGCGAAGAACGCGCGCAGCGCTTCGAACAGGAATGTTTCGGTGGCCGCGTCGGCCAACATGCCGTCCTTCACCTTGGTGTTGGCATGGGTGACCACGACTTCCTGCCACACGAAGGTTCGCGCCAGCACGCCGCTCAATATGTTTTTCAGATGTGCCTGGGCGCGCACGCCGCCGAGCGCGCCGCCGGAGACCGAGGCGATGAACACCGGCTTGTGCTTGAGGACCGAGGCGTAGCCGGGGCGCGATGCCCAGTCGATGGCGTTCTTCAGCACGCCGGGGACGCCGTAATTGTATTCCGGCGTGACAATGATCATCCCGTCGGCGGCCGATATCGCCGCCTTCAGCGACGTGACGGTCTCGGGCAGCGGGTCGAGATCGGCATTGTAATGCGGCAACGAGCCGATATTGAAACGCGAGAAGCTGGCCTCGCCGGCAAGCTTCTTGCAGATCGTCTCCACGACCGCCTTGGAACTGGACGCGGCGCGCAGACTGCCCGAAAGGCAGAGAATCGAAACCATTTCAAAGCCTCGCAAGCCATGTCGCGATCTGCGGGAAGATCGTGAGAATGATCAGGCAGACGACCATGGCCAACACGAAGGGCATCGAGCCACGAAAGATTTCGCCGACCTTCAGCGTGCGGTCGTCGCTGGCCGCCTTGATCGTATAGACGGACAGCCCGAAGGGCGGCGTGAGCAGCCCGATCTCGACCGCGACGACGGTCATCACGCCGAACCATATCATATCGAAACCCGCCGCTTGCGCCACGGGGAGAACGATCGGCAGCAGGATGAGCATGATCGAGATGGAGTCGATGAAGCAGCCCATCACGATGATCAGCGCGATGAACAACAGCAGGAAGCCATACGGACCGAGCGTGCCGCCGATCAGAAACTCGGCCAGCGCCGATGGTAGGCCCGACATGGCCAACATCCTGCTGAAGAACGTCGCCGCCACGATCAGGAACAGCACGGACACGGTGATCTGCCCGGTCTCCACGAGCAGCGCCCAGAATTTCGAAGGGTTGAGCGAGCGCCGCTGCAGCGCGATGCCGAGCGCGCCCAACGCACCGGCAGCGCCCGCCTCCGTCGGGTTCAGGAAACCGCCATAGAGACCGCCAAGCACCAGCGTGACGAGCAGGACGATCGGGGCGCCCTTGCGGAGAACGTCGAGAACGCTGCTTGGCGGGACCGCTTCGAGCCGGGCTTCTTCTTCGAAGACCCATGCAGGACGCCAATAGGCCATGATCAGGATGGTCACGGCGAAAAGCATGGACAGCAGGATGCCCGGACCGACGCCGGAGAGGAACATGCGGCCGACCGATTCTTCGGCCAGCACCGCATAGACGATCATCAACAGGGAGGGCGGAATGAGCATGCCGAGGACCGAACTGCCCGCGACCACTCCGGTCGAAAAACGGCGGGTATAGCCATGCCGGACCATTTCGGGCACCGCGACGCGGGCGAAGACCGAGGCGGATGCGACCGAGATGCCGGTGATCGAAGCGAATACCGCATTGGCGAAGACCGTGGCGATGCCGAGTCCGGCCTTGACCCGGCGAAGCATCCGCTCGAACAGGTCGAACGTGTCCTTGCCGACGCCCGAGATCGTCACGAGCAGACCCATCATCACGAATAACGGCACGATCGCGAAGAGATACTCCTCCAGGCTGTCATTCGCCACCGAGCCCAGCATCCTGATCGCGACGGCTTCGTTGCGGATGAAGGCGACGCCGCCGAAGGATGCCACCATCATCGCAACGCCGATGGGCATGCCCAGAATGATCAGAAGCAGGAGAACCGCGATGGCGGACACGCCGACCTCTATACCGGTCATGGCGCGCTGTCCCCGCCGGGTGCCGGACCGCGCAGGCGGCGCGCCGCCAAAAGCACGAACTGAATGGCGGCGACCGCGGCGCCGACGAAGATCAGCGCGCGGAAGGGCGCGGTCTGCATCGTCATAACGCCCGTCACGCCGATGAACTCCCGATGCTCGATGTCACGCTGCAGGATTCCCCAACTCGACCAGGCGATTCCGGCGCAGACCGCCGCCCCGAACAGATCCCAGACCGCGCGGATCGACGCCGCGGCCCTGGGGCGGCGGATGGACACCGCCTCGAGGAAGAAGTCGGTGCTCGCCAGCCGGTCGTTCCGCACGGCGGTGCCGAGCTGCAGGAAGACGATGAGCACCACCGTCAGTGCTCCGAGCTCGGCGATCATCGGCAGCGACGCGCCGAGCAGGTTGCGGACCACGACGTCGGCGACGATCATGATCATGAGCAGCACGATCATCACCGTGCCGAGCGCGGCCAGCCCGTCGACGCAGGCGTTCCAGAGCCGCAGCGGCGCGCGGCCGCTGGTGCCGGGCGGTGCATCTGCGCCAGTGCTTCTCTCTTCTCCTTGCATGGTCGTCCCGGCGCCTCAGAGCGCCTTGTCCCAGTCGCGCGCCGGCTTCTCGCCCTTGGCGCGGAGGCCGTCCATGTAAGCCTTCACGAACGCCTTGCCCGGGAGACCACGCGCCTCAGCCTCCGTCGCCCACTCCCCGGCGATGTCGGGCAGCCCATCGACCCACTTCTGGCGGTCGCCGGCGGGCAGTTCGACGACGGTGACCGGCGGGTTCTGACCGGCCCCGAGCTCGATCATCTTGGCGAAAGCCGCCTCGTGTCGCTCCAGCAGATCCTTGCCGTGGGCCTCGGTGTAGAATTTGCCGGCCTGGATCATCGCCTGCTGCACCTCTTCGGGCAGTCCGTCCCAGCTATCCCTGTTGATCGCCACCGCGCCGGAAAAGGCCGTGCCGATGCGCACGCGGGTGATATAGGGCGCCACTTCGTAGAGCTTGGCCGGCAGCACGCCCAGCGCCAGCGACAGCACGCCGTCCGACACGCCCGTCTGGATGTCGGTGTAGAAGGTCGGCAGCGAGCCGTCGACCGCGTTCGCTCCGGTGCCCCGCAGCCATGAGCCGAGCACGCCGGGCGCCGAGAGCTTCAGCCCGTTGAGGTCGTCCAGGCTCTTGATCGGCTTCTTCGTATAAACGTCGTAGCTGTCCGTCCCCGTCAGCCCGAGAACCTTCAGATTGTACTGCTCCCACTCTTTCTTGAAGGCCTCGTTGCTGTCGAGCAGATCCCACATGACCTGGAGCTGCACCGGCGGATTGGCGGTGGCGAAGGGCGTGTAGGTCGACGCCTGGCTGAGCGGCAGCTTGGCGCCTTCCAGGAAGGAGAACACCCAGCCGACGTCCGTCACGCCTTCCTGCACGGAGGTCAGCGTCGCGTTCGCCTTGTAGAGCGAGCCGCCGAAGGCCTCGTTCCAGGCGATCTTGTAGTTGCCCTTTTCAGCCAGGATGCGATCCGTCTCGGCCATGAAGTGCGACTTGATCATGCCGACCCAGGGAATCGCGAGCGGATGGCTCGACGCGACCGTCAGTTCGATCGTCTCCTGCGAATGGGCGGTGACGGGAAAGGCCATGGCGACGCCAAGAAGCAGTCCGGTCAGTCTGTACATTTCTTTCCTCCCTTGGTTGGCTCTACAGCTGCCCATGGCAGCGACGCCTTGGCGCGCATTCGGCGATTTTGGCAGCTCAGCGCCGTGAAGCTTTCCACGATCGACAGCGCCCGGCGGAATTCGTAGCCGGAGGTCGAATTGGCGTCGCACTTGGCAGCGGCCATGACGATTTTTTGCCGGCCGGTGCCCCTCCGTCCTCCCCCTATTTTCGCACAGCGAATTTTTTTTCTCTAATCGGAAAAGTATTGCTCACACCCGCTTACTGTCAAGCCTCGGAATATCCCGCGCGAGTTGTCTCGGCACGCGCTTCTGACACCAACTAATAAGCCAGGGTGATGCAGCCGCGACGATTGACAGGGTGGAATTCGGCAATATAGCATCAATACCGAAAAAGTTTTCGCATAGTGAAATCGTTAATACCAGCCGGCTCGAACCCGGAGAAGCCCGCTGGACCGAGGTGATCGGCGCTGCCGCCTTGATAGGATGCCGGAGCTCGTCGGCACCCCATGGGCAGGTCGAGGGATGGTGAGGAGCCTCCTCCGACGGCGTCGACAGGATCCGACGCCGGAGGAGGAGTTCGATGCCACGCCCGCTTCCATTGCTGCCGACCTCGCTGGTCGGCTCCTATGCCCAGCCCGACTGGCTGATCGACCGCAAGAAACTGGCCGGGCGTTTCCCGCCGCGCGTGCGCGCCCGTGAATTGTGGCGCATTCCACCCGAATGGCTTCGCGAGGCCCAGGACGACGCCACGCTCATTGCTATCCGCGACCAGGAGCGAGCCGGGCTCGACATCATCACCGATGGCGAGATACGCCGCGAAAGCTACTCCAACCGATTCGCCACAGCGCTCGAGGGTGTCGACATCGACAATCCCGGCATCGCGCTCGATCGCTCGGGTCATCCCAACCCGGTGCCCCGCGTGACCGGCAAGGTGCGCCGCAAGCACCCGGTGGAAGTGCGTGACGTCCAATTCCTGCGCGCCGCCACCGACCGCCGCATCAAGATGACCGTGCCCGGTCCATTCACCATGTCGCAGCAGGCGCAGAACGATTTCTACGAAAGCGACGAGGCGCTCGCGATGGATTACGCGGCTGCCGTCAACGAGGAGATCAAGGACCTCTTTGCCGCCGGTGCCGACATCGTCCAGGTCGACGAGCCCTACATGCAGGCGCGGCCCGAGAAGGCGCGCGCCTATGGCCTGAAGGCGTTGAACCGGGCGCTCGACGGCGTCGAGGGCGAGACGGCCGTGCACATCTGTTTCGGTTATGCCGCAATCATCCACGAGCGGCCCGAGGGCTATTCCTTCCTGCCGGAACTGGCGGGCTCGACGGCCAGGGCCGTATCCATCGAGACCGCCCAATCCGGCCTCGACTGCTCCGTGCTCGCGAAGCTGCCGGACAAGACGATCATCCTCGGCGTGCTCGACCTTTCGACGCATGAGGTCGAGACGCCCGAGACGGTCGCGGCACGCATCCGACGCGCCCTGCCGTATGTCCCGGCCGAACGCATCGTCGTGGCTCCCGATTGCGGGCTGAAATATCTGCCGCGCGATGTCGCGTTCGGCAAGATGAAGGCCATGGCGGAAGGCGCTGCGATCGTCCGCACGGAGCATGGGGGCGCCGGCCAGGCATAGGGCGCCGCCAAACCCTCCCTTGCAATTGCTGTACGCTCGCGCAGCGGTCTGCCCGCTGTTCGAATTCGAACGAGCCTGTTACGGTGTGGTCATGGGGAGGATCAGGATCGGGAGATGGCGGCGCGTGGCGCTCGCGGCAGCGGGCGTGGTCGCGGCGTATCTGCTTGTCGCTTATTTGGTGCTTCCCGCCGCATGGACCCATTATGAGAGGCAGCCGGGCCTCGCCGGGCACCCGATGGTCACGCGCACGGCGCAAGGCATTCCCGGCGATCCGCTGAATGTCGGTCTGGTCGGCGACCGTGACGACATCGCCCGAGCGATGCGGGCCGCGGGATGGTACCCCGCCGATCCGCTGACGCTTCGCTCCGATGCCGAGATCGTCGGCAGCGTGCTTCTCGATCGGCCGGACCCGACCGCACCTGTGAGCACGCTCTTTCTCGACGGCCGTCGCGAGGACCTCGCCTACGAATTTCCCGTCGGTGACAACGCCCGGCATCGGCATCACGTCCGGCTTTGGCGGGTCATGGACAAGGGCGCCGAGGATCGCCCCGTCTGGCTGGGTTCGGCGACGTTCGACCGCCGCGTCGGCGTGAGCGACTACACCGGCCAGGTGACCCACGACATCGCACCCGACATCGATGCCGAGCGCGATTTCCTGGCCGAGACGCTCGTCAAGGCGGGCATGGCCGAAACCCTCTACCAGATCTCGGGCGTGGGCCCGACCGTCGACGGCCGCAATGGCGAGGGAAGCCACTATTGGACCGATGGCGAAATCCACGTCATCGTGCTTGTCGCCGATGGAGTCCGCCGGGCTGCCCCGCCAGCCGTCGTGCCGCCACCCGCCTTCATCGCGACGAAGGACGCGGTATGGCGGTCTGTCGCCGACGCCTTCGGGAACTGACGAACGGCGCGGCGCTACTTCCCGTTCACCAGCCTGAGGATGAGTTGATGGACATTGCCGCCGTCGCTCATCTCGAGCTTGTCGAAGTCGCGGCTGCGCTGCCGCTGCGCCAGCGAAAGCTCGGCGAGGCGCTTCGTGAGCTCCGACCGGATCTTGCGGCAATCGGGATCGGCGGGAGCGGAAAAGCCGATGCTCATCGCTTCGATCGCCTTGACCATATCGACGATGATGTCGCCATGGACCTTCTCATGGGCACGAATCCCGGCGAAGAAGGTCTCCCAGTCCTTCTGGATCTCGGGCGGCAGTTTCGCGGCAGGTTTGGGCAGCGTGTAAGTGATGATGAGTTTCGGCTTCGCGGTCACCAGCATGCAGGCGCCGTCCGCCTGCGGCTCGTATTTACGCGTCCAGGTGAGCTTGAAATTGGTATGGGCAATGGTGCGCACGAGCCCACGGATCTTGGGGCCCCTTTCTCCAATGGACCGATAGAGTTCAGCTCCGGTCTTGCCGGAAATGGCATAGGTCTCGATCTTCTCCGTCGGCTCCCATTGAGCCCGCGCCGCGGTCGCGGCCGGCAGCAGGGCCACCAGCAGACAAAGTCGGAGGGCTGTCCTCACTTGAATCCTCACCCCTGAATTCGGACGCCAAGCCATAGGGGGAACGGCTTCTGGTTTCAACCTTCAGCCAAACCTGTCGCCTGGGCGCTTTCCGCTGGCACATGGCGCGTCGAGCAATTACAACTTTGGCGCGACACCGTCAGCTCATGCAGAGAAGGAGGGACAGATGCGGATCCTGCTCACCAGCGCTGCCGCCCTATTCGCAACCGCCGCCATGGCCATCGCAACAAGCGCGTCCGCCGACGAGTGCGGCAACGCCGCGGGCGGACAGGCCGGGCTGAACGAATGCTACGACAAGGCCTTCAAGAAATCGGACGCCGAACTGAACAAGCTCTACAAGGATATCGAAAACCGCCTGAAGAGCGATCCGGACACGACGAAGCTGCTGGTCGGGGCGCAGCGGCGCTGGGTCGCCTTCCGCGATGCAGAATGCGAGTTTCAGGCGTCGGCTTCCTCCGGAGGAAGCGTGGGCCCGATGATCTATTCGATGTGCCTGGATGGCCTGACGAAGCGCCGGATCGAAGACTTCAAGGGCTATCTGCAATGCGCGGAAGGCGATTTGAGCTGCCCGGTCCCTGCCGCGAATTGATCGGCTAGCGGCGGGATGGCATCGACGCGTGCAGGAGCAGCGGACGAGAAGGTCGCGGCGTGCCCGCTACACGAGGCCGCCCGGCCCTTCGCGCAAACCGCCACATGGCGGCTCGCCTCAACCTATATGGCCAAGCCGGGCTTCGCGGCCGGGCTTGCGTCGTATTGCGGAGCGATGAGTCAGCCACCCGATATGACCTGGCCCGCCAACAAGATGTTCGCCCAGAAAACGCGCTACATCATATGTTACCTTCTGGTCGGGAATTATGTGCGATGGCTGGGCGGTCAAGGCGCCCCTCCGACGCTCGCGACGCTGCAGAAGCTCTCGTCGGCGAGCCCGCGCCATGTCGCGGAATTCGTCAAGGCATTGCGTCTTGGCGGTTTCGTCCTGGCCGCCCCGAGCCCGCGGGACAGGCGGTCCATCCATTTGCGCCCTGCCCCGCTCCTTCTGGCGGAAATCGCGCGTTCGCCACTCGCGTTCCTTGAAGCTTCCGAGCATATCGACCCGCCGCGCGCGCCCCTTGCGGCCTGTCTGCGCCGCAGTCATGACCGGCTGTGCCAGCTGCTTGCCCGCTCGACGGAACGCTTCATGGATGGGGATATGCTGCTTGCGCCGTTTCGACCGATCGTGCACTTCACAGAAAAGGATTGCGGCTATCCGATCCTGACTGCGGTGCTGGGGCATCGTTATGCCCTCTCGGGCGTGCACGGCCTCCGGCTGCCTGCACCTCTCACCTACGATGCTCTGGCCGAACGCTTCCAGGTCTCGCGCCAGCATATCGGCAATATCTTCATCGAGGCGGAGAAGCGCGGGTGGTTCACTGTCGCGCAGGGCGGCCGCCTCACATTCGTTTCGGAAGACCTGATCCACCAGTTCGAGACCTGGGCGGCCGGCCAGATGGCGCATTATCGGGCCATCGCGGAAGAGATCGCGCTCTGATCGAAGTGGCTCGGCAGTTCAGAACCTGACGCTCAGCGCGCCCCAAAAGCTGTTCTCCGCGGCGCCCGATGCGAACCTGCCCTTGTAGGACAGGCCCGCGGACACGGTCCGGCCGAGCTCATAGTCGAAACCGGCCTCCACCAGGGCCATATCGCGAGCCAGCGGGGTGCCGGAGACGGAAAAGACCGTGCCGCCTGAGGCGAAGGCAAGCGACGCGCCTGGAACGGTGTCACCGAAACCGTGCTGCCAACCGGCGCTCAGATACGGGTCGAGCCGCCCACCATTCGCCAGGTCCAGGCTGCTCGTGAACCGCACGCCAAGCATGGAGGAGAGCGACCGATAATCATCCGCCGAGCCCGTCAATGCAGCGCTCGAGCCATCCTCCCGGAAGACGTCGGCGTCGAGGTCCACATAGGCGAGGCCGGCGAACGGCTCGATGGCTGCCTTGCCCGATCCGGCCGTGCGGAGATCGAAACGGTAGCTCGCCTCGCCGAAGACCTGCCTGGCGGCAGCGCGGTAGCGGGCGGAACCGTGTTCCATGAAACCGGGGAATTCGATCGTACGGTCGATCGAAACGTCGTTCCAGCCATAGGCAGCGCCCGCGAGCAGATCAAGCGCGCCGAGGCTGGCGGCGCCGTAGACGCCGAGATCGACCCGATCGAGGCTGCCCGACGAATCGAGGGCGTCCGCCTCCAAAGTCGAACGACCATACCCGCCGACGATGCCGAGGCGATAACTCTCGGCAAGGGGCACGTCGAGGCCGGCAAAGAGGCCGCGTGCTTCACTGGTGACGCGAGCCCTGCCGGCGCCCTCATTCTCGGACCGTCCGCCATAGGCGCGGGTCCAGAGCGTCGCGGCGGAGCCTGTTACAAGGGGAGCGCTGGCGGCGCCGCCGGTGGCGCCAACGGGATCGTTGGCGAAGGCCTGCCGAAGACGCTGCGTGACCGCGTCCCGAAGATAGGTCGAATGTTCCACCATCACCCCGGAGGCAGAGGCATGGATCTCGCCCGACAGCGCGTCGAAGGCGGCCGGCGCCTGAGCGGCCGTGAGCTGAAGGATCGCGTCATAGACGGGATTGCCGAGCCCGAGGCGCTCCGCCGCGTCTGCCACGACCTTCTGCTCCGTTGGGAACACCACATCCTCGAAGGCCCAGCTGTTGCGCTTGAGGGTCAGGTACACATTGTTGGCATCGTAGCTCAGGACGGGGTCGAGAAATGCGAGATTCGTCGTGACGGAGGTGAACTCGCCCGCCACGCCGCCATCGGCGGAGAGGATCGTGTAGACGGTTTTCGGAGCGTATTTGCCCTCTCCGGCGATCGCCTGCACCGTTCCGCCGGAAAGCGCGGCCCTGCCTTCGGCGGCAAGAAGGTCATGTTCGCCGGAGGGCGCACCGTCGACCACATAGGTCGATCCCGAGGCGAAGGCGACGTCGCCGGCCACCGACAAGGTTCCCGGCGAATGGCCTGGAGACACCAAGCCGCCATTCCTGACGAACAGCCCATTGATCGTCCCCGTCCCGCTGATCATTCCGCCGGAGTCGACCATGACGTCGGAGGAAAGACGAGAGCGGGGCGCCAGCACAAGCCCTGACCCGACAATGGTGGTCCCGCCAGCCTCGGCAGTGCCGGCGAACAGCGCAGTGCCGCCGCCTCGGAGCACCAGGAACCCCGGGCCGGTCATGAGTTCCGGCAGGGCATAGGTGCCCTTGCGGTCGAAGACGAGCGTCCCGTTGTTGACGACGTTCCCGGAAATACTGCCGGTCCAACCGCCATCGCCGACCTGCAGGCTCCCGGCCTCGATCACCGTCGCGCCGGCATAGGAGTTGTCGGCCGTCAGAACGAGGGAACCGGTCCCGCTCTTGGTGAGGGAACCCGAGCCGGCGATGGTACCGGAATAGGTCCCATCGGCGGCCTGGTCGAAGACGAGGGCCGCTTCATTGACGATATCGCCGGCAAGGCTACTGCTCGTGCCTACGAGGCGGCCCGCCGCGATCAGCGTTCCGCCGCTATGGGAAGCGGCGGCTGTGAGGATAAGGGTGCCATCGCCCGTCTTGACGAGCGTGCCGGTCTTGCCGCCGTCGTCGATCGAACCCGCGAGGGTCGCCCGCCCGGCATCGATATTGATCCGGGCGGTGCCGGAAAGCTCGATGGCATTGGCGAGGCTGAGATCGCTGGTCGCGAATTCCAGCGCCGTCCCGTCGTCCATGGCGATCGTGCCCGTGCCCAGGGCAGTGTTTGAAGCCACAGCGACGGTCCCGGCGAGCACCCGCGTCCCGCCTGAATAGTCATTGGCTCCAGACAGCATGAGCCGGCCGGCTTCGGCTTTGGCGAGGGAGCCCGCTCCGGTGATCCGCCCGGCAAAGGCGGCGTCTGCCGTTTGCGTCACCATCAGCGTCTTGGTGCCGAGATTGATGATGCCCGCATCCGAACCGGCCAAGGTCCCGACGGAGGCCAGGGTTGGGGAGATGCCGGATATATCGAGCGTCGCATTCACGGTGATGCCGTCCGAACCGGCGATGGAGCCGCTCCCCGAGAGCATCAGGGTGCCCTCCTGGATCAATGTGGCGCCAGAATAGCTGCTCTCCCCCGTCAAGACGAGCGCGCCGCCGCCCGTCTTCGAAAGCGACCCGACTGACAGGCCGTCGCCGAGGGAACCCGACAGGGTTCCGGTCCGGCCCGCGCCGATGAATATGGCGGCATCGCCCGAGAGCCGGATCGCATTGGCGAGTACGAGACTATCGGCGGCGAGGTCGAGCAAGGCGCCACCCTCGATCGCGATGAACCCGGTCCCTGACGCGCCGTTCGATGCGACCTTGAGCGCACCGGCCTGGATCGTCGTTCCGCCGGAATAGTCGCTCGCGCCGGTGAGGGTAAGAGTGCCGCTCCCCGACTTCACGAGCGAGCCCGAGCCGGTGATCCGCCCGGCAAACGTGGTGTCGACAGATTGCCTCACCGTCAAGGATTTCCCGCCGAGATGAACGGTGCCTGGCGCGGAGCCGGTCAGGCTTTCGATGGTCGTTCCGCCCGATGACAGGCCGGAAATGTCGAGCGCGCTGTTGACGATGACGCCGCGCGAAGCAGCGATGGCGCCGGCATCCGCGAGCGCCAGCGTGCCCTGATCGATCCGCGTTACGCCCGAATAGGCATTGTTGCCGGTCAGGGTCAGTGTCCCGCTGCCCTGCTTGACCAGTCCGCCGGAACCCGAGATCACGCCGCCGAAGGTGCCGAAGACGTAGTCGTTGAACCGGAAGCTTCGGTCCTGGATAACCGTGAGCGTCTTGGCGCCCAGCCGGATCTCTCCCATTGGGACGCCGTCACTGCCGTAGATCTCCCGAATGGTTGCGCCGGAGGTGGTTGCCGAGATGTCCAGGGTTCCGTCGATCTCGACGCTGTCGGACCTTGCGATGGTGCCTGCGCCGGAAAGGGCGAGCGTTCCTTGGCTGATCTGCGTCGCGCCGACATAGTCATTCACGCCGGAGAGGATAAGGGTGCCGCTCCCTATCTTGGCGACCACGCCGGAACCGCGGATCGCCTGGTCCAGGGTGAAGCTCGTCGAAGGGTTGATCGACAGCCGGGCGCCATCGGCATAGATGTCGCCGATCAGTCTCGCTCCCGCGTCGATATTGAGCCGGCCGTTCATGACCAGCGACGCGGCACGGCTGCTTCCGTCTCCGGAGAGACCGCCCTCGATGCGTGCCGTCGAGCCCAACGTCACGGTGACATCGCCACCGTAGATCGCGGCGCCGCCGCCGGCCGAGCCACCGCCATTGCCGCCCCGCACCGTGGATCCCACGACGATCGTCCCGCTCTGCCTGGCGGCGATGCCGTATCCGCCGCCGCTGTCCCATCCTCCGTTCGCCCCGCCTGCCCCACCATTGCCGCCCACGATCGTCCCCTGGACGACGACCGTGCCGCCATAGGCGCCACCCAGCACCACGCCAGCCCCGGCTGCACCGCCATTGCCGCCGCGTGTCGCGCCGGTACCGCCATGGCCGCCATCGCCGCCGGTAACGGTCGATTGGATGGTGATGTTTGCGCCGCTTCTGTTGAGGGTCAGACCGTGACCGCCCGACCCTGCCATCCCGCCATAATCGCCCCCGTTGCCGCCATTGCCGCCACGGCCGCCGACGAGATCCACGGAGAGGGTATAGTCGGTCCCGTAGAGCAGCGCGCCGTCGCCGGCGCCGCCGCCGCCGCCTCCGGCACGTCCGCCTGCCCCCCCGTGGCCGCCATTGCCGCCCCTCGTCAATGTCGTCGGCAGCGGGGCCGCCAAGGGGTCGACGAAGCCATGCGCGCCGCCGCCGCCACCGCCGCCTGCGCCGTCGCCGCTTTCACCATCGGTGCCGTCGGTATTCCCGAGGCGACCACCGCCGATCCCGCCCCGAGCCACGTCATACTGGGCGCCGGTTTCCAGGCAGCTCATATCCGGGCAGCCGAAGGATCTCCCGCCATCACCGCCGTAATACCCGCCGCCTCCACCGCCACCGCCGCCGACGACGCTATCGATGCCCTTGCCACCGTAGCCGGTGCCTCCGTCACCGCCCCCGGACCCGCCATCGCCTCCTGAACCTCCGCCGGCCAGGGCCGGCGCGACGGCCAGGCCGAGGGCAAGGACCAACGCACAAGCCATGCAGGAAGTCGTGCAGGCAGCAGGAAGCCTGAAACGATCGCCAGGCCCCCTGCCGGACAAGAGCCCGCTTGTTGCCGTCCCGCCACCAGCCGCCATTCTTTCCGCCGCCCTGCCTGAGCCGACCTCATCGCGTCGGCCGTCCGATCCCATCGGCGCGCAAAATCGCCCGCCGGCAGCCTTGTTCCTAGTCCAAACTCTGCATGGATCGGTCTCTCGCGCTCGGCGCCTTTCCTATCGATGCTTCGAGCGAAGCAAGGGCCCTGATCAGGAGATGCCACTATCTTAGGGTGAACGATGCGCGGTTCGATCACGCAAAGCGTGATTTGGTCGTCGGCCCGGGCTTTGTTACCTTGCGTTGGTAGCAGACGAAACGAGGATGACGAGCATGACCAGAGCCCTTCTAGTGGCTGCTGTCCTTGGCCTTTCCCTCGCGGGAGCCAATGCCTGCGAGTTCCAGCGTTCCGCGTCCACCAAGGTCGACCACACCAAGGTGGCCAGCACCACCCAATCCATGTCCAAGCCCATGAGCACGGCACCGACTGCCACGCAGGCGGATCAGGGAAAGACTCCCACCGCGACTGTGGAGAAGGACGGCTAACTTCCCTGCCCATCGCCGGTTTCGGCCGGCGAGGCTCCCGGGCGGCGGCTTCGATCGAAGTTGCCGCCCTTATCACCCCCAAGATAGCCTGGGCGGCCGGCCGCTGGCGCTGATCGCGTGAGGTTGCGGGCGCGATTTTGGTTGCGCTTTGCGATCGAGTGAAACCTAAGGGCACTTTCCGCGTTCATCCGTCATAGCAACCGACGGAGGACCGCCCCTATGGCTAATCCCGCACGGAAATATGACGATCCGCAGGATCCGCGCCTCGTCAACGACCCCGTCAATCCGGTTCCACCACTCGGGACGGATCCAACCCAACCCCGAATGGCGGCAACCGACACGCCTCGTGCCGACGAGCCCGTGATGCGTACGGATCGTGGGATGGGAACGAGTGTGTTGATCGCGGCGGTGGTGCTGGTACTGGCGGTGATCGCCTATTTCATGTTCGGTCCGCGAAACACCGAAACGGTGACGCCGACCGAGCAGCCGGCAGCGACCGCACCGGCGACGCCTACGACACCGGCGCCCGAGTCGAGCGCGCCGACCACGCCGGCTCCGAGCGGCACGGCTCCGGCCACGCCGACCGAACCCGCTCCGGCCAACCCGGCAACGCCCGCTCAGCCCGCTCCGGCGCAGTAGGCCGGAAACGAGACGGCCGGCTCCTGGCGGGCCGTCTCACCCCTTACGCCGGCCCATGCGGGCCGGCAGGTGCAGTTGCGATCAGATGTGAATCGGCTTGAAGAAGGTCGCGAGCGCGGCCTCCTTCACGGCCTCGGACATGGTCGGATGCGCGTGGCAGGTGCGGGCAAGGTCTTCGGACGAGCCGCCGAATTCCATCAGCACCGCTGCCTCGTGGATCATCTCGCCCGCGCCGAAGCCGACGATATGGGCGCCGAGCACCCGGTCGGTATCCTTGTCCGCCAGGATCTTGACGAAGCCGTCCGTGTGCAGCGAGGCGCGGGCGCGACCGTTGGCCGAGAACGGAAACTTGCCGGCCTTGTAGGCGACGCCTTCGGCCTTGAGCTGCTCCTCCGTCTTCCCCACCGAAGCCACTTCGGGGCTGGTGTAGACGACGCTCGGGATGACCTCGTAGTTCACATGGCCGGCCTGGCCGGCGATGATTTCGGCGACGGCCACACCTTCGTCCTCGGCCTTGTGGGCGAGCATCGGCCCGGCGATCACATCGCCGATCGCGTAGATGCCGGGAACGTTGGTCCGCAGGTGGGCGTCTGTTTTCACGCGGCCGCGCTCGTCGACCGCCACGCCGGCCTCGGCAAGGCCGAGCCCCCCGGTGTAGGGCTTGCGGCCGGTGGCGACGAGGACGACATCGGCGTCGATCGTTTCCGACGCACCGCCCTTGACCGGCTCGAAGGTCACCTTCGCGCCTTTCCCATCCTTCTCGACGCCGGTCACCTTGGCACCCAGCTTGAAATCCACGCCCTGCTTGGCCAGCATGCGCTGGAACTGCTTGGCCACCTCGCCGTCCATGCCACCGAGGATCGTGTCGAGGAACTCCACGACCGTTACCTTGGCGCCGAGCCGGCCCCAGACGGAGCCGAGCTCGAGCCCTATCACGCCGCCGCCGACCACCACCAGATGGCCGGGCACCTTCTCCAGTTCCAGAGCCCCGGTCGAGGACACGATCACCTTCTCGTCGAATTCGAAATTCACGCCGGGAATGCCGTTGACGTCCGACCCCGTGGCAATGACGATGTTCTGCGTCTCGATTTCCTGAACCTTGCCGTCGTCGCCGGTGACGGCCACCTTGCCGGCGGCGGCGATGCGCCCGGTGCCGCGCAGCACGTCGATCTTGTTCTTCTTCATCAGGAAGTCGAGACCCTTGACGTTCTGGTCGACGGTCTGGGTTTTGTGGTCCAGCATCCGAGCGAGGTTGAGCTTCGGCTTGGCGATTTCGACGCCCAGCGCCTCGAAGCCGTGGCTCGCCTCGGCGAAGACCTCCGACGCATGGAGCAACGCCTTGGACGGAATGCAGCCGACATTCACGCAAGTGCCGCCATGGGTCGGGCGCCTCTCGACAACGGCCGTCTTCAATCCGAGCTGCGCTGCCTTGATCGCGCAGACATAGCCCCCAGGCCCGGTTCCAATCACCACGACATCATAAGACATTGCAACAATTCCTTTTGCCAACCGCATCTATGATCCGCCGCGCTTTCGCGCCATGGCGGAGCCATTCATTCATGACAACCCTTCAATGCGAAAACATCGAAGGGCAATTTGGACGATCCCTGTCCGCCAGAGGCGATGCCCAGCATCAGCGCGACGGAGGCGGTCAGTGCCTTACGACACACCCCTCTGTCCTGCCGGACATCTCCCCCACAAGGGGGGAGATCAGCGGCGGCAATGTCGTCGATCCTCTGGAACCGGCGATTGGCGAAACCAAAGCGGACTGCCAATCCCCCCTTGTGAGGGGGATGCCCGGCAGGACAGAGGGGACGCGAGGAATCACGACGCCTCATCTCGCCTTCCCGAGCGGTGCGTTGAAGGCCCAGACGTGGCCGAACGGATCCTGCACCCTGCCGTAGCGGGCGCCCCAGAACATGTCCGCAACCGGCGCGGAAACGAGCGCGCCCGCAGCGACGGCCCGATCGACCGCTTGATCGACGTCGGCGGGCGCCTTGAGATTGACGGTGATCGTCAAACCCGCGCCGCCACGGCTTTCCGGCGACAGCACATCCGCGCCGAATTCGGGAAATTCGTCATGCAGCATCACTTCGGTGCCGAACATCGACAGATTCGCGTGAAGCACGCGCTGGCCGTCCTGGGCCATCTGCTCGTAGGTCTCTATCGCCCCGAACGCCTCTTCGTAGAAGGCGATCGCGGCCTTGCCGCGCCTGACGCACAGATGCACCTGGATAGGGGGAATGTCGGGTTCGAAAGCCATGCCGGATGGTCCTCTCCCTCAACAGGCGGGACGGCGCCTGGCCGTCCCGTCTTGCTCGTCGCCGCCGAACTGGAGCTAGAGGTCCAGCACCAGGCGCTCCGGGTCCTCGAGGCTCTCCTTCACGCGCACAAGGAAGGTGACGGCCTCCTTGCCGTCGACGATGCGGTGATCGTAGGAGAGCGCCAGATACATCATCGGACGGATCACGATCTGACCGCCGACGACCACCGGGCGCTCCTGGATCTTGTGCATGCCGAGAATGCCGGATTGCGGCGCATTGAGGATCGGCGTCGACATCAGCGAGCCGTAGACACCCCCGTTCGAGATGGTGAAGGTGCCGCCCTGCATGTCGGTGACGGCGAGCTTGCCGTCGCGCGCCGCCACGCCAAGTCGGCCGATCTCCTTCTCGATCTCGGCGATGCTCATGCTGTCTGCATTGCGCACCACCGGCACCACGAGCCCCTTGTCGGTGCCGACGGCGACGCCGATATGGGCGTAGTCCTTGTAGACGATGTCGGTGCCGTCGATCTCGGCGTTGACGGCCGGGATCTCCTTGAGCGCATGCGTCACCGCCTTGGTGAAGAAGCCCATGAAGCCGAGCTTCACGCCATGCTTCTTCTCGAAAACGTCCTTGTACTTGGCGCGCAGGTCCATCACCGCCTTCATGTCCACCTCGTTGAAGGTGGTCAGCATGGCGGCCGTCGACTGCGCTTCCTTGAGCCGGCGCGCGATGGTCTGGCGCAGCTTGGTCATGCGCACGCGCTCCTCGCGCGCCTCGTCATCGGCCGGCGACGGCGCCCGCGCGGTAACGGGAGCGGCGGCCGGAGCCGGCGCCGGCTGCGCGCCCGCGCCCCTGGCGATGGCGTCGAGCACGTCGCCCTTCAGCACTTGGCCGCGCTTGCCGGAGCCGGCGATCTGGTCGGCCGACACATTGGCCTCGGCGAGCAGCTTCGCGGCGGCGGGCGCCGGCGGCATGGTCCGTTCCGTGACCGGCGGCGAGCCGGCGATCTTCGCGGTCTTGGCCTCGGCCTCCCGGACCGTCGACGCGCCGGAATTACCGGCCGCCTGGGCGACGGCTTCCGGCTTCGCCTCGGCGGGCTTCGCCGAAGCGGCAGCGCCGGCCGCGATGGTGCCGAGCAGGGCGCCGACATTCACCGTCTCGCCTTCCTTGACGGCGATCTCGGACAGGGTGCCGGCGGTGGGAGCCGGCACCTCGACCGTCACCTTGTCGGTCTCGAGCTCGACCAGCGGCTCATCGACCGCGACGGCGTCGCCTGTCTTCTTGAACCATTTTCCGATGGTCGCCTCGGTGACGGATTCGCCGAGGGTCGGAACGCGGATTTCGGTAGCCATCGGTTGTTTTCCTGATTTAGCCTTGTTCGCCGAGCGCGTCCTCGAGCAGGGACTCGAGCTGCGCCAGATGCTTGGACATGAGACCGGTCGCGGGAGATGCCGCCGCGGGACGGCCGGTATAGCGCACGCGCTGATGCTTGGCGTCGATATGGGCGAGCACCCATTCCAAATACGGGTCGATGAACGACCAGGCGCCCATGTTCTTGGGCTCCTCCTGGCACCACACCATCTCCGCGTTGCGGAAGCGCGACAATTCCGTGATCAGCGCCTTGGCCGGGAAGGGATAGAGCTGCTCGACGCGCAGCAGATAGACGTCATCGATGCCGCGCTTCTCACGCTCCTCGTAAAGGTCGTAATAGACCTTGCCCGAGCAGAGCACGACCCGGCGGATCTTGGAATCCTTGACCAGCTTGATCGCCTGGCCGTCCAGATATTGCGCGTCGTCCCACAACAGGCGGTGGAACGAGCTCTCGCCCGACATCTCCGACAGGGTCGAGACCGCGCGCTTGTGGCGCAGGAGCGACTTCGGCGTCATCAGGATCAGCGGCTTGCGGAAGTCGCGCTTGAGCTGCCGGCGCAGGATGTGGAAATAGTTGGCCGGCGTGGTGACGTTGGCCACCTGCATGTTGTCTTCGGCGCAAAGCTGGAGGAAGCGCTCCAGCCGGGCGGACGAATGCTCCGGCCCCTGCCCCTCATAGCCATGCGGCAGCAGGCACACCAGGCCCGACATTCTCAGCCACTTTCGCTCGCCCGACGAGATGAACTGGTCGAAGACGACCTGGGCGCCGTTGGCGAAATCGCCGAACTGCGCTTCCCACAGCGTCAACGCCTTGGGATCGGCCAGCGAATAGCCATACTCGAAGCCGAGCACGGCTTCTTCCGAGAGCATCGAGTTGATGACCTCGTAGTTGGCCTGGGCCGCGGACAGGTTGTTCAGCGGGATATAGCGGTTCTCGTCGCGCTGGTCGTACAGCACGGAGTGGCGCTGCGAGAAGGTACCGCGCTCGGAATCCTGGCCGGAAAGGCGGATCGGGTTGCCCTCGAGCAGGATCGAGCCGAAGGCCAGCGCCTCGCCGGTCGCCCAGTCGATGCCCTCGCCCGATTCGATCGCTTGCCGGCGATTGTCGAGGAAGCGTCCGATGGTGCGGTGGACCTCGAAGTCCCGCGGGACTTCGGTGAGCTTCTTGCCGATCTCCTTCAGCGTCTTCAGCGGCACGGCGGTCTTGCCGCGGCGCAGCTCGTCCTGCTGGTCGGCGGTCCGGAGCCCGGTCCACGCGCCGTCCAGCCAGTCGGCCTTGTTGGGCTTGTAGCTCTGGCCCGATTCGAACTCGGCCTCGAGATGGGCGCGCCACTCGGCCTTCATCGCGTCGACCTCGGCTTGCGTGACAAGCCCTTCGCCGATCAGCTTCTCCGCATAGAGCTGCAGCGTCGTCTTATGGTTGCGGATCGAGCGATACATGATCGGCTGGGTGAAGCCCGGCTCGTCGCCTTCGTTGTGGCCGAAGCGGCGATAGCAGAACATGTCCACCACCACCGGCTTGTGGAAGCGCATGCGGAACTCGATCGCGATCTTGGCCGCGTAGACCACGGCCTCCGGGTCGTCGCCGTTCACGTGGAAGATCGGCGCCTCGATCATCTTGGCGACGTCCGACGGATAGGGCGACGAACGCGAGAAGCGGGGGTTGGTGGTGAAGCCGATCTGGTTGTTGATGATGAAATGCAGCGTGCCCGCGACGCGGTGACCGCGCAAGCCGGAGAGGCCGAGGATCTCCGCGATCACGCCCTGGCCGGCGAAGGCGGCGTCGCCATGGAGCAGCAGCGGCAGCACCTTGGCGCGCTCGGCCAGCGGCACGATCTCCTCGCGCTTTCGGCCGTAGAGCTGGTCCTGCTTGGCGCGCGCCTTGCCCATCACCACGGGATCGACGATCTCGAGATGCGAAGGGTTGGCGGTCAGCGACAGATGCACCTTGTTGCCGTCGAACTCCCGGTCCGACGAGGCGCCGAGGTGATACTTGACGTCGCCCGAACCCTCGACGTCGTCCGGCGCATAGGAGCCGCCCTTGAACTCGTGGAAGATGGCGCGATGGGGCTTGCCCATGACCTGCGAAAGGACGTTGAGGCGGCCGCGATGGGCCATCCCCAGCACGATCTCTTCCATCCCCAGCGAGCCGCCGCGCTTGATGATCTGCTCCAGCGCCGGAATCAGCGCTTCGCCGCCATCGAGACCGAAACGCTTGGTGCCCTTGTACTTGACGTCGATGAACTGCTCGAAGCCTTCCGCCTCGACCAGCTTGTGCAGGATGGCCTTCTTGCCGGCATCGGTGAAGGCGATACCCTTGTCGACGCCTTCGATGCGCTCCTGGATCCAGGCCTTCTCCTCGGGATCGGAGATGTGCATGAACTCGACGCCGAGCGTCGAACAATAGGTGCGCTTCAGGATCTCCAGCATCTGCCGGATGGTCGCGTATTCGAGCCCCAGCACGTTGTCGATGAAGATCTTGCGGTCGTAGTCGGCCTCGGTGAAGCCGTAGGTGAGCGGCGACAGCTCGTTGTAGTCCTCGATGGGCTTGGCGAGACCGAGCGGGTCGAGATTGGCATGAAGGTGGCCGCGCATGCGATAGGCGCGGATCATCATGATGGCGCGCACGGAATCGCGCGTGGCCCGAAGCACGTCGCCATCGCTGAGCGACACGCCGCCGGCGGCCGCCTTGTCGCGCACCTTCTTCTCCACGTGCTTCTCGACCTGGCCCCAATTGCCGTCCAGCGCCGACACCAGCTCGCCATTGGCGGCGATCGGCCAGTTCTGCTTCGACCAGGAAGCGCCCTTGGCGTTCTTCCTGACGTCGCTCGCCTCGTCTTTCAGCCCCGAGAAGAACTCGCGCCATTCCTCGTTCACCGAGGACGGATCGTCCTGGTAACTGGAATAGAGCTCCTCGATATAATCGGCATTGCCGCCATAAAGGAACGAGGTGAGGGAAAATTGGTCGTTGGCCTGATCCTGCCGTGCCATCTTCAAATCGGAGCTTTCGCTCCGTCTCCTTTTGCGCGGCCCGTGCCGCTTCCATCGAACGGGTCCGTTCTTTCCCCGAACCGTGCCCTCAATATGGCCGCCCGGCCCTTCTTTTCGGGACCCGTCCGTCACATGAGCGGGCGGCGGCCCGATATGAAGGCCGCCGCCCTTGTTCGTCAGCTCTTGAGCGCCTCGAGCAGCGTCGTGCCGAGGCGCGCCGGCGATGGCGACACGCGTATGCCCGCCGCTTCCATCGCTGCGATCTTGTCTTCCGCCCCGCCCTTGCCGCCGGAGATGACAGCGCCGGCATGGCCCATGGTGCGGCCGGCCGGAGCCGTGCGCCCGGCGATGAAGCCGGCCATCGGCTTCTTGCGCCCGCGCTTGGCTTCATCCCTGAGGAACTGCGCGGCGTCCTCCTCGGCCGAGCCGCCGATCTCGCCGATCATGATGATCGACTTCGTCTCGTCGTCAGCCAGGAACATCTCCAGCACGTCGATGAACTCGGTGCCCTTGACGGGGTCGCCGCCGATGCCGACGGCCGTCGTCTGGCCGAGGCCGGCATTGGTGGTCTGGAACACCGCCTCATAGGTCAGCGTTCCCGAACGCGACACGACGCCCACCGAGCCCTTGCGGAAGATGTTGCCCGGCATGATGCCGATCTTGCATTCGTTCGGGGTGAGCACGCCCGGGCAGTTCGGGCCGATGAGGCGCGACTTGGACTTGTCCAGCCTGGCCTTGACCTTGACCATGTCCGTCACCGGGATGCCCTCGGTGATGCAGACGATGAGCGGGATCTCCGCGTCGATGGCCTCGATGATGGCCTCGGCAGCGCCTGCCGGCGGGACATAGATCACCGACGCGTCGGCGCCGGTCTTGTCGCGGCCCTCGGCCACGGTGGCGAAGATCGGAAGGGTTTCGCCACCGGCGCCCGTCCAGGTCTCTCCGCCCTTCTTGGGGTGGATGCCGCCGACCATCTTGGTGCCGTGATAGGCGAGCGCCTGCTCGGTATGGAAGCTGCCGGTCTTGCCGGTGAGGCCCTGGACGAGGACCTTGGTGTCTTTGTTGACGAGGATGGACATGCCGTTTCCGTTCGAATTGGGGTGGGGACCGCATCGCCTGGCGGCAGGGGCTCGGATGAGCCCCCGCCTGCCCGCGACGGCTCTATCCGTTCACCGCGGCGACGATCTTCTTGGCCGCGTCGTCGAGGTCGTCGGCCGGCGTGACGTTCAGGCCGCTCTCGCGCAGGATCTTCTTGCCGAGATCGACATTGGTGCCCTCAAGGCGCACGACCAGCGGCACCTTGAGCCCCACTTCCTTGACCGCGGCCACCACGCCCTCGGCGATCACGTCGCATTTCATGATGCCGCCGAAGATGTTCACCAGGATGCCCTTCACGGCCGGATCGGCGGTGATGATCTTGAATGCCGCCGTCACCTTCTCCTTGGACGCGCCGCCGCCGACATCGAGGAAGTTCGCCGGCTCGGCGCCGTAGAGCTTGATGATGTCCATGGTCGCCATGGCGAGCCCGGCGCCGTTGACCATGCAGCCGATATTGCCGTCGAGGGCGACATAGGCCAGGTCGTATTTGGACGCCTCGATCTCCTTCTGGTCCTCTTCCGTCGTGTCGCGCAGCTCCACTACATCCGGGTGACGGAAAAGCGCGTTGTTGTCGAAGGATACCTTGGCATCGAGCAGCCGCAGCCGCCCGTTGGACATGACGATCAGCGGGTTGACCTCCAGCAGGCTCATGTCCTTCTCGACGAAGGCCTTGTAGAGCGCCGGGAACACCGCTTCGCCGTCCTTTGCCGCCTCGCCCGTGAGCTTCAGCGCGTCGTTGAGCGCGGCCACGTCCTGGGCGGTCACGCCCTTGTCGGGGTCGATCGCCAGGGTGACGATCTTCTCCGGCGTATCGTGGGCCACCTGCTCGATGTCCATGCCGCCTTCGGTCGAGACGACGAAAGCGATGCGGCCAACCGTGCGGTCGACGAGGATCGACAGATAGAGCTCGCGGTCGATGTCGGCGCCGTCTTCGATATAGAGGCGGTTGACCTGCTTGCCGGACGGGCCGGTCTGCTTGGTGACGAGCGTGTTGCCGAGCATTTCCTTGACGTTGGCGACCACCTCGTCGGCCGAGCGCGACAGCCGCACGCCGCCCTTGGCGTCCGGGCCGAGTTCCTTGAACTTGCCCTTGCCGCGCCCGCCGGCATGGATCTGGCTCTTCACGACATAGAGCGGTCCCGGCAGCCGGGCCGCCGCCGCAGCGGCTTCCTCGACCTTGAGCACGGGGACGCCTTCGGCCACGGGAAGACCGTAACCCTTCAGCAGCTGCTTGGCTTGATACTCGTGGATATTCACGGGCAGAACCTCCTTACTTCGCGCCGAGATTCGGCGCGATCCCGATGCAGGCCTCGCACAGGCCCTGCACGGCGGCGACCGACTTGTCGAACATCGCCTGCTCTGCCTTGTTGAGATCGATCTCGATGATGCGTTCGATGCCGCCTGCGCCGATCACGGTGGGCACGCCGACATACATGTCCTTGACACCGTACTGGCCGGCGAGATGGGCCGCGCAGGGGAGCACGCGCTTCTTGTCCTTGAGGTAGGCTTCCGCCATGGCGATGGCCGAGGAGGCGGGCGCGTAATAGGCCGAGCCGGTCTTCAGCAGGCCGACGATCTCGGCGCCACCGTCACGGGTGCGCTGCACGATCTGGTCGAGCTTCTCCTGAGACGTCCAGCCCATCTTGACGAGGTCGGGCAGCGGAATGCCGGCGACGGTGGAGTAGCGGGTGAGCGGCACCATCGTGTCGCCATGGCCGCCGAGCACGAAGGCGGTCACATCCTCGACGGAAACCTTGAACTCCTCGGCGAGGAAATAGCGGAAGCGGGCGGAGTCCAGCACGCCGGCCATGCCGACGACGTGGCTCTTGGGCAGGCCGGAGAATTTCTGCAGCGCCCAGACCATGGCGTCGAGGGGGTTGGTGATGCAGATCACGAATGCGTTCGGCGCGTATTTCTTGATGCCGGCGCCGACCTGCTCCATGACCTTCAGGTTGATGCCGAGAAGATCGTCGCGGCTCATGCCGGGCTTGCGCGGCACGCCGGCGGTGACGATGCAGACGTCGGCGCCCTCGATCGCGGAATAGTCGTTGGCGCCGGCAAAGCGCGCATCGAAGCCGTCCACCGGTGAGGACTGGGCGATATCCAGGCCCTTGCCCTGCGGGATGCCTTCGGCGATGTCGAACATCGTGACGTCGCCGAGTTCCTTGAGGCCGATCATATGGGCGAGGGTGCCGCCGATCATGCCTGAGCCGATGAGGGCGATCTTGTTACGAGCCATGGTGGAGAGTATCCCTTGTCTGAACCGTCACGGACGGCGCTGTGGTGGGCATGAAAGGACAGGCCTGAAGGGCCGGGATTTCAGGGCTGCAGATAGCGCTCCGGGCCGAAATATTCAACCGATTCTTTGGGCGCTAAGTTTTTCAATCGTTTAGATTGACTGGCATTTACGTAAACGTAAGAATTTGTGCGAATGTATGAGCCGCGTCAGGTGCGGGCACTCCTCATCCGACCGTCAGCCGCCTTCGGCGCCCAGCTCGACTCGATGCGGGCCGGAGCGCATGGCCCAGTCGCGGCTCTGCATTTCGATCAGCCGCGAGACCGTGCGGTCGAACTCGAAGGCTTCCGTCCCGCGCTTGCCGAGATAGAGCCCTTGCGGCGGAGCCTCCGCGCTCGCGATCAATCTCACCTTGCGATCGTAAATCGTGTCGACGAGGAGAATGAAGCGCTTCGTCTCGTTACGCTTTCCTTCGGCAAGGACCGGCACGTGATCGAGGAAGATCGTATCGAAGCGTTCCACGATCGCCAAATAGTCGCGTGCGCCGAGCGGCTTTTCGCAGAGGTCGTGGAACGTGAAGCGGGCAGCCGAGCCGGCCGCGCGCGGGATCGGGACATGACGTCCTTTCACGACGATTTCGGCCGGAGCGATGCCATGCCCCTCCGTTGCGGTCGCCCAGGCCGCATCCATCCTGGCGTCGGCCTCCGCTCCGAGCGGCGTAAGATAAACCGGAAGGTTATCCAGCTTTTCCAGCCGGTAATCCTTTTTGGCGTCCAGCGACAGCACCCCGGCGTGCTGCTTCAAGATGGCGATGAACGGCACGAACAGCTGCCGGTTCAGACCGTCGCGATAAAGTTCGTCGGGCACCACGTTGGAGGTGGCCACCAGCACGACGCCTTCGGCGAACAGCGCCGAGAAGAGCCGCGACAGGATCATGGCGTCGGCGATGTCGGTCACCGTGAATTCGTCGAAGCAAAGCACCCACGCCTCTTCGGCAAGGGCCTTGGCGACCGGCGGAATGGGATCGTCTTCCCTCGTCTCGCCATTCTTGCGCGCCGCTCGCTGCTTCTGGATGCGGTCGTGCACGTCGGCCATGAAGTCGTTGAAATGAGCACGCCGCTTGCGCCGCACGGGCACAAGCTCGAAGAACATGTCCATCAGCATGGTCTTGCCGCGACCGACGCTGCCATAGATATAGAGACCCTTGACCGGCTCCGGCTTGCGCTTGCGCCCGAACAGCCAGCCGAGGGAACTGGACTTCGCCGCCAGCCTTTTCGCCGCGATCTCGCCGATCAGCCCGTCCAGCGCCTTGGCGACACCTTCCTGCGCCTCGTCATGCCCGATCGCGCCCGTTTCGACGAGATGGTTGTAGCGCTGCACGACGGAAGGGTGCGTCTGTATGCCGTCGCGCAGATGATGCATCAGCTGGTCCGGAAAGCGTCGTGGTGCTCGTTACCTGGAGAGCGAAACCGGCAGGCCGCCTTCGGTTTGCCCGTCGAACCTCTCCGCGCCCGAAGAATAGAGGCGGGCGAGCGTGCCGCCACTTTCGTCATAGAGCGTAAGCTGCTTGCCGGAAACGTTCCACGACTTCACCCCATCGAGCGGAGCGGGGCAGCGCAGCGGGCCGGCGCGAAAGCCTGAACCGAATTTGGTCTGGGGCGTCGCCACCTTGCAGCTCTGACCGGAGACGGAGGCGTTCCACACGCCGGCGACGTTTGCCGCGGTGAGGTCCGGCGCGCCAGCCGGCGGCTCGGCGGGAAGTGCCGCGACCTGGGCGCCGGCGTTGGGAGGGGGCGGAAAAGTGCCCGGCTGAGCCGGTGGCGGCAGTTGCGAACCGGTGACGGTGCCTGACGGCGCGGGCGTCAGCGGCTCTGGCCGCGACTCCAGCGACGAAAACCGTGAGCTCGAGCACCCGGCCGTGGCCAATGCCATCAAAGCCACCGAAACCACGCCCATCTTCGAGAAATTCATTAAACCCTCCGTCGAAGCTCGCTACGCCTCGGCCGATCCTTATCAATCGCAACCAAATCCGCGATGTTGGCGAAATTGCAACATCACATGGTTAAAATAGCGTATCCATCCGACAACTGTTGCGCTTCTGCCACGCTTCTCGTGCAACGTCCGGCTCCATCGTTGGAGTGCGTACACGCGGGCGGGGAACCGAACCTCCATCGCTACGTTCCCCTCGCGATGGAGGTAAGTACCCAATGATCAAATGGATCCTCATCCTTCTCGTCGTGGCAGCGATCGCCGGCCTTCTCGGCTTCAACACGCTGGCCGGCACCGCGCTGACGGCGGCGCGCTTGCTCATCGTCGTCGTGCTTGTCCTGTTCCTGCTCGTTCTCTTCGGCATCATCGCCATAGCCTGAGCCTGCTTGCACTGGTAATTCGCGGCGGTTTCCGCCATATAGCGCCCAAACGGAACAGGCCTCGGGGAAGCAAGCCCTAGAATGACCGCGAGAGCGCAATTCGCCAAGATGAACGGGCTCGGCAACGAGATCATCGTCGCCGACATGCGCGGCCGCGCGGATCGCGTGTCGGCCGCCGCAGCGATCGCGCTCAATGCCGATCCGGCCACCCGCTTCGACCAGATCATGGCGATCCACGACCCGCGTACGCCGGGCACCGAAAATTACGTCGAGATCATCAATTCCGACGGGTCGAGGGCGCAGGCCTGCGGCAACGGCATGCGCTGCGTGGTCCAGGCGCTGGCCGCCGAGACCGGACGCAAGCGGTTCACCTTCGAGACGATCGCCGGCATCCTGACGGCCGAGGAGCATGCCGACGGCCTGATCTCCGTCGACATGGGCGTGCCGCGTTTCGGCTGGAAGGATATCCCGCTTGCCGAGGAATTCCATGACACGCGCATGATCGAACTGCAGGTCGGGCCCATCGACGCTCCGGTGCTGCATTCGCCATCGGTCGCCTCCATGGGTAACCCGCACGCGATCTTCTGGGTCGATCGCGACGTGTGGACCTATGAACTCGATCGCTTCGGGCCGCTCCTGGAGAACCACCCGATCTTCCCGGAGCGGGCCAACATCACCATCGCCCGGGTGACGGAGCCGGACGCCATGACCATCCGCACCTGGGAGCGCGGCGCGGGGCTGACGCGGGCATGCGGAACCGCGGCCTGTGCCGCGGCCGTCAGCGGCGTACGGACCGGGCGCACGGGCCGCAGGGTGACCGTGACCGTGCCGGGCGGCCCGCTGCTCATCGAATGGCGTGACGACGACCACGTGGTCATGACCGGCCCGGCCGAGTGGGAATTCTCCGGCACCTTCGATGCCGGGACCGGCGCCTGGGACCGTGACCGACAGGATGTCGCCTGATGGCCGTCGACATCGTGACATTCGGCTGCCGGCTGAACACCTATGAATCGGAGGTGATGCGCCGCGAGGCAGAGACGGCCGGGCTGGCTGGCCTGACGGGCGGCGCGGTGATCTTCAACACCTGCGCGGTGACCGCCGAAGCCGTGCGGCAAGCCAAGCAGTCCATCCGCAAGGCGCGTCGCGAGAATCCGGACGCCCGCATCATCGTCACCGGCTGCGCGGCGCAGACCGACCCGGCAGCCTTCACCGCGATGGGCGAGGTCGACCTCGTGCTCGGCAACGAGGAGAAGCTGAAGGCGTCGAGCTACCGCGCGCTTCCCGACTTCGGCGTCAACGACACGGAGAAGGCGCGCGTCAACGACATCATGAGCGTGCGCGAGACGGCCGCTCACATGGTCGATGCCATAGAGGGCCGTGCTCGCGCCTTCGTCCAGGTCCAGAATGGCTGCGACCACCGCTGCACCTTCTGCATCATTCCCTACGGGCGGGGCAATTCGCGCTCGGTGCCAATGGGCGCCGTGATCGAGCAGGTGAAGCGGCTCGCCGGCAACGGCTATGCCGAAGTGGTGCTGACCGGCGTCGACATGACGAGCTACGGTGCCGACCTGCCAGGCGCCCCGAAGCTCGGCAAGCTGGTGAAGACCATCCTGAAACAGATTCCGGACATCCGGCGGCTGCGCCTTTCCTCGATCGATTCGATCGAGGCCGACGACGATCTGCTCGACGCCGTGGCGAACGAGAGGCGACTGATGCCGCATCTCCATTTGTCGCTCCAGGCGGGCGACGACATGATCCTGAAGCGCATGAAGCGGCGACACCTGCGCGACGATTCCATCCGCTTTTGCGAGGAGGTGCGCCGGCTTCGTCCTGAGATCGTCTTCGGCGCCGATATCATCGCCGGTTTCCCGACCGAGACCGAAGCGATGTTCGAGAACTCGCTGAAAATCGTCGAGGAATGCGGCCTCACCCACCTCCACGTCTTCCCGTTCTCGCCACGGCAGGGAACACCGGCGGCTCGCATGCCGCAGGTGGACCGCGGCGTCGTGAAGGAACGGGCCGCACGCCTTCGCGCCGCGGGCGACAGGGCCTACCGGGTGCATCTCGCCGCCCTTTCCGGCACGCGCCAATCGCTGCTCGTCGAGCGTGACGGGCTCGGCCGCACCGAAGGGTTCACCCTCGCCACGATCGCCGGGGGCGTGCCGGGCGAGATCGTCGAGGCTGTCGTGACCGGGCATGACGGTCGCCAGCTGCTGGCTTCTCCCCTCGCCGCGCGCGCGGCCTGACGGAACGATCGATGGCGTTCAATTTCATCAAGAAGGTCTTTTCCTTCGGCCGCAAGCAGGCCGAGGAGAACGAGCAGGCGGCGCCCCCGGCGGAGGAATTGCGGCCTCAGGAGCTGCCCGAGCAGGCCGGCCCTGGCCCGCAGGAGCCCGAGCCGTCTGCGTCATCGCCTGAGCCGTCCCCGGCTCCCGAGCCGACCGAGCCCGAGGAGACGCCGCAGGTGCCGCATCCGGCACCGCCCGCGCAGCCGCCGGAACCACAGCCTCGGCAGCCACAGGTCGAAGTCGCGACGCCGCCGGCCGAACCCGCCGTCGAGCCCGAGCCTGCGCAGCCGGAAATCGAACCGTCGGCATCCGAGCCGGCGCCGGTCGAAATACCGACCCCGCCAGCAACCCCGGCCCCTTCCCCGGAAACGCCGACAAGGGCTGCGGTCGAGGAGACGCCTCATGCCGCGCCAACGATCGGGGAAGCCGATCTGGGTGGGGTCCCCGAAGAACAAGGCCCCACCGTCGAAGAATCGCCGAGCAAGGCAGAACCCGCTCCCTCGGCCCCTGCCGAGGAGCAGCGCAAGAGCTCGCCTGCGCTCGGTGCCCCGCAGGAAGCGCGCCCGACCGAGGCGCCCTTGCCTGGCACGGAGCCAGTCATCGGGCTTGCCGAAGGCAGGACCGACAGTGGCCATGTCCCCATTGCAGACCCGTCGCATGACGTCGCGCCTCCCTCCTCCTCGGAGGAGAGATCGATCGACGAGGCCGATCGGGGGGACGTCGGCGTAGAATCTGGCGCCCTCGAGGAGGCTCCGCCCGTCCCGGAATTGCCGGCCGCTGGCCAAACGAGAGACATCACCGCGACGCCAGCGGGCCGGGTGACGGTCAGCAAGAAGGTGCAGCAGAAAGCCGAGGCGGCAAAGCCGGCCGAGCCGGCACCGAGGCTTTCCTGGTTCCAGCGACTGAAGCATGGCCTGTCGCGCTCGTCCAGGGAGCTCTCCGGCAACATTGCCGGCGTCTTCACCAAGCGCAAGCTCGACGAGGACACGCTGCAGGACCTGGAGGACGTGCTGATCCGCGCCGACCTGGGCGTCGAGACCGCGTTGCGCGTCACCGACGCGCTCGCCTCCGGACGCTACGGCAAGAACGTGTCGGACGAGGAGGTCCGCACGATCATGGCCGAGGAAGTCGAGAAGGTGCTGAAGCCCGTCGCCCTCCCGCTCGAGCTGGACCTCTCCCACAAGCCACATGTGATCCTGGTGGTGGGCGTCAACGGCACCGGCAAGACCACCACGATCGGCAAGCTCGCGGCCAAGCTCACCGAAGGGGGGCTTTCCGTGACGCTCGCAGCCGGCGACACGTTCCGCGCGGCGGCGATCGAGCAGCTCAAGATCTGGGGCGAGCGGACCGGCTCGCCGGTCGTCTCCTCCAAGCTCGGCGCCGACGCGGCGGGCCTCGCCTACGACGCCTTCGAGAAAGCCAAGCAGGCGGGTTCCGATGTGCTGATCATCGACACGGCGGGCCGCCTTCAGAACAAGGCCGAGCTGATGGCGGAGCTCGAGAAGATCGTGCGCGTGCTCGGCAAGCTCGATCCGGAAGCGCCGCACACGGTGCTGCAGACGGTCGACGCCACCACCGGTCAGAACGCGCTGAACCAGGTCGAGATCTTCCGCAATGTGGCCGGCGTCAACGGTCTGGTCATGACCAAGCTCGACGGCACGGCGCGCGGCGGCATCTTGGTCGCCATCGCCGCCAAGCATAAACTGCCGGTCTATTTCATCGGCGTCGGCGAACAGGTCGACGACCTCGAACCGTTTTCCGCAAGCGACTTCGCCAAGGCGATCGCCGGAGTGGCGTAATCATGAACGAACCGATCCTCGAGCGCGGCCCCACCGATCCGAAGAAGAAGGAGATCAATCCGTTCCTGAAGCTCGCGCTGGAGCTCGGACCTCTTCTGGTCTTCTTCTTCGCCAACACGCGCGGCGAGGCTCTGATCGCGCAGTTCCCGGCGCTCGGCACGTTCGGCGGGCCGATCTTCCTGGCGACCGGGCTCTTCATGGTGGCGACCGCAGTCGCGCTCGCCGTCTCGTGGCTCCTCACCAGAACCTTGCCTTTGATGCCGCTGGTCTCGGGCGTGGTCGTGTTCGTGTTCGGCGCGCTGACGCTCTGGCTGCAGGATGACGTCTTCATCAAGATGAAGCCCACCATCGTCAACACGCTGTTCGGGGCGGTGCTGCTGGGCGGGCTTGCCTTCGGCAAGTCGCTACTCGGCTACGTCTTCGATTCAGCCTTCCGCCTCGACGCCGAAGGCTGGAAAAAGCTCACCTTCCGCTGGGGCCTGTTCTTCCTGTTCCTGGCGATCGTCAACGAAATCGTGTGGCGGACATTCTCGACCGACGCCTGGGTGGCCTTCAAGGTCTGGGGCATCATGCCGATCACCCTGGTCTTCACCTTCAGCCAGATGCCGCTGATCATGCGACATTCGCTGGACGAGCGCGCCCAGAAGTAGCATTCGCCGCGGCGGGTTTTCACGCCGGCCGAACCGAAGTAACGTCGCACCACGCCATGCGAGGGGGACGTTGATGGAATTCGTCGGCACACGCGAAGAACTGCGCTCGATCTACAAGCAACCGGGAGAAGGCGCGCTGCGCAAGGAGTTGAGGGCGCTCGACGCCCACTGTCGCGGCTTCATCTCGAAAAGTCCGTTCGTGCTGATCGGCTCCTCCGACGCCAACGGCAATGGCGACGTCACGCCGAAGGGCGACAAGCCCGGCTTCGTCGCCATACTCGACGACAACACGATCGCCATTCCCGACCGGCCCGGCAACAACCGGCTCGACACGCTGGAAAACATTCTCGTCAATCCCGCCGTCGGCCTGCTGTTCCTGATCCCGGGCATGAACGAAACGCTTCGCATCAATGGCGATGCCCGCATCACCACCGACCAGGCGCTGCGCGAAAGCATGGCCGTCGAAGGACGCCCCCCGGTCAGCGTCATCGTGGTCAAGGTGCGGGCCGCCTACATGCACTGCGCCAAAGCCTTCATGCGCTCCGAACTGTGGCGGCCGGACAGCTGGATCGACCGTTCGACGCTGCCGACGCTCGGCACGATCCTCAAGGACCAGCTGGCCCTCAGCGAGCCCGCCTCCGCGACCGATGCGTGGCTCGACGAATCCTATAAGAAGTCGATGTGGTGAGCTGCGCGCGTCACCGCTCTTCCCACAGCATGTCGGTACCCACATTGTGGCGACGTGCACTTCGCTGACATGCAAAACATGCATTGCTGCATTGCAGCAATAAATTTTGCACTGCAGTATCTCTATGTCATTCTTGCAGGAGGAGGAAAGCAGCGCGCCGGAAAGCTGGCGCCGAAAGGACAAAGCTATGGTCTTCTCCAATCTTATCGCCCGCGCGCGGGACAGGTTGGCCAAACGCGCCGAATATCGCCGCCTGGTGAGCGAGATCGAAAGCCTCTCCAACCGCGATCTCGTCGATCTCAGGGCCGATCGCGGCGAGATGCTCTATCAGGCCTACCGATCCGTCTACGATTGAATTGAGCTTACCGCGGCAACCGGCCGGCGCCTCAACCATGCGATAAGGAACGCGGCGGTGATATAGGCGACGATTCCGTAAAGCGCCGGCGGTATGGCCATCTCCGGATTGTTCAGCAGCTCTTCGCTCAGGGCGATCGTGATCACCAGCACGGCGTTATGGAGGCCGATCTCCATACAGATGGCGATCGACTGCCTTTCGTCGAGTTTGAAGAAGCGCGGCACCCAATAGCCCAGGGCCATGCTGGTCAGGTTGAAGGCGAGCACCGCAAGCCCGATAACCGGGCCCCAGATGAGGATCGTGTTCCACTCCCGCACGATCGCCACGACCACCAGCACCACGACGAAGAGAAGGGACAGGATCTTGACCGGCCGCTCCATACTGATAGCGCGTTCGGGGTAAAGGCGGCGGACAGCCATGCCGATGGCGGCCGGCACGACGACAAGTCCCAAGAACAGCAGGATCTGGCTGAACTGCAAGGGTATCGCCACGCCCTCGCCGTAGAAGGCGACCAGCGAGAGATTGACGATGATCGGCAGGGTGACGACCACCAGGGCCGAGTTGATCGCGGTGACGGTGATGTTGAGCGCCACGTCGCCGCCGGCGAGGTGGCTGTAAAGGCTGGCGGACGTTCCGCCCGGGCTCGCTGCGAGCAGCATCATGCCGACCGCGAGCGCCGGCGGAAGCGCCATTGCGTGGACCATTCCGAAGCAGACGACCGGCAGGACGAGCGCTTGGCAGACCAGCGCCACGACGACCGGCTTCGGCCGCGCCAGCACCTTGCGAAAATCCTCGAGCGTCAGCGAAAGGCCGAGACCAAGCATGACGATCGCGATCACCAGAGGCATGAAAATGGTCAGCACAGCATTTTGCTGCATGTCGATGGCCCCGGCGTTCCGCCATGAATTCGCGATTCGCCGAAGTTAGATCAACCGACGCGTGCTATGAAGTGGCCCTTTCATACCAGCGGCAATGAGGATTGGCCGCGCGGGCAAGCCCCTGATCCGCCTAAATGCGACAGGCACATGCGCGGGGAGAGACAATACTCACCCCCGCAGGAACTTTCAGGCGCCAATCGGCTGTGACGCGGTCCCCAAGGTTTTTCGCCGGCGCGCCGCCTGGAGCGCCGCGATGCCCGCCGTGGCTGCCAAGGCAAGACCGATGGGGATGGCCCTCGACGGCTGATCCGCCTTGCGCAGAACGGCCGCGACATCGTAGCCCGCTTCCAGACCGATGCGCTTGGCTTGGGAACCGAAGGCGACGTTGGTGATGGTGAGCATTTCCCCCGTGCCAGCCAGGGTGAGCCCGACCGCGCGCAACCGCTCGCTCGCGGCGCCCGATGCTTCGATCGGAAGAGTGACGGTCTTGCGCACATCATCGCCGTTGAGGTCGATGCCCTCGATGATGAAAGTGACGTGGTGGCCGGGCCGCGCCTGCTCGACTTCGGTCAGGAGCTGGCTTGCCGGGAGCTCGTGATAGGGCTCCGATATCTGGTTGATCCACCAGTCCGGGCGGAACAAGGTGAAGCTGACGACGAGCAGGATGGCCGACTCCCAGAGCCGGCTTCGGGTCACGAAATAGTTCATCGTCGCGGCGGAAAAGAGCAGGATGGCGGCGAGCGAGATCGCGCCCACCCAGATGGTTTGAGCCCAGCTTTCTACTCCGATCAGGAGCATTGCCGGATTGAAGATGAAGACGAAGGGCAGGATCGCCGTTCGCAGCGAATAGAGCGCTCCCTGGAAGCCGGTCGCGATCGGGCTTTCACGCGAGATCGCGGCAGCGGCGAAGGCGGCGAGCCCCACCGGCGGCGTGATGTCGGCCATGATCCCGAAATAGAAGACGAAGAGGTGGACCGCGATCAGCGGGATTGCAAGCCCGGCCTGCGCGCCGAGATCGACGACGACAGGCGCCATCAGCGTGGCGACGAGGATGTAGTTGGCGGTGGTTGGGATGCCCATGCCGAGCACGAGGCTGACCGCGGCGATCAGAAGCAGCATCAGGACGACATTGCCGCCGGAGATGAGCTCGACCAGCTCGGTCATCATGAGGCCGAGGCCCGTGAGGGTGATGGTGCCGACGACGATGCCGGCCGTGGCGGTCGCCACGGCGATGCCGATCATGTTGCGCGCGCCGAGCGCCAGCCCCTCGACGAGATCGTCCCCGGCGGCACGGATCGCGGCGGCGAGTTCCTCGTTGCGGAACAGCGCCATCAGCGGCTTGCGCGTGACCAGAATGCCGATGATCGTGACGGTAGCCCAAAAGGCCGAAAGGCCCGGCGACATCTGCTCCACCATCAGGCACCACAGCAGCACGACGATGGGAAGCAGGAAATCCAGACCGGTGCGCGTCACGTCCCACGCCCGCGGCAATTCGAGGATCGGAGCGTTGGGATCATCGAGTTCGAGATCGGGATAGCGCGAGGCGAACCAGACCGACGCCACGTAGAGGCCGACGCCGGCGAGGGCGAGCACGACAGGTGCCGCCGCGCCGAGGAGCCTCTGGGCGAAGACGATCCCGTAATAGAGAATGCAGAGCGCCAGCACGCTGCCGGAGATACCGATTCCCATCCGCAGCAAGCGTTCCCTGGCCGGTGACGGGCGCTGGGGAATTGGCTTCAGCCCCATCTTCACGGCTTCGAGATGCACGATATAGAGCAGCGCCAGATAGGAGAAGACGGCCGGCAGGAGAGCGTGCTTCACCACCTGCGAATAGGGAATGCCCACATATTCCACCATCAGGAAGGCGGCCGCGCCCATGACGGGCGGCATGATCTGGCCGTTGATGGAGGCGCTTGCCTCGATGGCGCCGGCCTTCACGCCCGACAGGCCCGTGCGTCTCATCAGGGGAATGGTGAAGATGCCGCCTGACACCACGTTGGACACTGAGGAGCCGGAGACGATGCCGTTGAGCGCCGACGATATGACGGCCACCTTGGCCGGGCCGCCGCGCAGGTGCCCGAGCAGCGCGATGGAAATCTGCATCATCCAATTGCCTGCGCCGGCCTTTTCCAGAAGCGTGCCGAACAGCACGAAAAGGAAGACGAAGCTGGTCGAGACGCCGAGCGCGATGCCGAACACGCCTTCCGTGGTCAGCCATTGGTGATTGAGGAATTTCACCAGCGACGCACCGCGATGCTGGATCACGTCGGGCATGTATTGCCCGCCGAACGTATAGATGATGAAAACCACGGCGACCATGACCATCGGCAGGCCGAGGGCACGCCGCGTGGCTTCGAGGAGCAGCAGGATGCCCGCCGTGCCCGTCGCCAGGTCGAGCGTCGTCGGCAATCCGGGCCGCTGCGAAAGCGCGTCGTGGAACAGGAAGAGGTAGGAGCCCGCGAACGCGCCAGCGAGGGCCAGCACCCAGTCGAGCGGAGGCACGCGCTCGCGCGGCGAGGAGCGCAGGGCCGGATAAGCGACATAGGTCAGGAACAGCGCGAAGCCGAGATGGATCGCACGTGCCTTCGTGTCGTTGAGGATGCCGAAGCCGAGCACGAAGGAGAGAGGCGAGGCGACCCACAATTGGAACAGCGACCAGGCGACTGCCGTCCATAGCAGCACGCGGCCAGCGGCGCCGGCGGCATGGCGCCCGCCGGTGTCGGCCTCCGCCACCAGCTGTTCGAGATCGACCTCGGCCGTTTGCGGTTTGGCTTCGCTCATCTTGCTCTCCCAGGAGCATCCTTCGGCCAGATGAAAACTCCCGGCGACGTCGGAATGCGGTCAAAACAACGATACGGAGGAGTGCTGCGCGTCCAGGAGACGCGCAGCACTCCCCGCATGTGCGGGCGCCCCCCTCTAGGCCCGGCGCCCGCCATGCTGCCTTCAGGCGGCGAAACCTATTTGAGCCAGCCCTTCTCCTTGTAGTATTTCTCCGCACCGGGATGGAGCGGCGCGGAAAGGCCGTCCTTGATCATCTTCGCGGGGTCGAGATTCGCGAAGGCCGGGTGCAGCGCCTTGAAGTCCTCGAAATTGTCGAAGGTCGACTTGACGAGCTGATAGACGGTTTCCTCCGGCACCTTGGCGGAGGTGACCAGCGTGGCGAGCACCCCGAACGTCTCCGTATCGTCGGGATTGCTGTTGTAGAGGCCGCCCGGAATGGTCGCCTTCGCATAATAGGGCGCCTCCGCCAGCAGCTTCTCGACGGCCGGTCCTGTCAGGGAAACGAGCTTCGCGCCGCAGGTGGTCGTCGGGTCCTGGATGTTGGCCGATGGATGGCCGACGCCGTAGAAGAAGCCGTCGATCTTGTTGTCGCACAGCGCGGCGCCGTGCTCGTCGGCCTTCAGCTCCGAAGCGAGCGAGAAGTCCGCGAGCGTCCAGCCCATCGCCCCGAGCAGACGCTCCATGGAGTCGCGGGTCCCCGAGCCGGGATTGCCGACATTGAAGCGCTTGCCCTTGAAATCTTCGAACTTCGTGATGTTCGCGTCCGGACGGGCGAGCACGGTGAAGGGCTCGGGATGGATCGAGAAGACCGAGCGCAGGTCGGCATGTGCCCCGCCCTCCTTGAAGGCGCCCTCGCCCTTGAAGGCGTTGTACAGCACGTCCGACTGCGTCGTGCCGAAATCGAGCTCGCCTTCCTTGATGGCATTGACGTTGAAGGCCGAGCCGCCGGTCGATTCGACCGAGCAGCGGATGCCGTGGGTCTTTCGGTCCTTGTTGAGCAGCCGGCAGATGGCGCCGCCGGCGGCATAGTAGACGCCGGTGACGCCCCCCGTGCCGATGGTCACGAAATTCTGCTGCGCCGAGGCGCTGCCGCAGAACAGCAGCGCCGCCGAAAGCGCTGTGATCCGGGCCACGGCCCTGAAAGTTCTAGCCTGATGCATGTGGTGCTCCCTTCTCTGGTTTCTTGAAGTCACTGGTTTTCTCGAAGTCACTGGGCTGTCGCGGCGATAGCCGCGTCGATGGCATCGCCGAGACGCTCGACGATGCGGCCGATGTCCTCGCGCTCGGCGATGAATGGCGGCGCCAACAGCACATGGTCGCCGAGCCGGCCGTCGATCGTTCCCCCCATCGGATAGACCATGAGGCCCCGCGCCATCGCCTCGCGCTTGATGACGCCGTTCAGTTTCAGGGCGGGGTCGAACGGCGCCTTCGTCACCCGGTCCGCCACCAGCTCGACGCCGCGGAACAGGCCCCGGCCACGGATGTCGCCGATATGATGATGGTTGCCGAGCCGTTCGATCAGCCGGAGCTCCAGCTCTTCGCCCATCGCGACCACGTTGGCGAGAAGCCCATCGCGACGGATGGTCTTCTGGACCGCCAGACCGGCGGCGGCCGCCATGGGGTGGCCCATATAGGTATGGCCATGCTGGAAGAAGCCGGACCCCTGCTCGAATGCCTCGAAGATCTTTTCCGACAAAAGCACCGCGCCGATCGGCTGATAGCCGCCGCCGAGGCCTTTGGCGATGGTCATCAGGTCGGGGGCGATGCCCTCCTGCTCGCAGGCATGCATGGTGCCGGTTCGGCCCATGCCGCACATGACCTCGTCCAGGACGAGCAGGACGCCATAGCGATCGCATATGGCGCGGATGCGCTTGAAGTAATCGGCGACAGGCGGGACCGCGCCGGCGGTGGCGCCGACGACCGTCTCGGCGACGAAGGCAAGCACCCGATCGGGCCCGAGTTCGAGGATCTTGTCCTCGAGCTGGCGCGCGGCTCGCTCGGCATAGGCCTCGTCGCTCTCGCCGGCCTGCTGGAGCCGATAGGCGTAGCAGGGGTCGATGTGGTGCGTTTCGATGAGCAGCGGCCGGAACTGTTCGCGTCGCCATTCGTTGCCGCCGGCCGCCAGCGCGCCGAGCGTGTTGCCGTGGTAGCTCTGCCGCCGGGCGATGATATGCCGACGCTGGGGTTCGCCCTTCTCGACGAAATATTGCCGGGCCATCTTGAGCGCGGCCTCGACCGCTTCCGAACCGCCGCTGACGAGATAGACATGGCTGATCCCCGCCGGCGCATCTTCGATCAGCAGTTCCGCAAGCTCCTCGGCCGCCTCGCTGGTGAAGAAGGCGGTATGGGCGTAGGCGAGCCTGTCGAGCTGCGCATGCAGGGCCGAAAGCACGGCCGGATGACCATGGCCGAGGCAGGAGACGGCAGCGCCTCCTGACGCGTCGATATAGGCCTTCCCCGAGGCGTCGAAGATCTCGATGCCGCGGCCGCCGACGGCCACAGGCGGATTCGAACGGATGGCGCGCTGCAGAAGTCTGGTCACGAATGTCTGGCCTTGTTCTTGATGTGCGTGTTGAGCGCGGCGGACTGGCGATCGGCACGGGCGATCGCCTCCCGCGCGGCATCGCCACCATGTCCGGCAACGAGCGCGCCGAGGATCTCGGCAACCGTGAAGGCAGGCGCCATGGTGTGCAGGAATGACGGGCTCTCCGTCGCAACGACGATCGTCACGGCGGCGAGTTGCGCCAGGGGCGCGACCGGGCTGTCCGTGATGGCGACGAGCTTCACCCCGAGCGATCGCGCATAATCGGCAATCTCGACCGTCTGGCGCGTGTAGGGCAAGACGCTCACGGCGACAGCCACGTCTTCCCCGGTGGCGCTGCTCAGCGCGTCCGGCCCGATACCGCCGACGCTTTCGAGCATCGCCGGGTTCCCCCCTGCCAGCGATAGCATGTAGTGAAGGTGCCAGGCCACGGGATAGCTCGAGCGCAGGCCAAGGCAATAGACGCGGCGAGCTTGCTCGATGAGCCGCGCCGCCTCCACCAAGCCTGCGAGCCCCGGCGGGTCGGCAAGCGCCGAGATGTGGGAGTCGACGGCACGCAGGATCTCCGCGGCCAGCGCCGGGTCGCCTTTCAGCCGCTGGTTTTGCGCCTGCGCATCGACGCGCGGGGCGAAGTCCCCGCCATCGCCCCGGAGGAAGTCGGCATAGAGCTGGCGCACGTCTTCATAGCCGGCAAAACCGAGATGCTTGGCGAGGCGCGTCATCGTGGCTGGTTGGACGTCGCCGCGGCGCGCCTGTTCGCGCATCGACAGCAGCGCGACTTCCCGGGGATGATCGAGAATGTAGCGGGCAGCCGCCTGAAGCTGTTTCGACATGTCGTCGAAACGGTCCACGATCGTCTCTGTCAGCGGCCCCCTCACCATGATGATACGTTAGCCACTTGCCTGCCGCCTTGCAACGTTTGTTTCACCGGAATACTGAATGAACTGATTGGATCATCGAGGCTTCGACCGCGAACTGGAACGGGAATGGAAAGAACAGCGATCGCCGTGGCGCCCAACGGGGGACGCCGCACCAAATCGGACCATCCGGCCATACCGCTCACGCCGGCGGAGCTTGCCCGCACGGCGGCGGAATGTCTCGCGGCTGGCGCCGGCATGATCCACGTCCACGTCCGCAAGCCCGACGGGAGCCACCTGCTCGACGCCGACGCCTATGGCGAGGCGATCGGCGCCATTCGGTCCGAGGTGGGGCGGTCGCTCGTCATCCAGATCACCACCGAGGCGCTCGGCATATACCAGCCTGCAGAACAGATCGCCGTGCTGAAGGCGGTCCGACCGGAGGCAGCCTCGCTGGCGCTGAGGGAAATCGTCCCCGGCGACGCCTCCGAGCCGGCTTTCGTCGAAGCACTGGAATGGATGGCGCGGGAGAACGTCCTGCCCCAGATCATTCTCTACGAACCGGCTGAAGCCATGCGCCTCGCCGCGATGAGAAAGCGCGGTATGCTCCCTTGGGACGACGTCGCCGTGCTCTATGTGCTCGGCCGCTACACCGTCTCGCAGACGTCGCAGCCCGCCGACCTTCTCCCCTTCCTCTCGCCGGAGGCTCCCCGGTTCCGCCATTGGAGCGTTTGCGCCTTCGGGCGGCACGAGGCGGCCTGCGTGGTCGCGGCCGCGCTGCTGGGCGGCCATGTCAGGGTCGGCTTCGAGAACAACCTCCTCCTGCCGGACGGAACGCAGGCGCCCAACAATGCGGCGCTTGTCGCAGCCGTCTCGACGGCGATCCGATCTCTCGGTTCGGGCCTGCAAGACGCCGAGGGCATCCGAGCGTCCTGGACGGCTGCCGGAGGCAACGAGCAGGTGTAACGGCCCACGCCCGGAAAAGTGAACGTCGAGCTCGGCTTGAGCATCGGTCGGCCCTTCCTAGTTTCCTGCTGGCCAAGCCAGGAAAGGAAGGAACGTTACATGAAACGCTGCCTAATGGTCATAGGCCTGCTGTCGGTCGGCGGGCTGGCTTCGACGGTCGCCCCGGCCTTCTCGGACCCGTCCGACCGCTTGCCGGCGGAATGGTCGCCGGTCCGGCTCCTCGATGGGTCGGTGGACGGTCGGGGTACGCCTTTGCGCCTCGCCCAGGCGGACGCTGATCGCGACCACGGTTGGGGGACCGCATCGGATCGGGACGAGGATCGTGCCGGCCCGCAAGGGGGCTGCCGCAACAGGGGGCACATGATGGGTGGCATGATGGGGCACATGGGAGGGATGGGAGGCATGATGGCGCGCATGGGTCCCCATGGGTATGCGCATCGCGGCCAATCGCTCGGGCTCGTGATCGCGGCAAGATTGGCACAGACGGAGACCTATGTCGGAATTACATCGGCGCAGCTCGACGTATGGCGCGCCTATTCCTCCGCGCTGATCGGTTTCTTCGAGCGCCCTGGTCGGGATCAGCGCCCGGGTGGTCCTGGGCCGGCCGAGACGCCACCGGCGCAATCCCCGCAAGGGGAGGCCGCGCCAGCGCCGGCCAATGCCGCACCTGCCCTGTTCGCCGATCGCCTCGCCGACCGGGCGATCGCCCGGGCAGACAAGGCGAGGGCCCTCAAAACGGCAGTCGACGCGCTTCGGGCCCAGCTCACGCCCGAACAGCTGGACAGGCTGGCGAAGGCCGAACGCGCGTTCCTGCCTCGTAGGGGACCGCACGACAGGAACGGACCTCGCCACGAGTGGCGCGCCGACATGGAGCAGATGTCCCCCGAGGACATGACTGCGCAAGAGGACATGTCGGAAGAGCCCGAGGATATGCCCGCGGCCTCACCGGAGGACATGCCGTCGGATATGCCGGGCGACATGCCTTCGGAAATGCAGGGCGACATGCCCACGCCCGAGGAATAGGAGACGTGGCCGGCGCGCTCGATCGCGAGAATCAGGACGCCGGCGCCGGTACGGCGAGCGCCTTCTCGATCTCGGGCAGCAGCTTATCCTTCACGGCCCCGGGCGTCAGCGGCCCGACATGCTTGTAGAGGATGGTGCCGTTCCTGCCGACCAGAAAGGTCTCCGGCACGCCGTAGACGCCCCAGTCGATCGCCGTGCGGCCCTTTTCGTCGACGCCGAGCGCGCCGAACGGATTGCCGAGCTCGGCAAGGAAGCGATGGGCGTCTTCCGGCCGGTCCTTGTAGTTGAGGGCCGAAATGCCGAAACGCTTGTCTTGGGCAAGCGCCATCAGCACCGGATGCTCCTCGCGGCACGGTCCGCACCACGAGGCGAAGACGTTGACCAGCGTGACCTTGCCCTTGAAATCCTCGGAAGCGAGGCCGGGCAGGCCGAGGCCCTCAAGCGGCGGCAGGTCGGTCGCCGGGGCCGGCGATCCGATCAGCGCGGAGGGAACGACCGAGATGTCGCGGCCGGAATAGAGCTGCATCAGGAACACGCCGGCCAGTGCGAGGAACACGGCCAGCGGCAGGAGCACCAAGAGCTTGCGCGGCTTTTTCGGCGTTTCGGCCTGGCTGCTCACGGCTTTGCCCCACCCTCGCGATCGGACCGGCGGCGCACCCCGCGCGCCTCCAGTTCGATGAGTTCGCGGCGGCGCGCCCGCTGATCCACGAGCAGCCAGCCGATCAGCCCGGCCAGCACCAACACGGTGACCGCATAGGCGGCGGTGACATAAAGAGCGTGGGGGCTCATGCAGGGGCCCCGCTCGTTTCGGCCCGCCGGGCCGCCACCCGCCGCATCGCCGCCACCCGACGGCGCCAGATCTCGGTGCGCATCGCCACCAGATGCAACGCGAAGAACAGGATGGTGAAACCGAGTGCCATGACCATCAGCGGCCACAGCAGGCTCGGATGGATCGTCGGGCCGTCCAGGCGGAACACCGAGGCCGGCTGGTGCAGCGTCGCCCACCAGTCGACCGAGAACTTTATGATCGGGATGTTGATGAAGCCGACCAGCGCGATGACGGCGGCCGCCCGCGCCGAACGCGAGGGATCGTCGAGCGCGCGGGTAAGCGCGATGATGCCGAGATAAAGGATGAAGAGCACGAAGACCGAGGTCAGCCGGCCATCCCACACCCACCAGGTGCCCCACATGGGCTTGCCCCAGATCGACCCTGTGATCAGCGCTAGCGCCGTGAAGACGGCCCCGATCGGCGCGGCGGCCTTGAGCGCCACATCGGCGAGCGGGTGGCGCCAGACCAGCGTGCCGAGCGCCGAAATGGCCATCACCGTGTAGCACATCATCGACAGCCAGGCGAAAGGCACGTGGATATACATGATGCGAACCGTGATGCCCTGCTGGTAGTCCTCGGGCGCGGCGAAGCTCATGGTGAGGCCGACGGCCAGCACCAGCGCCGCCACGCCCGCAAGCCAGGGTATCAGCCGGTCTGCCAGCGCGACGAAGCGCGTCGGGTTGGCCAGATCGCTCCAGCGCAGGGACTGGGTGCTCGTCTCGTTCATGGCTGTTACATAACCTCGCGACCCGTTGTCCGCAATTCGCCGACTTTGCCGCATGGCCCACGCCGGAGGATGGGTCAATCCGCCGAATAGCGCAACGCCGCCGCAGCAGCGATGGGGCCGATCACGGCAAGGAACAATGTGAGCGCGGCAAGAATGAGGAAAGGCGGCAGAAAAGGATTGGGCTCGGCCACCGCGGCATAAGCGGCGGAGACGCCGAAGATCAGTACCGGGACGACCAGTGGCAGCACCAGCACCGAGACCAGCACGCCGCCGCGCGGCAGCGCCACGGCGACCGCCGCGCCCGCCGCCCCGATGAAGGCGATCGCCGGAGTGCCGACGAGCAGCGTCAGAGCCGTCGCGCCGATGCCGACGGCCGACATGTTCATGAAGAGGCCGAAGAGCGGCGCCGCGACGACCAGCGGCAGAACGCTCACCGCCCAATGGGCGAGGCATTTCACGAAGACGGTCAGCGCCGGCATGTGCCGGTCGCGCGCGATCAGCAGCGCGTCCAGCGAGCCGTCCTCCCGGTCGGCCTGGAACAGGCGGTCGAGACCGAGCAGGCTGGAGAGTAGCGCGCCGATCCACAGGATCGCCGGCCCGACGCGGGCGAGCAGGTTGAGATCCGGCCCGACGGCGAAGGGGACCGCTGTCACGACCGCCAGGAAGAACAGGACGCCCATCAGCCCGCCGCCGCCGGCGCGGATGCCAAGCCTTATCTCGCGCAGGAACAGGGCTAGCATGGAGCCCTCGTGTTCGACCGCCCGCGCTCTGCGTTGCCCCCGTCTGTCCTACCGGACATCGCCCTGACAAGGAGGGAGATCGGACGGCCGCTCGATTTTCGCCAATCGGGAACGTCGCAGAACAAGCGCCGTATCCCGCCACAGCCGGTCTCCCCCCTTGAGGGGGAGATGTCCGGCAGGACAGAGGGGGGCGCGACCAAGCGCGACACCACAAGACCTGTCACCCCCACATGCCCTCCATCACCAGCGCCTTGCCGCCTTCCAGCCCCAGCGGCAGATGAGTGGCCGCGACGATGATGCCGCCGCCGTCGAGGTGAGAGCGCATGAGCCGGGCGAATCGCTCTTCCGAGGCCTTGTCGAGCCCCGCCGTCGGCTCGTCGAGCAGCCACACCGGGCGGTGGCTGACCAGGAGCCGGGCGATCGAGGCGCGGCGCCGCTGGCCCGTCGACAGATATCCGAACGGCAGATGACCGATCGCCTCCAGGCCCACCGCTGCCAGCGCCTCGTCGACAGCCAGACGCGCCGCGCCATTGTAGTCCTGCCAGAAACGCAGGTTTTCCGTGACGGTGAGGGCCGACTTCATCGCGTTCTGATGGCCAAGATAGTGAAGCGCGCTCCCGAGCGTCGGCCATTCCGCGCCACCTTGCTCGAGCACGACGCTGCCGGCCGCGGAGGGAAGCAGCCCCGCGATGACCCGCAGCAGCGTCGACTTGCCGGCGCCGTTCGGCCCCGTGACGACAAGACTTTCCCCCTTGCCAAGGGAGAAACCGACTTGGGAAAACACCGTTTCCCCGCCGCGTTCGCCTGCCAGTTCCTCGGCAATCAGCCGCATCTTCATTCCGTGTCCGGAGCCTCTTCGCGGGCATTTGCACCGCAGCGAAATTGCCGATTCTCCGTCTAGAACTATTCCAGGAATTTCTCTATATGCGTCTGGACCATGCCAGCGGTCGGCATGGGAAACATATTTGCGCCGAACCCGCGCGCGCGCCGCCTTGAACGGCCGGGTGCGAGGGAGCGGACAGCGGAAATGGCCGTACCCGCACCTTTGCGCGTGATTCCAGCATGCCGAGGCGTCCGTTCCCAGGCAGAACAGACCAATGGGATCGCACGTGTCCAAATCTCTCGACAGTTTCAATTCCCGCAAGACGCTGAAAGTCGGCGACGCGGAATATGTCTATTACGACCTCGTCGAGGCCGAGAAGAACGGCCTGACCGGCATTGCCCAGCTTCCCTACTCCATGAAGGTCCTGCTTGAGAACCTGCTGCGCAACGAGGACGGCCGATCCGTCACGAAGGAAAGCATCCAGGCCGTCGCTGGCTGGCTGACCGATCGCGGCAAGGCCGGCGTCGAGATCGCCTACCGCCCGGCGCGCGTGCTGATGCAGGACTTTACCGGCGTTCCGGCCGTGGTCGACCTCGCCGCCATGCGCGACGGCATCAAGGCGCTCGGCGGCGATCCCGAGAAGATCAACCCCCTCGTCCCGGTCGACCTTGTCATCGACCACTCCGTCATTGTCGACGAGTTCGGCACGCCGATGGCCTTCGCCCGCAATGTCGAGCTGGAATACGAACGCAACGCCGAGCGCTACCGGTTCCTGAAATGGGGCCAGCAGGCGTTCCGCAACTTCCGCGTGGTGCCGCCCGGCACCGGCATATGCCATCAGGTCAACCTCGAATATCTCGGCCAGGTCGTGTGGACCAACACCGGTGAGGACGGCGACATCGTCGCCTATCCCGACACCTGCGTCGGTACCGATTCGCATACCACGATGATCAACGGTCTCGGCGTTCTCGGCTGGGGTGTCGGCGGCATCGAGGCCGAGGCGGCCATGCTCGGCCAGCCGGTATCCATGCTTTTGCCGGAAGTCATCGGGTTCCGCCTCACCGGCAAGCTCAAGGAAGGCGTGACCGCCACCGATCTCGTGCTGACGGTCACCCAGATGCTGCGCAAGAAGGGCGTGGTCGGCAAGTTCGTCGAGTTCTTCGGACCTGGCCTGTCCAACATGACGCTCGCCGACCGTGCCACCATCGGCAATATGGCGCCTGAATACGGGGCGACCTGCGGCTTCTTCCCGGTCGACGCCGAGACGATCCGCTATCTCACCATGTCCGGCCGCGCCGAGAATCGCATCGAGCTGGTCGAAGCCTATGCGAAGGCACAAGGCATGTGGCGCGACAACAGCTCGGCCGACCCGGTCTTCACCGACCTGCTCGAGCTCGACCTTGCCGATGTCGTGCCCTCCATGGCCGGTCCGAAGCGTCCCGAGGGCCGCATTGCGCTGGAAGGCGTGGCCTCCGGCTTCGCCAAGGCGCTCGAGACCGAATACAAGAAGACCGCCGATATCGCCAAGCGCTATGCCGTGGAAGGCACCGACTTCGACCTCGGCCACGGGGATGTCGTCATCGCGGCGATCACCTCCTGCACCAACACCTCCAATCCGAGCGTGCTCATCGGCGCTGGCCTTCTCGCCCGCAACGCCAACCGAATCGGCCTCAAGCAGAAGCCCTGGGTGAAGACTTCGCTCGCGCCCGGCAGTCAGGTCGTGGCGGAATATCTGGAGAAGTCCGGCCTGCAGAAGGAACTCGACCAGATCGGCTTCAACCTGGTCGGTTTCGGCTGCACCACCTGTATCGGCAATTCCGGCCCGCTGCCGGGACCGATCTCGAAGACCATCAACGACAAGGGCCTGATCGGCGCGGCCGTGCTGTCCGGCAACCGCAACTTCGAAGGCCGCGTGTCGCCCGACGTGCAGGCGAACTATCTCGCCTCGCCGCCGCTGGTCGTGGCCTACGCGCTCGCCGGCACCGTCACCAAGGACCTCACGACCGAGCCCATCGGCGAGGACCGCGACGGCAATCCGGTGTTCCTCAAGGATATCTGGCCCTCCAGCCAGGAGATCGAGGAGTTCATTGAAAAGAACGTCACCCGCGAGCTCTTCGCCCGCAAATACGCCGACGTTTTCAAGGGCGACGAGAACTGGCAGGAGGTCAAGGCGCCGAGCGGCCAGACCTATGCGTGGGACGACAAATCGACCTACGTGCAGAACCCGCCCTATTTCGCCGGCATGGGCGCCAAGCCCGGCAAGATCGGCGATATACAGGGCGCGCGTATCCTCGGCCTGTTCGGCGACAAGATCACCACCGACCACATCTCGCCCGCGGGCTCGATCAAGGCGGCTTCGCCGGCCGGCAAATACCTCATCGATAATGGCGTGGGCGTTGCCGACTTCAACCAGTACGGCACGCGGCGTGGCAACCATGAGGTCATGATGCGCGGCACCTTCGCCAACATCCGCATCAGGAACCACATGCTGGGCGAGAACGGACGCGAGGGCGGCTACACCATCCACTATCCGTCCAAGGAAGAGATGTCGATTTATGACGCCGCCATGGAGTATCGCAGGGAAGGCGTGCCGTTGGTGATCTTCGCCGGCGTAGAATACGGCAACGGTTCGTCCCGCGACTGGGCGGCCAAGGGGACCAACCTGCTCGGCGTGCGTGCCGTCATCGCCCAGTCCTTCGAGCGTATCCACCGCTCGAACCTGGTCGGCATGGGCGTGATCCCCTTCGTGTTCGAGGAAGGCACCTCCTGGGCCTCGCTCGGCCTGAGGGGCGACGAAACGGTGACCATCGACGGCCTGGAGACGATCAGGCCGCGCCAGAAGATGCACGCCACGATCACCTACTCCGACGGGACGGTGAAGAACGTGCCGATCGTCTGCCGCATCGATACGCTCGACGAGTTGGACTACTTCAAGAACGGCGGCATCCTGCAATACGTGCTGCGGGATCTCGCGGCCTGAGTTCTGGCCTTCCCGATAAGATCACCGGGCCCTGCGCCCGGTGATCTTTATTGTTCCGGCCGGTGGCCGGGCTCCAGTTTTCAAGCGAACGTGACTTCCCGTTGAAATATGCTTCTGCCAGTTTGTCCGCCAAATAAAACAGCCGGCGAAGCTCGGCGTAGTGTGACGGAACGGCCAATGGGATTTCGGCAACTTGTCGGGCTGGCGGCAACGACGCTGGCCACGGCGGTTTTTATTGGACAGGGCAGCGCGGACGAGTCGAAACAGCCGAAAGGTGTCATTGAACTCTTCACCAGCCAAGGATGTAGTTCCTGTCCGCCCGCGGATGCCGTATTCGGCGAAATGGCCGACAAGGGCGACGTGGTGGCGCTGGCTTATCACGTCAATTACTGGGACTATCTCGGCTGGCGCGACACGCTTGCCAGCCCCGAAAACACGGCGCGTCAGAACGAGTATATGCGCGCTTTCGGCAGCGGCTCGGTCTACACCCCGCAGGCCGTCATCAACGGCCGCACCCATGTGAACGGCTCCAATCGACTGGCGATCGAGGACGCTCTTGCCAAGAGCGGCGGCCTGCCCGTCGGCGTGTCGGTCAAGCGGGCCGGCGACAGCATGGTGATCGAGGTCGGCGAAAGCAGCGGAGCTACGACCCAGAAAGCCCACGTGCTGCTGGTCTACTACGGCCTGGCGACACCGGTGGCCATCCGCGACGGCGAGAACCAGGGACGCACGCTTTATTACTGGAATCCCGTGACCGGCATCCAGACCGCCGGTATGTGGCATGGAGCCGTGGCACGCTTCGAAATGCCGGTCAGCGAAATCGCCAAGAAGGGCACGGGCGGCTGCGCGGTGCTGCTGCAGGCCGTCAGCCGCGATGGTGCGCCAGGTCCGATCCTCGGCGCGGCCACGATTCCGCATCCCGTGAATCACTGATTCGGCCTCGGGCCTCCAATGCGAGAAGTGATTCGCGGTAAAGGCCGATTTCGGGCAGGATGGATTGCTGGCCAATAAAAAACCGGCGCCAGCCGTAACTGACACCGGTTCAGTCAATTTGGGATCGTCGCACCCGGTTCCTTGCTAAACCGAGGTTGGTTCGATCCGACGCGGGCCCGTGGGCGGGGGGCTTGGGGTTTACGAGCCGGTGCCGGACCGAACCGTCTCAGGCAACGGGTGAATGGTCGCCAGAGATTGGGGCGACAGAGTGGATACATTGTGGCGAGATTGCGGCAGAAGATCACCAATTCTAACGCGCTGGCCTAGTCTGTGACCTGACGTGAACGTAAAGCTCAATTGCCTCGGATTTTTTCGTGAAACGTGAAAATTCGCACCAAGGCTTGCTTTTGCAGAACGAACGGGCAAACTGCCAAAGAACTCGACGAAAACTTCATGAAAAGGTCGAATGATGGTTGATCGCGGCGCCGGCACGGAGGGTGGGGACGAATCCGCAATATTGATCCCCTTCCAGGCGCGGCGAGAAAGACCGGGCATGCCTGTCACATTCGATCGGCGGGAACTGGACCAGATTCTTCGCCTCTACGGCCAGATGGTGGCGGCCAACGAGTGGCGGGATTATGCGATTGACCACCTTTCCGACCGCGCCGTTTTTTCGGTCTTCCGGCGCGCCAGCGAAACCCCGCTTTTCCAGATCGTCAAGGATCCCCGGCTCGCGCGCAAGCAGGGGGCCTATTCGGTGATCGCCGCCACGGGGCTGATCCTGAAGCGTGGCCACGAACTCGCCCGTGTGCTCGGTTTCTTCGACAAGAAGCTGAAGGTGGTCCAATCCTACTGAAGGAGATTGGTCTCGCCTCGCGGATATCTCAGGACGAGAAAACGGCGCCACGGCCCTCATCCTGAGGGCGCTTGAAGCGTGCCTCGAAGCCCGCCTATAGCCTCTTCCTGAAATTCCTCTCCGGCAACGACCCGGGATCCGGCGGCAGGGTCGAGCCGCCATTGAGCGCAAGCTGCATGAGCACCGTGTCGAGCCAGCGCCCGTGCTTGTAGCCTGTGCCTTCCAAGGTGCCGCAATGGCGAAAGCCCATCGCCTCGTGCAGCCGCACGGACGTGCTTTGCGGCGAACCGTCGCCGATCACGGCGATGATCTGCCGAAAGCCCAATTCCCCACAGGCCCTTATGAGTTCCTGAAGCAACAGCCGCCCGACGCCTCGGCCTTGATGACCGGGGGCGATGTAGATGGAATCCTCGGCGATGAAGCGGTAGGCCGGCCGCGGCCGGAACGGGCCGGCATAGGCGAAGCCAATGATGCCCCCCTCGTCCTCGGCGACGAAATAGGGATAGCCGCTGTCGCGAAGAGCGGCAAAGCGCGCTGCCATCTCGGTGCGCGACGGCGGCTCGAGCTCGTAGCTCGCCGTGCCGTGGCGCACCGCCTGCGCGTATATGTCCGTCGCAGCGTCGAGATCGGCTTCGGCGGCGAGCCTGATCGCGATCGTGTCTGTCGGCTCGTTCATCGGCTCAGCGCGCCGCGATCGCTGCCGCGGCGCCGGCCATGGCGGTGGCACTGACGCGATTGGCGATGCGCATGGCGCGCACGCTCCTCAGCAGGCGTCGCGACTGCGCCGCGGCGAACACCCAGGCGAGGTCGATCGAGATCAGGACGACCGCGAGCGTGAGCGTCAGTTCCATCCAGCCGAGCAGGTTGACCGAGGCGAGATCGATGATGGTCGGCAGGAGCGCCATGTAGAACATCATGATCTTGGGATTGCCGAGGGTCACGGCCATGCCCGCCAGAAACATCCTGACCGGCGACTCCACATTCGGCATGTCGGTTTCGGACACGACGACAGGCGCGCTCCACATCTTCCAGGCAAGATAGGCAAGATAGGCGACGCCCGCCCATTTCAGCGCCAGGAAAGCGAAATGGAAGGTCTGCGCCAGGAAGGCGAGGCCGAACACGGCCATGGAGAGCCAGATCGCTTCGCCGATCCACATCGCCGCGAGGAAGGGCAAGACGTCGCGATGACCCTTGGCAATGACGCGAGCGACGAGCGCGGCGATCGACGGCCCGGGCGAGCCGGCGGCGACGAAGAGTGCGGCGGCGAAGATGAGAAGCGAAGTCGGTTCCATGGTATCCCTCGCAAATGAGGGCCGGAACTCTAGCTTTCCTGGCGGGGTCAGGGAATAGGCCAGATGTTCCCGGTTCGCATCGGTTGGCCTGAGCCATTGGTATCGGAAAAAAAATCGGCGCCGGGTCGCCCCGGCGTCGCGCGTCAACCTCGTTCCGGACTGCCCGATCAGGCGGCGCCGGCCGTCTTGGACTTCTCGAAACGCTTGCGTTCATGGGTGTCGAGATAGAGCTTGCGCAAACGGATCGACTTCGGCGTCACCTCGACCAGCTCGTCGTCCTGGATCCAGGCAAGGGCGCGCTCGAGCGTCATGCGGATCGGCGGGGTGAGACGCACCGCCTCGTCCTTGCCGGCGGCGCGGATGTTGGTGAGCTTCTTGCCCTTGAGCACGTTCACTTCGAGGTCGTTGTCGCGGGTGTGGATGCCGACGATCATGCCGGCATAGACCTTGACGCCGGCGTCGATGACCATCGGGCCGCGATCCTCGAGGTTCCAGAGCGCATAGGCCACCGCCTCGCCCGGTTCGTTGGCGATCAGCACACCGTTGACGCGGCCGGGGATCTCGCCCTTGAACGGCTCGTAGGAATGGAACAGCCGGTTCATGACGGCCGTGCCGCGCGTATCGGTCAGCAGCTCCGACTGGTAGCCGATCAGGCCGCGCGTCGGCGCATGGAAGACCAGGCGCTGGCGGTTGCCGCCTGAAGGCCTGAGCTCGACCATCTCGGCCTTGCGTTCGGACATCTTCTGCACGACCACGCCGGCATGCTCCTCGTCGACGTCGATCACGACCTCCTCGACGGGCTCCAGCGTCTGGCCGGATTCATCCTTCTGCATGACGACACGCGGACGCGAGACAGCAAGTTCGAAGCCTTCGCGCCGCATGGTCTCGATGAGGACGGCAAGCTGCAGTTCACCGCGGCCGGAGACATAGAACGAGTCCTTGTCGGCCGATTCCTCGATCTTGAGCGCGACATTGCCCTCGGCTTCGCGCAACAGGCGGTCGCGAATGACGCGGCTCGTCACCTTGTCGCCCTCGGTACCGGCGAGCGGCGAGTCGTTGACGATGAAGCTCATGGTGACAGTCGGCGGATCGATCGGCTGAGCCGGGAGCGGCTCGGTCACGGCGGGATCGCAGAACGTGTCGGCGACCGTGCCCTTGGAGAGACCGGCGATCGCGATGATGTCCCCGGCGGAGGCTTCCTCGATCGGCTGGCGCTCGATGCCGCGGAACGCCAGGATCTTGGAGACACGGCCATTCTCCAGCACGCTGCCGTCGCGCGACATCACCTTGACGGCCTGGTTGGGCTTCAGCGTGCCGGATTCGATGCGACCGGTGATGATGCGGCCGAGGAAGGGATTGGCCTCCAGAATGGTGCCGATCATGCGGAACGGACCGGGGCCGACATTGGGCTCGGGCACATGCTTGAGCACGAGATCGAACAGCGGCGCCAGCCCCTCGTCCTTCGGGCCGGCCGGGTCGGCGGCCATCCAGCCGTCGCGGCCGGAGCCGTAGAGGATCGGGAAGTCGAGCTGCTCGTCCGTCGCATCCAGGGCGGCAAAAAGATCGAAGACTTCGTTGATGACCTCGTCGGCGCGCGCATCGGGTCGATCGATCTTGTTGATCGCCACGATGGGGCGCAAGCCCACCTTGAGGGCCTTGCCGACCACGAATTTGGTCTGCGGCATCGGGCCCTCGGCGGCATCGACCAGGACGATGGCGCCGTCGACCATGTTCAGGATGCGCTCCACCTCGCCGCCGAAATCGGCGTGGCCCGGCGTGTCGACGATATTGATGCGCGTGTCCTTCCAGACGACTGAAGTCGCCTTGGCGAGGATGGTGATGCCGCGCTCCTTTTCGAGATCGTTGGAGTCCATGACGCGCTCGGCGACGCGCTGGTTGTCGCGCACGGAGCCCGACTGCTTGAGGAGTGCGTCAACCAGCGTGGTCTTGCCATGGTCGACATGCGCGATGATCGCGATATTGCGGAGTTGCATATTCGGCTCGGGAGTGTTCGGGCCACGACAGAGGGCGGCCAGCATTTCGGTTGGCCGCGCTCATACAGTGTTTTTCGCAAATGCGAAAGAGGGCGCCCGGTCGCTGACGGACGCCTCGGCAATGCTAACGAACCACGTAGACGATGCGCCGCGTCTCGGGCTCGACCAGCACGGGCTGGCTGTTCACATAGACATAGCGATAGCGGTAGTCGGGGATTTCGCGGAACTCCACGGTGTCGGGGAGTGTCGCGCCCACCGCCACCTCGCCGTCGAGATAGATGGTGTCCGACCGGTTGTCGACCACGTAGGACCTGACCGCTGCCGGCGGCTCGATAGCCTCGCCGACATCCCCGCTGACGATCGCGCCGGTCACTTCGCCGGAGGCAACCATGCCGGTCTCCGGCGCGGGGATGTACTCGATCCCGAAATCGGCGGGGCGCTCGGTGATCACGACACGTGTGCCTCCGGCGTCGCCCACCAGATACTCGGAATATACCCAGCCTTTCCCGCCATTGACCGAGCACCATTTGCTGTCCCTGATGCAACCGTCGAGCGTGGCCGGCTGTCCGCGACCGATCAGGCCCACCACCGGATGCTGGGGGCCCGGCCCGGCGCGGACGTTGAGATCCGTGGTGGCCGTAACGGCGGAGGCGGCCGTGGCGCTCGCGACACCCGCCAACAGAGCGGCCGTCGCGGCAGAAACCAGAAGATGTGTTCTCATTTTGCTACTCCGTGTTGTCCCTCGTCGGGATGAACGGAGCCGCCGACGTTCCGTTCCTTGCCGAAAGCGGAACCGCATCACGGTTTGTTTCTGACTATTGTTTCCAATTCCACTGCCGCAGTGGGGGAGCCACGGTCGATTTACTCCATTCTTCTCGTGATCCGCGGCCGATCATCAGGTCACCTTTCCTTTGCGTCGCCGTGCCCTACTTCAACCGGTTGCGTCGGGGGATCGTTGACCTTAGGAGAGCTTCTGCCGAGCCGGCAAGACTTGCTTCTGCCGTAAACTTGATCTTAACCGTGGCGATAAACAGTTTCAGCCGGTGTGCCCGGCACATCAATCAGGCAATAGGAGAAGGGAATGGCAGCTCTTGCCAAGGTGAAGGTTGTGGCCGTGGCGGCTGCCATGATGGGCTTGGCGGCGGGGGTGGCGGAAGCGGCCAGATGCGGCAATAACGCCGCGGGCTTCGAGGCTTGGAAGGCCGAGTTCGGGCAGGAAGCCGCCGCGAACGGCGTAGGCAAGCGGGGCCTCTCCGCACTCGCCGGCACAAGCTACGCAACGAAGACCATATGGGCCGATCGCAACCAGAAGAGTTTCAAGCTTTCTCTTGACCAGTTCATGGCCAAGCGCGGCGGCAAGACCATCGCCTCCAAGGGCAAGGCGCTCAAGAAGCAGAACGCCGCTCTGTTCGATCGTATCGAGCAGCGCTACGGCGTGCCGGCGGGCCCGCTGATCGCCATCTGGGGCATGGAAACGGGCTTCGGCAGCTTCATGGGCAATGCCAACATTCTGTCGGCCGTAGCCACGCTCTCCTATGACTGCCGGCGCACGGAGTATTTCACGGAACAGCTTCACGCGGCCCTGAAGCTCGTCGACAGAGGCACACTCAGCCCCTCGGCCATCGGCGCCATGCACGGCGAGATCGGCCAGACCCAGTTCCTGCCGCTCAATGTGGTGCGCTACGGCGTCGACGGCGACGGCAACGGCTCGATCGACCTGATCCGCTCCAAGGCCGACGCCCTGGCGTCCACGGCGAACTTCCTGCGCGGCCATGGTTGGCGCGCCGGCGCCGGCTACCAGCCGGGCCAGCCAAATTTCGTTGCCCTGCAAGGCTGGAACGCTGCCAGCGTCTACCAGCAGGCCATCGCCATCATCGGCGCCGAGATCGACGGGGACTGAAGCGAACCACTCATCGGCCGCAGACGACCCCTCGTGCGGCGACACTCAAACCCAGGGCGCAATGCCTAAGCCATTGCGCCCTTTCTCGTCTCAGCCCTTGCGCTTCCTTGCGGCCAGCGTTCTGAGCCTCAGGCCATTCAGCCGGATGAAGCCTTCGGCATCCTTCTGGTCGTAGGCGCCGCGATCGTCCTCGAAGGTGACCAGCGCGTCCGAGTAAAGCGACTTCGGCGACTTGCGGCCGGTGACGATGACGTTGCCCTTGTAGAGCTTCAGCCGGACGGTGCCCTCGACATCCTCCTGGCTCTTGTCGATCAGCGCCTGCAGCATCTCCCGCTCGGGCGAATACCAGAACCCGTTATAGATGAGCTCGGCGTAGCGCGGCATCAGCTCGTCCTTGAGGTGCGCCGCGCCACGGTCGAGCGTGATCGACTCGATGGCGCGGTGCGCCGCGATCAGGATCGTGCCGCCGGGTGTCTCGTAGACGCCGCGCGACTTCATGCCGACGAAACGGTTTTCGACCAGATCGAGACGGCCGATTCCATTGTCCCGGCCGAGATCGTTCAGCCGCGCAAACAGCGTGGCCGGCGAGAGCTTCTCGCCATTCAGCGCAATGGGATCGCCGTTCTTGAACTCGATCTCGATCTCCGTCACCCGATCGGGCGCGTCCATCGGAGAGAGCGTGCGCTGGTAGACATATTCCGGCGGCTCCTGCCAGGGATCCTCCAGCACCTTGCCTTCCGAGGAGGAGTGCAGGAGGTTGGCGTCCACCGAGAACGGCGCCTCGCCCTGCTTGTCCTTCGGCACCGGGATCTGATGGTCCCGCGCGAAGTTCAGGAGATCGGTGCGCGACTTGAAGGACCAGTCGCGCCACGGCGCGATGACCTTGATGTCGGGGTTCAGCGCATAGGCCGAAAGCTCGAAGCGCACCTGGTCGTTGCCCTTGCCAGTGGCCCCGTGGGCGATCGCATCGGCGCCCGTCTCGCGGGCGATGTCGACGAGATGCTTCGAGATCAGCGGCCGGGCGATGGAGGTGCCGAGCAGGTAAGTGCCTTCATAGAGGGCATTGGCGCGGAACATCGGGAAGACGAAGTCGCTGATGAATTCCTCGCGGACATCCATGATGCGGATATCCTTGATGCCCATGAGCTCGGCCTTCTGGCGCGCCGGCTCCAACTCCCCTCCCTGCCCGAGATCGGCCGTGAAGGTCACGACCTCGGCCTTGAGTTCGGTCTGCAGCCATTTGAGGATGATCGAGGTGTCGAGCCCGCCCGAATAGGCAAGCACGACCTTCTTGACGTCTTTCCACTTCGACATGTCTTCTTCCGCCTGGATTGGGTTGGAGACCGTCCGAGACCGTCTCTTGCCGCCAGCTATCACGCCGGTTCCAGACTTCGCAAGGGCAAGGGGGCGAACCGGCGCGCGCGGATATCTTCTTGCCGTAATGAGACGGTTCAATCCTCCGCAACCGATTCGGGGATCATGGATTTGATAACGTGAGACATCTTCGTTTGCCGACAACGCTTGCTCTCGCCCTGCTCGCAGCCTCGCCGGCATGGTCCTCGTCGTGGCAGGAGGCCGGAATCGGTGCCGTCGCCATCCTGCCCGCCCCCGAAAAAGCCTCGGGCATCATCGGCGCGTCGCTCGTCTGCGCCGAGCAGCACTGGAGCTTCCTGTTGCGCGTCGAGCCTGGAGGCCTCGCCTCCAGCGCGAACATGCCGGGCGTCCTGATCACCGGCGGTACGCGTTTCGCGGTGGAAGGCCGGCCGACCCACGGACAGCTGCTCGTGCCGGTTGCTTCGGACATGCTCGAGCCGATCAAGGCGTCCACACGCATGAAGGTTGAAATCGGCGACCGAGCTGGCGGCCTGAGGGCGGAGTTCGCCCTCGCCGGGTCTCGCGCCGTGATCGACAGGGTCGCTCCCCGCTGCAGCCCGGTCGACATGTCGCCCTATGAGCGCATCACGCTGTCCGAAACGGATCCCGCGACCGCGGAGGCCCGAATTCTGCTCGCCGAGGAAGCAAAGCTCTTTCGCGCCGCGACGGGACAGGATGCCGGCTTGGCCGCCGCAAGACTGGAGCTGGCCGACGGGAAGGCGCTGCTGCTCGCCTCGGTCTGCGGCTCGACGTCTTATTACGGCGAGTCCGGCTGCAGCCTCTTCGGATACGCAAGGCAGGCCACGGCCGGCGAGTGGCAACTTGTCTATGACACGGAGGGCCTCCAGCTCTATCTGGACCGGAATGCGGAGAAGGACGGCTTTCCCGCACTGTTGACCTTGCCGATGACGGGTTCGGCGGAGCCGAGCCGCTGGGTGTGGACGGGCAAGGCCTACGAAATCCGCGACGAGATCATGGCCGAAGGACACCGCACGGAGGCAGGCCAGGCGCAATGAGCGGCCGGTCCTTGGCGGGGCAATCCTGATCGGGTAGAGCATTGATCCGGAATGCGCCCTCTCCGCTCTCCTGGCCGAGAGAGCAATTTCAGCATCTTTGCCGAAAGCCAAGTGTTGGAGATCGCATGTGAGGGGAATTGTCGCTGGCATTCGCGCCCCTTCTCGAACCGGAGTCCCTGGCAGGTGACCCAAGCCATCGAATCCAGCCCGCGCTCATTGCTGAGGGTCGACACGAGTTTTGGCCTGCTGCTCGTCTTGCTCCTCGCGGTGCTCGCGCTGCGCGTTGCAGGCCTTGCCGTCTCGCACGCCGAGCTGTTCTTCGACGAGGCGCAATATTGGGCCTGGGCGCAGGATCCGGCCTTCGGCTACTACACCAAGCCTCCGCTGATCGCCTGGCTGATCGGAGCGTCCACCGCGCTGTGCGGCGACAGTCCGGCCTGTATCCGGCTGCCTGCTCCGCTCATGCATTTCGCCACGGCACTTCTGGTCTATGCCACCGCGGCACGCCTCTTCGATCGGCGCGTCGCCTTCTGGTCGTCGCTCATCTACGCGATCATGCCCGGCACCTCAATCTCGGCCACGTTGATCTCGACCGACGTGCCGTTGCTCTTCTTTTGGACGCTCGGACTTCTTGCCATCGTTCTCCATGTCGAGAGGCCGTCGCTCGCCGCCGGCGCGCTGCTCGGCGTGGCGGTCGGGCTCGGCCTCAACGCCAAATATGCCATGGCTTTCCTGCTTGGCTGCTTCTTCCTTTATGCGCTCTTCACGCGCGAGGCGCGCGCCCTCCTGAAGCAACCCGGAACCTGGCTCGCGGTTGCGATCGCCGCACTGCTGATTGCGCCGAACGTCTGGTGGAACATGGAGCACAGTTTCGCCACCTTCACCCACACGCGGGACAATGCCGGCGCCTGGGGTTCCCGTTTCCCGAATGTCCTCGGCGTATTCGAGTTCATCGGCATCCAGGCAGCCATCATCGGTCCCGTTCCTTTCGCCGGCTTCGTGCTGGTGCTGCTCGGCGCGGGCGGGAAGCTGGCGGCGGGTCCGAAGCGCCTGCTTCTTTTCCATTCGCTGCCGGTGTTCCTGGCGATCGTCGGACAGGCCCTGCTGAACAAGGCGAACGGCAACTGGGCGGCCACCGGCTTTCCCGCCGCCGTGATTCTCGCCACGGCGGCCATGCTGGCGTTCGACTGGCGCCGCGGCATGATCGTGACGCTCTGGATCTCGGTGGTGGCGCTGGTTGCCGTCTCCTTCGCCGGCGCGCTGGCGGGAACGCTCAGCAGCGGTCCCGCCGGCCGCGAACTCGGCAAGATGGTCGGCTGGGGCGATCTCGCCGCCAATATACGTCGCATCGCCGAAGCGAACGGCATCCGCACCGTGGTCCTGGGGGAGCGCGGCCTGACGGCCTCGATGATCTACGAGCTGCGCGACAGCGGGCTTCAGGTGAAAGCGTGGCGGGCAGACCCCGACCATCCGCTCGATCATTTCGAGCTGACGCGACCGTGGGGGGCTGGCGATGCCGGCCCGGTGCTTTTCGTCACCATGGGTGAAGCACCGCCCCCCGGCCCCCTCGCGCCACGCGCCACCCGGCTTGAATCGTTTTCCACCCAGGTGTTCATTGCGCGGCGCGCCGGCGCCGTCGCCTCGGCCTACCGGATCGACTGACCAGAGAGCCGCAAAGATGAATTTCATCCCCGAGACAACGATCCTGCTGCAATTCGTTGCGGCGACCGTCGTGCTGGCGATAACGCCGGGTCCAGATATGACGCTCTTTGTCAGCCGCACGCTGAGTCAGGGCCGGGTTGCCGGCTTTGCCACGGCGCTGGGCACCTATTGCGGCGTCGTGGTGCATACCACCCTTGTGGTGGCGGGCATCTCGGCGCTCATCGTGGCCTCGCCGCAGGCCTTCCTCGCGCTCAAGATCTTCGGCGCCGGCTACCTCATCTATCTCGCCTGGCAGGCGATCCGTCACGGCTCGGCCTTCTCGCCCGAGAAGAAGCCAGGTGGCGATCGCTCGCTCCTGCGCAACTGGGCGAACGGCTTTTGGGTCAACCTCCTCAATCCCAAGGTCATCCTCTTCTACATGACCTTCCTCCCGCTCTTCGTGTCGGCGCACGATCCCGACGCGCCGGCCAAGCTGCTGTTCCTGGGCTTGCTGTCGATCGCCGTGTCGATACCGATCACCGCGCCGATGATCCTCGCAGCCGATCGCTTCGCCGCGATGATGAAGCGGAGCCCGCGCGCCACGCGCATCGTCGACTATCTGCTGGCAGGCCTGTTCTCGGCCTTCGCCCTCAAGATTCTATCGGCCCAGGCGAAATAGGGTTGGGCATGCGTTGCAATGGGAAAGTCGCGGGCACGGATACAAGACCCAGCCCCGCGTTTCCTCACCTGTCCGCCTGACCAGGCGAAACCGCTCTGCGCCACGCGCCTGCCCTCAGGCCGGCAACCAGCCAGTAGGCGATGCCGCCGACGACGCCACAGCCCACGATCGTCAGGATGAAACCCGGGTCGGAAAAAGCGGGATCGACATCCGCTCCCCCGCCGTCGATCCACGGGACGGACCACGAGGCCTTCAGGGAAAGACCCATGACGGCGGCTCCGACAAGCCCGCCCGCGAGCGCATAGGAAAGCCAGTCGCGCCTGCCCAGAAGCTCGGCGAGGGCGATCGCCACGCAAGCGGGAAGAAAGGCGTAATAGGCGATGAAGAGCGCCATGACAGGCACGGCGACGGCGAGCGATCCCGTCACCACCCAGGGCACCTCCTCGGGGGCCCAGCCGAGCGGCCCAACGATGATGAAGACGAGAAAGGCGCTGGCGGCGAAGGCGGCCACCACATAGCCAAAAAAGATAATGGCGAGCCGCAGGAAAAGGACGGCGATCCCGTTCACGCCTCGCCGTGCCCGGCAATCATCATCGCCTCGAGCGCCAGCCGGTCGGACTTGCGCATGCGCTCCGATTCCGACTTGAGCTGGCCGCAGGCGGCGAGGATATCGCGCCCGCGCGGCGTGCGGATCGGCGAGGCGTAGCCCGCCTGGTTGACGTAATCGGCGAATTTCTCGATCGTTTCCCAGTCGGAGCACTGGTAGTTGGTGCCGGGCCAGGGATTGAAGGGGATCAGGTTGATCTTGGCCGGGATACCTTTGAGCAGCCGCACCAGTTCCTTGGCGTCCTCGAGCGAATCGTTGACGTCCTTGAGCATCACATATTCGAAGGTGATGCGACGGGCGTTCGACAGGCCGGGATAGGCCCGGCAGGCCGCCATCAGTTCCTTGAGCGGATACTTCTTGTTGATCGGCACCAGCATGTCGCGCAGATCGTCGCGCACGGCATGCAACGAGATCGCCAGCATGACCCCGATCTCCTCCCCTGTGCGCGCGATGCCCGGCACGACGCCCGAGGTCGAAAGCGTGATGCGGCGCTTGGAGAGCGACAGGCCGTCGCCGTCCGACGCGATCAGCAGCGCCTTCTTCACCTCGTCGAAATTATAAAGCGGCTCGCCCATGCCCATCATGACGATGTTGGAAATCTTGCGGCCTTCGGCCGGGACGATCGCGCCGTCCGGCGTGTCACGGTCCGGGAAATCACCCAGCCGGTCGCGTGCCGTGAGGAGCTGCGCCAGGATCTCCTCCGCGGTCAGGTTGCGCACCAGCTTCTGCGTACCGGTGTGGCAGAACGAGCAGGTCAGGGTGCAGCCGACCTGCGAGGAGATGCAGAGCGTCCCGCGACCCTCTTCCGGAATGTAGACGGCCTCGATCTCGACAGGGCGCCCGGCACCGCGCGGCGGGAAGCGGAACAGCCATTTGCGTGTGCCGTCCTTCGACACCTGCTCCTCGACGATCTCCGGACGGGCGATCGAGAAGTGCCGGTCGAGGGCGGCACGCAGATCCTTGGAGATGTTGAACATGTGGGCGAAGTCGGAGACGCCGCGCACATAGAGCCAATGCCAGAGCTGCTGGACGCGCATCTTCGCCTGGCGTTCCGGCACGATGCCGGCCGACACCAGCGCCTCGGCCATCTCGGCGCGAGACAGCCCGATGAGCGATGCTTTCTGCGGAACGGTCGCGCGCGCTGCAAGCGCAGCACGTGTCGTGTCATTGGTGAGGTCGAGCGAAAGGGCCATGATGGACCGCAATATAGGGTGGCGCTGGGGGATTTGTCGAATGGGCCGCGCTCTTATCACGGACCGGGCGCTGCGTCACCTGTGGTGGATGGTCTCGGGATGTCGTCTTACGCCAGCCCGGCGAGCAGCTCGGGTAACTCGCCGAGATGCGCGACCTGGCGGAAGCGCGGCGCATGGACAGGCGTTTCGGCATGCTCCAATGCCCAGGTCAGATCATGAGGGACGTAAACGCCCCACCCGCCTGCCTCGAGTGCCGGTACGATGTCCGACCTCAGGGAATTGCCCACCATGACAGCGCGTTCGGCCCCGTCGCCATGACGACCGAAGACGCGCCTGTAGGTCCCCGCATTCTTCTCACTGACGATCTCGACCGCGTGGAAGAGCTCCGCAAGTCCCGAACCTGCAAGCTTGCGCTCTTGGTCGAAAAGGTCGCCCTTGGTGATCAGCACCATGCGATAGGTGCCGGCGAGACTGTCCAGCGTCTCCTGCACATGCGGCAGAATCTCGACGGGATGAGCGAGCATCTCGCGGCCGGCGGCAAGGATTTCCTCGATGACCGAGGCAGGCACCTTGCCGCCTGTCACTTCGATCGCCGTTTCGACCATTGAGAGCATGAAACCCTTGATTCCGAAGCCGTAGAGCTGCAGGTTGCGGCGCTCGACGTCGAGCAGCCTGCCCTTCAGGTCGCCTCCTTCGGCATGATCGGCCAGCAACGCCGCGAAACGGTCTTCGGTGAGCCGATAGAACTGCTCGTTCTGCCAGAGCGTGTCGTCGGCGTCGAAGCCGATGGTGGTTGGCGTCCTGGACATCAGCCCATTCTCCGGAACGGAAAGGGCCGGACAGTCGCCCGGCCCCTTGCTTCATCTAGTGCCTCTGCAGCCAGGTAGAATTGCCTGGCCTCGCAGGAATGCGGATTATTTGCAGCTGGAGATCGACTGGAGCGCAGCCGTGATGCCCTTCAGCGAGAACGTGTAGTTGGTCGGATTCCCGCGTCCGGACTTGGCGGCGACCTTCATATCGGCCCCCCCCTTCATGGCGGCGATGAGGGCCGGTTCCTCCGCGGCGTTCTCCATCCAGGCGGACTTGCCACGGGTGAACATCGAGAAGCTCTTGTTGCCGACAGTGACCTCGACCTTGGAGTTCTCCTGGAAATTGTAGGACGCGATGAATTGCGGCTCGTAAGAGATGTTCTGCCCGGGCTTCTGGCTGACGAAGAAGAAGATGTCGCCGTGATCGAGAGTGGTCGGCTGCTTGTCCGTGGGTACGGTGAGCACGTAGCAAACCTTGCCGTTGCCGGCCTGGTAGGAATACGTGCCCCAGGCGTCGTGCTGCTTGATCTTGGTGGCCGATTGGGCCAGCGCCGGCGCGCTTGCCGCGATCAGAGCCAAGCCTGAGAAAATGGAAATCAGTCCGCGCATTGTCGTCCGTATCAACCCCTGTCTGTGGCGTGGTGCAGGCGAACGGCCCGGCCCCCCTAGCCAAGCCCGATTGCTTCATTTTGATTTAATCTGAGTTACCAAAAGATGAATCGCGGGGCAAAAAAACCCCAAGCCGATACCCAGACACCACCACCATCGTTGCCGTCCGCCCCTCCAGGGGCTTTCCGCATGAACGTCCCTTGACGTCGTTGAAGACTACGAAAACGGCGAGAGTTTGGCTGTTGCGGGAGACTGCGCGTGGCTCACGACCGGGCCAGGGCCTCGCGGGCAGCGTCCTTGTGCGCGGGCTTGATATGCGCCTGGATCGTGGTGATGGCGGCCGTCAGCACGGCGATATCGTCAGTGAAGCCGAGGCCGAAAATGAAATCGGGAATGGTATCGGCGGGCAGCACGAAATAGCCGAGCGCGGCAAGCAATATGCCCTTGGCGCGCAACGGCGTCTGCTTGTCGAGGGCGCAGTAATAAGCGGCCACGACATCCTCCATGAAGGGCACCTGCCGTGCCGCCTTCTTGACCGTGCGCCAGAAGTCCCTGCGCACGCCTGCTTCGTCATGGTCGATCGTGGTCGTCACCGTCGTTCCTTTCCAAGGTTCGCGAACCTCGGCTTCCTCTCTGCCGCAGGTTTTCGCCGGAAAGCCGTCAGACACTTTCCGAAACCTGCTTTGCTATGTGGGAATCTTCGCCGGCCCCCGCAAGCAGGGCGATTTCGTTCTTGCATCGCACGTGCTACGGGCCGGACATGAACGACAGACCCGTTTCCATTCTCTTCGTCTGCCTCGGCAACATCTGCCGCTCGCCCTTGGCCGAAGGCGTATTCCGTGCCGTCGTCGATGCGCAAGGCGAGGCATCGCGCTTCAGGGTTGATTCGGCCGGCACCGGCGGTTGGCACGCCGGCTCGGCGCCCGACCCGCGCTCGATCGCGATCGCGGCACGTCACGGCATCGACATTTCCGGCCAGCAGGCGCGCCAGATACGCCCTCAGGATTTTGCCGAGTTCGATGTCATCCTCGGGATGGATCGCTCGAATGTGGACGATCTACGAAGGGTGGCGCCCGTCCAGGCGCTTCCCCGCATTCATCTCTATCTCGACTTCGCGACCCGCCGGGTGGGCGATGTGCCCGATCCCTATTATGGCGGCCCTGAAGGATTCGCCGACGTCTACCGCATGATTCGCGTGGCGTCGGAGGCCCTTGCCGGAAGAGCGGAGTGGCGCGAATCGGCACCGAGGAGCGGCCACGCCTCCTCGACGATGTAAGGCCCCCCGCCGACCGAATCGCGCGACGACATCAGGACGAATCGAGAGACGCGGAAGGGCTGAGCAGCGAAGTTGCCGCGTGCCGACAGATAATGCGCGACATCGGCCGGATTGGCGTTCTTCAGACGGGCCAGCGTCACGTGAGGCGAGAATTTGCGAGGATCCGCCGGCAGGCCGAGGCGCTGGCAGATGCGTTCGATCTCCGCCTGAAGGGCGTTCAGATCTGGGGACGCGGCAACGCCGGCCCATACCGCATGAGGCTTCTTGCCGAAAGCGCCGACACCAGACAGGGTCAGCGAGAAGCCCGGGCGGCGCACGCGATCCAAGGCATTGGCCACCTCGTCGGCGACGTGCCCTTCGACATCTCCTATGAAGCGCAGGGTGAGATGGTAGTTCTCGACATCTACCCAGCGGGCCCCGGGCAGTCCCCCTCGCAGGAGGGAGAGCGACAAGGCGGCGTCGCGTGGGATTTCGAGGGCGGTGAAAAGTCGCGGCATGGCTACCTCCTCGATTCGAACTCACAACGGAAGCGGATCACCGATTGGCGACCCGGGCAAGCTCTTTGTGCGCGCATGTGCCGTCGCCTGCTTCCAGTGACGCTGCGATGTGGGATATTGAGCCGCGAATAGACCGGATTTGTGACGGGCCTGTGGGCGAACCCATGCCGGCCGCCGCCGGGGTCCAAGAAAATGATAGCCGAATCAACCGCCTGTCGGTCATCACGAGAGGCCTTCGATATGCACGCTGGCGCCTCTCGAGAGCCCACTATTGCTTGGCTTCCGGACCGGTTCCCGTTGCGGCGGCGATGGCTTTTTCCACAGAGGGCGCCATTCTCTCCACCATGCGATCGATCCCGCCCGCGTTCGGATGCATCCCATCCTCCAGGAGGAACGCTCGATCGCCGGCGACGCCGTCGAGAAAGAAGGGGTAAAGCGGGACCCCGTGCTTCTGTGCAAGGCGCGGATAGATTGCGTTGAAGGAATTGGCGAAGTCCGACCCGAGATTGGGTGCCGCCATCATGCCGGCCAGCAGTACGGCGATGCCACGCTGCTTGAGCCGGGTGATCATGGTGTCGAGGTTCTTCTCGGTGATGTCCGGCGTCACGCCGCGCAGCATGTCGTTCGCGCCGAGTTCGAGAATGACGAGCTGCGTGCCGTCCGGCACCGACCAATCGAGCCTGGACAGGCCGCCGCTGGTCGTATCGCCGGAAACGCCGGCATTGGCGATCACGACATCGTGACCTTTCTTGCGTAGCGCGGCCTCGAGCTTTTCCGGAAAAGCTTCGCCGGGGCCGAGGCCGAAACCGGCCATGAGGCTGTCGCCGAAGCCGACGATTCGAAACGGTTCCGCGGAAGCGGCGGCTATGTTGGCCAGGAGGACGAGAAGTGTCGCGATGAGAGCCCGCCCGATCCGTTTGAAAGCCATGATCCGCAACCCATATGACGAAAACCTGCCCTACGCCCCATATAGGATGAATTCGCCGTGACAGAAGCCGTCATCGAACTGCGGGACGTGTCGCTCACCCTCGGCGAGGGAGCATCCTCGGTCCATGTGCTGAAAGGCGTGAGTCTCGACGTGATGGCCGGGGAGGCGACGGGGATCGTCGGCCCGTCGGGCTCGGGCAAGTCGACCCTGCTGATGGTCGTGGCCGGCCTGGAGCGGGTCGATTCCGGCACCGTGCGCATCGCCGGGCAGCTCCTGAACGGCAGGACGGAAGATCAGATCGCTTCGTTCCGGGGCCGCAACGTGGGCATCGTGTTCCAGTCCTTCCATCTCATCCCCAACATGACCGCGCTGGAGAACGTCGCGGTCCCGCTTGAACTCGCCGGCCATCCCGATCCCTTCGCGGTCGCGCAGCGCGAGCTCGCGGCGGTCGGGCTGAGCGATCGCGTCACCCACTATCCCGGCGAACTCTCCGGCGGCGAACAGCAGCGCGTCGCGATCGCCCGCGCGCTGGCGCCGGAGCCGCGCATCCTGATCGCCGACGAGCCGACCGGCAATCTCGATCAGGCGACGGGGCGGCAGATCGCCGACCTGCTCTTCGCGAAGGCGGCCGAGCGGGGCATGACGCTGCTGCTGGTCACGCATGATCCCGCCCTGGCCGCGCGCTGCACGCGCCAGGTGGCGATGCGCTCGGGCCGGATCGAAGGCACAGCGCTCGCCTCGGCGGAGGTGGCGTAGCTGTGCGTCCTTCGAGGTTTGCTTCGCTCACACCTCAAATCGACGACCGTTGGCATCGCTTCAGGTTCCTTCGTCCTGCACCGTCGGGTGCGCTGCCGACGCGTAACGGAATGGATCCACGGGTCATCTCGCCTCGCTTCGCTCGGCTCGAGCCCGAGGACGACGAGGTGAATGCGATGCCGGCAAACCGGCAGCGTCGGCGATTGGCGTGGCCCTCGCGACAGTCGTCATCCTTGGGCCTGAGCCCGCGTAAGCGGGCGAGGATGACCCGAGGATCCATGCCGTTACGTCCCGGCTGTCCACCCGACGGTACAGAACGAGGCAGCCGCGGCGGCATGGGCAAACATCACGCTTCTCGACCTTTCCGTGCGTTGCAGGACCTGCTGGACCACACAACGCGCGCTCCCAAGGAAAGTGAACATCGTCGCCGCGAGACGCGCGCGGAGCGAACCGCGAAGGAACGGTCCGTGACCTTTTCAGTATGGAGGTACTAGGTGGACGCCCGCACGCTTGCGCCTGCCAACTGTCCAACGGCATCCGCCGGTGGCTCTGGCGCGCTCCGCAGCCTGAAGCTGGCCATTCGCTTTGCCTTGCGCGAGATGCGGGGTGGTCTGTCGGGCTTCCTGATCTTCCTGACCTGCATCGCGCTGGGCGTCGCGGCCATCGGGGGGGTCAATTCGGTGGCCAGGGCGATCAGCGCCGGGGTCGCCGACGAGGGCCAGACCCTGCTCGGCGGCGATATGCGTTTCGAACTCGCCCAGCGCCAAGCGAGCGCTGCCGAACGTGCATTCCTCAGCGAGTTCGGCGTCGTGGCCACCAGCGCCTCGATGCGCTCGATGGCGCGGCTCGAGAACGGCGCCGACCAGGCTCTTGTCGAGGCGAAAGCGGTCGACGACGCCTATCCGCTTTACGGAGAGCTGATCACCCAGCCCGCCCTGCCGCCGGCCGAGCTCTTCGCGCAAAGAGCCGGCGTGTTCGGCGCCGTCGCCCCCGACCTGCTGTTCGAACGTCTGGGCATCGCGCCGGGCGCGCGGGTCAAGCTTGGCAATGCCACCTTCGAGCTGCGCGCCAAGCTGGTCACGGAACCCGATGCGCTGTCCGACGGCTTCGGCTTTGCCCCCCGCCTGCTCGTCTCGTTGGAGGGCCTCGCCGCTTCCGGCCTCATCCAGCCGGGCAGCCTCGTCGAGCACGCCTACAAGCTGCGCCTTCCCGCCGGTTCGAGCGAGGCCGACATCGTCGCGATCCGCGAGCAGGCCAAGGCCCGCTTTCCGGAAGCCGGCTGGTCGATCCGCACGCGCAGCAACGCCGCGCCGGCGCTCTCCGCGAATATCGAGCGCTTTTCCCAGTTCCTTACCCTCGTTGGCCTGACAGCTCTCGTCGTCGGCGGAGTGGGCGTCGCCAATGCCGTGCGTGCGTATCTCGACGGCAAGCGCGGCGTCATCGCCACCTTCAAGAGCCTGGGCGCCTCCGGCGGTTTCGTCTTCACCGTCTATCTCGCGCAGATCATGACCATCGCCGCGCTCGGCATTGCGGCAGGGCTCGTACTCGGCGCGTTGATGCCCTTCGCTGCCGAGGCGGCACTTGGCTCCATCCTTCCGCTGCCGGCCGAGGTTTCCATCTATCCCGCGGCGCTCGGGGTTGCCGCGCTGTTCGGCGTTATGGTGACGCTCGCCTTCGCCCTGATACCGCTCGGCCGTGCGCGCGACGTGCCGGCGACGGCACTGTTCCGTGAGCTCGGCTTCGAGGGCAGCGGCTGGCCACGCTGGCCTTATGTCGCCGGAGCGGTCGGCATCGCCGCCCTCCTCGCTCTCTTCGCCATCTGGTTCTCCGGCGACAGGCGGATCGCCACCATCTTTGTCGGCGCCGCGCTATTCGCCTTCATCGTACTGCGCTATGTCGGTGTTTTCCTGCAATGGATCGCCAGGAAAAGCCCGCGCGTCCGCTCCACGGCGCTCCGGCTCGCGATCGGGAACATCCATCGGCCAGGCGCGCTCACGCCCTCGGTCGTCCTTTCTCTCGGTCTTGGCCTGACGCTGCTCGTGACGCTGGCGCTGATCGACGGGAATTTGAGACGGCAGATCGCCGGCAGCCTACCCGAACAGGCACCGAACTTCTTCTTCGTCGACATCCAGGCGGCCGACCTCGAGGATTTCACCCAGCTTATCCAACGCCAGGCGCCCGAAGGGGTGCTGGAGCGCGTCCCCATGCTGCGCGGCAGGGTGATGGCGATCAACGGAACCGACGTCCAGAAGATGACGGTGCCGGCGGAGGGGGCCTGGGTGCTGCGCGGCGACCGGGGCCTGACCTACGAAGCCAATATTCCGGAAAACGCGCGCCTCACCGAAGGCGCGTGGTGGCCGCAGGACTATGCCGGCGAGCCGCTCGTCTCCTTCTCGGCCGAGGAAGGCAAGGCGATCGGGCTGAAGCTCGGCGACACCGTCACGGTCAATGTGCTCGGCCGCAATGTCACGGCACGCATCGCCAATTTCCGCCAGGTCGAATGGGAATCGATGGGCATCAATTTCGTCATGGTGTTCTCCCCCAACACCTTCGCCGGAGCGCCGCATTCGTGGCTGGCCACGCTGACGACGAGGGGGGCCTCGGTCGCGGAGGAAGGCCGCATCCTCAACGAGGTGACACGCGCCTTTCCGGCCGTCACCACCGTGCGCGTGAAGGATGCGCTAGACGTGGTGAACCAGCTCATCGCGCAGCTCGGCACCGCGATCCGCGCGGCGGCCGCTGTGGCGCTCATCGCCTCGGTGCTGGTGCTTGCCGGCGCGCTCGCTGCCGGAAACCGCGCGCGCATTCACGATGCGGTGGTGCTGAAGACGCTCGGAGCCACGCGGCGTACGCTGATCGCGGCCTTCTCCATGGAATACGCCCTGATCGGCCTGGCGACCGCCGTCTTCGCGCTTCTCGCCGGCGGGCTGGCGGCATGGTTCGTCGTGGCGCGCATCATGACTTTGCCCTCCACCTTCCTTCCCGAGGTCGCGGTCGTCACAGTGGCCATGGCCCTGGCGCTCACCATTGGCATCGGCCTCGTCGGCACCTGGAGGGTGCTCGGGCACAAGGCAGCCCCGGTGCTCAGGAACCTGTAACATCAACGGCAGTAAGGATGGATTTTCGGGCAAGCCTCACCGGCCTGCCGGCCACTTCTCCCCGTAGGAACGGAGAAACCGGGAGGAGACCGATGTCGTCCACGCCATGGCGACCATGACAAGGCGAGCGATCTCGGCTAGTGCGATCCCGAAGACCTGAGAGGAGATCACATGACGCCACCGCTCGTCACCTTCACCGGCGTCGTCCATCCCTGGATGTGCGACGTCATGGGACATATGAATGTGCGCTTCTACGCCAGCATCTTCGACGACGCGAATTTCCAGCTCGTGGGCCATCTCGCCGGGCTGGAGGGCGCGGAAGACAAGACCAGGGGGTGGGTCGACGTCCGTTCGGAGACCGAATACAGGCACGAGGTGAAAGCAGGCGCGCTCATCACGGTCCGCTCGCATGTGGTGAAGATCGGGCGCAGCTCGATCACCCTGGAACAGGTCATGTCCGGAAGCCTTGACGGCGCCCTCCATGCGATCAACCGGGCGGTGACCGTACGGTTCGATCTCGTCGCTCGAACGTCCGTTGAACTCGAGGCGGCCACGCGCGGGCGTGCCGAGGCGCTGTTGCTGGCGGGTTGATCTCGATCTGGATACATGGCGCCTGTGGTGAGGGCTTCCTCGCCCCGGCGCGTGCCGGAGCCGCGAGGAGCAATACGAAGGAGCAACGATGAAAGCCTTCTACGCGAGCGAGCAGAGGCGGCATGACCCAAAAGCCTTCCTCTCCAGCGGAGCTCCGAGGCCCAACCCGGAGCAGCCGGAACGCGTCGAGCGGCTGCTGGCCGGCGCCGGTGCAGCCGGTTGCGAGATCGCCAGGCCGAGGAATCACGGGCTTGACCCGATCGCGGCGGTGCACACGCCCGAATATCTCGACTTCCTCCAGCACATCCACGCGCGCTGGCAGCGAATCCCCGGCGCCTCGGCGGAAGTCATCCCGAACATCCATCCGATCGCACGCATCGGCGGCTACCCGGCTTCCGCCGTCGGTCAGGCAGGCTATCACATGGCCGACACCGCCTGCCCGATCTCTGCCGAGACATGGGAGAGCGCTTGCTGGAGCGCCTGGAGCGCGGTCGATGCCGCCGATGCGGTGCTCTCGGGCGAGCCCGCCGCCTACGCGCTCTGCCGACCGCCGGGCCATCATGCCTTCGTCGACCTCGCCGGCGGCTTCTGCTTCATCAACAATTCCGCCGTCGCCGCGCAACGCTTGCGCAGGGAAGCCGCACGCGTCGCGATCCTCGATATCGACCTCCATCACGGCAACGGCACGCAAGGTATCTTCTACGCCCGGCCGGATGTGCTGACTGTCTCCATCCATGCCGATCCCGTGCGCTTTTACCCCTTCTTCTGGGGCCATGCCGCCGAACGTGGAGAAGGGCCGGGTCTCGGCTACAACCTGAATCTCCCGCTGGCACTGAAGTCCGGCGACCAGGAATTCCTCACAGCACTCGAAATCGCGCTCCGCCGCATCCGCGCCTTCGCGCCGAACGCCTTGGTGGTGGCTCTCGGGCTCGACGCCTTCGAGGGCGACCCATTCGGTGGCCTGTCGGTCACGACGCCTGGTTTTGCCCGCATGGCCGCCGCCATCGGCAAGCTCGACCTGCCGACCGTCGTCGTCCAGGAAGGCGGCTATCTATGCGATGCGCTGTCCGACAATCTGACCGCGTTTTTGACCGGGCTGGGACGGTGAACGGTCAATCGTGAAATGGTGGATGGAAGGGAGCGACGCTACGGGCCGACATTCCATTCACTCTTTTACCGGCCGCCCCACAGATCGTGCCGTCTGGACGTATGAAAAAGTTAGGCTATCGTATGGTAACGATGGATTGCGCATCGTAATGGGCCTTGTTCTCGCCCGAAAGAAGCATCATATTTCGCGCGGGCATGCTGGAGTCCCGACAGCGGCGCCTGGGCGTGCGAAGCCCGACTCCCGACGGGACAGGAGCAACAGAGGAAATTATGGCTGACCTTCGTAATTATCAGACCCGCGTCGCGGCCGGCAGCCGCGTCGACGCGTCTATCGACGAAGGCCTGCGCGCCTATATGCTCAAGGTTTACAACCTTATGGCGCTTGGCCTCGTCATCACCGGCGTCGCCGCGTTCGGCACGATCATGCTGGCAACCACCAATGATCCCGCCACGGCCGTCGCCACACTCGGCAACGGCAAGATGCTGACTGCGTTCGGCGCCGCCATCTACGGGTCGCCGCTCCGCTGGGTCGTCATGCTTGCCCCGCTCGCCGCTGTGTTCTTCCTGTCCTTCAGGGTCCACACGATGAGCGTTTCCGCCGCGCAGACCACCTTCTGGGTCTACGCCGGCCTTGTCGGCCTCTCGCTGTCGTCGATCTTCCTGGTCTTCACCAACCAGAGCATCGTGCAGACCTTCTTCGTGACCGCCGCCGCCTTCGGGGCACTGTCGCTCTACGGCTACACGACGCGTCGCGACCTGACCGCGATGGGCTCGTTCCTGATCATGGGCGTGTTCGGCCTCATCATCGCGATGCTGGTGAACATCTTCCTGCAATCGTCTGCTCTGCAGTTCGCGATTTCGGCGATCGGCGTGCTGGTCTTCTCGGGCCTGACCGCGTACGACACGCAGAAGATCAAGGAGATGTATTTCGAGGGCGACGACGTGCTGGTCGCCGGCCGTAAGGCCATCATGGGCGCACTGACCCTCTATCTCGACTTCATCAACCTGTTCATGTTCCTGCTGCAGTTCCTGGGCAACCGCGAATGACAGCCGGAAAACGGCAAATCGATTAGACGGAAAGGGCGGCCTTCGTGCCGCCCTTTTCTTTTCCGACCAGAGTGTTGTCGTCATCCTGCATTCACCACGAGGCTTCATTTTCGGGGTGGACGCTGGGGTGAATGCAGGTCGTCAAAGGATGGCCATCTGATACGATGGTCCAATGCGCCGGTCCGAATGCCCGAGCCTGGGCAGGAGAACGCGGGGAAGAGGAAGAACGCCATGGTCGTAAGCCACAAAGTGAAGAGCGCGTCGAAGTCAGCGCCCGCCGCCGAGAAGCGCAGCGGCGCGGCGAGGTTGGCCGCCTTCCTTCTCGACCGGGCCTCGGCCGAGGACGTGGCCGCCTATGAGCCGGCGGAACTGGAGAAGGCCGCCGCGATCGCCTGGGACGCGGTTTCCAGGCACCGCAAGGGATCGAGCATCGTCGCCATCGACAATGGCAGACATGTGTTGCGGGAAGGTCGCCCGATGACGGTTATCACCGTCGTCAACGACAACATGCCCTTCCTGTTCGATTCGCTGCTCGGCGAGATCACCGACAGTGCCGGCGAGCCGACATTCGTCGTGCACCCGGTTCTGCTCGTAAAGCATGGCCGCGAGGGGATAAGCGAAATTCTCGACGAGGCTGGCCACGCCAGGGCCGATGCGAGCAACGACCGCATCAGCGTCGTCCATGTGCATGTCGGTCAGCTTTCAGACCAGCAGGCGGCCAGTCTCGAGGCGCGTCTCGACAAGATACTGGTCCAGGTCCGGGCGGCCTTCACCGATTGGAAGCCGATGCTCGCCCGCCTCGACCATGCCATCTCGGAATTCCGCTACGGTTCCGTGCCGCTCGACAAGGACGACGTCGCCGAAGCGATCGCCTTTCTCGAATGGCTGCGGGACGACAATTTCACCTTCCTCGGCATGCGCGAATTCAAATACTCCGGCGGGGAAAAGAGCGGTCGGCTCGAACGTGCCGACAGCCCGGGCCTCGGTATTCTGGCCGACCCCGACGTGCTGGTGCTGCGGCGCGGGGGCGAGGCGGTGACCACCACGCCGGAAATCCGTGCCTTCCTGCATGGGCCCGACCCGCTGATCATCACCAAGGCGAACGCCAAGTCGGTGGTTCATCGCCGCGCCTATCTCGATTATGTCGGCGTCAAGACCTACGACAAGAAGGGCAAGCTGTCGGGCGAGTTGCGCATCGTAGGCCTGTTCACCTCGACTGCCTATACACGCTCCGTCATGAAGATCCCCTACCTGCGCTCCAAGGCACAGGCGATCATCGCCAAATCCGGCTTCGATCCCAACGACCATTCCGGCAAGGCGCTCATCAACGTGCTGGAATCCTATCCGCGCGACGAATTCTTCCAGGTGCCTGTGCAGAAACTGCGCAAGCACGCAATGGCGATCCTTGCCTTGGGCGAACGTCCGCGCGTCCGCGCGCTGGTTCGGGTCGACCAGTTCGACCGTTTCGTCTCCGTCCTCGTCTTCGTGCCGCGCGACCGCTACGACTCGATCGTAAGGGAGAAGATCGGGGCCTTCCTGAAGCACCGCTTCGACGGGCGCCTGTCCGCCTTCTATCCAGCCTTCCCCGAAGGGTCGCTGGCCCGCATCCATTTCATCATCGGACGGTCCGGCGGCCGCACGCCCCGGGTAGAACAGGCCGAACTCGAGGCCGGTATTCGCGACATCGTGCGCACGTGGGACGACGCGCTGCGCGAAGCCGCGGCCGATGAAGGGGTCGCAGGCGAGCTGGCCGACATCGCCAGGCGCTTCCCCGACAGCTATCGCAACTCCTTCTCGCCGGCCGTGGCGCTTGCGGACGCCCGGCGGATCGCCGAGCTCAGCGCGGAAAACCCCATTGCCGTCGACTTTTATCGCGACGGCAGGGCGCCCGATCAGGCAGCGCTCAAGATCTATCATTTCGGCGCGCCGGTCGCGCTTTCCCGACGCGTCCCCGTGCTGGAGAACGCCGGTTTCCGTGTGATCAGCGAACGCACCTTCGAGGTCGGCGAGACCGATCGCGACACTGTCTTCCTGCACGACATGGAGCTGGAGAATGCCTTCGGCGGGCCGATCGACCTCGCCGACGACGGCGAGCTGTTCGAGGAGCTCTTTCTGTCGGTCTGGCGCGGCATCGCCGAAAATGACGGCTACAATGCACTCGCCCAGACCGCTTGCCTGCGCTCGGCGGAGATTACTGTGCTGCGCGCCTATGGCCGCTATCTGCAGCAGGCAGGCATTCCGCAGAGCCAGGATTTCATTGCCGCCGCGCTCAACCGCTACCCGGGCGTGGCACGCGGCCTCTACGAACTTTTCGTGGCCCGCTTCGACCCGAAGGCGGCGGACGGGGAGGTGACCGCCAAGCATCTCGTCGCCAAGATCAGGGACGAACTCGACGCGGTTCCGAGCATCGATGACGACACCATCCTGCGCCGCTATCTCAACCTGGTCGAGGCCTCTCTGCGCACCAACTATTTCGCCGCCCCGCGCGACGAAGACGTGTCGCTGGCGATCAAGTTCGATCCCCATGCCATCACCGGCCTGCCCGAACCGCGGCCGTGGCGAGAGATCTTTGTCTACGGCCCCGAAGTAGAAGGGGTGCACCTCCGCTTCGGGCCCGTGGCGCGTGGCGGCCTGCGCTGGTCCGACCGGGCGCAGGACTACCGCACCGAGGTGCTCGGCCTGGTCAAGGCGCAGCAGGTCAAGAATGCCGTCATCGTGCCCGTCGGCGCCAAGGGTGGTTTCTTTCCCAAGCGACTGCCCGCAGGCGGCACACGGGATGCGGTCTTCGAGGCCGGCAAGAACGCCTATGTGAATTTCGTGTCGAGCCTGCTTTCGATCACCGACAATCTCGAGGGCGACAAGGTCGTCGTACCCTCGGGCGTGCGCCGCCACGACAATGACGATCCCTATTTCGTCGTGGCAGCCGACAAGGGAACGGCGAGCTTCTCCGACACAGCAAACGCGATCAGCGAGCGTCACGGCTTCTGGCTCGACGACGCTTTCGCCAGCGGGGGCTCGGCCGGCTACGACCACAAGAAGATGGGAATCACCGCGCGTGGAGCCTGGGAAGCGGTCAAGCGGCACTTCCGCGAGATGAACCGCGATATCCAGACCACGCCCTTCACCGTGGTCGGTGTCGGCGACATGTCCGGCGACGTGTTCGGCAATGGCATGCTGCTCTCCGAACAGACCCGGCTGATCGCCGCTTTCGACCACCGCGACATCTTTATCGATCCGGACCCGGACGCGGCGGTGTCGTTCGCCGAACGCAAGCGTCTCTTCGAGCTGCCGCGTTCGAGCTGGCAGGACTACGACAAGGCCAAGCTCTCGGCGGGCGGCGTCGTCGTGTCGCGCGCGCAGAAGTCGGTCACGCTGTCCGCTGCGGCCGCCGCGGCCATCGGTCTCGGCAAGACGGCCGCCACGCCAGTCGAGATCATGCGCGCTATCCTCAAGGCGCCTGTCGATCTGCTCTGGTTCGGCGGCATCGGCACTTATGTCCGGGCCTCGTCGGAGACGAATGCCGAGGTCGGCGACCGCGCCAATGATCCGATCCGCGTCACGGCAGCCGAAGTCGGCGCCAAGGTCATCGGCGAGGGCGCCAATCTCGGTGTCACCCAGCGCGCGCGCATCGAGTTCGGACTGAAGGGGGGGGCCTGCAACTCCGACGCCATCGACAATTCCGGGGGCGTCAATTCCTCCGACGTCGAGGTTAACATCAAGATCGCGCTCGCCTCGGCGATGCGGCGCGGTGCGCTTACGCGGCCTGCCCGCAACAAGCTGCTCGCCGAGATGACCGACGAGGTCGCCGGCCTCGTGCTGGGCAACAACTACCAGCAGACGCTCGCCATCTCGCTCGTCCAGAAGCGGGGGCTTGCCGAGTTGCCTCACCAGGCGCGATTCATGACGGCGCTGGAAACGCGGGGCCTGCTCGATCGGGCCGTGGAGCAGCTTCCCTCGCCGGCCGCCCTCGCCGAACGCGAGACGCGTGGCGAGCCGCTGACCCGGGCCGAGATCGGCGTGCTTCTGGCCTATGCCAAGATCGTGCTGTTCTCCGACATCGTCGAAAGCAGCCTGCCCGACGATCCGCATTTCGAACGGGACCTGCTCGGCTATTTCCCAAGCCAGATGGCCGGGAAATTCGCCGACGAGATTCGTGGTCACAGGCTGCGCCGGGAAATCATCGCGCGCGTCCTGGCCAACGACCTCGTCAACCGCGGCGGCCCGACCTTCGTCAACCGCCTCCAGGATCTGACGGGGCGCGGGCCCGCCGAGGTCGTGCGGGCCTTCGCGATCGTGCGCGACGGCTTCGGCCTTGCCGGGGTCTACCGCGACATCGACGCCCTCGACAACCAGGTCGACGGCCAGGCGCAGCTCGACTTCTACGACACGGCCGGCCAGCTCACCTGGGCTGCGACGGCATGGCTCCTGAAGAACGACCATGCCGACGCATTGCTCGCCGAGCGCATCGCGCAGCTTCGTGACGCACGCAAGGTGCTCGAACCGGCGATGAGCGATCTCCTGCCCGACTTCATGCGCGAAAGGTTTGAGGAGCGCCGGCAGGATTTCGCCAAGGCCGGAGCGCCGGAACGCCTGGCCGAGCAGCTTGCCGCGCTCACTGACGCCGCGCTTCTTCCCGACATCGCCCTCGTGTCACGCTCGAGCGGCGCCGATCTCACCGTATCCGCCAAGGCTTTCTTTGCGGCCAGCGACGCCTTGCGCATCGCCCGTATCGAGGATGCGGCGCGTGGGCTGGAGCCCACCGACTATTATGACGGGCTGGCGCTGGCGCGCGCTCGGGATACGATCGACGCCGCAAGGCGGGATATCGCCGTGTCGGCGCTCTCCGCCTATCGCGAATCGCCCGACCCGGTGGCGGCCTGGCTCGATGCCGGCGGCAGACGGGTCGCCCGTACGCGCGAAAGGCTCCAGGCGCTGACGGAAGGCGGCGATCTCACCGTGTCGAGGCTGTCGGTCGCATCGGGCCTGATGAGCGACCTGACCGCTGTGTGACAGCTCTGGGGCCCGTGCCAGCCGGTTCGGGCTCGCCCAAGAGCAATCTTGATTGGCAAGCCCGTTAGCGTGGCGATGCTGGGGGCGTGCTCACATGCAGCATGGCGCGGTCAGCTCGCGAAAACCAGCGCTCCCAGCCAGGCCGAGACATAGAGTCCGATTCCGAAGGACAGATGCGTCATCAAGCTGCGCAGACGGGCGGTGTTCGGGTGCGGGACTCTCGATGCGGCAACGCCTAGTCCGAAGGCCGGCTGCATGACGAAGAACGGCACGACGATTGTCACGAGGCCGACGGCAAGCGCGGGCAAGGGTGTCGGATCGCGCGCCCATTCCAGCCCCCAGACGCCCAGCAGCAGGGCGGCAAAGATGATGCCGATCGCATAATGTGCGCTCCAACCGAGCGCGGCCTCGCCGCGGACGGGCTCGGACTGCCCGATGCTCTTATGCATCAGGCGCCCCCTCGGAAAATGACCAATCCAGCGGCCGACCCACGCGTAGTCGAGCGAAGAAATGCCGAAGACCCGTTTCCGGAAGAGGGTCCAGACATCCATGACGGCTGTCGCACCCGCCCCGACAATGATCGCCCTTGCAATGAATTCCCACCCTTCGGTCATCCGCAGCCCCTTTTTTCCGTCACATCAATGCTAACCACCTTTGATTTAATAATCAATATATTGATTGATCGTTTTAGCAATGCTAGCGTCTTCGCATGACAGACAACGACCCGAATCCCATTTTCGAGGAATTGGCGGATCTCGCCCGCGCACTGGCGCACCCGCATCGGCTCCTGCTCCTGCATCATATTGCCGACGGCGAACGGGCCGTCGAAAAGTTGACGGAGCTTTCCGGCCTGCCTCTGGCGAACACCTCGCAGCATCTTCAACAGCTTCGCCGAGCGGGGCTGGTGCAGACGCGGCGAGACGGCAAACGCGTGTTGTACCGGTTGGCGAGCGGACCAATCGAGAACGTGCTGGCGGCGATGCGGATGCTTGCAAGGCACAGGCGTGAGCAGATCCGGGAATTGATCGACGACAGGGCCAGCCGGCCGGAGAGGCTGGAGACGATCTCCCGCCAAGAGCTCGTGCGGCGCATGCGTGAAGACGACATAGTGCTGCTAGACGTCAGGCCCGAAGACGAGTTCGCGGCGGGGCACTTGCCGGGTGCGATCAATATAGCCGTTGCCGAACTGGAGAGCCGGCTGGCCGAGCTCTCCTCCGACAAGGCGATTGTCGCATATTGCCGCGGCGCGCACTGCGTGCTCTCCGCCGAGGCCCTGGCGATCCTCGAGAGACACGGCCGAGCGGCGCGTCATTTCCCGGGCGGCTTCGCCGACTGGCAACTCGCCGGGTTGAGTGTCGAGGGGCCCGGTTATGAGAGCGGCTGAGAGCCAGACGTATCGGATACAAGTCTAGAAATGACCATGGAGAGCAGAACGCAGCAGTCCTGGGACTGTTGCGATCGCTCTCGCGCGCAACGGCCCCATGAATACATCCTGGCGCTCTATCTGCAACAGGTGCGCGGCTGGGTCCTCGCTCATGACCGCGGTCGCCTTCCTGCCCTTCGCGTTAACGCTGATCCTGACGAACTATGCTTCGCCGTCGCCGGACGGCCGCATGGGGCCGGCTCCGGCCACCATAGCCGGGCTGATCGTCGCCGCGGCCCGGAATGATTCTGCTCGCCGCTGATATTGTAGCTGGTCCCAGGCTGGCGGGCGGCGTCATGAACACCGCTATGCAACTCGGCCCGACGGTGGGGCTCGCGGTATTGATGTGCGGTCGCGGCTGCTCAATATGACATCCCGCGCGGCTATCAATGGGCGTTCGGGACCGCATGCCTCCTCTATATCGGCGCCGCGCTCCTGGTGATCGGGCTCCCGACGGAGCGCCTGTGCAACGAATGCCGCCATGGAGCGCCTGCCACGCGGATGAGCCGTTTCGGATCGTGGGGGCCCACATCTCCCGTAGGCGCCGGCTGCCCTGACTTCTCCAGGGGATTGCTAAAGCGTCGCGTGTCCCACCAGGATTTGAGAAGACGCTCTGTCCTTTGATCGTTCCGGATGGTGCTTTCCAAAATCGTTCCGATTTTCAGCCCGATGCTGTAGCCATGACTGATAGAGCATCGCCAGGGAAGGTCCGCGGGAGGGGCAATGTCGCAAGAAGTTTCGACGACAAGGCGCGGTGTCTGGGGATGGATGCTGTTCGACTGGGCAGCCCAGCCCTTCTTCACGGTCGTCACCACCTTCATCTTTGGCCCCTATGTGGTCTCGCGCATGGCAAGCGACCACGCGGCGGGACAGGCTGCGTGGGCCTACGGCATCGCCGCGGCCGGCCTTGTCATAGCGGTATTGTCTCCGGTGCTGGGTTCGATCGCCGACCAGACGGGGCCGCGCAAGCCATGGATCGCATTCTTCGCGGTCATCAAGATCATCGCGCTGACACTGCTGTGGTACGCGGAACCCGGATCCAGCCTCGTGCCGGTCATCATCGTCTTCTCGCTGGCCTCGATCGCCGCGGAATTCTCGATCGTGTTCAACGATTCCATGATGCCGCGCCTCGTCGCGAAGGACGAGATCGGCAAGATCTCCAACCTCGCCTGGGGGCTCGGCTATCTCGGCGGCATGATCTTCCTGATCTTCGTCATCGCTTTGCTGTCCGCCTCGCCGGAGACCGGCAAGACCATGTTGGGTGTCCCACCCCTGTTCGGCCTGGACCCGGCGACCGGCGAGGACGCACGCATCACCGGCCCGCTTGCGGCGCTGTGGTACCTCGTTTTCATCCTCCCGATGTTCCTGTTCACCCCGGACAGCGGCAAGGGCCTGCCTCCTGGCCGGGCAGCGCGCGCAGGACTGATCGAGCTCAAGGCGACCGTCGGGGACGCCAGGAAGCGCGGCGGCATCTTCCGATTCCTGATCGCCCGAATGATCTATCAGGACGGCGTCAACGCGCTTCTCGCTCTGGGCGGCACCTTCGCGGCCGCCATGTTCGGCTGGTCGGTCATGGAGCTCGGCCTCTACGGCATCATCCTCAACATCGTCGCCATTGGCGGCTGCCTGGCGGCGAGCCGCATCGACACCGCGCTGGGCTCGAAGCTCGTGGTCATCCTATCGCTGATGCTCCTGTCGATCGCCACCATCGGCATCATCTCGACGGGCCCCGGCTACACATTCTTCGGCCTGCTGCGCCTGCCCGGGATCGACACCGGCGGCCTATTCGCCACGCCCGCGGAAAAGGCCTATATCGTATTCGGCCTTTTGGTCGGCATCGCCTTCGGTCCCGTACAGGCCTCGTCGCGGTCCTATCTGGCGCGCAGCGTGGCCGCCGACGAGGCCGGCCGCTATTTCGGTCTCTACGCGCTTGCCGGCCGCGCGACGAGCTTCCTGGCGCCGTTTTTGGTGGCGACCGTCACCGCAGCGAGCGGCTCGGCCCGTTTGGGCATGGCCGTGATCATCCTGTTCCTGATCGGAGGTCTCTCGGTCCTCGCCGGCACGCCCTACCCGGCGGCGAAGGTCGAGGAGTGAGATAAGAGCCACTCATCCGAGTTGGGCAACCCCTCATCCGACCTCGCTTCGCGCGGCCACCTTCTCCCACAAGGGGAGAAGGGAAGACGGCCGCAACGCCTCGGCCAATCGCCAGGATTTGCGACTTTGTCGAACCGTCTGTGCCAGGCGCCTTCCTTCTCCCCTTGTGGGAGAAGGTGGCCTCGCGAAGCGAGGTCGGATGAGGGGTTGGCAACGTCGGACGAGGCATCCCATCAAAAATCGGTGGCCATGCCCTTGACCTCCCAGTCGCCATAGCGACCGGGCTCCCGGCCGCCGCGACCGCCGATCTCCTTGGGCATCTCGGCTTCCTTCTTCAGATATTCGGCACGCCGCGCTTCGGCCTCGGCGAGCGCGCGCATAGCAGCCGGCGAGAGTTGCCTTGGCTGGGCCGCGGTTTCCCGCGATGCGACTCCCGTCTCGTCCGATCCTTCGTCGATCATCGTTCCAACCCTTGCAAAGCATTGAAAGAAGGCTTTTGCCGTCCCATCATATCAGCATATAGACAGGCCGGGTCGCGGGATCGACCCCTTTCGAGGAGCACGGAACGAGATGAACATCATGCGCACGGCCATGCTGCTGGCCCTGATGACCGCGCTTTTCATGGGCGTCGGCTATCTCATCGGCGGCTCCGGCGGCATGACGATCGCCTTCTTCATCGCCGCCGCAATGAACCTGTTCAGCTACTGGAACGCCGACAAGATGGTGCTGCGCATGCACCACGCCGTCGAGGTGGATGAGCGCACCGCACCCGAATATTACGGCATCGTGCGCGAACTCGTTCAACGCGCCGGCCTGCCCATGCCGAAGGTCTACCTCATCGACAACCCGCAGCCCAACGCCTTTGCGACCGGGCGCAATCCTGAAAATGCGGCGGTTGCGGCGACGACGGGCCTTCTCGACAGGCTCTCCTACGAAGAGGTGGCGGGCGTCATGGCGCATGAGCTCGCCCATGTCGAGCATCGCGACACGCTGACCATGACGATCACCGCCACGCTGGCCGGAGCGATCTCCATGCTCGGCAATTTCGCGTTCTTCTTCGGCGGCAACCGCGACAACAACAATCCGCTGGGCTTCATCGGCGTCCTCGTCGCCATGATTGTTGCCCCGCTCGCCGCCGGGCTCGTGCAGATGGCGATCAGCCGCACACGCGAATACGCGGCCGACCGGCGCGGCGCGGAGATCTGCGACCACCCCCTCTGGCTGGCCTCCGCTCTCGACAAGATCGCCCGCAACGTCGAGCGCATCCACAATCCCGACGCCGAGCGTAACCCGGCGAGCGCCCACTTGTTCATCATCAACCCGCTGTCGGGCGAAAGGATGGACAGTCTGTTCTCGACCCACCCGGCAACGGAGAACCGCATTGCCGCGCTGGTCGAGCTGGAGCGCGAATTTTCGAGCCGCGCGCCCGACCGGCCGGCATCCGGCGGCTCACCGCGGCCGGCCGCGCCAGAGGCCCAGGTGGACCCCCGCGCGACAGAACGTCGGACGCCGACGAGTTCAGGCCCGTGGGGCGAAGCTGAAAGGCCGGCCGAACCGCGCAAGAGCGGCCCCTGGGGACGCAATCCCACCGGATCCAAGAGCGGGCCGAAGGGCCCGTGGTCGTGACCGTCGCCGCCAAGAGCTCGAAGCCACACTCGAAGCTTGTGATCCGGCAAGCCGAAGATTCCGTCCCGGGTCTTGCCGCCCGGAAGACGGCGGCGAAGCTGCTCGCGGCCGTCGTCGACGCCCACACGCCGCTCGACGGCCTCACCGACAATGAGCACGGCCATCCCCAATACCGGGCCCTGGAGATACGCGACCGGTCGCTTGTGCGCGCCATATTGGTGACGGCACTGCGGTTCCGCGGCACGATCGAACGGCTTATAGCGCGTCGGCTCGAGCGGCCGCTGCCCGCCAACGCCCACGCGCTCGGCCATGTGCTCCACGTCGCTGCGGCACAGATCCTGTTCCTCGACATCCCCGACAGCGCCGCGGTCGATCTCGCCGTCACCCATGCCAAGTCCGATCCCCGCACCGCGCGCTTCTCGGGTCTGGTCAATGGCGTGCTGCGGGCGCTCGTGCGCGTCAAGGAGAAGGCCTTGCCCAGCGAGCTCGCCAGAAACGACGACGCGCCGCGATGGTTCGCGGAGCGCCTTGCCGAGGCCTATGGCGAGCCCCGTGCGAAAGCCATTCTCGCCGCTCACAGGGTCGAGGCGCCCACCGATTTCACCGTCAAGTCAGATCCGCGGGGATGGGCCGAAAAGCTGGGCGGTATCGTTCTGCCCACCGGCACTGTCCGTGTCGAGCGTCTGCCGGCGCAAGTTTCGGATCTTCCCGGCTTCCGCGACGGCGAATGGTGGGTACAGGACGCCGCCGCGGCCCTGCCCGCGCGCCTCCTCGGCGACGTGAGCGGGTCGGACGTCGCCGACCTTTGCGCCGCCCCGGGCGGCAAGACGGCGCAACTCGCGCTCGCCGGAGCGCGCGTCACGGCCGTCGACATGTCGAAGAGCCGCCTGAAGCGCCTCGCCGCCAACTTCGAACGGCTGAAGCTATCGGCCGAGATCATGGAAGCCGATATCGGCGCCGCGGCGCCGCCGAGACTGTTCGATGCCGTGCTGCTGGATGCGCCCTGTTCGTCCACCGGCACGGTGCGGCGCCATCCCGACGTGCCGTGGACGAAATCGCCCGAAGACATCGAGAAGCTTGCCGGCCTTCAGCGGCGCCTTCTCGCCCGTTCGGTGGAATGGGTGAAGCCCGGCGGACTGATCGTCTTTTCCAACTGCTCGCTCGATCCGCGGGAAGGCGAATCCTTGCTGGCCGCCTTCCTGGAAGAAGAACGCGGGATCGTGGCCGAACCGATCCAGCCGGGCGAGATCCCCGGCGCCGATCCGTTCCTGACGCCGCAGGGCACGTTGCGCACGACGCCGGCCGACATGGTCGTCGATTCCCCCGCCCTCTCCGGCATGGACGGCTTCTTCGCCGCCCGCATGCGTCGGGTAGCCTAAAGCATGTCGCCCAAAAGCGTGCAGCGGTTTGGGGATAACGACATGCGCGAAAGCAGATGCCTTGGTCCAGACTGGTCCTGCCCGGAAAGGTTTCAACCGGGCCCGACACTCGCTCGTGACGGGCAGGAGAGAACACCGAATGACGCCGGCAGGCGATCCACTCGTGGGTAACGGAATTTTCACCCTCGCGGTAAACCATTAATCAACTACACTGACAGAATGGCGAATCCGGAATTTGCCGTTATCGGCAGCGCACCAGGCGGGTTCCGGGCCGTCGGAAATCAACGATGCCGCACCGGGCGCGGTGTGGTTCCGGGTCTGAAGTCCTGAACGCGGATGCCCAGGGAAACAGCAGGGACTTTCTCAGCCACTATGAGCGACATGCAGCCGGGATACATCATCCGGAACGAACCGCTGTCGGGCGGGGCTGGTATCTGGAGGCAAGTCTTGGCGAATGCGGGCGATGCGCCGCACCTGTGGGGACTGGTGGCTCGCGAACTATGGCGTCGCACGCGCCGGCGCTTGCGATCCGGCCCGGTCTATCGCTGGCGATACACCGGCCGAACCCCTGATCGGGTCCTGATCGCGCCACCGGACCTGAGGCTTGCCGATCCGCAGATTGCGACCGAGATCTATTACGGGCGCTTCCCGCTGGCCGGTCATCTGGTCGAGACCGGCGGCACGTCGCCCTTCCAGCTCGACGTGGCCAATCGCGCGTGGCGCAAGTCCCTGCACGGCTTTCGCTGGCTGCGACACATGCGTGCCGCCGGCACAGAACTCGCTTCGGCCAACGCTCGCGCGCTGATCTCGGACTGGATCGCGATCCATGGCGGGCGCATCAATCGCCCTGCCTGGAAGCCCGCAACGACCGCCCGGCGCATCATCTCCTGGCTCCAACATTCCTCGGTTGTGCTGCAGGGGGCGGAGTTCCCCTTCTACCGGGCTTTCCTGAAGTCCCTCGCCATCCAGATCCGCTATCTGCGCTCCATGGCCCCGGAAATGCCGCCGGGCGCGGAACGGCTGAGGGCGCGCATAGCGCTCGCCTTCGCTGCGCTGTCGCTGCCGGTGCCGGCTTCGACGCTCAGGAACGCCACCCGCAACCTGGCGCAGGAGATCGAGCTTCAGATTCTCCCAGATGGCGGGCATGTCTCCCGCAATCCGGCGGCCGTGCTGGAGCTCCTGGCCGACCTTCTGCCATTGCGCCAGACCTACGCCAACCAGGCGGAGGCGCCTCCGCCCGCCCTGATCGCGGCTGTGGAGCGCATGCTGCCTGCCCTGCGCTTCTTCCGTCATCAGGACGGAAGCCTGGCCCGCTTCAACGGCATGGGTGTCACCATCCATGACCGCATCGCGGCAATCCTGCGCCATGACGATACCGGCGGCGCACCGCTTCTGCATGCCCCTCATTCCGGCTACGAGCGCCTATCGATGGGCGGCACCACGGTGATTGCCGATACCGGCGCGCCTCCGCCCGTCGAATTGTCGGACGACGCGCATGCGGGTTGCCTGTCCTTCGAGCTTTCGTCGAGCCGCCAGCTCTATGTCGTGAACTGCGGCGTCGACACTTTCGGAGCCGAAGATTTCCGGCCGCTGGCGCGGGCGACCGCCGCTCATTCGACGGCGGTGCTCAACGACACCTCCTCGGCGCGCTTCAGCCATTCGGCGCGGGTGAACGGCCTGATCGGCCGGCCGCTGGTCGACGGACCCAAGACCGTGCGCTGCGAGCGAACCGACCAGAGCGGCCGGCAAGGCTTCGTCGCCAGCCACGACGGCTATGTCGCTCGCTTCGGCCTTTATCATGAACGGGAACTGACCCTTTCCAGGGACGGCGACATGCTCGACGGCACCGACCGTTTCTTCACGGCAAAGGGCGGTGTCGCGCCGAATAACGGGCGGGACGCGGTCACGGTCCGCTTCCACCTCCATCCCGATGTCCATCTCATGCGCGACGAGGCCGGCCGCCTGATCCTGACCGCTCCCGGCATGGACAGCTGGGCTTTCGCCGCGGCCGGCGTCCAGCCGACCGTCGAGGAGACGATCTTCTTCGCCGGCCTCTCGGGCCCACGCCGGTCGCGCCAGATCGTGCTGTCCTTCAAGGCCTCGGAACGGCCGGAACTACGCTGGCGAATGGTGCGGCATCGTGCCGAGCAAGGGCCGCTCGATCGCCGCGGCTGAACTCAGACCCCTCATCCGACCGCGCTTCGCGCGGCCACCTTCTCCCACAAGGGGAGAAGGGAAAGCCGGCCGCAAGGCCGATGCCAATGCCCAGCGTTTGAGACTGGCAGAAATGTCTATGCAAAGCTCCCCTTCTCCCCTTGTGGGAGAAGGTGGCCTCGCGAAGCGAGCTCGGATGAGGGGTCATCACACACTCCGCATGCGGCCGGAAATCCGCCCTATTCCTCCTCGTCCTCGTCGCGGGCGCGGCCCTTGAGCGAGGAGAGCTTGGCGAAGACCGCGTTCGGATCGAGTTCCTTTTCCTCGTCCTGCGTCTCGGCCTCCGGCGCCAGGCGCTCCGTGAGCGCCGCCGGTAGCAGCGTGTCGCCCACGGGCGCAGCGGGCTGCTTGCCGTGCGAGGCGCGCTGGACTTCGATGTCGAGGTCGGTCTGCGAGCAGAGCCCCAGCGTCACCGGATCCATCGGCACCAGATTGGCGGAGTTCCAGTGCCGGCGTTCCCGGATCTGCTCGATCGTCGACTTGGTTGTGCCGACCAGACGCGAGATCTGGGCGTCTTTCAGCTCCGGATGATTGCGCACCAGCCACAGGATGGCGTTCGGGCGGTCCTGCCGCTTCGACAGCGGCGTGTAGCGTGGGCCCTTGCGCTTGGATTCCGGCACACGCACCTTCGGCTCCGAAAGCTTCAGCCGATAATTCGGGTCCCTTTCGCCCTTGGCGATCTCGTCGCGGGTGAGCTGGCCGGTCATGATCGGGTCCATGCCCTTGATGCCCTGCGCCGACTCGCCGTCGGCGATCGCCTTCACCTCGAGCGGGTGCAGCGTGCAGAACTGGGCAATCTGGTCGAAGGACAATGCCGTGTTGTCGACCAGCCAGACGGCGGTCGCCTTGGGCATCAGAAGCGTGTTGGCCATAGGTCAAATCCTCTCGTTCGCCCGCGTCCCTGGCGCGGGCGGTGGATGGAAACCACCAAAAATTGGGAAATCGTCTCTCATATAGCGGTTCGGCCGCTGCTCCGCAACGATTTCTCAACGAGCAGGAAGATCTTGGCGCGTGAAGACATCGACACGCGCGACCTGCTTTGTTCAGGCGACGTCGAGCACGATCTTGCCGATATGTTCGCCTTCTTCCATGCGTTCATGCGCTCGCCATGCCTCGCGGAAGGGAAAGATCATGTCCATGACCGGTGCGATGCGGCGCTCCGCCAGCAGCGGCCACACCTGCGCCTCCAGCGCCGCCGCCACCGCGCCCTTGAACTCGACGGTGCGCGGTCGAAGCGTCGAGCCGGTATGGGTGATCCGCTTGACCATGAGCTTGGCGAAGTCGGTGCTTGCCACCGCCCCGGCCTGGGTCGCGATCTGCACGATCCGCCCGTCGACCGCGGCGAGGTTGTAGTTGCGCGCGACATAGTCGCCGCCGACCATGTCGAGGATCAGATCGACGCCCCGCCCGTCCGTGGCTTCCTTGGCCACCGCCACGAAGTCCTCGCTGCGATAGTTGATGGCTCGGTCCGCGCCGAGCGACAGGCACGCGGCGCATTTCTCGTCGGAGCCTGCAGTCGTCAGCACGTAGGCGCCGAAGGCGGAGGCGAGCTGGATCGCGGTGGTGCCGATGCCGGACGAGCCGCCATGCACGAGAAAGGTCTCGCCCTTCTTCAAGGCGCCGCGCTCGAAGACATTGTGCCAGACGGTGAAGAAGGTCTCCGGCAGCGCGGCCGCTTCGGTGAAGGTGAAGCCGGCCGGCAGCGGCAGCGCGTTGCTTTCGTGCACCTTCACGAATTCGGCATAGCCGCCGCCCGGCGTCAACGCGCAGACCGCGTCGCCGACCCGCCAGCGCTGGACGCCCTCGCCGACGGCGGCGACCTCGCCGGATACTTCGAGGCCCGGCAGGTCGGAAGCACCGGGCGGCGGCGGATAGGCGCCCTTGCGCTGCTGCACGTCCGGCCGATTGACGCCCGCGGCCCGCACCCGGATCAGGATTTCGCCCGGGGTCGGGATCGGCACGTCGCGCTTCTCCGGCTTGAGCACGCGCGGGCCGCCCGGCTCCGTGATGGCGATGGCGGTCATCCGGGAGGGAAGCTTCGTCGTTTCGGTCATGGATTCTCGTCCTGTCGCCGGCGGGCCGGCAATTGCGTCATCGATCCCTGACTATGTATTCTGGTCCATGCGACAATCAAACCGGAGAAGAAAAATGGCCGTCTTCGACGACGAACCTGTGAAAAAGCCTCGGGTCCACGAGATCGGCCAGGATCTTTCGCTCTTGTCGGTGGGCGAACTGAGCGAGCGCATCGTTCAGCTGAAGGCCGAGATCGGGCGCCTCAAGGCCGAGTTGAAGGCCAAGGGTGCGACGAAGGCGGCGGCGGAGGCGCTGTTTCGACGCGAAAATTGAAACCGGTGCCGCAGGATCGCCGTTGAAAAGCCTGAAAAGCTTTATCGTCTGACGATATTTTTCCGATCCTTCCGCCTCCGGACAGACGCATGCTCTCTTCCTACCGACCGATCTTTTCGCTCCTGCGTGGCACGGCCTTCCTGCTCGCCGCCTCAGGCTTGCACGGGCTGCTCCTTCCCTTGCGAGGCCAGCTCGAAGGCTTCTCCACGACGTCTCTCGGCCTGATGGGAACGGCTTGGGCGGCGGGTTTCGTCACCGGCTGCTTCTTCGCCCCGCGCCTCGTACGGCGCGCCGGGCATGTGCGGGCCTTCGGCGCCTTCGCCGCCTTTGGGGCCATCATCGCGCTGCTCACGGGGCTGATCATAGAGCAGACCGTGTGGATCGTGCTGCGCGCCTTCACCGGCTTCACCATGGCCGGCGCCTTCATGGTCATCGAGAGCTGGCTCAACGAGCGGGCGACCAACGAAAATCGCGGCACGGTGTTCGGCCTCTACATGATGGTCACCTATGCCTCCATCATGGCCGGCCAGATGATCGTCGCGGCGGGCAACATCCGCACCGAGGCCCTTTTCATGGTCACCGGCATATTCTTCTGCTGCTCGCTCATCCCCACCGCAGTGTCGAGCCAAGCGATGCCGAAGCCTCTGCAAGACGTCTCGCTCGATCTCAGGAAGCTCTACGACAATTCCCCCGTGTCATTGGTCGGCTGCCTGCTGATCGGCGTGGCCAACGGTGCCTGGGGTACGCTCGGCGCCGTCTATGGCGCGCGAATCGGCATTTCGACGGCAGGGATCGCGCTGATGATGAGCCTGGTCGTGATCTCGGGCGCCGTGCTCCAGATGCCGGTCGGGCGCATCTCGGACGTGACCGATCGGCGCTACGTGCTGAGCGGAGCAGCGCTGGGCGCCGCGCTGATCGGGGTGCTCATCTATGTCGTCGCACCGCGCTCCGCCGTTTTCATCATCGCCATGACGGCCTGCTATGGCGCGCTCGCCTACACGCTCTATTCGGTGGCCGTCGCCCACGCCAACGACCATGCCAGCGCCGAGGAATTCGTGAAGGTTTCCGGGGGACTGCTGCTGCTCTACGGATTCGGCACCATGATCGGCCCGGTGATCGCGGCCGCCCTCATGGATTGGCTGCGTCCCGAGGGCTTGTTCCTCGCCACCGCGCTCGCCCATTTCCTGCTCGCCGGCTATGCCGTGCTGCGCATCAACCGCCGCGCGCCGGTACCGCTCGAGGCCCGCGAAGCCTTCCAGACGATGCCCGCCGATCGGGCGGTGACACCCGAGGCCGTGCGCCTCGATCCCCGCACCAAGCCCGAAGAAGAGGATTGAGATCGGGCAGTTGCTGGATCAGTTCTGAACCGAGCGAAAAGCTATCGACGACGGGGCACCGGATGGGCCAGGACACCGGGTCTCGGGAGAGCCGGCGGCAACCTGCCGCCGGCAAGGCCGTGCGCCGCGCACGGCAATAGGGCTGGTTGGAGTCAATGGGTCGTGGAACGCGACCTCAATTTTTCAATCTCGTCCTTGAGTGCCAACTTGCGTCGCTTGAGGCTCACGATCTCGAGGTCGTCGACCGACGGATGTGCCATCGCTTCGTCGAGTTCGCGCTCGATGTCACCGTGCTTGCGCTTCAGCTCCTCAAGATGGGATGCAAGAGACATGATTGGTTCTCCCTTTCATGGTTTCTCGAAGCACCGCCGGGTCCGTCCAAGGGGCCGACGGTCCCATGACGGTACGACGGCACTGTGGCATCAAGTCGGCTAAAAGTCGAATAGGTCGTAGTAGCATTTCCCGACGCCCTGAAATGTGGTAAGAGCTGGCCGCCGGATTCGAGAGGCTCCGGACCCGCCGGTTGGCGCCTCGAAGAGGCGTCGGAGACTTCAGACGGTAGACATGTCGGAACAGGAACAGGCCGAGATTCGTCTCGAGTTTGCACGTTTGAAGCAGGAGCATGCGGATTTCGACGCGGCCATCAACGCCATGATCGCGACCGGCTGCGACCCGCTGCAGATCCAGCGCATGAAGAAAAAGAAGCTTGCGCTCAAGGACAAGCTCAAGATGCTGGAAGACAGGATCATCCCCGACATCATCGCCTGAGCGGCGCTCTGGCAACCCCTTATCGGCGAGCGCATCCCATTCGCCATTGACCATTCACCATTCACCGCTTAATTCCGCGCTGACAATCCGGGAGATGCTGGTGAGCCGAGCCGACATCGCGATCATCATGGGCAGCCAGTCCGACTGGGCCACCATGCGCCATGCCGCGGAAACGCTTGACGCGTTGGGCATTTCCCACGACGCCCGCATCGTATCTGCGCACCGCACGCCGGAACGGCTCTTCGAATTCGCCAGGGGCGCCAGGGAGGCAGGATTCAAGGTGATCATCGCCGGTGCCGGCGGCGCCGCCCATCTCCCGGGCATGACCGCGGCGCTGACGCCGCTACCCGTCTTCGGGGTTCCGGTCGAATCGAAGGCGCTTTCCGGCCAGGACTCCCTTCTTTCGATCGTGCAGATGCCGGCCGGAATTCCGGTCGGCACGCTCGCCATCGGCAAGGCGGGCGCCGTCAACGCCGCTCTGCTCGCCGCCGCCGTGCTCGCGCTGGGCGACCCCGCTCTCGCCGGACGCCTTGACGACTGGCGGGCGGCGCAGACCGCCAAGGTGGCCGACAAACCCTCGGACCAGGCATGAGCGCCCTTCCCACCGGCGCGACCATCGGCATCGTCGGCGGCGGCCAGCTCGGCCGCATGCTCGCCATGGCCGCGGCGCGCCTGGGCTACCGTACGCTCGTCCTGGAACCCGAGCCGGGATGCCCTGCCGCCCAGGTCGCGAACCGCCAGATCACCGCGGCCTATGACGACCCCGCTGCCCTCGACGAGCTTGCCGGGGAAAGCGCCGTCGTCACCTACGAATTCGAGAACGTGCCCGTCGCGGCCGCCGAGAAGCTATCCGGCCTCGTCCCTGTCTTTCCGCCCGCGCGGGCGCTCGAGGTGGCGCAGGATCGGCTGGTCGAGAAGACGTTCCTGAACGACATCGGAATATCCACCGCGATATTCCGCGCCGTCGACAGCGATGCGCAACTTGCGGAAGCGCTGCGCGAATTCGGCGGCGCCGGCATCCTGAAGACCCGCCGCCTGGGCTATGACGGCAAGGGCCAGCGGGTGTTCCGCGGCGGCGAGGCCACGACAGGGATGTTCGAGACGATGGGCGGCGTGCCGCTCATCCTGGAGAGATTCGTGCCTTTCGAGCGCGAGGTCTCGGTGATCGCCGCGCGCGGCAAGGATGGCTCGCTCGTGGCTTATGAGCCTGCCGAAAACATCCATCGCGAAGGCATCCTGCGCCGCTCCACGGTTCCCGCCGCGATCGCGCCCGAAACGGCGATGGCGGCGCGCGAGGCGGCCTTCGCCATCCTGTCGGCGCTCGACTATGTCGGCGTCGTCGGCGTCGAGTTCTTCGTGCTGCCCGATGGCGGCCTGCTCGCCAACGAGATCGCCCCACGTGTCCACAATTCCGGCCACTGGACGGAGGCTGCCTGCGCGATCTCGCAATTCGAGCAGCACATCCGCGCCGTCGCCGGCCTGCCGCTCGGCGATGCCTCGCGCCATTCGGACTGCGTCATGGAAAACCTGATCGGCGACGACGTGTTGAAGGTGCCGTCGCTGCTCGCCGAGCCCCGTCTCGTCCTGCATCTCTACGGCAAGGCCAAGGCCCGGCCTGGCCGCAAGATGGGCCATTTCACACGCCTTTCCGCGCGCTCCTGATCGTCGGCCGCATTCACCCCTCATCCGGCCTCGCGAACCGAGGTCGGATGAGGGGTTTGCCATGCCTCCGGACCTCGCCCGCTTCTTGATTCGATTCTCCTGAATCCCTTCTTTTACCGAACGATCCCTGATGCCCGCACCCGCGAAATAAAATTGCGCGGCGGAGACCAAATACGACGCGGAGCTGCGCTCACCTTCCCCGGGGGAGCGTGTTAAAGTCCGCGCCGACCGGGCCCGGATGCGGAGCCGACCCGGGGTGACAAAGGGAGGCTGCGTCGTGACATCCGATAGAGTTTTGCCCGCGCCGTTGCGGCTTCACGTGCCGGAGCCGGAGGTGCGACCCGGCGGCACGCCCGACTTTTCCAGCGTCAAGATCGCGCCAGCCGGTTCCGTGCGACGGCCGGAGGTGGATACGAATCCCGAGGACATCCGCGACCTCGCCTATTCCATCATCCGTGTGCTCAACCGCCAGGGCGAAGCTGTCGGCCCCTGGGCCGGACTGCTCAGTGACGAGGAGCTGATCGAAGGGCTGCGCCATATGATGACGCTGCGCACCTTCGACGCCCGCATGCTGATGGCGCAACGCCAGGGCAAGACATCTTTCTATATGCAGCACATGGGCGAGGAGGCGGTGAGCTGCGCGTTCCGTCGGGCGCTCCAGCCCTCGGACATGAATTTCCCGACCTATCGGCAGGCCGGCCTGCTCATCGCCGGCGGCTATCCGATGGTCGACATGATGAACCAGATCTTCTCCAACGACGCCGATCCGCTGAAGGGCCGGCAGCTTCCGGTCATGTACTCGTCCAAGGAGCACGGCTTCTTCTCGATCTCCGGCAATCTCGGCACGCAGTTCGTGCAGGCGGTCGGCTGGGCCATGGCCTCGGCGATCAAGAACGACACGCGGATCGCGGCAGGCTGGATCGGCGACGGCTCGACCGCGGAGTCCGATTTTCATGCGGCTCTCGCATTCGCCTCGACCTATCGGGCGCCGGTCGTTCTCAACATCGTCAACAATCAGTGGGCGATCTCGACCTTCCAGGGGATCGCGCGCGGCGGCTCCGGAACCTTCGCCGCCCGCGGTCTCGGCTTCGGCCTGCCTTCGCTGCGCGTCGACGGCAACGACTATCTCGCCGTCCACGCTGTCGCCTCCTGGGCGGCGGAGAGGGCGCGACGCAATCTCGGCCCGACTCTCATCGAATATGTGACATACCGCGTCGGCGCCCATTCGACCTCGGACGACCCCTCCGCCTATCGGCCGAAGACGGAATCCGACGCCTGGCCGCTCGGCGACCCCGTCATCCGCCTGAAGAACCATCTCATCAGGAAAGGCGTGTGGTCGGAGGAGCGGCAGAAGCAGACCGAAGCGGAGATCCTCGACACGGTGATTTCAGCACAGAAGGAGGCCGAGCGACACGGCACGCTGCATGCCGGGGGCAAGCCCTCGGCGCGCGACATGTTCGAAGGCGTCTATGCCGAGATGCCGCCGCATCTCAGGCGCCAGCGCCAGCAGGCGGGAGTCTGATCATGCCGCGCAAGACCATGATCGAGGCGATCCGCGACGCCATGGACGTGATGATGGGGCGCGACGACGATGTCGTCGTGTTCGGCGAGGATGTCGGCTATTTCGGCGGCGTCTTCCGCTGCACGCAGGGCCTCCAGGCGAAATACGGCAAGACGCGCTGCTTCGACGCGCCGATCAGCGAGCTCGGCATCGTCGGAACGGCGATCGGCATGGCCGCCTATGGGCTGAGGCCATGCGTCGAGGTGCAGTTCGCCGACTATGTCTATCCCGCCTACGACCAGATCGTTTCGGAAGCGGCACGGCTGCGCTACCGCTCCAACGGCCAGTTCACCTGCCCGATCGTCATCCGCATGCCGACCGGCGGCGGCATTTTCGGCGGCCAGACGCACAGCCAGAGCCCGGAAGCGTTGTTCACCCATGTCTCGGGTCTCAAGACGGTGGTGCCGTCCAACCCGCATGACGCCAAGGGCCTGCTCATCGCGGCGATCGAGGATCCCGATCCGGTGATTTTCCTGGAGCCGAAGCGTCTCTACAACGGACCCTTCGACGGCCATCACGAGCGGCCGGTCACGGCCTGGTCGAAGCATCCGCTTGGCGAGGTGCCGGACGGCCATTTCACCGTGCCGTTGGGCAAGGCGGCCATCCGCAGGGAAGGCACCGCGATGACCATCCTCGCCTACGGCACGATGGTCTATGTCGCCGAGGCAGCGGCCGAGGAGACCGGCATAGATGCCGAGATCATCGATCTGCGCACCCTGCTGCCGCTCGACCTCGAGACAATCGTCGCGTCGGTCAACAAGACCGGGCGCTGCGTGGTGGTGCACGAGGCAACGCTGACCTCGGGCTTCGGGGCCGAGCTTGCCGCCCTCGTACAGCAGCATTGCTTCTATCATCTGGAAGCGCCGATCGCTCGGGTGACGGGCTGGGACACGCCCTATCCTCACGCGCAGGAATGGGACTACTTCCCCGGTCCGGCCCGTCTTGGCCGCGCCATGCTCGAAACGATGGGGAACTGAGGCCATGGGCGAGCATGTCATCAAGCTTCCGGACGTCGGCGAGGGTGTCGCGGAGGCCGAACTCGTCGAATGGCACGTGAAGGTAGGCGACCTCGTGCGCGAGGACAGCCTGCTTGCCGCCGTCATGACCGACAAGGCGACGGTCGAGATTCCCTCGCCCGTCGATGGCGAGATCCTGTGGCTGGGTGCCGAGATCGGCGACACGATCGCGGTTGGCTCGCCCCTGGTCCGGCTCAAGGTCGAGGGCGAGGGGAACGTCGCGATGGCTGCCATTCCCGAGCCGGCGGCCATCGAGATCGTCGCGACGCGGCCGGCCGCCGAACCTGCGCCGGCGAAGCCCTCGGGCGCGGCGCCGAAGCCGAAACCCGGGCCGGAGCCCGAGCCTCGGTCCCTTGCCTTCAGTCCGAGGGTCGGGGCGCCGCGGCCCGAAGGAGAAAAACCCCTCGCCTCGCCGGCGGTACGGCTTCGCGCCAGGGAGGCCGGCATCGACCTGCGTCAGGTTCCGGGCACCGGTCCGGCGGGTCGCGTCACCCATGAGGACATCGACGCCTTCATGCGGCGCGGCCCTCAGCCGGCCCGGCCAGGCAAGGGCTTCGCCGAGGACAATACCGTCGAGGAGATCAAGGTGGTCGGGCTGCGCCGCCGGATCGCCGAGAAGATGGCGCTCGCGAAATCGCGTATCCCGCACATCACCTATGTCGAGGAGGTCGACGTCACAGCGCTCGAGGAGCTTCGCGCCGCCCTCAACAAGGAACAGCGGCCCGAGAGGCCGAAGCTCACCCTGCTTCCCTTCCTCATGCGCGCCATGGTTAAGGCCATCCGGGAGCAGCCCGGCATCAACGCGCTTTTCGACGACGAGGCAGGCGTCATCCAGCGCCATGGCGGCGTTCATGTCGGCATCGCCGCCCAGACATCGGCCGGGCTGGTCGTGCCCGTCGTGAAACATGCGGAGGCGCGCGACCTCTGGGATTGCGCCGCCGAGATCAACCGGCTCGCGGAAGCGGCCCGGAACGGCACGGCGACGCGCGAAGAGCTGTCCGGTTCCACCATCACCATCACCTCGCTCGGCGCCATGGGCGGGGTCGCGACCACGCCCGTCATCAACCATCCCGAAGTCGCCATCGTCGGCGTCAACAAGATCATGGTCCGGCCGGTGTGGGACGGTTCCAGCTTCATCCCGCGCAAGATGATGAACCTGTCGTCGAGTTTCGATCACCGCGTCGTCGACGGCTGGGATGCGGCGGTCTTCGTCCAGCGCATCAAGGCGCTGCTGGAAACGCCGGCGCTGATCTTCGTGGACGAATAGCAAATGACGGCGAAGCGGATGGGTGAGTGAAAGAGCACACTGTGTCAGATCCAGCATCGGACCCGATCATGAAGGAAATCTCCTGCAAGCTTCTCGTCATCGGCGCCGGTCCCGGCGGCTATGTGGCGGCGATCCGCGCCGGCCAGCTCGGCGTCGACACGGTCATCGTCGATTACCAGAAGCCCGGCGGCACCTGCCTCAATGTCGGCTGCATCCCCTCCAAGGCGCTCATCCATGCGGCCGAGGAATTCGACAAGGTGGTTCGCGCCGGCCGCGGCGGGAGCTCGCTCGGGATCTCTCTTTCCGACCCCGCCCTCGACCTGGCCAAGACGGTGGCCTGGAAGGACGGCATCGTCGGTCGGCTGAACAGCGGCGTGTCCGGGCTCCTGAAGAAGGCCAGCGTGAAAATCGTCGAGGGGCGCGCCAAATTCCGTGATGGCAAGACCGTGGAGGTTGCAACCGAGATCGGCCTGCAGGTGATCCGCGCGGAGACGGTGATCATCGCGACGGGTTCCGCACCGGTCGAGCTTCCCGCCCTGCCCTTTGGTGGGCCGGTGATCTCGTCGACCGAGGCGCTGGCGCTGACCAAGGTGCCCGAGCGCCTCGTGGTCGTCGGCGGCGGCTATATCGGCCTGGAGCTGGGAATGGCCTTCGCCCGCTTCGGATCGAAGGTCACTGTCGTGGAAGCCGAGCAAAAGATCCTGCCGCTCTACGACTCCGAATTGACCCGGCCGGTGCTGAAGCGCTTGTCCAGCCTCGGCGTCGAGGTGCTGACCGGGGCCAAGGCAAAGGGACCGTCGGCGAAAGGCGATGCCTTGCTGGTCGAGACGGCCGACGGAACGGAGAAGAAGATCCGGGCCGACAAGATCCTTGTCACGGTCGGGCGAAAGCCCGTCACGGAGGGTTGGGGCCGCGACGAGATCGAGCTCGATATGGCCGGACGCTTCATCCGCATCGACGACCAGTGCCGCACCTCGATGCGCGGCATCTATGCCATCGGCGACGTCACCGGCGAGCCCATGCTCGCCCACCGCGCCATGGCGCAAGGCGAGATGGTGGCGGAGATCGTCGCCGGCCACAAGCGAAGCTGGGACAAGCGCGCCATTCCCGCCATCTGTTTCACCGACCCCGAGATCCTCTCGGTGGGGCTGTCGCCGGACGAAGCGAAAAGATCCGGCCGCGAGGTCAAGATCGGCCTTTTCCCTTTCCAGGCGAACGGCCGTGCCATGACCAGACAAGCCGAGGACGGCTTTGTGCGGGTGGTGGCGCGAGCCGACAATCACCTGGTGCTGGGCATCCAGGCCGTCGGCGAGGGCGTGTCCGAATTGTCGGCGGCCTTCGGCCTGGCCATGGAGATGGGCGCACGGCTCGAGGACATCGCCGGCACGATCCACGCTCACCCGACGCAGGGCGAAGCCTTCCAGGAGGCAGCCCTCAGGGCGCTCGGCCACGCGCTCCATATTTGATGAGGTCGGAGCGCTCGCGTGACAACAGCATCAGCCTCCACCGTAGGGCAGGCGGCCGAGAGGTCACGGAATGGCAACTGTGTTCTAGGCGAAGCATTTTCGGTCGCGGACCATTGCGTTGAGGGCGGTTAGCAGCTTTCTGGCGACGGCGATCAATGCCAGCTTCTTCGAGGCCGCGCGGGCAACAA
>Ga0182740_1000131_pt1 | contig 120025 bp, 106 predicted proteins | sample eDN5th37CKraftBY_FD_128872 | JGI IMG/M metagenome (GOLD analysis project Ga0182740, IMG submission 128872) | Enriched backyard soil microbial communities from Emeryville, California, USA - eDNA 5th pass 37_C Kraft BY (version 2) (version 2) | ecosystem: Environmental > Terrestrial > Soil >...
ACCTGGCGATCTGCCGCACGACCATCAGCCAGGCGCCGGAGGTCTACGACAGCGTGAAGCTCCAGGATGAAACGCTCGCGGTGATCGCGAACGTCGGCCATCCGCTGCGGCACGCGAAGAAGCCCACCCTGCAGGAGCTGGCGCCATACCGATGGGTGGTATACCGCGCGAACATGCCGATGCGGCTCTTGCTCGAACGCGAATACCGAGTGCGGGATCCGGTTCCCGCAGCACCTGCTCGAGACGACCTCCGCTTTTGCGACGCTGGCGCTGCTGCAAGCCAACCCGTCCTTCGTGGCTCTGGTCTCGATCGAAGTCGCGCAGTTCTTCGCGCACCGGCAGATGACGTGCATCCTGCCGCTGGCCCTGGCGTCGCGAAGCGAGCCCTATGAGCTCGTCACCCGCAAGGGGGCGCGGGTCCCGCCCGCCGCCAAACTGCTGATCGACGAATTGGTCCATCGCCAGTCCTGAGCATCAGGTCGGCGCGACCGCGCCGGTCAGCGTTGTATCCGCCCGGGCGTCTCCGTCGCCTTGACAAAAGCATCGGAAGCGGCCCTGTGGCGGTGATCTCGGCCGGCTCGTGTGCTATAACCAGCGCTCATTGCCATGAACCGCCCCGGGTCTGCCGGAGGCCGTTTGGTTTTAGTCACGTCGCCCAGGCTGGCTCTTCCAACGTGGCGTAGTAGCGTTCCTCTGCTTCGGCCGGCGGGATGTTGCCGATGGGCTCCAGCAGCCGGCGATTGTTGAACCAGTCCACCCAGGTCAGCATCGCGAATTCGACGGCCTCGAAGCTACGCCACGGCCCGCGTCGATGGATGACCTCGGCTTTGTAGACGCCGTTGATCGTCTCGGCGAGAGCGTTGTCGTAGGAATCTCCGGCGCTGCCGACGGAGGCCTCGATGCCCCCCTCGGCAAGGCGCTCGGTGTAGCGAATGCTGACATGTTGAGAACCTCTGTCGGAGTGGTGCCCAAGGCCGCCGCGATGAACGGGTCGCCGTTCGTGCAGGGCCTGTTCACGAGCATCAAGGCCGAAGCCGGCATGCGCCGTCCTGCTCATCCGCCAGCCAGAGCCGGGCCTCGGGCCGGCGAAGCCGGACCCGGGGGATGTGGCGGGCATAGGCGTCGATCACGAAGGCCAGTAGACGCTTGGGAGACGGTCCGGGCTTGGCCGGATGAATTCGTCCGGTGGACGAATTCAAGGCGAACAAGGCCCGGAGGGCCCGACCAGGGGCTGACCTAGGTGAAGTCAGATAACCACAGCATGTTCGACGCCGGGGCATGGAAGGCCCGGTTCACGTGATCGAGCGGTCAGGGCGCGACCTTGTCCTGCACCGTGGTGCGGACGGGCTTGCCGCGGATGACGCCGTGAAGGCCGAGGTCGGCCATCAGCCGCTCGATCGTGCAGCGCGACAGCAAAGCCTTCGCGTAGCATCCGCCTCCAGACCTTGCGTGCGCCATACACCTCGAAGTTCTCGGCGAAGACGGGATCGATCTCGGGCTTCAGCGCAATATCCCGCTTCGCCCGAAGCTCTTCCAGGCGCACCGTTCATTGTGCAGCGTCAGCCAGAACAGCGCTAGACTAAGACTAGGACGGCATCATCGATCTTGTCCGTGTCGATCTCCATCCGCCCAATTTAGCATAGATCGTGCGTCTGCCGCGCCCCACACCGGATGGTTACGGTGTTCACCATGTCCGCCTGGCAGCGATCGCCAAGGATACTGCTGTGGAGATCACGGACGTCGGTCTCGATAAACATCTGCTTCACGCCCCCGACGAGGAGGTTCTTGCCGACCCCTGCCGTGGTACAGCCCTGCGGAGTTCACAAGCCGATGCCGTAGCGCTGCAGACATTGCGCGAGCGCGTCAGCCGCGCCGCAACGCGCGGGCAGCTCGACGCGCAGCCTTGCATAAGCCCACTGCCGCCAAGGACGCGGAGAACTGCCGGATATCTCGATGCGGACGAGTGACGGCATGCGGTTGGTGCTTGTCCATTCGGTGCTGAGCCCGCCGTCCGGACCGGCATAGTTGAACGAAACCGTCAGGTCGCCGCGCACCAGCGGGAGGTCTTCCCCATCCCCGCCCATCATGAAGTCGCGCCGCGCACGGATGAGAGCCCGGTCGGCTCCGGCCTTCCCCATCGAATAGGTGATGTCGTCGAGTCCCGCCCGCGGCTCGTAGCCGAGCGCCGGGCGCACGAAGGTGACCGCGTCGGCCCGGCCGGCGAAGCGGACCGCGGCGGCCGCTCCCGAACTCGGATACACCGGCTGCGCCGCCTCCAGGTCCTCGACCATCCGATCGAGAATGACCGCCACGGTGTCCTCCTGGCCGCCTCTGGCGATCATGCCCTGCCATTGGCGCAGCCAGGTTCCGGTGTAGAGCGCCAGCCCACCGAACAGCATCGTCGCAAGCACCAGCGAAGCCAATGCCTCGATCAGCGTGAAGCCGGCCCTAGCGCTGCGTTTCCTCGTCATTGCAGCTTGCCGAGACGCACGGTCTGTATCACGTCGTCAACCGATCCGTCGGCGCTGCGAACTGTGACGGAGTAAAGCTGCCATCCAGCCCGAGCCAGCGCAGAGCGGCGTTCGAAGCGGTATGGTTCCACGATGACCGTGAAATCTCCGATCACGCTCCGGCCCGTTCGCAACGGGGTCATGGTCATCGCCGCCGCCATGGCGGCCTGCATGCCGACACGGCGTTCGGTCGATCGTTCCAGACCCGCGAACGTACCTGCTGTCCCCGCGATCATGCGCGCGATCGGAACGATCAGCAGCACGGCGATGGCGAGCGAGGCCAGAACCTCGATCAGCGTGAAGCCGCGCCTGCGCCGCGCCGTCATCTCGGGCTCATTTCCACGCGGCCGGTCAACCAGTCGACGCGCAGGTCGATCGCCCGGCCGTTGGCCGCCAGCGTCATGACACCCCCGCACGACCGTCCGTCGGCAAGGAAGCGCAAAGCTCTGGTTCCGCCTCGTATGGGACACCGGTCCGACGTGACCCAATTCATGGCCACCCCCTCCCTGATCGAGATCGGATTGGCGCCATCCACCTGGATGCGCTTGTTTTCCGGATCGACCGTGACGTCGGCGACGCTGCCCGTGGTCAGCGCCTTCGCTCTGCCCTTGCGGAACTCCCCGCTGACGCGAACCGCCTCGCCAGAAAGCTCGGCAGCGCCGATGCTGGAACGCGGGCGCGGCATCAGCACGAAGGCCGCGAGGGCAACGATGGCAAGCGCCGCGACCACGTCGAGCAGCACGACACCGCGCCGCGGCCTCTTGCGGCTGGTGTTGCCCCTAGGGCTGGGCGGACACATTGGAGCCGCGCCCACCGAGCCCCTCGGTGGTGATGTTGAACGTCTTTCCGTCGCTCGCGTATTTGTATTCGTTGCCCCACGGATCGAGCGGAACGTTGCCGCTCCGGAGGTACGGCCCGTTCCAGACCTGGACGGTCGAGGGCTTGCGCACGAGCGCCCCCAGGCCCTCGGCCTGCACCGGATAACGGCCGACGTCGATGTAGAAGATGTCGAGCGCGCTGGAAAACGCCTCGATCTGAAGCTTCGCCGCGCGCTCGCGCGAGTCGGACAACTGCGCCAGGACGCGTGGACCGACGAGCGCCGAGATCAGGCCGATGATGGCCAGCACGACCAGCATCTCGATCAGTGTAAAGCCCGCCCTCCGGCGCCGGGCACGCTTGCGCCGCACGAGATCAGGACCAACTGCGACATATACGCTCATGCAAACAGGCTCCTAACGGACCATGTCGTTGAAGGACATCAGGGTGGACATGATCGAAACGATCATGCCACCGATCAGGATGCTGATCGTTGCCACCGCCGCCGGCCCGACGAGCCCGACGATACGAGACAGCGAACGCTCCAGCCGTACCTCATAGAAGTCGGCGACACGATAGGCCAGCCCCGCGAGTTCGCCACTTTGCTCGCCGAGCCTCAACATGCGCACCGCCAGCGGGGGAAGCTGAAGAATCTCAAGCGCATGGCCAAGCCTATTCCCCTGCCTCAGCGCGTCCGATGCCTGCTGCGCGCGCGCCCGGGCGGCCTCGCCGTGATCGATGGTATCGCTGATGAGCTTGAAAGCCACGGGAACCGCCACGCCCGTTTCGACCATGATGCCCAGGAGACGGGCGAAGCGCCCCGTCCGATAGCTCCCCGGTATCTCCGACAGAAGCGGAAGTTTTTTTGCCAAACTCCAGAGCCATGCCGAGAGGCGGCCCCGTCGCGCAGCCACGAATCCCAGCAGTACGAGTATCGAAGCCGCAAGCAGAAGGACCAGCCCCTGGGCACGCAGGAAATTCGAGACCGCGAACATTGCCACCATCAGCGCGTCCGTCTTGCCACTCTGCATGATCATCGGTTCGAACTGAGGAACGACCCCAACCAGGAAGAAGGCCAGTACGCAGATCGTGCCGGCAAAAAGGACTGCAGGATACCGCAACGCCTCCCTGACCTTGGCCTGCAACGCCTCGAAATTCTGACGTTCCTGCACGATGCGCGACAGAAGGGTGGGCAACTTGCCGGAGGTCTCCGCGACACGAACCATGGCGACCTGGAACGCCGGAAACAGGGCAGGCCAGGCTTCCAGTGCGCTGGAGAACGACTTGCCCGACGCCAGGTCGGTGCGAATGCCGGCAACGACGGGCTGAAGTCGGCCGCTGTCGAATTCCTTCTCCATGATCGCCAGCGCTTCCTCGATCCGGATCCCCGCATTCAACATGATCGACAGGTCGGAGAGCAGCCGCGTGACGGCAGCCGCCGGTATCCGGGCCGTAAACAGCGGAGCGCGCGATGCAGTTTGTCCGCTCTGTTCGACACTGACCGGGATCAGCCCGCGCGCACCTAGCTTCTGGACGGCATCGTCGGGATCCGACGCATCGATCCGCCCGAGTTCGAGACGACCCTCGCCATTCAAGGCCTTGTATGCGAATGCCGTGGAGCCCATAGAGTCCGAACTTCCTAACTGTACGCCTGGCGTTCGGATGCAAGCGCATCATCGCTTTGTTGCAGTGTTCTGCGTCCGAACATGCGCCAATTGCAGGGTCGGATCTTTATGCCAGCGGCTTCCTTGGCGAAATCATATTCCACATGGGTGTCCGCACTGGCGTACTGACGCAGACTCGCGCACGCAAATGCCAGATCGGAAACATCAACACATGGATCGTTTGTCACGTTCGTGAGCCAGTTCACATTCCTGAAACGGGAGAGGCCGATCAACTGGAGACATTCGCTCCCGATCGGTGTCTGTGAAGAACCCCCTCCATTAAAATCTCTGCCGAGCCTCGGAAGGTGCAACTGCACCATATGGATCAACCCCCGGGAACCTCGATCATCGGCTCCTCCGGCGCGAACATTTGTTCCCCGCTCGCCTGATCGGAAAAACGCAGCGAGGCGCGTCCTCCCGCTCCATCGAGTTTGACTTCAAACTGGCCGACTGCCTTCAGGGTCCAACCTTCCCGGCTTTCCCCCGTGCGCAGCGTGAACGCCGCCGTTTCGGCTGGGGTGGTGAAGGTCGCGCTGTTGAGCCTTTCCGACCGCACGATGCCAACCAATTGCCAATCGGGCGCCGCGGCAGGAGGCGGCGGCGGCGGCTCAGGTTCCGGTTCGGGCTGCATGACAACAGGTTCCGGCTCGGCGGCACCGAACGCGGTCGGGGCAGTCCGGTCCGGTGAGAACAGGGGCCGGTCCCGAAGCGCCGCATAGTCGCTCAACAGGCGTTCCCTGACCGATAGCTTTTCCGCGCCGAAGGACAGGCTCGAAGAGGCCGCGATGGCGGCGAGCATCATTGTCACGCGCAGCATGGTCATCATGACTGGGGCCCCTTCTCCCGGAAGGCCGACAACGTGACGTTCAGCGACAGCGGCCGATCCATGGAACCACCCGAGGCCTGATCTCCCCACAACAGATCGACCTTTCGGTTCAACCGAAGCCTGAAGCTATCGACGACCATGACGGGCGAACCTGCCTCGATGGCATACATGAGATCGGGCAGCGATTGCTCCATAACCTCGATATCGGCAGTCAAACGAATGCGCTCCAAAGACTCCAACTGAGGATCGTCTATATCGGCGACCTGACCGTCTGTGGGAACATCGACGCGCCGGATAACGGCACCCACGCTTTCCACGCGGTTGGAGAGCAGACGCTGGAATTCGGCCGACACGAGCCCGCTGGTTTGCGCATCGAGAAGAATCTTGCCCTCGCCGGGATCCAGAGCATGGTTCGCGCCTTGGGGAACCGGGGACGTGGACGCCTTGCTTTCGAGCAAGGCGGTACGTTCCTCATAGAGCGCCAGCGCGCCCGCCTCGCCGCGCCAGGACAGCAGCGCATCGGCGACGAGTACAAGAGCTCCGACGACCAGCAGGGCCATGACGACCAGGGATTGAAGCCGCGTGTCGCGCCACAGGGGTGTCGTCCTCATCGCAGCGAACCTCCCGTGCGGATGAGCGGGCGGGTGTCGACCTCGAACTCCGAGGTAACGCCATCCTCGCCGCGCAGGGCCGGTCCGACCAGCTTGCTGTCTTCGAAGCGACCCGACGATTCCAGCGCGGTCAGCACTTCGGGTACATCCATGGTCCGGCCCGAGAGACGCATGCGGCCATTCGCGAAGGACACCTCAATGGCATAGGAATGCGTCGGCAAAGCCTCAGCCAGGTCGTCCAATGCTCCCAGCACGCTTATCGCGTCGTCCTTGATATTCAGCGCCATCTGCTCCGGCGCCGTATCAGCCTTGTGCGGAGTCGCCGCCCGCGCGATTGCCTGGCGCGCCTTCTCGGCCCGGATCTCGACGGCGGCGCGACGCTCGGCATAGCTGTTCTGGATCATCGGCCGTACGGCCAGAGCCATGACGGCAGCGACCAGGCTTACGCCCAGAGCTCCGGCAAGGACGAACTTTATCCGGCCACGCGTGCCGGCGACCCGTTGCCGCTGTGTCGATACTTGCACGGCATCGCCTTCCGGAAACGGCGCCGAGATCTCGACCTGGCGGGCCTCGGCCGCATTCAGGCAGGCCAAGGCAGCAGCGACACGCGACCTGGGAACGATTGCCACGGCGACGGTGATCTGCCGCGCCTCGCGGCTGATCCCGAGGACCCTGTGACCGAAATAGATATCGGAAGCAGGCAATGGCGAAAGGGCGCCCATCCGCGACGTGACGATGCCTTCGACGTGAATGGCAGCCTCCATCGGCAGTTCGATCCGGCGCGCGATCACCCAGCGCTCCGGGATGCCGAGATGGACCGCCTTTCCATTCAACGCGGTGCGCAATGCGGCCGACCCCTGCATGTCTGGAGAGATCGGTACCAACAGGGGTGCTGACGGCTTTCGGCCGGTCGCCAGCTCGATTTCAAGCGCGCTCCCGTCGTCCGCGACCCGCGCGACCACGCGGCTGCCGGATTTGGCGCGCACGACTTCATCCAGGAGGGAGGCCGGTCCCGCGATCCAGTCATCCACGCCGCGGATCGCCGCGCTGAAACGAGAAGCCATTCCGGTCAAACCCCAGAGCAGAAGCCGGCACGGGATCCGGAGTTCCGGCGCCCGCGTGAATAAAAATCATAACGCATCTCGAGGTCTTTATTCCAGATCAATCGCAGTTCTTCGCCGATCGAGCACCGATCTTGAACGCAGATTAACCAACCTGGCGGCGGAGTTGCAGAAGCTGTCGGCAATTGACCTCGACTTCGATTTCCACAGACCTCAGCTTCTCGAGGCGAATGCCCGGCAAGGCCGACGAGGCCGCGACAGGGGTTGTATTTCGATGGCGATTGCCCGGCATGGACGTCAGTGCAGGGCGCTGGCATCTGATGGCGGCGCCAATGTTTCCTGCCTGTCGAGCAATTCGGCTCCAAGTAGGAACTGTCCTAATGATTGTCGCGCGGCACGCCGCTGGTGACGGCGATGTTCTGGTACTTCACCGCCGGCTTCAGAACCATTCCCTCGGACAACTGGTCAACCATTGACCGCTGTATCTCCTGCCAGGGTGTCTGATGCTTCGGATATGCATAGCCGCCCTCGTTTTGCAGGTCGACGCGTCGGCGCTTGATCTCGTCGTCCGACACGAGGATGTCGGCGGTCCCCTTGCGTAGGTCGATGCGTACCCGGTCTCCCGTACGCAGCAGCGCAAGGCCACCACCGACGGCCGCCTCGGGCGAGGCGTTGAGGATCGATGGAGAGCCGGAAGTGCCGGACTGACGGCCATCGCCGATGCAGGGCAGCGAGTGGATGCCCGCCTTCAGCAGGTAGGCCGGCGGCTGCATGTTCACGACTTCGGCGCCGCCCGGATAACCGACTGGGCCGGCTCCGCGCATGAACAGGATGGTATTCTCGTTCAGGCCGAGTGACGGATCCTCAATGCGACGGTGGTAGTCTTCCGGACCATCGAAGACGACGGCGACGCCCTCGAAGGCATCGGGGTCTTGCGGATTTGACAGATAGCGGTCGCGAAACTCCGGCGAGATGACCGACGTCTTCATGATTGCGGAATCGAACAGATTGCCTTTCAGGTTGATGAAGCCGGCATCCTTCCTGAGCGGATTGGCCACGGTACGGATGACCTTGCCGTCGAGATTCTCCGCCGCGGCGCAATTTTCGCCGATCGTGCGGCCGTTGGCGGTCATGGCTCCAGGGTGCGGCAGCAAGCCGGCCTTCATCAGCTCTGCCACCACGGCCGGCACACCGCCCGCATGATAATAGTCCTCACCGAGATATTCACCGGCCGGCTGGAGATTTACGATCAGCGGAACGTGGTGACCGACCTTCTGCCAGTCATCGACGGTCAGCGACACGCCGAGATGCCGCGCGATGGCGTTGAGGTGGATCGGCGCATTGGTCGAGCCGCCGATGGCAGAATTGACGACGATGGCGTTCTCGAAGGCTTCCCGCGTCATGATGTCGGAGGGTTTCAAGTCCTCGCGCACCATGTCGACGATGCGCTTGCCGGTTTGGTAGGCGATCTGGCCGCGCTCGCGATAGGGTGCTGGAATGGCGGCGGAGCCCGGCAACTGCATGCCGAGCGCCTCGGCCAGCGAGTTCATCGTCGTCGCCGTGCCCATCGTGTTGCAGTAGCCGACGGACGGCGCCGATGAGGCGACGACGTCCATGAACTGGTCGTAGTCGATCTCCCCTGCCGCCAGCCTTTCGCGTGACTTCCACACGACCGTGCCGGAGCCGGTGCGTTCGCCCTTGTGCCAGCCGTTCAGCATCGGGCCGACGGACAGCGCTATGGCTGGAATGTTGACGGTGGCCGCGGCCATCAGCAGCGCCGGGGTGGTCTTGTCGCAGCCGATGGTCAGCACGACGCCATCCAGCGGATAGCCATAAAGCAACTCGACGAGAGCGAGATAGGCGAGGTTGCGGTCGAGCGCGGCGGTGGGCCGCTTGCCTGTCTCTTGGATCGGGTGGACCGGAAATTCCAGCGGTACGCCGCCAGCGGCTACAATGCCGTCGCGCACGCGCTTGGCGAGCTCGATATGATGCCGGTTGCAAGGTGACAGGTCCGATCCCGTCTGGGCGATGCCGATAAGCGGCTTTCCGGACTGCAGTTCTTCGCGGGTCAGCCCATAGTTCAGATAGCGTTCGAGGTAGAGCGCCGTCATGCCGGGATTGTCCGGATTGTCGAACCACTCGCGCGAGCGCAGCCGCTTTCCACCATTGATCTTGGACATTTGCACCTCCCGGAACCGCCGTTTGGCCATCGATATGGCATGCGCAATTGTCGGACAAGTACCTTCAGTCAAATTTGTGGACAAGTTGCCCATTTTGTGGATAGTAGCAAGATGTGAACGATACGGCAGGCGCGCAGATGCGCCGCGTGCCGGGGAGGGATAGCCAAGCGTGAGCCAGATCATCTTCATTCCCGCCGAGGGCGGTTCGGGCGAACCCCGTGTCTCGGCGTCGCCCGATACGGTGAAGCGCATGGCCGCCCTTGGCTTCGACGTGGTGGTTGAGAGCGGAGCGGGCACACTGTCCCGCATCGTCGACGAAGACTACGCGAAGGCCGGTGCCACCATTGGTTCCGCATCCGATGCGGCCCGTGCGGATGTGATTCTGAAGGTTCGCCGTCCCAACGCGACGGAGCTCAAATCCTACAAGCGCGGCGCCGCCGTGATCGCCGCCATGGATCCGTATGGCAATGACGCCGCGGTCGCGGCGATGGCGAAGGCCGGCATCACCGCCTTCGCGATGGAGTTCATGCCGCGCATCACGCGCGCCCAGTCCATGGACATCCTGTCCAGCCAGGCCAATCTGGCAGGATACCAGGCCGTGGTGGACGCCGCCGCCGAATACGACCGCGCGCTCCCGATGATGATGACGGCGGCCGGCACTGTTCCTGCCGCCAAGGTGTTCATCATGGGCGTCGGCGTCGCCGGTCTTCAGGCGATTGCCACCGCTCGGCGCCTGGGCGCCGTGGTCACCGCGACCGACGTGCGCCCCGCCGCCAAGGAACAGGTTGCGTCGCTGGGAGCGAAGTTCCTCGCCGTCGAGGACGATGAGTTCAAGGCGGCCGAGACAGCCGGCGGCTACGCCAAGGAAATGTCGAAGGAATACCAGGCGAAGCAGGCGGCCTTGACGGCCGAACACATCGCCAAGCAGGACATCGTCATAACGACGGCTCTCATTCCCGGACGTCCGGCGCCCAAGCTGGTCTCGGCCGCGATGGTCGCCTCGATGAAGCCCGGTTCAGTGCTCGTCGATCTAGCCGTGGAGCGAGGCGGCAATGTCGAAGGCTCCGTTGCCGGCGCCGTCATCACGCTGGACAATGGCGTCAAGATCATTGGTCACCTCAACGTCGCTGGTCGCGTCGCTGCCTCCGCTTCGCTGCTTTATGCGAAGAACCTGTTCGCGTTTCTCGAGACGCTGGTCGACAAGACCACCAGGACGCTTGCCATCAAGCCCGACGATGAACTGGTGAAGGCAACCCTGCTCACGCATGAGGGTGCTGTCATTCACCCGACTTTTGCCGGCAAGGCACCGGTCGCGCAGCTGGCCGAGGCGCCTGTCGTTGCGGCTGCCGGAAGCGATGCCGACCCGGCGGCGCCGCTGAAGGCGGCGGCAACGGCGAAAGCCGCGCCGAAGAAATCGCCGCCCGGGCCCGCCGCTGCCAAGAAGCCAGGCGCGGCGAAGATCAAGGGAGGGGCATGATGGAAAAATCAGCACTTGAAAAGGCTCTCGACAGCCTCGATCAGGCAATCGCCGGCGTGCGGCTGTCCCTGAATGACGCGGAGGCAGCCGCCGATGCAGCAGGTGCGGCGGCTCATGCCGCGACCGGCGGCGCGGTCGATCCCTTCGTCTTCCGCCTGGCCATCTTCGTGCTTGCGATCTTCGTCGGCTACTACGTGGTCTGGTCGGTCACGCCGGCCCTGCACACGCCGCTGATGGCCGTGACCAACGCGATCTCGTCGGTCATCGTCGTCGGCGCATTGCTGGCTGTCGGCGTGTCGGCCTCCAGCATGGCCACCGGCTTCGGCTTCGTGGCCCTGGTGCTCGCGGCCGTGAACATCTTCGGCGGCTTCCTAGTCACCCAGCGCATGCTGGCGATGTACAAGAAGAAGGACAGGTAACCGTGTCGGTCAACGTCGCTTCCTTCCTCTATCTCGTTTCCGGCATCCTGTTCATCCTGGCGCTGCGCGGCCTGTCGCATCCGACAACCAGCCGCCTGGGCAATCTGTACGGAATGATCGGCATGGCGATCGCCATCGTCACGACGCTGGCGCTGGCCACGCCGTCCATCAGCGGCCTGGCTCTGATCGTGCTCGGGCTTGCCATCGGCGGCGGCGCGGGCGCCGTCGTCGCGCGCCGCATCGCCATGACCTCGATGCCGCAACTCGTCGCGGCCTTCCATTCGCTCGTCGGTCTCGCTGCTGTGATGGTTGCGGCGGCGGCGATGTATGCGCCGGAAAGCTTCGGCATCGGTGCGGTCGGTGCCATCCATGGCCAGGCGCTTGTCGAAATGAGCCTCGGCGTCGCGATCGGCGCCATCACCTTCACCGGCTCCGTGATCGCCTTCCTGAAGCTCGACGGCCGCATGTCGGGCAAGCCGATCATGCTTCCGATGCGCCACGTGGTGAATGCCGCGCTCGGCATCGCGCTGGTGGTGCTGATCGTGCTGCTCGTCGCGACGCAGAGCCATACGATCTTCTGGCTGATCGTCGTCGGCTCGCTCGTGCTTGGCGTGCTGCTGATCATCCCAATCGGCGGTGCCGACATGCCGGTGGTTGTGTCGATGCTCAATTCCTATTCGGGCTGGGCTGCGGCGGCGCTCGGTTTCACGCTCGGCAATCTCGCGCTGATCATCACCGGCGCGCTGGTGGGCTCGTCGGGCGCGATCCTGTCCTACATCATGTGCAAGGGCATGAACCGCTCCTTCATTTCCGTTATCCTCGGCGGCTTCGGTGGTGAGACTGCAGCCGCGGGCGGTGATGATGGGATCGAGCGCACGGTAAAGCAGGGCTCTGCCGACGATGCGGCCTATCTGATGATGAACGCGCAGAAGGTCATCATCGTGCCGGGCTACGGCATGGCGGTCGCCCAGGCGCAGCACGCATTGCGCGAGATGGCCGACAAGCTGAAGGCGGCTGGCGTGGAAGTGAAGTACGCCATCCATCCGGTGGCGGGCCGCATGCCGGGTCATATGAACGTGCTGCTCGCTGAAGCCAATGTGCCCTATGACGAGGTGTTCGAGCTCGAAGACATCAATTCGGAGTTCGCGCAGGCCGATGTGGCCTATGTGATCGGTGCCAACGATGTCACCAACCCGTCTGCTCGCGACGACAAGTCTTCGCCCATCTACGGCATGCCGATCCTCGATGTCGACAAGGCGCGTACCTGCCTGTTCGTCAAGCGGTCGCTGGGCTCGGGTTACGCCGGCATCGACAACACGCTGTTCTACAAGGACGGGACCATGATGCTGCTCGGCGACGCCAAGAAGATGACCGAGGACATCGTCAAGGCCATGGATCACTGAGATTGATACGCCCAGCAAGGCGATGAAGGGGCTCCAGCCACTCCAAGCCTGCTCATTCCAACGCGGCGCAGTCTGCCTTTGCGGCTAAGATATCCTTCCTCGGCCGAAGCGGCCCTCGGCTACGATCGTCACGGTCGCATGGCCATGACGATTTCCCACCAGCTGCTGGCGGGCGTTACGCCTGCCGTGGTCGAGTGGGGGGGGCCGCAACATTGGCGGCGATATGTGGGTGCAGCGAAAGATTCTCAATCGCTACCTCGTGTGGCACCCGGTTCACCATCTGGTGGGAGTAGAAGGGCACGGGCTCTTGACACCTATACCGCACAGCCTTCTGGTCTGGCGCAGCTTTCCGGGGAACCGCCGCTTGCCGAATTGTCACATCAGGCTGAGCGCTTTGCGCATTGAACCGATAGCCGGAGTCGGCATACGCAAGCCAGCGTCCATTGTGCTCAGGGTTGACTACGACAGGTACGTTCGATGAACCTACAGCATACGGAAGTACACTCACTCTTGTCGTCGATGGCGGATGCCGGACTGGCGAGCCGCGAGGCCATGCGAGGCCTTTTCGGTGAAAGCACGGCCTCGCGCGCATCCGATCTGCACCGCCTGATCGAAGCGCAGATCGTCGACGCCGATGCCCTCGCAGGCTTCCTGTCGTCCTATTATGGCGTGCGGCTTATAGACCGGCAGCAGCTCGCGGACTACAGGCCCGTCGCGCAGAAGCTTTCCAGCCGATTTCTCGTGGAGAACTGGATCGCGCCGCTGACAGCGCCGGACGGGAGCGCGGTGATTGGAGTTCTCCACCCCGGAGACGCAGACCCGATTGAGGCGCTGCGATCCGTTCTCGACGGTGACGTCGAGGTCTGCGTGGTTCCCGCACCCGACCTGGAATCCTGCCTGGAACGCCTTTCCGGCACCCACGATGTTGCCCAGGCAACCGGCGAAGGAGCAACCTCCGAAGCGGCTATCGCAAGCCTGCGGGATCTCGCCAGCGGCGCGCCGGTTGTGGTTGTCGTCGACGACATCTTCCGGCGCGCGCTCGACCTGAGGGCAACCGACATCCACCTCGAACCGATGCGCGGACGGCTCGTGATGCGTTTCCGCATCGACGGCGTCTTGCGTATCATGCCTTCGCCGCCGCACGAAATGGGCGATGCGATCGTGTCGCGAATCAAGGTTCTCGCCGGCCTCGACATCACCGAGCGCCGCAAGCCTCAGGATGGTGCGATGCGCCTTCCCATCGGCGATCGCGAGGTCGAACTGCGCGTTGCCACGCTCACCTCGATCCATGGCGAGTCCGTCGTGATGCGCATCCTGCACCGCGACAGCGTCTTGCTGGATTTCGCCGGCGTGGGCCTGGACGAGGGAGAACGGCAGACGCTGAACCGGCTGCTCGAGCACACCCACGGCATGATCGCGGTGGCCGGCCCGACCGGCAGCGGCAAGACGACGACGCTCGCCGCCGCGCTTTCTAAGCTCAACGATCCGAGCCGCAAGATCGTGACCATCGAGGACCCCGTCGAGTACCAGATCCCCGGCATCGTGCAGTCGCAGATCAACGCGGCGATCGGCATCACCTTCTCGTCCGCGATCCGGACATTCGTGCGTCAGGACCCCGACGTGATCCTGGTCGGCGAGATACGCGACGGCGAGACGGCACGGGCCGCCGTTCAGGCGGCGCTCACCGGACACCTCGTGCTCACCACCGTCCACGCGAACACCGCGGCGGCGGCCTTCACACGCATGCGCGACCTGGGTGTCGAGACCTATCTGCTGGTCGGCGCCGTACGCGGCATCATCTCCCAGCGCCTGTTGCGGCGGCTCTGCGATCACTGCAAGCAGGAAGGAATTCTCTCGGCCGAGACGTTCTCGTCCGACTCGCGTTACCAGGCCGTCGGGTTTTCTCCGGGCCAGAAAGTGTTCAATGCAGTGGGCTGCGGCCGTTGCAACGGTGCGGGTTACCGAGGCCGCATCGCCGTGTTCGAGATCCTGGTTCTCGACGAGGCGATCACCGAACTCGCGTCACAGGGCGCGGACCACTCGCGGATCGAAGCGCTCGCGCTCGAGCGGGGCATGAGCACGATGTCCCACGACGGCGCCAGGAAGGCATGCCAGGGTCTAACCTCGCCGGCGGAGGTGCTCAGGGTCACCGGATTTCGCTGAGCGCATCCGTCGACGCACGCGCTTGCTTCCGAACTTCGGCTGGCGGTCCGACGCTCCTCCGCAGCCATAGGTCCTTATTGCCCGCCTTCCTCGCCCTCATAGGGCTCGATGCTTTCGCCCTCCAAGAGATAGCTTGAGGCAACGTCGTCTGAGCCGTCCATGAAGGACAGGTTCTTGTTCTCGGACTGCAAACGCATCGTGCCCGTTACCATGACGCTTTCGAACAGGGCTTTCGGTGCGAACGCAGCGGAGGATTTCAGGTAGATCACCTGGTTCGGCGGCGGCGGCGGCTCGTGGATGCAGGCACCGAAATAGGGGACAAGCAGGAACTCGGTCGTACCGGCTGGATCAAAATCCAAGGGTAGCAGATAGCCGGCGATCGCTACACGCTCGCCGTCAAACTTCTTCTCTGTAAGAGTTCCACGCCTCTCGATCTCGGTAGCCCAGCTTACGTATTGTTCGTAGAGCTTATCGAGATCGACGCCTTGTTCCGCGAGTTTCTGCCTATCGGCGTCGACCCTTTTTTTGGCTTCGTCGCGCTGAAGGGCAAACTCCTCGCTCAACTCGCCCGACGGATGACCTTTCCAGTACAGGACATTTCTCAACGCCTGCTGCTGCTCAACAGGAAGTTCGTCCGGGAAACTTGCGAGCGGTTCTGTCGGCGGTATCAGCATCTCCCATTTCAGTCGGGTAGCGCCCTCGCTGAATGCCGCGCCGCAACCAAGGCTCAAGGCAGCCAGAATGAGAGCGAGGCCGTTGAGCATCGATCTCGCTTTGCAGAGTAAGGATCCGAGGGTCTTCATGTTCTCACCATCATGCCGTCTGCGAGGGACATCCTGTAGGCGCGACAAGCAGGCAGGAAACCGGCCGCCAACCCGCCTATCAATATTGCCAACAGCAACAGGGCATCGGTCGTGGATGGAGGCTGAAGGCCGATGTCGATGCCGAACTGTCTGTCGACGAGCGGGCGGGTCACCACCAGGACCGCGTAAAGCGCGGCCGTGCCGATTGCGATTCCCGCCAACGTCAGCAGCGTCGCCTCTCCGACAAGAAGGCCTGCGACCGTGCGGGGCCTCGCCCCCAGCGAACGCAGTATCGCGATCTCACGCCGCCGCTCGTTGAGCGTCGACAGGATCATTGCCGACAGACCGAGCATCGAGGTCACCACGACCATCGCGGAGACGCCGAGCAATGCCGTCTCGGCGGTGGCGACCAGTCCCCACATCTCCTGCAAGGCGACTCCAGGCAGCACGGCCGAAAGAGGTTCGGCCCTGTACTCGTTCACGGCGCGCTGGAACGCGACGACCTGAAGGCGCGAATTCAAGCCGATGATGGCGGCGGTTATCGCCTTCGGAGGAAGCGACATCTGCCGCAGCCGGTCGGCCGGCGTAACCTGTCCCGGGATGCGTGAACCGGACCGCCAGTCGACATGGATGGCCTCGACTGCCTTGAGGCTGACATGGAGCGATTTGTCCACGGGCGTCCCGGTCCGTGCCAAAATTCCGGAGACGCGAAACGGAAGATCGTCGTGCTGCGACCCGACGGAGCCCATGCCGTGCGCCACGGTGATATTGTCGCCGATATCATAGCCAAGCCGAGTCGCAACCTCCGAGCCGAGGACGACATCGAAAAGGTCATCGAATGGCACCCCCGCGGCGAACGTCAAGGCTTGCCCGCCGCGATACCGAAGGTGCTCGAAATAATCCGGCGTGGTCCCGATGACACGAAAGCCACGGTGACTGTCGCCAAGCGACAGCGGAATTGCCCAGGCCACCTCCGAGCGCGAAACGATATCCTGGTAGGTGCGCCACGTGACGTTGTTGGTGGCGTTGCCGATGCGGAACACCGAGTAGAGAAGAAGCTGCATTCCGCCCGACCTGGCACCGATGACCACATCCGCGCCCGATACCGTGCCGGCAAAGCTGTCTCTTGCCCCGTTGCGCACCTTTTCGACACCGAGCAGCAGCATGACGCTGACGGAGATCGCCAGGATGGTCAGCAACACCGTGATCCAGCGGTTGCGCAGGGATTGCAGGGCCAGGCGGGCGACGATCATATCTTGTCGCTTTGGCGTTTCGACGTTGTCAGGATGTCGGAAAGCTCGACCACTCTGGTGAAATGCCGCGCCAGGCGTCGGTCATGACTGACCATGATCAAGGTCGCCTTCGTGGCGTCGACCTGACCGAACAGGAGGTCGAGAAAATCCTGCTGCCGATCGTCGTCGAGAGCCGATGTCGGCTCGTCGGCGACAACGATTTCGGGTGAGCCGATGAGCGCCCGCGCCGTCGCGACGCGTTGCTGCTGACCGACGCTCAACGTGGCCGCCGTTTGCTGCCCGATATCCGCCGGGAGTCCCAGCGCCGACAGGAGGCGCCGGGCTTCGCTGTCCGTGCCGCCAGCGGCCACGGCGCGGGCGCGACGCTGCGGTGCGAAGCTAAGCGGCAGCAGCACGTTGTCGATGACGGTGCCGTAGGGAAGGAGATTGAACATCTGGAAGATGATGCCGAAATGTTCCGCCCGAAACCGGTCGCGTCCGCTGCCGCTCAACCCCTCGAGCCGTTGCCCCAGGATTTCCACGGTTCCGGCCTGCGCCAAGGCGATGCCGGTCAGCAGGCTGAGCAGCGTCGATTTTCCGCTGCCGGATGCGCCGAGCAGCAGGAGGCGCTCGCCGGGGAAAACCTGGAATTCGCCGATGGAGAGGCCGAACGCATCTCGCGCGTTCCACTTGTATTCGACGCCGCGCAAGCGCACCGCGTCGGTCAAGACTTGCGCCTCTACCCTATCTTTCCACACGGCGCGCCTCGCGGGACACCTCGAAGGCGGTCTCCCCCTGGGCATCGACAATCGTCAGGTAGAGCTTCCCGGCCCCGGTGAAACGATCGAAGAAGGGGGAGTCCATCGACGTGATCTGAGCGGCATCCGCGCAGGCGAGAACGTAAGTTGCTCGGAACTCGGTGTGACCGCCCTCGTGCTCTTCGGTTTGCGCCGCTTTGTCAGCCTCCACTGCGGCGTCATGGTCCTCGTGTTCTCCGGCGACGACTTTGACGTCGGCCGAGGTGACGGTGCACTCTGCGGGTTCAGGCAACGCGAAGAGTTTCAGCGGCTCCTTCAGATCGGCGAGCGCGGCCTCCACAGCTTTCTTCTGCCTTTCGGTCTCAGCTTCGTGCTCAAACCCGACAATATCCATGCCAGGGGCGGAGAACTCCATCTGAACATCATTCGCCTCGATGGCGATAGCCAACGTCCCGTGTCCATGGACATGCGGACCGAGCTCGCGACGTTCTTCTTCCGCGTGCGCGGCCGAAAAAACAATGAACATGCCTGCGGCAAACAATGTCCCGGCACAATGATGCGATCTCATCTCTCTCTCCCCAAAAACGATGTGATCTGTGGCCGCCATCGACAAGCAGCACGTCAATGATGGCGATATCGGCATGGCGCAGCTTGGCGCTACACCATCCTGGACAATTCGGCGCTGATCAGTTCCGCCGTTTGACGCACCAGTTTTCCGCAGAGCTCGTGGCGCCGTTCGTCGTGCCGATACACGGGCATGCTGACGCTTACCGCGCCGATCGGTTCCCGCGAACGATTGAAGATCGGGCTGCCGAAACAGCGGATATCCGGCTCGTTCTCCTCGTCGTCGAACGCGAACCCTTGCTCGCGCGTCCGCATCAATTCCTCGAACAGCGCTTCGGGGGTCGTGAACGTCTTGGGGGTATGGCGTCTTAAATCCAGGCCCTTGATGACTTCCCACAGCCGCTGGTCCGGCAGGCCGGACAGCCACGCCTTACCAACGGAAGTCGAGTGAAGTTCCACCTGGCCCCCAATGCTGGTCTTCATCTGAACCCTGCTGGAGCCCTCCAGCTTGTCGATATAGACCATCCGGTTGTTGCTGGGCACCGCAAGGTGCACGGCCTCATCCATGGCATCGCGCAGCGACACGAGAAAATCCCTTGCGATCGTGCGCAGGTCGGAGTCCTCCCAGGTCTTGGCAGCAAACTGGAGGAGGCGTGGCCCCAGGCGGAACGTTCCTCCATCTCCTGACTGCGTGACGAGACCCTCCGCGATGAGCGCCGAAACGAGGCGGTAGACCGTTCCACGGGGAAATGGCGCGCGCTTTGTCAGTTGGGCAATGTCGAGCTTCCCGGGAGCATCCGCGATGATCTGCAGGACAGTCATGAACTTAGAGAACGAGGCCGCTCCCTGCACGTGAGTCGGCGCTTTTTCATCGGCTTCATCCTGGAGTTTTATCACGCTCATGGCGCATCTCCTTGCAGCTTGACAACGGAACATCGAGGGAATAGACGTTCTTGGGCAAGTTGTCCATATTGTAGTCAACTGGCGATTTCAGTTAGAGCCGTCTGGTCGAGGAGGATCAACGGCAAACCCGTGTGCTCCGAATGTGAACATTTGGGCCGCCCATATCTTCCGCGAGTGGGGCCGGGATTTCTATAGGGAGAGGAAGCAGATGACTAAAAAAGGTTACTGGGTTGCAATGGTCGATATTGCAGACCAGGAGGGATACAAGGAATACATTGCCTTGAACAAGGCGGCGTTCGACAAATACGGGGCGTCCTTTGTCGTTCGCGCGGGAAAGAGCCAGGTCATGGAGGGCCCCCACGCGAACCGCCTGGCGGTCATCGAGTTCAAGGACTACGAGACCGCTCTCGCCTGCTACAACTCTCCAGAGTATCAGACGGCGATCAAGGCCCGCGAAAAGCATGCCAAAGCACATCTGGCCGTAGTGGAAGGTGTCTGACACCGGAAGAGTCGCTTGAGACCTCCAATCATACTGGTTGGAGGGATCGTCGTCTTACCCCCTGCGCGCTATCCGACCGGGTGAGCAAGACAGGCCTTCATCGCTCGATTGGGTGTTTTCACCCGACGGCATGCTGGAAGCCCGGCTGACGGTCTTTGCATCCTCGTCAGAGTGCGGCGGAGGCCGTCGCATGCGCACACAACCTTCTGGAAGCAACCATGTCCTCTCCGTTGCAGTGGCTCTTCAAGGCTTTTGACGTCTTCGTCGTCATCGGCATGGCCATCATCAGCCTCCTGATCTTTACGAATGTCGTGCTGCGGTACGGCTTCAGCTCAGGCATTCCGTTTGCCGTTGAGGTCTCTCGGGTGGTCCTCGTCTGGGTCATCTTTATGGGATCCGTGGTGGCACTGGCCAAGGGCGCGCATCTGGGCGTCGACTCGCTGGTCGTCCGGTTGCCTCCCAGAGCGCGCTTCGTCTGCTTTATCGTGTCATACGGCCTGATGCTCTGGTGCTGCTGGCTCGTGGGGAAGGGCAGTTGGTCGCTCACCCTCATCGAGTGGGGCAACGTCCAGGCACTGTCGGGAATTCCTGTCGGCGCCATTTACGCCGCGGGGCTCGTCGCTGCCATCCTGATGGCTCTGGTTCTCCTTCTTGATCTGTGGCGCTCGCTGCGCGGCATCCTCCCGGCCCCCTGGTCGGGAGAAGAGCACGTTGAGCCGCCGCCGGTCGTGGCCCCCGCGCTGACTTCGGAGAAAACACCGTGAGCGGATTGGTATTTATCGTTTCTCTCCTCGGCGCGATGGGCATCGGGGTTCCCATTGCCTTCGCCTTGATGCTGTCCGGCGTTGCGATGATGCTGCTGATGGGAAACCTGGATGCGCAGATCCTGGCGCAACGGCTGGTCAATGGCGCGGACAGCTATCCGCTGATGGCGATCCCTTTCTTTCTCATCGCGGGCGAGCTCATGAACGCCGGCGGCCTTTCCCGCCGCATCGTGAACGTTGCCTTGGCACTCGTCGGTCACATACGTGGCGGCCTCGGTTACGTGGTCATCGGCACGGGCCTGGTGCTTGCCAGCGTCTCCGGATCCGCCATCGCGGATACGGCGACGCTGGCCGTGATGCTGGTCCCGCTGATGCGGGGTGCTGGCTACCACATGGGTCGAGCCTCGGGCCTGATGGCGGCGACAGGCATTATCGCCCCTGTGATTCCGCCGTCTGTCGGGTTCATCATTCTGGGCGTGACCGCAAACGTTTCCATCGTCGGCCTGTTCTTCGCCGGGATCATGCCGGGGCTCATGATGGGGCTGAGCCTCATGATCGCCTGGTGGTTCCTTTCCAAAAAGGAAACGGCGTTGGTCCGGCCCAAACTGCCGCGCAGGGACCTTCCGAAAACCATCATGGCCGCCGGTTGGGCGTTGATGATGCCGGTGATCATCATGGCCGGACTGCGGTTCGGCCTCTTCACACCCACGGAGGCCGGCGTGGTTGCCGCCGTCTATGCACTGTTCGTGGGGCTGTTTGTTTATCGGGAGCTGACACCGCGGCTGCTCTATGACGCGCTGCTTGCCGCCGGGCGCCTGACAGCGGTGATCATGCTGTTGGTGGCAGCCTCCATGATCTCCGGCTTCATGCTGACAATTTCCAATATGCCCGCCCAACTCGTCAGTCTGCTCGATCCATTCATCGACTCGCCGATCCTGCTGATGGGTATGATCGTTGTGGCCGTCTTCATCGTCGGCACGGCGCTCGATTTCGCACCCTGCATAACCATTCTGGTGCCCATCCTCATACCGATCGTCAATGCGGCGGGGATCGACCCAGTTTATTTCGGGGTCATCTTCATGATGGTCAACGCGGTCGGCCTTATCACGCCTCCCGTTGGAACGGTCCTCAACACAGTGTGCGGAGTCAGCGGAGTTTCGATGGAGGCGGCTACGAAGGGTGCCATGCCTTACCTATTGGCCCAGATGCTCCTCATCGTGCTCCTGGTTCTGTTCCCGGCATTGGTGACCGTGCCGGCGGGCTGGCTCCATTAGGGCACGGACCGTGGAGGAGTTGGTCTGAACATTCGGGGGTTTTTCGCTTCTACGACACAGGGTCCCGACGACGAGCGCGGCGGGATCCTGGCGGGGGAGGAGTTGCAGACGCTGGCGCAGATCAATGTCGAACCGCTGCACAAATTCGAATTCTTCACCCGGCCGCCTCTGACCGATGTCGACAAGGTGTGCGGTGCGTAAGCGGGAGCAGTGCTTTATGTTTGTCAGGTGGTTTACTGAACGATGCTTTTCCCAATGAGGGGGCCGGATTCAGGCTTGGGTGGGGTGTGTGGGTGAGAGTAGGTCGGCAAGGCGGCGCCGCAAAAGCCTATGCCGTGTGGGTTCGCAGAGGCGCGGCGGCCTGCGCCTTGGCGGTACTCGCAGCGTGTACCTCCACCACTGATTATCTCGAAGGCGCTGCCGAGCAGCCGGATCCCCTCGACAAGGTCGCGAATGCGGATTTGAGTGCGCGCAAGCCTTCCGGCGGCGGTTTTCTGTCGAGGCTCGGCTTCGGTCGCACGCAGCAGAACAGGCAGGGTGAAGTCTACTACGGCTACGAACAGCGGCTGACCGCGGGCGAGCGCAAGTCGCTCCAGCGGCTGAGCGGCGAACAGTTCGAGGTCAACCTGGAGGAGGCCGAGATCAAGGTCGCGGCCCGCACAGTGCTGGGCGAAGTGCTGGGAATCAACTACTCGATCGACCCTCGGGTCGCGGGCAAGGTTTCGATCACCACGTCGACGCCAACGCCGGCCCGGGAAATACTCACCATGTTCGAGTCCGCGCTGCGGAGTAACGGCGTGGCCATGATGCGCGAAGGCGACCGTCTGCGGCTGGTGCCTGCGAACGAAGCGTTTGGCGCCGCCGAACTCGATCGGGGCGTCACCGTCCAGCCGGGCTACGGCGTCACGGTTCTGCCCCTGAAGAACGTTTCCGCCAGCACGATCCTGCCGCTGCTCGAAAACTTCGTCGCGCGCCCCGGTATGGTTCGCGAGGATCCCGATCGCAACCAGCTGATCTTCCAGGGGACGGCGGCGGAACGGACCGCGGCGATAGAAGCGGCGCGCTCGTTCGACCAGGACTGGCTGGCCGACCAGTCGGTCGGAATTTTCCCCGTCCACAATTCCAGTGCGGCCACCATGATGCCCGAACTGACCCGAGTGCTCGACATCGGGGAGGGCGGTCGCGGACGCAACACGATCAGTGTGCAGCCGATCGAGCGCAGCAATGCGATTCTGGTGGTGGCGAAGACGCGCAACCAGCTGCAGCGCGCGGCCAGCTGGATTCAGCGGCTCGACCGGATCGACGCGGCTGCCTCCAATTTGCGCGTGTACAAGGTACAGCACCTGCAGGCACGGCGCCTTGCATCGATGGTCAACGCGATGTTCAGCGGCGCCTCGGCATCGTCGACTTCGGAAGATCCGGCCTCGCAGTTTCCGCCCGGCTCGCAGACCGACGGCCAGAATGACGGCACAAACGGTTCGCAGTCAGCCGATGCGACGCCGGAACAGCGCATGGCGGATGAATTGCCGATCGCGGGCGGGGCGGAAAACTCGAACTTGTCCAAAGACGGCGTGCGCATCACCGCAAACCCGGAAAACAACACCATTCTCATCTTCGCGCGGCCCGATCAGCAGCGGCTCATCGAACAGGCCCTCGTCGCGCTCGACCGTCCGCAGGAGCAGGTTGCCATCGAGGCGACGATCGCCGAGGTGACCCTGACCAACGACTTGCGCTATGGCGTGCAGTTCTTCCTGAAATCCAGCGATCTTGGCCTGGGCGACAACGACGGATCGTTCGGTCTGGTCAAGGAAGCAGGCAAGGCCGTGCTGTCGCGAACGCTTCCGGGCTTCAACCTGCTGCTTGGCCCCGAAACCGAGCCGCGCGTCGTCATCGACGCCCTGCGCGGCGTTACCGAGGTCAAGGTACTTTCGTCGCCGTCGGTCGTCGTCCTCGACAACAAGCCGGCCGTGCTTCAGGTCGGCGACGAGATTCCGATCGTGACGCGCACGGCGCAGTCGGTGACCGATCCAGAGGCGCCGATCGTCAACAATGTCGAGTTCCGCAATACCGGCGTGATCCTGAAGGTCCTCCCGCGCATCACAGGCAACGGCACGATCAGCCTGGTCGTCGAACAGGAGATCAGCTCGGTCCAGCGCAGCCAGGCCCAATCTCTGACGCCGACCATATCGCAACGAAAGGTCAGCTCGACCGTATCGGTCACCAGCGGCCAGACCGTCATGCTCGGTGGCTTGATCAGCGAGCGCCAGCAGCGCGGCCGCGACGGCCTGCCGGTTCTTGGCGACCTTCCGCTGATCGGCGACGCGTTCCGATCCAACCAGAATTCCGGGACGCGCACCGAACTCATCATCCTGATCCGGCCACAGGTCATCCGTGACAGCCTGGATGCGCAACATGTGGCTGAGCAGATGCGGTCGCAATTGCGGCTGATGAACGAACCGTCCCGGAACGTCCCGCTGCGGCGGCCGGCCAAGACGATCGTCGAATGAAGACATTCGTGGCGCGGCCGCGGGCCATCGCGGTCGTCGCGTCTGTCGTCGCTGCAGTGACGTTCCCGCCAATCGTCGGGGGAACCACATACACGTTGGCAGCTTGGGCCGCGCTGTGCCTGCTGGCGGCGGCGATCACCGTTCATGACCTCGCGACGATGCTCATACCCGACCGCTACACGCTTGGCATCCTTCTTGTCGGGTTTGCCGAGTGGCTGTTCGCGTCGGGAGACCCCGAGGTACTCGCCGTGCGTGCGTGCGGCGCTCTGCTGCTGGGGGGGGCGCTGTGGCTGTTCGATATGTTTCACGAGCGCCTGCGCGGGCGGACCGGGCTCGGGATGGGCGATATCAAGCTGCTTGGGGCATCAGCACTGCTCTTTGGGATTTCCGGGACCGGCGTTCAGATCATGCTTGCCGCATCGGCCGCGCTGACTTTCATCGCGTTGCGGGCGATGCGCCTGCGCAGACCGTTGCGTGCCGTGGCGAAGGTTCCGTTCGGCACCTTCCTCGCGCCGGCACTGGTCATCGTCTGGGCGTGGCTGCCCGCCGCATGGTGATCACATTGATTGAGTCGGGGAGGGCAAAGTGTTGAGTCATCCGGGGTCGTGGCGTCACTTTTCGTGGCGAGGCATGGGGCCAAAATGGGTCTTGTGGCAGTGGGCGTGAACGCGTCAACGAGCCGGCGGGGTGCAATCCTCGTCAGCGTCCTATGGATTATCATTTTCCTCGGATTCCTTGCCGTCATCCTGCGCGTGCAGATGACCGGGGTCGTGGCCAGCGTGCGCGTCACGGAAGACAAGGCGTCGGCGCGCATTCTGGCGGAAGCCGGGCTCTCGCGGGCCGCGGCCGAGATTCGCGCGGGCCCGCCCGACGGTGTGGGCACGCTGAGCGATCAGATATCGTCCACGATCACCCTGCCGGCCGGGGTCGCTTCCGTCTCTGCGACAAATGAAGCCTTGCGGATCGATCTCAACACCGCCGAGCGGCCGCTGATCGTTGGCGCGTTGCGAGCCGCAGGCGCCAATCCCGGAACCGCGGACGATCTGGCGACAAAGATCATCGGCCACCGCGCCGGGCCGGCTCCGCTGAACGGACAGCCGGCCGGTTCCGCTCCACAGCGGGCTGGGGACGACACAAGGCTGTTTCAGACCGTCTCCGAACTCGCCGCCTTCCCGGGAATAACACCCGACATGGCCATCGCCATCGAACCCTATGTCACCGTCTCCTCCGGCTTGGCAGGCGTTCGCTTGGAAGCGCTCGATGATGCACTGCTGGGCGAGATTCCTGGCCTGCCGCCGTCGGTGCGCAAGGCGATCAAGGATTTCCACGCCGGCCGCTTGTCGCGCGAGCAACTCGACCAATCGCTTGCGGGGGTGACCTTCAACACGCTGGCGCAGGCACCGAGTTGGCGCGTCGATCTCAGGACGACCCTGCAGTCGGGCTACAGCGAATCGTTCCAGGCATTGATGCTTGTATCGAACGCGGACGAGGCACCCTACAGAGTGCTCGACTGGCGTCGCGCGGCAATCGAGCTGGAGTGACTGTCGCTGGAGTGAATGTCCGTGGACGGAACGCAGCCGGTCTCGGCAGGAGTGCCAGGTCAGCCCGGCACGCCGCTGCGAGATTTCTCAATTGGCCTCAAAGCCCGCCGGCCACCGTGATCAGTGTGCCTGTCATGAACCCGGCGCCGGGGGACGCAAGCATCAGGGCCGCGCGCGCGATGTCTTCAGGCTCGGCGATGCGCCCCATGGGGGTTGCCGCCGCAATCCTGGCTGGCCGCTCGGGATTTCCGCCTTGCGTGTGTATGCGCGTGTTGGTCGTTCCGACACGTATGGCATTCACTCGGATGCCCTCCGGCGCCAGCTCTTTGCCCGCACCGAAGGAGATCGATTCGACCGCTCCCTTGCTTGCGGCATAGTGGACATATTCGTTGGGACTGCCGAGGAAGGAGGCCAGCGACGACATGTTCACGATCGTCCCGCCTTTGCCGCCTTTTCGGGTGGACATACGCTGCGCGGCTTCCTGGATACAGTACATGACGCCGAAGACGTTGATCCTGAAGGTGTTCTCCAGCACCGCAGGCTGCAACTCCTCGATTCTGCAGGCTTTCCCGATGATGCCGGCATTGTTGATCAGGCAGGTCACGCGCCCCAGCGCCTCGTCGCAGGCGCTGAACAGAGCCTGGATGTCCTCCCTCTTGCCCACGTCTCCCTTTACCGCGATGGCACGGGCACCTGCGGCCTTGCAGTCCTCGACGACTTCGGACGCAGCGGTGTCATCCGAGAGATAGTTTATACAAACGTCGTAGCCTTCGGCGGCGAACAGCCGCGCCGTTGCGGCACCGATGCCGTGGCTTGCGCCCGTTACGATCACAATCGGTCTCACCAAATTACCTCCTCGCTCCTCTCTGAGAGCGCTCGCAGCCTAAAAAACGGTCTCAAGGATCGCGGCGTAGTCTTCCTTGGTCAGCGAACGTGGATTGGTGGGATGGCTGTGGTCTGCAAGGGCTCGCTCACACACCCAATCGATGACGTGCCTGGGGACCCCCAGTTCGGACAATCTGGGTGTAATACCCAAACGCTGGTTCAACCCGTCCAGCGCGTCTGCGAGCGCTGTCTGTTCAAGTCCTGCCAGGCTCTCGAGGTAGCCGACCTTTTCAGCCACGGCTTCAACTTGCAAGTTCCAACGGAGGACGGTCGGCATCAGGATGGCGTTGAGCGTCCCATGGTGAAGCTTCGCCTCCTTGAGACCGCCCAAGGCGTGGCTCAGCGCATGGACGGCTCCAAGCCCCTTCTGAAACGTCATGCCCCCTTCAAGAGCGCCCATCATGAGTTCGGTCCGCGCTTCCGCATTCGCGCCGTCTGCGTAGGCGACAGGCAAGGCCTTCCAGATGCGTTTGAACCCGTCGGTGGCAATTGCCTCGGCAGGCGGATTGTAGCGGGGGGACAGGTATGTTTCGATGCAATGCGATAGAGCGTCGAGACCTGTCGAGGCCGTCAGAGCCGGGGGAAGCCCCATCGTCAGAGCCGGGTCACATATCGCTCTGCGCGGGATGAGGTACGGGCTGATAAATCCGAGCTTGCGGCCGTCATCCAGTGTGATCAGTGCTGCGCGTCCGACTTCGGACCCCGTGCCAGCTGTTGTCGGAATGGCCACAAGCGGCGCCACCGCGCTCGTGATGCGCGCCAGCCCGCCCAGGATTGCTGCATAGCGCTCAAGTTCGCCATCGTGTGTGGCAAGCAGTGCAACGCCCTTGGCCAGGTCGATCGGAGAACCGCCGCCGATCGCGACGACTCCATCGCAGCCGCCTTCCCTGTACACCTTGAGACCCGCAGCGACCGCGCTCTCGGTGGGGTTGGTGGGCACGTCCAGGAAAACCGGCGCCGTGTTCAGGAATGCGAAGCCCGGGCGCTTTAGCAGACCAGCAGACTTGATGCCATGATCACTGATCACCAGTGGGCGGGATACGCCGAGTTCGCGCAGTATTTCTGCTAGTGAATCGGAAGCTCCAAGCCCAAAGCTTATATTGGTAAGGTAAGTTATAGTATGCACGCTGCCGCTCTCCTTGATATTCAGCCCATCTGCATCGCTGCAGCCCCGTCTGGCATTCGGCATACTTCGCAGCCACCGCATACGGTCGCGCGACCACCTAGGCAAGCCTGACCACCATATGGACACTCTGCCCAGATATCTGTAGGCGGAACTCTGCACTTGTCAAGCTCCACCTTTTGGTTGTGAGGCGCGCGTCGTCTTGACAAAGAAGCCGCAAGCCTCTACCCATTAATGGACAAGATGACCACAATATGGGCAGCCCAGGCAGCCTTGGAGGAGATGGCCCGGGTGCCGCCGCATGGCTGATTTGGCCGGGGGAAACTCGCCAGACGGCGCCGCGAACTCGAAGCAGATATCTGGTCGACGGTCACTATCGGCGCCTTGCGCCATCCAAGGGCCTCCCACGCGACAACCACTAATCATCTGCGGCGGTTCGCGCTCGCGGTGACACCCCGAACCGGAAGGAAAACCCTTGTCGAAATCCGCCGCCACTGTGCTGATACCAGGCTGGATGCACGAGCATGCCCGCAGCATTCTCGGAACGTATTTCAACCTGGTCGAAACCCCCGACCGAGACATTCACGCCCATCTGTCCCCGGATGTACGAGCTTCGATCCGTGGCGTAGCCTGTCGAACCAGAATCGATCGCCAGTTCATCGACGCCCTTCCGAACCTGGAGATTATCGCCAGCTACGGCGTCGACTACGACGCGGTGGACGCTGCCTACGCACGCACCAGGAACATCGTCGTCACGAACACCCCTGATGTCCTGAACGAAGAGGTCGCCGACCTTACGCTGGGGCTCCTTATCAGTGTCGTGCGCGAGATACCCAAGGCCGCAGCCTTTGTTCGCGAGGGCCGGTGGAGATCGTCGGATTATCCCCTCAGCCGCCTGACGCTTCGCAATCGCAAGGTCGGCATCTACGGGATGGGGCGAATCGGCCGCTGCATTGCCCGTCGAATTGAGGCATTCGGGCTTCCCATTGCCTATCACAGCCGGCGCCCGGCGGACGGAGTCGCGTACGACTACTTTCCTTCACTGGTCGGACTCGCCAGTGCCGTCGACGTCCTGATCTCCATCGTTCCCGGCGACCCGTCGACTGCCAGGAGCGTGAACGCCGAGGTGCTGTCCGCGCTCGGGCCCGACGGCGTGTTCATCAATGTCGGCCGCGGAACCGTCGTGGACGAGGATGCCCTGATCAGTGCCCTGCGCACGGGAACAATTGCCGCCGCCGGCCTCGATGTGCTCGCGGATGAGCCCAACGTCTCCGACGACCTGCTGGCGCTCGATAACCTGACAATCCTGCCGCACATCGGTTCGGCGTCGGTCAGCACGCGCACTGCAATGGCGGATCTGGTGGCCCAGAACGTGATCGCCTGGTTCCGGAGCGGAGCGGCGCTCACACCCGTACCCTAGGCGGCATCCGATCCCTCGAACACCGCCAACGGCGGCAGCGGCCCCAACGTTAACCCAAGTGGCAAGCATATGACCAATCGCTGGAAGCGCAGCGAAGAAGCGTTGACAATTGTTAATCGTCTGACCATCATTGGTTCTTGGGCATTTAGTCCACATTATGGGCGCGTTCCCGGAGGTTTGGGTTTCTGGGTCGGGTTCGCGATGTCGTAATTCGTCAAGCAGACAATGGAGGAGTGACTGTCATGAAGTTTTTGAAGGGGGGCTTGGCCATCGCGGCCGCGCTGGCGATGGGGGCGCTCACGACCACCGGCGCCCACGCGCAGCAGGTATTCACCTGGACGCCAAGGACGGTGGCGCCGGCACCATACAAGGCCCCGAACAAGCCCCGCACGACGATAGCGGAAGTTCGCCATAAGATACCGGCCGCCAAACAGTCCAAGACCTGGCACGAGCAGGTCGTCAGCGACCGGCACCTGCAGGCTTCATGGGTACAGTTGGCGGTCGGTGACCAGTCGCCGGCCATGTTCATATCGGACACCCGCGCGGCCTTCATCGTCTGGGAGGGCGAGGTCGAGTTCACGATCGGGAACACGCCGGCGACGACCAACACGTTCGTCGCCACCAAGAGCTCGATGGTCCAGGTGCCTGCACGCACGCGGTTCCAGATGAAGAACGTCGGCGCGGTGCCGTCCCTCCATTTCGAGGTCTTCACCGCGGACGCCACGATCACCTACGAGCAGGAGTCCGCAACCTTGCCGAAGCCGCAGCCGGGGTTCACCTGGCAGTTGACACGGCAGGATCCGGGTGCGGAAGCTCTTAACAACTATTCCACGAACGGTAGTACGCTAGCGAACAACGTGCAGCACAGGAATTACCTTGCTGCGCCGTCGGCGGGTGCATTCGTGTCCGCCCCCGGCCTGTTCGTGAACGCCATCCGTGGCCAAGCGAACAATTGCAACATGCAGCCCCCTACGGCGCTCGGCCACAGGCACCTCAACTATGCTGAATTCTGGTTCATCATGGAAGGTCAGATACAATACAACATCGAAGGCCTGGACCCCTTCGTCTCAGAAGCTGGCGATATCGTCTATGTCCCGGCAGGCCGCTGGCATTCTGCAGCGAACTATTGCCCGGGGTTCGACACGCGGATTGCCATCAATCCCTTCCCGACCGGCACGCATAACTGGCCGCCGACTGCCTCGCAGCCCAACCCCCCGGTGCCCCCGATCTCGGGCAAGGGCTGGCTCGATTGATCTTGCCGACGGCCCGTTCTCATCGCGAGGGCGGGCCGCTGGTGCCGTCATCTGTGGTGAAGTCGCATGCGTCGATTCGGCGCCCCGCTCAACGGGGTGATCTACTCAGCAGCATACTCTTCGCTTCAATGGCGAAGGGCTCACGTTCGTACTGCCGGTCCTGTTCCTTCGATTGGTGACAGTCCCTGCATCCTGGTTCCTGTGAACCATTCTTGGGAGGATAAACTATGAAAGCACTGCTTCTAACTGCGGCACTTCTGGGAGGCCTCTTGGCTGCCGCTCCGGCCATGGCTCAGAACCCGCGTCTGGGCTACGTGCCTACAGATGACCATCCGGTCGGACAGGCTTCGCGCCATTTTGCGAAGCTGGTGGAAGAGAAGACCGGCGGGCGCATCAAGATCGATACTTTCGGCAACGGCGTGCTCGGCAGCGAGCCCGAGATGCAGGCTTCGGTTCAGGCCGGCTTCATCGACATCATGGTTGGCCCCACGCCGAACCTGGTCGGTGTCGTTCCGCAGTTCATGATCTACGACCTGCCGTTCTTCTACAAGGACTTCGCGGCGGTGGATGCCGTCATGGACGGCGACGTCGGCAAGGAGCTGTTTTCAAAACTGCAGGAAAAGACCGGCATAGTGGGTCTGGCCTGGTGGGATAACGGTTTCCGCCACATGACGAACAAGATCCGTCCGGTCAACACAGTGGAAGACATGGCCGGGATCAATATCCGGGTCATACCTAACCCGTTGTTCATTGCGACCTGGACGGCCTTGGGAACCAATCCGACGCCGCTTCCCTGGCCGGAGCTTTACAGCGCCCTCGAAAACGGCGCCGTCGACGGTCAGGAGACGCCGTACGCTCTGATCTATACCGCCAGGTTCTATGAGGTGCAGAAGTACCTGGCCAAGACGGGCCATGTCTATACGCCGTTCGTTCTTCTTGCCAGCCAGAAGTGGTTTGGAAGCCTCTCCGACGAGGACAAGGCGCACGTTATGGAAGCTGCAAAGGAATCGGCAGCTTTCCAGCGGGAAATTTCCCGCAAGGCGGCGGCGGAGTTGGAGGAGCAGCTCAAGGCGAAAGGCTTCGAGATCACCCAACCCACGCCCGAAGCGCTCGCAGCCATGAGCGAGCGCGTTGCGCCTGTCGTGAAGGAATACGGCGAGAAGATCGGCGTCGAGCTGGTCGAGCAGGCGCGCGCCGCTATGGCCGCGGTTGCTAAGCCGTAAGGGTCACGCTTGTGGCGCCGGAGCCAGGTTCACTTCCGCCGGCGTCCACCTGCAGAAGCATAGTGCGTCAGAGCATCGGGCGCTCCCCTGATCTTCGAGAAGGTCGGTGTTGCCGGCACGGCGGCCATGCTCGAGGCTGCCAGGCGGACCGGCGGCTGCTTCTATTCGGGCTTTTCGACCAAGTGCTTGGATGCGGAACAGGCCGCGCCTCCCGCGCCGCAAGGTGCCAGCGTCCAGGTTCTGGTCAACCTGAACGTCCGCGCCGAGGCGCGACGACGCCGAGGTAGTCGGCGTCGTGCCGACGCAAACCTGCGTCACGACCGAACTGTGCATAACGTCGACCGACGGCCCTTGGTGCCGCGCCAAGTTCGGCGAGAGGACCGGCTGGATGCGAAAGCTGGCCTTGCGCCAGAACCGCTGGGCCATCGTCACCTTCGAAAACTTTTGTCCCAAGCAGGGCAGTTAGACTTTCGGTTCAGTAGACAACTGTTCTCATCGGGCGAACAGCGGAAACAGGAAAAAATACCAGAATGACCGTGCATCAGAATTTTATCGCCGGGCAATGGACGAACTCGGCCGAGGCTGCAGACAACATCAATCCTTCGAACACCCGAGACGTCGTCGGTGTCTATGCCCGTGGGTCTCGACAGGACGCCGAAGCCGCCATCGCTGCGGCCAAACAGGCGTTTAAGTCCTGGTCGCGGTCCAGCATCCAGCTCCGACACGACATCCTGCAAAAGGTTTCGACAGAGTTGTTGGCCCGCAGGGAGGAATTGGGCAAGTTGCTGGCGCGAGAAGAAGGCAAGACGCTGGGCGAAGCCATCGGTGAGGTCGTCCGAGCGGGCCAGATATTCGGCTTCTTCGCGGGCGAAACCCTGCGCCTGTCCGGCGAGAAGCTGCCTTCCGTTCGCCCGGGCGTCGAGGTTGACATAACACGCGAACCGGTAGGCGTCGTGGGCATCATCACGCCCTGGAATTTTCCGATCGCGATCCCTGCCTGGAAGATCGCACCGGCGCTCGCCTATGGAAATTGCGTTGTCTTCAAACCCGCCGACCTGGTGCCCGGGTCAGCTTGGGCGCTTGCCGACATCATCATCCGGTCTGGTATTCCTGACGGGGTCTTCAACCTGGTCATGGGCCGCGGCTCGGTCGTCGGGGATGCGCTGCTTAACAGCCGCGATGTGCATGCGATCAGCTTCACCGGCTCCGTCACGACGGGCAAGAAGGTCGCCGCCAGCAGTGTCGAACACATGCGCAAATTCCAGCTCGAACTCGGTGGAAAAAATCCGCTCGTCATCCTGGACGATGCGGATCTTCAGATCGCTGTCGAATGCGCTGCGAACGGCGCCTTCTTCTCTACCGGTCAGCGTTGCACTGCCTCGTCCCGTCTGATCGTAACGGACAAGATCCACGACTCCTTCGTCGAAGCGCTCAAGGAGCGGCTGAGCAAGCTTGTTGTGGACGACGCGGTCAAGGATGGAACGCATATCGGGCCCGTCGTGGATCAAAATCAGCTCGACCAAGACCTGTCCTACATCGCGATCGGCAAGGATGAGGGGGCCAAACTTGCATGGGGCGGCTCTCGGCTGGAGCGGGGGACGCCAGGCTACTACTTGGAGCCAGCGCTATTCACCGAGACGACGCCTGAAATGCGTATCAACCGTGAAGAGATCTTTGGCCCGGTCGCCTCGGTCATCCGGGTCAAGGACTATGATGAGGCGCTGGCGCTTGCCAACGACACCGAGTTCGGGCTGACGGCAGGGATCTGCACGACCAGTCTCAAACACGCCAGCCACTTCAAGCGCAACGCCGAATCCGGGATGGTGATGGTCAACCTGCCGACCGCCGGAGTGGACTATCACGTGCCCTTTGGTGGGCGGAAAGGCTCATCCTACGGACCACGCGAACAGGGCCGCTATGCTGCGGAGTTCTACACCACGGTGAAGACCTCCTACACGTTGCCCTAGAGCGGGCCTCGATCTGATAGAATTATCAGGATTCTCAAATCAGCTCGATGCCGATTCAGACCGGCTGACGTGTAGAAGGTTGGCAGGGATGCCGAAGGCTCTGTCTGTCAATCTTTGGGTTCGGGTTCTGGCCGCGGTCGCGCAGAGTTTGATGCCCGCCAGGCTGGCTATCGGTTTGATGTGAGCGCGGCGAGCGTCAACCGCTAGAGCATGCCGGAGCGTGAGCAGGCGACGCGCTCCAGCCCTCTCGGCGGCGACAGGCGCTCGCATGGGCTCGAACGACATGGCGCGACGATCGTGGACTCCGTCGCGGCCAACCGTGACATCGCGTTTTCCGATCAGGACCGCGCTTAATGCGAAGGGTGCGAACGCCAGCGTCGCAGCGCCCTGACGGTTGCTCGATCGGCTATCGTGACGACTACCGCCAAGGCAGCGGCGCAAATTAGATACGCCGCGGAGAAGGGGCCCATAGAGGCAACGGCAAAACGGGGACGATAGTCGTCCGTCAGCTGTCAGTTTCAAGACTTGGGATGGCTGCCGTTGCCAAATCTTCAATGACAACTAGCGCTAGCTGCACAAATGATTCCTCCAGCATTATTCCAGGTCACCTCGGCGCCGCCTTATCAGACGCCGGATGAGCTGGGTTAGATCGCCTTCCACGGCGCCGATCGAGCAGGAGGAACCCTGCGGGCGGTGCGTGCCGTAGACATCGCGGCCATTGATAGGCGCTGCCTTGCACACAACGAGATCGCCGCTTGCGCTTGCCGGACTAAGGGGGATAGGCGCGTAGAACCAGCCGAGCAGCGGCGGCACGGCCGGGATGGTGGCGCCGCAGGTGGACCAAGGGAACTGGAGATTGTGGCCGAGGTCCCGGAAGCTGCGGTCGGCGGCCGCGCCGGCGCACACACCGCCCGTACCGCCCTCCAGCACAGTGTTGGCGAACTCGATGGCGGCCGGCCCGCATGGCGTGCCGTGCTGCACAGGTAGGTTGCCGTTGTCGACCACGGTGGCGTTGAGGAAGCGCACGTTGCCTCCAACATAGGCGCCGCCCGCATCGGCGACGTTGTCGGCGATGATCGAATTGGCAATGCGGCTCGTCGCGGGCGCACACAATGTCTGGACCGCGCCCCCGCTGGCGGCACGGTTCCTGCGCAGCAGGCTGCCGCCGAGGAACAGCGGCGACTGCCGCGCGTAGATGGCGCCGCCTGCGGTGCCAGCGACATTGTCGAGCAGGGTGCTACCGCCGATTTCGGCCCGAGCGGATTCGCCTACGGCGATCGCGCCACCTGCAAGCGCCGCCCGATTTTCCTTGAAGCGGCCATTGCGGATGAACAGGCTGACGGGACGGGAGAGTTCGCCCGCCGCGGCCACCGCGCCACCGCTGGTGCCGGCATCGTTCGCGGTGAAGGTGACCGTTCGCATGGTCAGCTCGACGCCGGGACCGGCGAAGATCGCCCCGCCCTGGCCAGAGGAACGGTTGCGCTCGAAGATCGTCTCCTCCACCGCAAGCTTGCAGCGTGACAGGATCGCGCCGCCGTGATCGGCGCTGGAATTGTCGACGAACCACGATCGGGTGATGACGACCTGGCAGTTGCCGGTGGCGTCGGCGCCGCCGAAGTTGGAAGCGCCGCTCCGCTGGAACTGGGAATCATCGATGCGCACGCTGCTGAGGCGCGACGTCGCCAGCAACTGCCCTGTGTTGTCTGTAAACCGGCTGTCTGAGATGTCCATGACACCATCGGACACAATGAGCGCCGGACCGGAATTACCTCGAATCCAGGCGTCGCGCAGTACCAGGTCGCCGGCCACCAGCCACACCGGCTGCTGCGACCTGGCTATGGTAGTGCCCTCCAGCAACGACACGAATCCCTCGCCGACAATGACACTTCCCGGCAGCGTGGACGTGCCGATGCCGCCGCCTTCGATCCTGATCCTGCTGAAGGATACGCGAGAGCCGGAGGAGCCAAGGCCGAACATGCGGCGACCCTTGCCGTCCAGCGTGATCTTCCCACCACCATCGATATGAACGTCGCGATGCAGACCGTGCTGGCGCGTCAATTCGATGATGCCCGAACAGGCGAAAGCGACGTGGCCACCCGCCAGCAGCGCCTCGGCGAAATCGGTACGGGCATCGCCCGGCCACACATCCTTGCCGCACACGGTGACCACGGCATCAGCGTGCGCCGCCACGACGGCCAGACCAAGCCAGAACATCAGAACGAGGAGCCGCGGGAACACGCTCATGGCAGCGTCACTGTGTCGAAGCGCGGATCGAACCAGCGTTCGAAGTCGAGCACGACTTTGCGCTTGCCCGCGAGGCTGGTGATCTCGACGCGGCCGCTGCCGCTAGAAGTGATGGGCGCGTGGCCGATCGCACCTGGCGGTGCGCCGGCATGCGGCCAGTCGTCCGGGTCGGGCTGTTCAATCGTGTCGACTTCGGTCACGCGCTCGCAGTCGAAGGCGATGCGCTGGCCCGGAGACCCGCGCGCGGACACATAGGTCCCCTCGCAATCATCCGAGAGGGTCATCGGATCGCCCGGGTTGCGCGCAGCCACGCGCGCCTTGAAGTCGTCGAAGGTCATATCGGCCGCGTCCACGACTTCGACGAAGCCAGCGCTGTAGACTTCATCGAAATCCCCGAGGTCGGAGCCAAAGAGCTGCTTGCGGTAGATCGACATCCAGAATGGCGGGCCTCCATTATAGGCCGGACAGTCGGCGTCGTCCGAGCGGACCAAGAACCAGCCGGCGCGGTGCCCCGGCTTCATACATGGCGCCGCAAGGTCCCCAGGGACGATAACGTTGACGCCACAGGCGAACCCGTCCCATACGCAGAGGTTCAGGTCGTAGCTCGGCGCGGAATCCACCGCCTCCGGCAGCTTGCCCTGGAAGCGCAAGAAACGCTCCAGCGATGAACGGCGCGCCGCGACCGGCCGCTTGACCTCCGGCTGGGTAAGGGTAGCGGCATGGTGGGGCGGCCCGGCCAGCATGACGGTGGTAGGAACGGCAGCGCCGAGATCGTCTGCTACGAACAATTGGTCGATCGGGTCGACGGTTGTGTTTTTTGGCATGCCTGTGGTGAGCCCGCCAGCTGTGATGGTGAATGACGTGCCGCTCGAGACGATCTCCCAGCCATGGTGATGCAGCTGCTGGTGCACCGGGGGCGAGCTGTCGCGGTCGATGACCAGCGAATAGACCGTCTCGTCCGGCCGGTAGCTCGATGTGGCGTAGTAGATTGCGTGCGAGGCATAAGAGGTCGAGGCGGCATAGGCGTTGCCGTCGAACTCCGGTAGGTTAAGCGAGACACCAAAATAGAGCTGGCCCAGTGCATGCTGGTGATCGGCGCCGCGGTTGAGGTCGAACAGGCCATTCTTCGGAGGGTCTGTGGTAGTCAACGCGGTGCCATCGCGAGGGATGCCATCGACATGCGGCAGGTATTCGCGCTTGCGTCGGTAGGGGGCGATGCGGCGACCCTCGCTGCTGGTGACGGCATATTTGGCGACGGCATACTCGATCACTATGCGGGCGCCGGTGCGCACGTCGACGTCCTCGGCGAAGTCGGCCAGGTTCGTGATGGCGACCATGCTGTACCGCTGGTAGGGCCGGCTGTTGTATTCGAGAAAATCCCCCTTCAGCAGCGTTTGCATCTCCTTCAGGATCCACTCGCGTAGGTCGCTCTGGTCGCTGGCGTAACCGGTACCGCCATTGGCCATGATGTACTGGTTGTTGAGGTATTTGGTGGAGTTAATCATCCACAAATGGTTCTCGGTTTCCGGTATCGTGAGAATTGCCAGTGCCGCGGCTGCGGCGGCCACAATAACGAGCACGATCGCGACGGCGATCGCCACGACCGCCCCGGCCACAACAATGATCGCTGCAATGATGGCCGCAATGAAGATAAGCAGGATCGCCAGGAAGGACAGGATGTCCCAACCTGAATCCCAGAGATCCTCCATCATGCTATCGAAGCCGGACCGGTCGTCGGATCGCTCCTGCGGGCTGCCGAGACTCTTCTCCTCGTTGCCGCACTCCCAGAAGTGGTAGTTTTCCGCTGCCGGGCCCCCGTCGATGTCGATCAACTGCTCGTTAAGGTGCTTGCGTGCATCGTCACTCAACACCAGCTGCCGGCGGTCCAGTTCGGCGATACGGATTAGATTCTTCAGCGTCGCGTCCCAGTCGCCATGAGTGCCGCCGAACAGATTGCATGGTGCACCGTCGGTTCCGACCTGCATGTCGCCGCGCGACATCCTCAGCAGCGATTGGTCGACCTGCGCGGCTAGGCAGGGCTGCGATATGCGAAATGTCAGGCGGACATTGGCGGGACGGTTCGGCGCGACGTTGCTCGCCGTGATCGAGTAATTCTGGACGCCATTGGCGCCATCCTGGCAGCCAGATGGCAGCAGCGACAGAATTCGGGCTCGGATTTGACTGGTATCAGGGGCATAGCTGCCCGGATTGGGCCAGTTGGTGATCGCCAACCAGGCGGGATGAGTGAGGAACGAATCGATGGCCGGCTGCCTGACAGCCGCTTCGTCGTGCAGGCATTTGTCATCGAACACACGGCACACCTGCCAGTGCGCCGCGGCTATGGTGAACTCGCAAGGGCGGGGAATAAAGACCGTGGCATGCGTGCCGCGTCCGAGCATATTCCACGCCATTTTGCCGAGGATCTCGGCGGTGATGTCCTCGCTGTTCGAATGCTGCCAGTAGTGCGGGACGAAGTTGAACTCCGAGCCGCAGGCAATAGTGGCGATGACCGCGTCGCGGCGGCGCGGCAGGGTCTGGATGGCGTCGGCAACAAATGCCGGCGCTGGACCGACCGGCACCTGATAGCCGAAGGTGTCGATCCCAGCGTGAACGGCCGTGCAGAACAACAGGAGCCAGCAAAGGCAGATGCGTGCTGCCAGCCGGCTGGTTCTTGCGGACGTCATCGGCATCGTACCTACCACGTGACAGCAACCAGTTGAGCATAGCGAAGGCTCTACGATCCCGGAAGATATAGCTCCGCTGGATGCCTTCGTGTGATCGGTCGCCGTCGCCACTCATGCCCCGCAGTTATGCAAGCGGACGGGCGTCGATCGAGCACGATGATAGCGGGCACACAGCTGCCGGAGATTTGCCGGCATGATGGAATACACTGAGGTTCCAGGGCTGGCTGTTTGAGCAATGTCCGCTTATGGGTCTTGCTGTGAAAGGCTCAGCGTCCATTTTGCCGTAAAAAGCGGCCATCCGGTCCATCGCCTGCGCTCGGAGCACGCGTAGTGCGCTAGGCTTGCGCGGTCTCGACACTACCCACAGTGAACCTCATTATCGGGGAGAGGCGGCAGCGCTCCAAGTGGGATTCCTTGTCGGAACTCGACCGTGCCCAGGCGGCGGAGGTGGCGCGTCTGAAAGGCGAGATGGAACCATTCAGACCGCCTCACGACGTAACTGTTGCAACATCACCTTCGACACGGCGCCGTCAAAGCCGAAAGCCAAGGCGGTCGACCGCACCGACTAAATCGCTCTCAGAGGTGAATTCGAGGGGGAGTGTCGCTGAAGAGGTTCCTTATTGGCCTCGTTTGGGCCGCTTCTTTCAGAAATATGCGGGGCGCCGTCGGTTCCGGCGCGAGCAACCGTATCGGGTCGGCCTGTGAAGAGCCGGAGATGCAGAGGCAGGTATGTGCACGCGACTATCCGGCCAAAGTTTAAATGAGTTGCGAAACTCCCCAACTTCGCGCGGCCGATCTCGCTGACGCGCCAGGCGGGACGCTACCTTCCCGAATACCGAGAGGCCCGAGTCAACGGGATGTCGTGGAGCGGCAAGCCGCGGCCGGAACGGCTGGCGCGACGAATGTCAGCTTGCCACGAAAGAGGCCGCGGCAGATTCGCGAGGTCATGATGATCAGATCTTAGTTCCCTCGGCGAGGGTGAGCGCCGTCTTCGATGTCCACGCCAAAGTAGCGGACTGTATTCTCGATTGGCGTGACCGATCCTGGATCTGCACCGCTCGAAAATTGCCGTCGCCTTGTAGGTGATAGAGGCTTTGGTTCGCCGGTGAAGGCGATGCTGACCGCCGCGCAAGCGCAAAGATGCCGGCGACCAAACATGTCGCGTGATTGCCTGGGGCTAGGACGCGCAATCTTGAGTTTGGGAAGTATGGCGAAGCGGTCGGGCTTTTCCAGGCCAGAGTCGCGCAGAGAAGGAGCGAGCCGGTAAGGCCATTACGCTTCCCTGCGGCCAAGATGCGGCAGTTTGGTAGGACGCAGAATGAGCGAGGACGGTCGACCCGTCGCCCGACGCAATGCAGAGATTGAAGATGGATGTAAGCGGTTCGACTTCAGCGCTGACGCTCGATCGAGTGACCAATATGCAACCCCTATCGGGAAAGGGGCGCCGTGCCGAAGCATTTCCGCTTTGACTCGCCGGCCCTGCTTGTTTCGTTCTGCCGTTCCTGCTCTTTGTGCATGCTGGCGAATCTCGATGGGGCTATCCGGTTGTTCGGGCGCTTGGGCAAACGATCGATTCTGCGGAAGCAATCGTAGTCTCGGTGCGCTATTTGGGCGCCGGTACCCACGTCGTGAGCGGCGTCATGCTAGGAAAGGTTAGACGCGGACTTATGGGTTCTATTGATTCGGCTACACGGGCCAGCCTTGCGCCGCTAAGCACCGCACTTCTCGCCACAACAGCGCTAACAGCAGTCTTGGCAATGGGCGCGATCCCGGCGGCCGCGCAGCTTGCTTGGGACGGGACGAACACGACGTCCGGCGCAGATGGTGGGGCGGGCGCTTGGTCTGCCGGTCCGACCACCAACTGGGTGGATACGAACGGCATCAACGTCTCCTGGATCAACGGCGAAGACGCAGTGTTCGGCGATTTTCCGGGCAGTTCGGGCGCGGTAAACGTCGTCGGCACCGTCGAGGCGAGTTCCCTGAGATTTAACCGCACCGATTTCCCAATCTATAGCCTCTACGGTGGTGGAACCGTGGTCGGTGTCGGGGCCGGCGGCACCGAGCTTTTCGCCAATGGCTCGCTTGACCTCTCTACGAACCTGGCGGGCGGCGACTGGATCAAGACTGGAACGGGCAACATCCGTTTCCTTTCCGCCAATAGCTATACCGGCGTGACCTACATCAACGAGGGCGCCATCGCCATCAGTCATGCGAATTCCCTCGGAACCGCCGATGGCGGCACTGTCGTCGCATCCGGGGCTGCGCTTATCCTAAATGGAAATCTCACCGTAGCCGATGAAGCGTTGACCATAGCTGGCAATGGCTTTGGTAGCGGTGCCCTAACGAATAATTACTCCGACGCCGTCTATGGCGGCTCGATCACGCTCTCAGACGATGCCACGATCGGCGCCTCCGGCAGCGGGAAAAGCCTGGCTGTTACGGGAGCGGTCGCAACCGCAGGTCATGCACTCACCTTCGACGTGGGGGCAGGTGCGAATGGATCCATTTCGAGCATCGTTTCCGGTTCGGGCGCGCTGAGGAAAATCGGTGCCGGCACGCTGACGCTGTCGGGCGCCAACAGCTTTACGGGAGTCACGACCGTATCGGGTGGCACGCTTGCCGTGAACGGATCGCTGGGCGGCGATCTTTTGACCGTGCAGAATGGCGCAACCCTCGGAGGCACCGGCACCGTCGGCACAACCACGGTGGAAAGCGGCGGCACGCTTGCGCCGGGCAATTCGATCGGTACGCTTAATGTCGACGGTGATCTGACGTTCAGACAGGGCAGCCGGCTCATCTATGAGGCCGGTGCGCCAGGACCCGACTTTTCCACGGCGGGTACGGCAGACAGCGTGTCGGTCAACGGCAATCTGGTATTGGAGGGCGCGAGTTTCGACGTTATCGACGGCGGTGATTTCGGACCGGGCCTTTATAGGATGTTCGACTATACGGGCACGCTGACGATGGCCAATGGCGGGCTGTGGTCCGATACGCGGCCAGCGGACTCCACGCTCATCATCCAGTTCCTGACCGGTCAGAAACAGATCAACCTGATCAACACCGGCGCTTCGACGCTCGATTTCTGGAACGCCAACGGGCAGGCCTCGTCCACGCAGATGGGAGGCGGCTCCGGCACCTGGTCCAATACGTCGCCGGTGTGGACTGACGAGAATGGTACCTTCACCGGTGCGATGACGCCGCAACCCGGCTTCGCCATCTTCGGCGGCGACGCCGGGATGGTCACTCTGGATGACGGAGCAGGTTCGGTCGAAGCGACGGGTCTGCAATTCGCTTCCGACGGTTACCAGTTGCAGGGCGACACGCTGACGCTTGTCGCAGATGGCGATCATCCTGCGCCCATCGAAATCCGAGTCGGCGACGGTAGCGCGGCAAGCGCCTCCTACGTGGCCAGGATCGACAATGTCATCGCCGGCAATGACGGGCTGAACAAGAGCGGCGACGGCAAGCTCGTCCTTGCGGGCACCAACACCTATTCGGGAGGCACCACGTTTTCGGCCGGCACGCTGTCGGCGACATCGGACGCGAACCTCGGCGACGTCAATGGCGGTCTGACCTTCGATGGCGGCGCGCTGCAGTTCGGTTCGTCGTTCGATCTGGAGACCTCACGCGCGATCACGCTCGGGGCCGGCGGCGGCACCATTGACACCAATGGCTTCGATACGACGGTGCGCCGCGACATCACTGGGGGCGGGGACCTGACGAAAACCGGCGCGGGTACGCTGACACTTGCGGGAATGAACAACTATACCGGCAAGACCACGATCGATGCCGGCGGAACGCTCGCACTTGCCGGGCAGGGCCGGATCAACGCATCGAGCGGTGTCGTGGCGAATGGCACGCTGGATGTCTCCGCGGCCGCTTCGGCGCAGGTCAAGTCGTTGACGGGCAGCGGTTCGGTCGCACTCGGCGCCAATTCGCTTCTCATCACCGGCGCATCGGGCACCTTCTCGGGCGTCATCGCGGGTGACGGCGGCTTGGGCGTCAATGCCGGTACGCAGGTTTTGACCGGTGCGAACACCTTCCTCGGTGGTCTCGGTATTTCCGGAGGCGCGCAGGTGCGCATCGGCGATGGCGGTACTTCGGGTTCCATCGTGGCCGACGTGAACAACTGGGGCAGCCTGGTCTTCGATCGTTCCGATGCGTCGACCTATGCCGGCACGATCACCGGCCCCGGCACACTCGGCGTCACGGGTGGCGGCAAGCTGACCCTGACCGGCAACAGCAGCTTCAGCGGCGGCACCACGATCGCCAATTCCGCGCTGGCCGTTGGCAATGGCGGAAACGGCGGACGCCTCGGCTACGGCGACACCGTTATGTCGGGGAACGCGTCGCTGATCTTCGATCGAGGCGACAGCTACACCTATTCCGGCGCGATAGCGGGGACCGGCGACCTCATGCAGAACGGCGGAGGCGTCACCGTCCTTGCAGGGGACCTCTCGGGCTTCACCGGGCAGACGACGGTTTCCGCCGGCATGTTGCGGCTGGAGACCCTCCCGGGCGGCGATATCGACATTCAGGACCAGGGCACTGCGGATTTCGCTTCGGCGGCCGATGTCTCCTATGACGGGTCGATCACCGGGCGTGGCTTGCTGCTTAAGTCCGAGGCTTCGACCCTGACGCTGACCGGCGACAATACGGCCTTTGCAGGGACCACGCGGGTCGACGGGGGTGCCCTTGTCGTCAAGGGCGCCTTTGGTGGCGCATTCAGCGTGGAAGACAACGGCGTGCTCATGGCAGACGGTACGATGAGCGGAGCATTGGACGTGAAGTCCGGCGGCCTGCTCGGCGGCACGGGTACGCTCGGTTCAACGACAATCGACGCGGGCGGAATACACGCACCGGGCCATTCCCCCGGCACGCAGACGATCAATGGTGACTATGCCAACCACGGCACTCTTCTGGTCGATGTAACCCCGGACACGTCCGACAGGCTCGTCGTCAACGGAGCGGTTGACATCACCGGCGCGACGCTCGCCCTGATGCTGTCGCCGGCGACGGCAACCGACTGGAATCCGCTGAACGGTTCCTACATTCTCATCGCGAACGACGGCACGGACCAGGTGACAGGCTTCTTCGATCCGGTGACCAAGAATTTGGTCTTCCTCGAGGAGTCCCTCGACTATGGCGGCGGCGATGGCAACGACGTGACCCTGCAGCTCGCGCGTAACGACATCGGCTTTGCCGATGTGGCCGAGACTGCCAACCAGCGCGCCACCGCCGGTGCCATCGCATCGCTGCCGGCCGGCAACGCGGTGTGGAACGCCATTGCGTTGCAGACCGACGATGCTTCGGCGCGTGCCGCCTTCAATGCGCTTTCCGGTGAAGTGCACGCCTCGGTGAAATCGGCACTGATCGACGATAGTCACTATCTGCGCGATGCCGCCAATGAACGTTTGCGCACCGCATTCGGCGATGTGGGGGCGGTACAGATCCCGGTTCTGGCTTATGGCGAAGACGGTCCGAAGCTGGCACCGGCTTCGACCGACCGATTCGCATCTTGGGGGCAGGCCTTCGGTTCGTGGGGTTCGTTCGACGGCAATGGCAATGCCGCTGGCGCCGACACGTCGACGGGCGGTCTGATTACCGGCTTCGACGCCGCCATCGGCGATCATTCCCGCCTCGGCCTTGTCGCCGGATACAGTCATCTGAGCATGCATTCCGACGAGCGCAGCTCCTCGGCTTCGGCGGAGAACTGGCACCTCGGCGTTTACGGCGGCACGCAATGGGACAATCTCGCCCTGCGCGCCGGTGCAGCCTATACGTGGAGCGACATCGACACGAACCGCTCGGTCGGCGTTCCGGGCGTGGCAGGCTCCTATGACGGGAGCTACGATGCCGGTACCTTCCAGGCCTTCGGTGAACTCGCCTACCGCATCCACACGGCCGTCGCCGCCTTCGAGCCCTTCGTCAACCTCGCTCATGTGAACCTGCACACGGGTGGATTCAACGAGAACGGAGGTGCGGCAGCACTCTCGGCCGATGGCCAGTCCACCGATACGACGTTCACGACGATCGGGCTTCGTGCGTCGAGCGACTTCGTTCTCGGCGGAATCAATGCCACAGCACGTGGCATGATCGGCTGGCGCCATGCCTATGGCGATACGGAGCCAACAGCATCCCTGTCGTTCGCAGGCTCCGACACGTTTTCTGTGACGGGCGTGCCGATCAGTGAGGATGCGGCCGTCATTGAGGCCGGCTTGGATTTCGACATAGCACCTAACGCCACCCTCGGTGCCGCATACCAGGGCCAGGTTGCAGATGACGCAATCCAGAACGGATTTAATGCCAGGCTCAACGTGAGGTTCTGAAACGCAAAGCCCCGGCCGCAAGAAGTGATGAAACGCGGCTAGGCTTCGCGGGAGTGCAAAGGGGCGGGGAGCAGACTGTCGGCTTTCGTTGTCTAAGTCACGAGAGCCGACCTCATCTGTACCGGTTAGGAATTCCGAACTCGGGCCACAAGGGAAATTGCGTTGCATTCAGCCCTACATGACATCCTTCGTTGCCATTAGCTTGACCGCTCTTCGATCCGCTCCGGCAGGTCAATAATGATTGTCTCCGGTCGCCCTAGATGCAGGTAGCTTATAACCTGGAACTAGCGATGGTCAGTTCGAGCACGCGCTCTAGGTCGGCCCTCGGCACTCCGTTATCTTCGTACATCGGTAGGATTGCTGCAAAAGGGTCTTCGTGAGCGCCGTTGATTGCCATGTTGCCGCGCGAGCTCCTTGCGGCGGCGCCGCAGCTGCGCGGCAAGGACGCCGATCGAGGCGGCGAGCGACAGCTCGAGCCGGCGGCTGTTCGAGCGCCTGGTGAGCTTAAGCGCCGTGCGCGAGCTCACCGGCCGGCAGACCTTCCGGCTTTACGGGCTCTGAATGATGGCCCCTGGCGCGCGCGATCTCCGGAAGCCTTCGATGCCGAGCTGGCCGATCTGCCGGCAGAGTTGCGCTGGCGCGAATGGATGGGGCGGGTCGAGGCGGTCATCTTAGCCTCGCCCGAGCCGGTCGGCCGCGACGTGCTTGCCCGCGTCGTTGGGCGAGACTGCAATATCGATCTGATCATCGACGACATCCGCGACGAGCTGCGCGGCCGGCCCTACGAGGTGGTCGCCGTTGCCGGTGGCTGGCGGCACCGGACGAAAAAGGGCTTTGGTGATACGATCCGCGCCGCCACAGGGCTCGGGACTCAGCACTCCGCACTTCGCAGTCCGAAGCGCTGGTGCTGATGTGCATCGCCTATTTCCAGCCGATCACCCGCGGTGAGCTCGGGCAATTCTTCGGGGAGGAGGTCAGCCGCGACACGATCGGCCATCTGCGCGCGCTCGGCTTCATCGCCGCCGGCCCACGCAGCCCGCAGCCCGGCGCTCCCTACTTCGGCAAGGGATTTTTGAGGTCGTTGGCCTACACGTCCGAAGGACGCGAAACGGCTTCGAGCTGCGGCGTCGAACCACTTGGCCGGGCAGCCCGCCCCGTGTTCCCGCTTCTCCTAGCATCTCCTTGCCGTCCCACGCGCCATTCTTGACAATTCAACAGGTCCTGACGCTAGCCGAGTGACACTCTCTGGACGCATTCCGCAAATTGGATCAGTGCTCGGCTTACTTGCTCTGGGCGCTCTTGCGGAGCCCAATGTCCGCAGTCAGGCAGAAAGATCGCTTCCATTAGATCGGGAACGAGAGCAGGCATCGCGCTTATGATGTCACGCATCCCCGGGATACTAAGGCCGACATCCTGCTCCCCGACCATGTAAAGCGCGGGTGTCGCCACGGTCATGCCCTCGAGCGATCGCTGCAAATGCCAGTTCGCATCGAGATTGCGATAATAGTTAAGTCCTCCCCGAAAGCCGCTGGCGCTATAGGCCTTGACGTAGACGTCAAGATCTGAGTCGGTGAGCCAACGAGGCGACCTGTCTGGCAGCGGGGCAAGAAGGCCGTCTTTCTTCGTGACCATGCCAAAAGGGTTCGGTGTGCCATCCCCTTCGACGCGCGCACCGGCATCCCGCGAAGCCGAGTAAAGGATCTTTCGCAGTGTTACCGCGATGTCCTTTTCGAACTCAGCTTCAGCGATGCCGGGTTGCTGAAAATACAGCGTGTAGAGCAGGGCATCGGCCGTCTGGGGAAAAATTTGGGTTGGCGGGACTGGAGGACTGGACATCATCGGAACACCAATTCCTACGACACCGCCAAAGCGGTCCGGCCGCAGGAGGGCCGCCTGCCACGCCACCGTGCTCCCCCAGTCGTTCCCAACAATGATGGCAGTCGAGGCGTTGAGCGCGTCCAGAATACCGATCATGTCTCCGACCAGATCTAAGAGAGTATAGCGGTCCGCCTCGGCCGGAGCCTCCGTCTCGCCATAGCCGCGCATGTCCGGAGCCACTGCGTGAAAGCCTGCCGCCGCCAGAGCTTCGATCTGATGGCGCCATGAATACGACGTTTCAGGAAAACCGTGTGCCAGCAACACAACCGGTCCTTCACCCTTTTCGAGAATATGCATCCGAAGCCCGTTGGCATTGATATGGCGAGAGCGCATGTGGCATTCCTCTGTCGTTTCGCAACCATGTATGTTACGGAATGGTATGAGTCAAAGGTTCTGCAACATCAACTGTTACGGATAACGCATGCGAGATACGCGTCTCGCCCGCATGATGCATGTGCTCGTTCACATGCATCTGCTCGGTGGCACTGAGACCTCGGAGACCATCGCGAAAATGCTCAACACCAACCCGGTTGTTGTGCGACGGACTATGGGACTACTCAAGGCAAAGGGGTTGGTCGGGTCCATCGGCGGGCGCAGTGGCGGATGGAGGTTGGAAAAACCCGCTGACGCTGTGACTGTGCGCGACGTCCAAGAGGCATTGCACGATCGGTCAGTATTCCACATCGCGATATCGGGGGACCACCCAAATTGTCCAGTCGAGCGCACGGTCAATCAACTGCTGCAGCACGCGATGGCCAAAGCGGAAGCCACGCTGCTCGAACAGTTTGGTCATGTGACGGTGGCAGAACTTGCGTCGGCGGCTAGAGGACTGGGATGATAATTCTTTCACGTGTCGGTACCGCTCACGCGGTGCAGGGAGGGCCGAGGGGCGGGCGCAGTGCAGGCGAACGCTGAGCCGCTAGAGACGGGCATGTAACTCGTGGATGTGAAGTCAGGCGAAGTTGAGCACGCCGTCGCGGTCAATCGCGAGACCGCGAAAATCGATTGGTCTCAAGGCTAGCTATAGTCTAGGTACGGGCTATCGTGTGCTGCCGCCTCATCGAACGTCAGCTTCCGGACCCAGGTCGAAGGGGCAGAATCGACCCTTTCCTGACATCTACTCGTTCGTGCCAAACTGTCCGCTATGAGTGATCGAAACGGCTGGCGACCGCTATCGGAACGCGAGAAGGCGCTTTTCGCGCATCTGCTCTCTGTCAATTTCGTTGGAAGAGACGCTCTCAACGATCAGTTGCAAGCGGCATTGGCCAGCCAAATCGACTCGGAAGGCAGCCTTGCGTTCCGAACTACCGGGCCATCAGCGTAGGTCAAACAGCGGGTTCCGGTCGAAGGCCGTTACAATGACGGGCCTCTCGATGCAGGCGGCGCGTCGGTTGAAGTCCTGCTCCACGTAGTCGATGGCAGGCTGACCGAGCTTCAGGTCTAAAAGGTAGACGGCAGCACAATCCTCATCGGCCCATTTGAGATCGATCTCACCAGTATAGAAGTCTGAGCCGCGTAACGTCCGCTCGCGACCCGAAGCTGACCTGTCCTCGTCAGAACCTGACCGCGAGCACACCCTTGAAGGCGTGGTCCTGGGCGTCGTCGGCGAGCTGTCCGTTGTAGGAGACACCAAGCGTGGCGCTCCTGCCGATGGCGAGGTCGAGCCCGGCCTCAACGAGGGCGGTGTCGCGGGCGATCGGCAGGCCGGCGACGGTGAAGGCGTTCGAGCCGGAAAAGGCGAGAGTCGCCATTGGGTCGACATCGCCGAACGCATGGCGCCACGCCAGCGCGCCGCGCAAGGTCAGCGCCATGCCTTGGACAGCGAGGCTGGTCGAGGCGCGCAGGCCCAGCGTGGAGTAGCTGACGCTGGTGTCGTCCCCGCGGGCGGAAAGCGCCGCTGCGCCGCCGATTTCACGGAAGCCGTCCGTGTGCAGGTTGACATAGGCGAGGCCGGCGAAGGGCTCGAACGCCATCTTGCCGAGGTCGACCCGATAGCCGAGTTCGCCGAAGACCTGCGCCGTGCCGGCATTGTAATCGCTCTGCAGCCCGTCACCGAAGCCGGCGAAGGCCACGGTGCGGCGGGTCGAGACGTCGTGCCACGTATAGCTCGCCCCGGCGCGCAGGCCGATCGCGCCGAGCTGGCCGCCGCCATAGAGGCCGAGATGATAATTGTCGCTCTCGCCGGAGGAGAGCCGGCCCTTCACGTCGAACTCGGAGCGGCTGTAGCCGGCGAGCAGGCCGAAGCGCAGCGTGTCGAACACGGCCGCATCGGCGCCGACGAGCAGCCCGCCGGTCGAGCGCGTCAGCTTGGCGGCGTTGCCGTCGCCGTCCGTGCGGCCCCATGAACCATAGCCCTGGCCCCAGACGGCGAAGCGCTCGGGCGAAGGCAAGGCGGGCATCGGCCCCTTGATGCGCGGGGCGAGATCGGCGGCGAAGCCATAGCTCAGCGTCCCCATCGGCGTCGCCCCGACCGCGCCGAAGGCCGAGCGCAGCCGGTCGTTCATCGCGCTGCGCAGCAGCCAGCTCTCTTCGACCAGCGCCGTCTTCACCGAGGCGTGGACCTCGCCAGAGAGCTGGTCGAAGGCGGCCGGGGCGCTGGGTGCGTCGAGCATCAGCAGGCTGTTGTAGAGCGCCAGCGTCCCGCCGGCCTGCGGCAGCGTGTTCAGCGCGAGCGCGGTCGAAAACTGGTTCGGCGTCTGCGCGACACTCTGGAACACGGCTGGCGGAACGACGGGCGGCGTCACCGGCGGCGTGCCCTTGACCTGGATGACGAGGTCGACCTGGTTGGCCTGCTGATCGACCGAAAGGTCGAGGAAGGCCGAGCGCGAGACTGCGCTGGCGCTGCCGCTGATGCCGCCTGTCGCGGTCAGGATCGTGTAACGCTGGCCACTTGTGTAGCTGGTCTGCGGATCGAGCGCGCTGACTCCGACCTGGCTGCCGGTGATCGTCGCCAGGCTGGAGACCGCGATCCGGTCGGAGGCACCGCTGCCGGCGATTTCGACCGCATAGGTCGAGCCCGGCGCGAGCACGAGGTTGCCGTTGACGGTAAGCGTGCCGATCGAGTTGCCCGGCGCGATCGTCGCGCCGGACTGGACCAAGGTCGCGCCGACCGTGCCGGAGCCGGCAAGCGTCGCGCCGCTCGCCACGGTGACGGCCGAGCTCGCCAGCGAGCCGTTGACCGAGAGCCTGCCGGCCTCGACCGTGGTCTGACCGCCGAGGGTGCTCGTGCCGGTGAGGGTGAGGATGCCGGCGCCACGCTTGGTAAAGGTGCCGGCGCCACTGATCGCATTGGCGAAGGCCGCGTTGACCGGCTGGTCGATGACGAGCGCGGCATCGTTGGTGATCGCCCCGCTGCCGAAGCTCGCCGCCGAGCCGACCAGCGTGCCGTCGGTGATCGTGGTGCCGCCGGTATAGCTGTTGGTGCCGGCCAGGGTCAGCGTGCCGGCGCCGCGCTTGGTGAAGGAGCCGCTGCCATCGATCGCATTGGCGAAGCTCGCGTTGACCGCCTGATCGATCGCCAGCGCAGCATTGTTGGTGATCCCCCCACTGCCGAAGCTGGTGACCGAGCCGACCAGTGTGCCGGCCAATATCGTCGTGCCGCCGGTGTAGGCGTTCGCGCCCGTCAGGGTCAACGTGCCCGCCCCGCGCTTGGTCACGTCGCCGCTGCCGTTGATCTCATTGGCAAAGGTCGCGTCGCCCGGCTGGTCGATGACCAGAGACGCGTTGTTCTGGATCTGGCCGCTGCCGAAGCTGGTCGCCGAGCCGATCAGCGTGCCGGCCCGGATCACCGTCCCGCCGCTATAGCTGTTGACGCCCGCCAGCGTCAGCGATCCGGCGCCATCCTTCTGCACGTCGCCCGAGCCGGAGATGGTCCCGGCAAAAGCGATGTCGTCTGAGCGGTCGAAGGCGAGCGTGCGGTAGTTGACGACGTTACCCGTGATCGAGCCTGAGGTGCCGCCATTGCCGACTTGCAGGACGCCGCCAAAGGTGGTCGTGCCGCCGGCATAGGTGTTGGTGCCGGTCAGCACCAGCGTGCCGGTGCCGAACTTCTCCAGGCTGCCCGACCCGGAGACGATCCCAGCCAGCTCCAACTGCGCGGGGGCGGCCACATCGATGCCGCTGGCGCCAGCCAGGGTGACCGCACGGTTCGTCGCGAAGCTCGCCGTCGCCGCGAGCGTGCCGCCATTGATCGTCAGGCCGCCGGAGGCCGCCCCGAGATTGGCATCGGCCGAGACCGAAAGGACGCCGCCTCTGATCGTGGTGCCCCCGCTGTAACTGTTCGCGGCGTTCAGCGTGAGCGTACCTGAGCCCTGTTTTGCGAGCGTGCCGCTACCGGTCACCACGGGTGCAAACGTGGTGTTGTCGGAGTGGTCGAACACAAGGCGAGACGCATTGATGAGTTGAACTTCCGACGCGTTCAGCGTGCCGCTCGTCCCACCATTTCCAATTTGGAGTGTAGCGCTCCCGCCGTAAGATGCATTTCCCACCTCGACCACACCGTTTCCGGTGGAACCCGCATTTACCACGCCGCCGCTATCAATTCTCAACAGCGATGTGGTACCTGTCGCTCCGACCATAAAGCGGTAGTTCACACCATTATCGATGGTGAGTGTCGATCCAGCGCCTGTGACAATGGCGACGCCGGCCTGCGCGGTGTTGGGAGCACCGTCACCAATGAAGAAGCGCGCAGCGTTAACGACGCCTCCGCTCTCGATGGTCAGGGTGCTGTTCGTTGTCGGCGAGTTGAGTCCTTCGATCTGCCCCACGATGAGCGCCCCATCGCCTTGGCCTAGGCTTCCGATTGGGACCAATGTGAGGGTCCCGTTGGCTCCTACCGTTAGATTGGCATCGCCTTGAAGGGTTAGTCTCGAGCCCACGGCTCCGGGCGCGCCGATGAAAGCCGTCTGGCCGGCGGTGCTGCTGGTCAGGAAAGCGCGGTCGTTCGTAGTTGGAATGGCTCCCCCGACCCAATTGCCCGGCACGAACCAATTACCGTCGCCGGCGCCATTCGAGTAGTTGATATCCGCAGACAGCGCGGGCAGCGCCGTCGCCAGAGCGATCAACAGCGAACTACCCAGTGCGGTCGTTAAGACGAGCCGCTGGCGGCGCGACGGGAACAGCAGTGCCCCAGCGATAACGCCTGTCGTCAGTGCAATCGTGGCGGGGAGCGCGGCGGGGACAGTGTGGCGCAGGGTGCTCCGTAGGCGGAAGATCATAGTCCCCTCTGGGTAGGCATAGGCCGCCGTTAGCCCGCGACGCAGTCTCATCAGGTAACGCCGCGTTATCCGAACGTCAACGGACACACGATCCCCCAGGTGGATACCAAGGGCAGGTTCTCGTGCGGCGAGGCTCTGCTCTCCCCCGGCGACGTCGTCGAGGGAGAGATACACTTTGTCCTCGAAGGCGAACGCCGCGAGAAATGCGTGCGCCTGATGTCGTCGGGCATCGTATTCCAGGCGTGCTCGGCTTCGGCATCTAGTTCGCTCAGATGGATCGTTGCGTAAGAGCGGAATGTCTCGTCCCAGTCAAAGCTGGCATGCATGGCGGGGCCGATTGCGTCGGTCCAAAGATACTCGCCCTTGTCAAGCTCTGCAAAAGCCTTCGCGAGCGAGGAAGCGCATGGCATTCCCAAAACGAGCCGGAGGTGAAAACGGCTCCCGCTCAGCCGAGAGTTGGCAGGAGCCGCATGCTATTCCGAGAAGGCAATCAGAACCTCCGGAATGCGTGGATCTCCAGTGGCGACGGAGGTGGCAAGAAAGCCGGGCATCTCGTCGGCATCCATCGTAAACACAAAGGGCCAACGTCGCGTATCATCGTTCAACTGAGCCGGGTCAGCGGGGCCGAATACCCCAAGACTGACCAAGGCGTCGTGCGCCCTCAAAATCACCTGTAAACGAATGGACGAAGGTTGCGCCCTTTCGACCCGGACCGGCGAATTTGTCGTGCTCGGTTAGAAAGCGCGTTATCGCGGCTGCAAGTTCGCCGCACATGCGCCCTTGGTTCATGCCCAATGAAACCAGTTCGGACACGTCTCATAGCTTGTTGGTTTTGCCCCGCTTGGGGTACACGACGGCACTTAACTCGTCACCGCCGTCCGCTGAGCCGACTGCGACCTCGGCACGTTTGCTAATGGGCAAGGCTGCGGTGCCCTTCCCAAGGATGGTCGTGGCGGGTACCAAGCGTTAGATTCGGCCACTAGCCATATGTCTGGTCGTACTGCAGACCGATATGGATTCAGCGGAAGCCTTACAGGTGAAAAACAGGAGGGACGTCAGAATAAGGTCGGTAGCGTCTGGAAGTGTTTCGGAAGCGTGGCATCTCGTCCTCCTCGTCTACTTGTTATCCGAACACGTTTTGGGCGGCATACCGCCCCCTCCTTCAAAGAGACATGCCGCCAAAGGTTGGAACCGCAATCCTGCCCATGCCTGTCTGGCAGCCGGCAAGCAATGTTACGCACCAGCGCTTGATTGGCCGGTATGCCGAGCGTCTGGTGTTGCTGCTTCAGCCGCGCATCTCAACCCCGATCGCAATGACGAGTCTGGCACAACTGCGATCCTCGGTTTGTCCGCAGCAAACTCAGGGGAAAGCCGTCGCACAAACGACATCAATCTCGGCCGTTGGACTCGCTCCACGAAGCAGACCATCACTCAAGGCAAATGGCGGCTTAGCCCGCGATCTAACGACTGACATCGAGGCGTCCCTTTCCTTCCCTCACCTCGCTCGGCGCATTCGTCAGGGGTCGCCCTGGGCATGATGTCAAGAGATGGTCGGCGCAAGGCGTGAACGAGCGGGCTGCGCGGGACGGGCACGCGGTCAGGTCGAGATCGCGGAGCGGTCGTCGCCCACAACAGATCTCCGCCCTACAGAATTGCAGTGTCGAATGGCATGCTTCTTGACACCGGATATTTATCCGAAAAGATGCAGGAAACGAAGTCGGATAGTATCCTATGGCTGGTATCGCGCTTTCAGGTGTTTCGAAGCGTTTCGGCGTCGTAGACGTTATTCGCGATGTAAGTCTGGACATCAAATCGGGCGAACTGGTCGTGTTCCTCGGTCCCTCCGGATCGGGAAAGACGACGCTGCTCAGGATGATCGCGGGCCTCGAGACCATCGACAAGGGTACGCTAACAATCGATGGCGTCCGCTCCGAGAACTTGGCTCCGGGGCGCCGCAACGTCGCTATGGTGTTCCAGAACTACGCGCTTTACCCGCACATGACCGTGGCTGAAAACATGGCGTTCGGGCTACGCAATATCAGCATCGCGCCTGAGATTATCCACCAACGCATCGCCGAGGCGGCGCGCATGCTGGAAATGGAAAAGCTATTGGATCGCCGACCGTCGCAGCTTTCCGGCGGGCAACGCCAGCGCGTCGCGATCGGGCGCGCGATCGTGAAGGAACCAAAGGCGTTCTTGTTCGACGAGCCGCTCTCCAATCTCGATGCGGCGCTTCGTGCCCGCACGAGGATAGAACTTGCCGAACTGCACCAGCGCCTGAAGTCCACCATGGTATATGTCACGCACGACCAGGTCGAAGCTATGACCTTGGCCGATCGCATCGTGGTCCTGAACAATTGCCGGATTGAGCAGGTAGGACATCCGATGGAGGTCTACCAGCGGCCAGCAACGCGCTTCGTTGCGACCTTCGTCGGATCGCCGGCGATGAATATCCTCCCGATTACCATCTCTGGCTCGGGCGATCGCCTCAATGCTCGCCTGAGCGATGGGGCGTTGGTTGAGATTGCTGGCGCTCCGGGAGACAAGGACTGGCGCGAACTCGGCATACGGCCAGAGGCGCTGACCGTGGTACCGGACGGAGGTGAGCTATCGGCAACCGCGAACGTCGTGGAGCGGCTTGGCGAACGGACTCTTGTCCATGCGAGACTGGCGGATGGGTCGCAGATAATCGCGCAGGATCGAGGGCTATCGAACGTGGAGTCCGGCGGCTCGATCCGCTTAAAGTTCGACACCACGGCACTGCATCTTTTCACTGCAGACGGCCTGGCTTGGCACGCGGCGTGACGGGTCCGACGGGACAGGATCTCGTCGCCGACGCTTTCCAAAACTGATCTAGCCCTTGATGCCAGCAGAGAGCGTGATGGCCTCTGTGACCCGGCGCTGAAACAGCAGGTAGGCAAGCGCTACCGGCAAGCCCGCCAGCACGGCCGCTGACAACTGGCGCGCGTAATAGACGCCGAATGCATCGTTGACCTGCGTGATGCCCACGGTGATCGTCATCATCTCGGTGCGCGTCACAGAAAGGAATGGCCACAGGAACGTGTTCCACGTCCAGATGAAGCACACGATCGACAGAGCCGTCGTCACGCCCCAGTTCATTGGCAGGTAGACCTTGAAGAGGATCCGGAATTCGGAAGCGTTGTCCATTACGGCGGCTTCCCGGAAATCTCGCGGCACCTGATCGAAGAACTGCTTGTAGACAATGATGATGACGGGGTGGATGAGCTGCGGCAGCATGATGCCGGCCCACGTATTCAACAGGCCGAGGTCGGCAACGAGCTCGAAATAGTTGATGATCAGCGCCGAGGTCGGCACCATGAAGGAAGCAAGGATCAGCCACCACAGGGCGGTCCGTCCCGGGAAACGCAGCTGCGAAATTGCGTAGCCGCAGAGCATGGAGGTGAAGACGCAGATCGCCGTTACGCCCACGGCGACGACCAGCGAATTCGCATACCATGCCACAATCTGCGTGGACGTCAGCGCGTAGATATAATTCTCCAGCGTCGGTGTCTCGGGCCAGAGTTCGATATACGGCCTGATGACCTCGTCGTCCGGCTTGAGCGAGGATATCACGCCCCAATAGAGCGGGAACGCCCAGAGAACCGCGCCAGCGACCGTCAGGGCGGTAATCACTCCACCCCAGAAGTTCCAGTGTCTCGCGGCCGAAGCGGTCATTGGCGCCGCCGTTCAGCAAGACGCAGCAGCTGGAATTGCAGCACTGAGACGACGACCACCAGCACAAAAAGGGCGACCGCGGCCGCGGCCGCGCGACCGCCCTGGTCCTGCTGAAAGGCACGGTAAAAGACGTAGTAGACAAGCACCATGTTGTCGTTCGGCCGGCCGCCAATCGAGAATAAGTAGACCTGATCGAAGATCTTGAGCTGCAGGATCAGCTGGATGGTGAACACCAGCGAGGTGATTGGCCAGAGCAGCGGCCATGTGATGCGCCTGAACGTAGTCCAACGCGTCGAATTATCGAGCGCGGCGGCTTCGTAGATTTCAGCAGGTATGGCGCGCAAGCCGGCGAGGAAGAGAAGAATAGAGAAGCCGGCCGTCCACCAGATTGTCACTCCCGCGACCGCCGGAAGGAACCACACGCGCGACTTGAATACAGGCACACGCGCGATGCCCAACCAGTCGAGCACGTGCATCGCAATGCCGAACTGGAAGTTCAGAGTCCAGTCCCAGATCAGATAGACGACAGAGACCGGCAGAATGTAGGGTAGGAAGAAAAGCGCAAGCACCAACGCCTGAAACCGCCCTTTGAAACGCGAAATGCCAAGTGCGATCATCAAAGCGATGATCGTCCCCGGTATGACCGTCATCAGCACGAAGTAGGCGGTGTTCCAGACCGCTCGGCGGAACATCGGGTCATTGTCGAGACGCAGGTAGTTGTCGAGGCCGACCCACTGACCCTCGCCGATCAGCGGCGCGTCTGTGAAGGAGGTGCGGAACATCTGCACCGTCGGGTAGGCGAACATCAACAGATAGATCGCCAGAAAGGGAGCGATCAGAACCAGTGCGACAAGAATGTCTCCGCGCCTGTCTTTGAGCATGAGCTATCTCCTAAGTGCAGGGGCCGCATGGCGGCCCCCGCAAGCCATGGGAGGTCAAAGCGCGTTGAGTTCCTCTTTGATGCTTTCGACGGCAGCGGCGGGTTCCATCTCGCCGTTCAGGGTGGGCACGAAGTAGGTGGACATGACGTCAAAGATAGGCCCCGCGACACCAGCCTTGGGCGATCTCGGGTCGAAGATCATGTTGGCCGTCAGGGGAGAGTAAGTCGCGTTGGGCTCCATCGCCTTGTATTCGGCAGACTCGGTAACCGGCTTGTATGCAGGGATGTGGCCGGCTGTGGCCCAGAACAGCGAATTCTTGTCCATCCATGAGATCACCTCGAGAACGGCGGCGCGTTTTTCCGGGCTGATCTCCTTGCCCCTGTTCTTGGGGATTGCGAAGGAGTGACTGTCCGCATAGGTGCAGGGCTTGTCGAAGATCACCGGGATCTCGACGGCGCCCCAATCAAACAGCTTGCCCTGCTTGGCCAGGTCCGTCATCGTGGGCACCTCCCAGACGCCGTTTATCATCATCGCGGCCTTTCCCGAAGTGAACAGGGCAACGGTCGCCGGATAGTCTGTGTAGGTCGATTGCAGCCCTGCCTTCGTCCAATCCTGCAGAACCCCTAGTGCGTTCGCCAGTTTTTCGGCGTTGTCGCCGGCGAGGAACTGCCCCCCAGTCAGAAGCTCACCACCCTGTTGGCACACAAGCGACAATATGGTGCGATACATGAAGACGCCGTCGGCAGTGACGCTGCCCAGCGGGAACTCGACGCCAGCGTCCTTCAGCTTTTGCAGGGTGGCGGTAAATTCATCCTTGCTGCCCATGCCCATGGGCCGGCCGTCGTCGCCGAGCACGCCAGCCTTCTTCAACAGGTCGCGGTTATAGTAGAGAACAATTGGATGGGTATCGAGCGGCACCGCGTATTGCTTGCCGTCGACGTTCACAGCGTCCCAAATCGTCGGTGCAAAGTCCGAGCTCGACAGGCCCATCTTGGCCATGTCGTCGGGAGTTATTTCTTCCAGGATGCCCTGGCTGACCGCTAGCGGGATGCGACTGGCATGGTAGGTCATGACGTCCGCCGCCTCACCGACTGCCGCCGATGTTTGGACCTTGGCGTAGAATGGCGTGCCCCACTCGAGCGTCGTCGCGTCGATCTTGATCTTGCCGGCATGAGCGGCGTTGAAGTCGCTGATCATTTGCTTCATGCGCACGCCATCGCCGCCGCCGAGGAAATCCCACCACATGACGGTTTCCTCAGCCTGTGCCGCTGCTACGCACAAACCTCCAGCTGCGATTGCGGCAGTGACCATCATCCTGCAAAAGCTCATCTTCGTTCCTCCCGAATACGGCGGTTTTTCATCCGCCTTCGATAAACCAATGCTACACCAAACCCCTCTACACGCAACGGATTTTGCGATATATATCCGATAACTGGATACGGATTCAGAGCGTGACGCGCACCATCGAATAGGAATGCGGTGGCAGCTCCAGCGCCACTCCGCCCCTGACGAGAGTGGCTCCGTTGCCCCTCACAGGCGAAACCGTATCCGGCGCATCCCTTGTGTTGCGAGCCTCGAGATCGTCGTGCCGAATAAGCGTATGCTCTACGGACTTGGCGGCGAAGCGATCGAGGGTGACATCGGCTTCGACCGTCTCGGAGGCATGCCGATTGACGGCGAAGAAGGTAAGCGTTCCTGAATCCGCGTCGTGAACGCCCGCAATGTCCAACCACGGGACCCGGTCGGCGGCAGAGGCGTCGTAAGTGGGCACCTCGACTGCGAGCTGCAGCGCCGTGCCGCGGCCATGCTTGGAGGCCAGCATAAACGGCCAGTAGATCGTCTGCCGCCAAGCCGCACCGCCGGGCTCTGTCATGATAGGGGCGATAACATTGACCAGCTGCGCAATACAGGCGATGCGAACGACGTCGGCGCGCCGGATGAAGGTATTGATGATACAGCCGACCTGCAGCACGTCCTCGAAATTGTAGATATCTTCAAGGAGCCTTGGCGCCACCGGCCAGTCCCACTCCTTCATACGCACGGCGTCGCGCTTGCGCTCATGGTACCAGACGTTCCATTCGTCGAACGATATCTTCACGTCGCGCTTCGAACGGCTCTTCGCCTTCACGTAGTCGATGATGCCGCACACGGTACCGATGTAGCGGTCGAGCTTCTGCGGAAGCGCCAAATATTCGGCCGTGTTCTTCTCGTAATTCTCGAAATACATGTGCAGCGAGATATAGTCGATCTGGTCATAGGTCGCCTCCAGTACCGTCGCTTCCCACTGCGGATAGGTGGGCATATTGGAATGCGACGACCCGCAGACCACGAGTTCCAGTGTTGGATCGAGTCCGCGCAGTGCCTTCGCGGTTTCGTTGGCGAGGTGGCCGTATTCGGCCGCCGACTTGTGGCCGACCTGCCAGGGACCGTCCATCTCATTGCCGAGACACCAGAGCCGGCAATTCCACGGGTCCTTGCGTCCGTTCTTGGCCCTCAGATCGGACCAGTAGCTTGCTCCCGGATGGTTGACGTATTCGACGAAGGCTCGCGCTTCATCCAAGCCGCGTGATCCCAGGTTGACCGCCAACATCATCTCGGTACCGGCTTTTTCGGCCCAATCGGCGAATTCGTGAATGCCAACTTGGTTCGGTTCCGTCGTGCGCCAAGCGAGATCGAGGCGCCGCGGACGTTGTTCCTTCGGGCCAATTCCATCTTCCCAATTATAGGCAGAGACGAAGTTTCCACCGGGATAGCGGCAGATCGGCGTATCCAGCGCCCGAACGAGTTCGAGTACGTCCTTGCGCATGCCCTCTGGGTCGGCCTGCGGGTGACCGGGCTCGTAAATGCCGGTGTAGACCGCACGGCCCAGATGCTCGAGAAACGAACCATAGAGACGTTTGTCGATGTCCGCGACAGTATAGGCCGCGCTCGCCGTGACCTTGGCCCTCATGCTACCTCCCGTGCGGACTATCAATCCGACTTTCCGGTCCATATCCGAACAGTGGGTCACTTAACGGCATTGTCCACCCGCGCGTCAAGGGCGTAGCGGAGGCTCAGGCTTTCAGCAGTCGAAGGACGATGTCTTTGCTATAATTGCCAAAGCCGCTGCCGAAGATGTTGATGCCGCCGGGATGGCGCGCTTCGTCCTTGACGCCGATCCGTATCCGGATCGAGCGGTGCCGCTCCAGTTCGAGATCAGCCAGAGAGCATTTGGAAACCTTGGCGCCGTCGCGATAGGTGCCGTTTTTCGTGACACGCCAGTGTTTGAGGTCGCCATACTGCGATCCGGCGAGTTTCCACCAATCCGGTGTGTGCTTGCCGCGCTTGTCGCCATAGTCGGCGGGTGCCGTCCAGGTGTCTATCTCGTGCCCATTGATGGCGATCGTGATGTCGGATGGCCAGTTCTTCGACGTGCCAGGAACTTCCGAGGAAAGTTCCATCGCAAGTTCGAGCCCGCCGACTTTTGCGTTGGTGATCGTTGCGTTGTTGGGGAACTGGTACTCGACGAAGCCGCGCGTGAACCACAGCAGTCCGGCGCGCATCCTGTCCGGATCGAGAAAGGTGTCGGGCACATCGAGAAGCCCGATGACGCCATCCTTGGAGCAGAGGCCGCATGGTGCGGAAACCTCGCACCGCGTGTAGAGGCCGAGCGGCATCGCTACTTCAATGACGTCGAGGTCCGGCGGCGTCCTGCGGTCCTTGAAGGCGACGACCACCTCGGAGAAGGTCGAATAACAGACCTTCTGGCTGCCCTTGCGCGCCTTCTGCGATTTCGTCTGGATCAGGCCGACATCGACAAGAACCTGGATATTTGCGGAAATTGTCGATTGCGGAAGGCCCAGTTCGTCAGCCACTTGATTGACGTTCTTTGGCCCCTTGCGGTTCAGAAGATCGAGAATACGGATCCGGACCTCGCTCGCGAGACTTTTGAGGAGGTCAAGCCGCTCAAGCGGATCGACAACTAGGATGTCATTCGACATATGGCCCCGCGCATCGTGAGACCGGGGTTATGTATCAGCCGACCAGATATAAATAAAGTCGATGCGTGCGTTTCGCTTGGCTGCCGACCAGGGCGGGCGCGCGGCGAATCGCAAGATGAGGCGCACCTGCCGCATTTTTTCGACGAACGGCGCAAGGAGGCCTCTTGCGCTGCTAATGCCGGTGGCACTTGCCCATTCCGCGTCGGTCAGCCCGATGTCGTCGAGAATTCGGGGGTCCACGCGGTCGAGCGGAGGTGTCTGGAGGCGAATTTCGCCATCTACCACCGGCAGTGCTGCCTGTCGAATGTCGCTAAGCGCCCCCTCGTGGATCTCACGCCCGATTTCCATGCCGACCACTCGGAAGAAGACGGTCATCAGAACTGTGCCCTGATGCGGATGGTTCTCAGGGAGTATGATAGAGCACTGGACCTCGCGCCACGCGCAGTCTCCGAGAACCCGAACGATGCATGACGCGCGCTCCGCGCGGCGGCCCGACCAACGCATCAACCTGTCGCGCTGCGACATTGCAGCGGACACCCGTTGTATTCTTCACACGGCGGCATGGAAGTCCAACCTCATTCGGCGCCATCACCGAGGGTCGGCGAGCGACATCTCGTCGCCGTCTTTGGCGTGAACCGGTGGAAGGCGATGTTGCCACGGTGCAAGCAGCTCGATCTGTCGCGCGAGAGCAAGTAGAAGAGCGTCATCTCCCTGTTTGCCCGTAAATTGTGCGCCGATGGGAAGGTTGCCCGCCGTCCAGTAGAGTGGCACGGAAATCGACGGAGCACCGATAAGGTTGGCTATTGGGGTGAATGGATTGAGATCCAGGAATCGCTCGAACACGGCCCTTCCTCCATGCGCCGCGGCGTCCAGATATCCGACCTCTGGCGCCGGGCCATTTGTAGTCGGCGATAGCCACAGATCGAATTTTTGCCGATCCATCCATTCGGCGACGTCGCGGCTGACGCGGTTGAAGTAACCCAGGGTCTCGATGAGATCCATGGCCGAGATCCCGCCATACTCCTCCCAGAAATAGCGCTGAAATGCATCGAGATCGCCCAGGACAGCCTTGCGCGGGCGCGTTCGCATAGCCGCGAAGATGGTTCGGTTGCAATTGGTCGGATAGAACCGCTGATAGCGCGGTCTGAGGGCGGTCCAATCGACCGGAAGGGCTGTCAGTACGATCTCATGTCCCAGTGCTTCGCAGAGCTTCGCAGCGGCCGCCGCGGCTTCGGCTCCCTGCGTCGCAACCGTGCCGTCGAAAGGGCTCTCCAGCACGAGCGCGATTCGCAGACGCGCCGGCGGCTTCTCGATGGCTGCGACAAGGTCGTCCGGCAGGGACGGAGCCCGATAGGGGTCGCCGGGCTGTGGGGCGGATAGGGCCGCTATCAGCCTCGCCGTATCACGGACGCTGATGCTCAGGACGCCTTCGCACGCGGTGCCGCCGAGTGATTCCCCTATTGTCGGGCCTAAAGAAATCCGACCTCGTGTCGGCTTGAGACCGAGGAGGCCGCAATATGAGGCGGGCAGCCGTATAGAGCCCGCGCCATCATTCGCGTGCGCCGCTGGAACGACCCTTGCCGCGACGGCAGCTGCACTCCCCCCGCTCGATCCACCCGGGCTTCGCGACAAATCCCAGGGGTTTCGCGTGATTCCGTTCAGCCTAGAGTAGGTGTCGATCAGAACGCTGAATTCGGGGGTGGTGGTCTTCGCAAAGGGGTTGAGGCCCGCCAAGGAAATCAGCCGTGTTAAATATGTCGCCTTTGCGCCGACGTCTCTCTCGAAGACACGCGATCCGAGTGGCTGGGGGACTCCCTCGACCCCCGCCGTCGCGCTGTCTTTCAGCAAAAACGGCGCGCCGAAAAAGGGCGCGCGGAAAGCGCCTTCCGCAGCGATGCGCGCACGTTCGATCATAGGTACTGCAACGATGCCCAGCGCGTGATTTACGCTTTCAAGTCTGCGTTGAGCTTCGTCGAGAGCTTCGCTCGGGTGCAGATCGCCTTTGCCCAGCCGCCCCGAAAGTGCTGTGAGATCCTCCAACATCAGCTGCGTTGCAGCAGTTCGATGCGGAGGCCTTCCGGACCGGTCAGGTAGGCAAATGTCAGGTCGGCGCGCCAGACGACTGGTCCTTCCTCGACAGTGCAACCCAGCGCCTGAAGATGCGCTATGGCGTCTTTGATGTCAGTCACACGAAAACCCAGGTGATCGAGCTGGCCAGGAACGCGCGTTCGATCGGATTTCGCCAGAAACAGCCCAATGCCACCCAGCTCATATTCCCAGTTGTCATAGCCGTTTGTGGAGCGCCTGGTCACCAGTCGAGCTCCGAATCCGTTTTCCAGAAAAGCGCCCATCCGCTCCATGTCGGTTGCGTGGACGTGCACGTGTTCAAGTTGAAGCAAGTCGCTCGCAGCCATCGATACAAAATCCTCATATAAATATGGACCAATGGTCCAAAACACGATAACCCGATAACACGCGCTGCTCGTCCGGGCAAGCGCGGGCATTTGCAGAGGGCAGAAAATGGTTGGTACGAACGACTTTGAACTCGGTCACGGCGAAGCGATTTGCGTGCCGACCATTGGCACTCCTACCAGTCAGATCAAGTGGTCGCTGCTGCTCAACAGGCGGTTCCGGTCGCACCGCATCAATGCCGTCGCCACACCGTTCGACTTGCCACCTGATTCTCTTCCGGGCTTTCTTGAGATAATTCGCGCCTCAAAATCGGTTCGCGGCTTCTCCGCCACCATTCCGCATAAGATCTCGCTTGTTTCTATGATGGATCACCTGACCCCGCGCGCAACTCGTGCGGGCGCGGTCAACGTGGTGATCAAGGACAACGACACCGGGCAACTCACAGGCGACATCATCGACGGCGTCGGCTTCATGAAGAGCCTGGATCGCGAGGGCGTGACTGTAGAAAACGGTAGGTTGCTAGTGGTCGGAGGCGGAGGCGTCGCTCGGGCGATGGTCGCATCCATTCTGGATCGTCCAATTGCCTCGCTGAGCGTCGCGGACATCGACCCGTCCAGAACGCGAGATCTCGCGCGCATGCATCCGAGAGTCGATTGCCTGCCGGTCGAGGAAGCGCTGCTTCGCCTCGACTCGTTCGACATCGTTATCAACGCCACGCCGTTAGGCATGAAGGGCGACGATCCGTTACCGTTCGACCCGGCCGGATGCGATCCACGCGCTTGTATCTTCGATTGCGTTAATGCGCCGGGGGGGACGCCGCTCGCTCACCGTGCAGAGTCGCGCGGCATCAAGTTCATCGATGGCTCCGGAATGCTGGAACTACAGCTCGATACCTTCCTGGATTTGCTCGAGTTGCATCCGGCGCCGCAGTGATGCGCACTATCGTCAGGGCTCCAGCTCAGCATTGGTGAATAGACTGGTGATCTGCTCGCAGGTCTGTTGCAGGTTTGGAATGATAAGGTCATGAAGGGTCGACTGCGCCATGGCCTCGTCGAAGAACACTGCCGACACCGCGCCCATCGGCCGTTCTTCAAAGATAACGGGGACAGCAATGACCTTGAGCCCCGGTTCCAAATGTTCCTCGCTCCACGATGCGTAACCCTGTTCATGGAAATCTCGAATTTTTGACCGAAGTGCTGCCTCGGTGGTGCGGCCCGCATAGTCGCCATCGAGCAGGCTGGCGATCAAGGACTGCTGTTCCGCCCCAGGCAGGGATCCCAGAAACGCAATTCCAGAGGCGGATGCCGCAATGGGAAAACGACGTCCCTCGAAGATACCTATCTTTATCGGGGCAAGATTGCGGTTGCTGGCCTCGATGACCATGTCGTCGCCGTCGCGGACCAGATACTCGGATGGCCACTTGATGCGCTTCGCAAGTTGCACAAGCAGCGGATGCACAAGCGCGTAGGTTGGCGATTCAGCGGTTAGGCCGCGAGACAGTTCCTTAGCTTTGCGGGCGACACGATAGCCGCGTCCATCCGGCACCTCGACGACGTAGCCCTCGAGGATCAGCGTCCTGACAATTCGTATGATGGTGGCCTTGGGGAGGTCGAGAGAACTCTCCAGGCGAGTGATCGTCGCCGTTTGGAAGTTGTTGATCGCGGCCAGAACACGAAGCCCACGCACCAAGGCCTTGACCGCACCATCCTCGCTCAGGTTCTGCAAGCTCGACCTCGATGTTTTTGCACGCTGCTTGCCAGCGCGCACCCTGATTAGCCTCCTTCGAGCACAGCGCGAAGGAATTTCTTCGTGCGCTCCATTTGCGGAGCCCCGAACAGCTCCGACGGCGGCCCTTCTTCGCAGATCCTGCCGGAGTCGAAGAAGCAAACGCGATCGGCAAATTCCTTCGCGAACCCCATCTGATGGGTGACCATGATCATCGTCAGGTTGTGCTCGGCCGTAAGGCTTCGGATCACATTGAGAACCTCGCCGACGAGTTCCGGATCAAGCGCGGACGTCACCTCGTCGAAGAGCATGACCTTGGGCCGCATGGCAAGCGCCCGGGCGATGGCCACCCGCTGCTGCTGGCCACCGGACAATGAACTGGGATAGGCATCCGCTTTGTTGCGAAGTCCTACTCGATCGAGGAGCTCCAGCGCGCGTTGTTCCGCTTCCTGCCGTGGTAAACCGAGCACGTGGCGCTGCGCTTCCGTGCAGTTGCGCAACACGGTCATGTGTGGAAACAGATTGAAGTGCTGGAACACCATGCCGATCTTGCCCCGAATCCGGCGCAGATGCTGCTCGCCCGCCGCCTCCCTGCGACCGTTGCGTTCGATGAAGTTAAGGGGCTCGCCGTCGACGTAGATCGCGCCTTCGTCAACCTTCTCCAACGTCATGAGAGCGCGAAGCACGGTTGTCTTTCCTGACCCCGAAGGACCGATGATCGCCAGTCGTTCTCCGCTCGCGACGCTAAGATTGAGCGAGTCCAGGACGGTCACGGCGCCGAACCTCTTGACCACATTCTCGAACCGCACCATCGGCCTAGCGGACATTGCGACGTTCCTTCGGATTCAGTTTGTGCTCAGCCACCGAAATCGCCTTGGCCGAGACGAGGCTGACTACGAGAAAGAAGATCCCGACCAGCGTAACCGGCTCGGTATAGCGGTAGTACTCGTTGCCGATCAGCTTCGCTCTGGCCATGATCTCGATGATGGATATCACCGAGAGCAGCGGCGTCTCCTTGAACATGCTGATGAGGTAATTGCCAAGCATCGGGATCATCGGCGGGATCGCCTGCGGAAGCACGATGCTCCAGTAGGTGCGGAACGCACCGAAATTCAATGCAGTGGCGGCTTCCCATTGTCCGCGGTTCACATTCGCGAGGCCCGCGCGGTAGACTTCGGCGGTGTAGCAGGAATAATGGATGCCGAGAGCCAACAGACCTGCCGTCCAGGCAGGAATGTCAAAGCCGAACTGGGGTCCGACGAAGTAGAGAAAGTAAATCTGGACCAGCAACGGCGTCGTCCGGATTACTTCCACGCTTTCCGTCACAACCCTGGAGACGCGAGGAGGAGCATTGCGCCGAGCGATCGCGAATACCAACCCACCCGCGAGCGAAATGAGATAGGCCAGCAGCGTCGCCTGCACTGTGACGACAGCCGCCTCCGCAAGGAGCGGTGCACATTTGAAAGCGAAATCCCAATCCCAGAGCTTGCTCAACGAACCGCTCTCAGGATGCCGGCAGTGGCGCGCCGTTCAAGGTATCGCATTCCCGGTACGATGATCCAGCGGCCCAGCACGTAGTAAATAATTAAAATTGCACCAAAGATTTCGAGTGTTCGATATGTCATCGCATTGAGCGTCGTGCCGACATAGGTGAGGTCATGGATGGTGATCAGGGAGACCAGCGACGTTGCTTTCAGTATATTGATAAAGTTGTTTCCCCATGCCGGTAACATGATCGCCAACGCCTGAGGCGCGATGATCCGCCAGAACCGCGTGAACGGAGACATGTTCAGGGCGATCGCTGCCTCGTACTGGCCCTTGGGGACAGCCAGGATGGCGGAGCGAACCATCTCCGCTCCGTAGGCTCCCGCGTTCAGGCCGATGCCGAGAATGCCCGCGGTGATCGGCGACAGACTCATGCCCAGATGCGGTAGCACAAAATACAACCAGAACAGTTGGACGAGCATCGAGCTGCCGCGGAAGAACTCTACGTAGCCCACGGCCAGCCAGCGCACCGGGCGGCTGCGGCTAAGCCTGGCGAGCCCAGCCACGACTGCACACAGGACGGCAACCGCCGAGGAGGCGATTGTGAGCACCACGGTAATCGCGGCACCCGTCACCATAGGCTGAAGCAGGTCCAATCGAGCCTCGCCAGTTTGAGTACGCCGCTTACCTGCTACTGCCGTCCGCAGATCTGGGCGGTCGTGATCGAGTCTTGGCTCGGAATGGTATCGGCATCGTAGTTGTAGGGAGCGACATCCGCGAGCATCTCGTCGGAGCCGAGATAGCTAGCCAGTTCCGCATTGAATGCGGCAGCGAATGTCTCGTCTTCCAAGCGGAAGCCGTAGCCGGAATATTTGAACGTGTCGGGGTCCTGCTTGTATTCCGCGACAATCTCGAAATCGCTGGTTTTGGCCAGCAGTTCGTTCGCCGCACCTTTGGAAAGGCCGCCTACATGCGCGCGCCCGGCCTTCAGGGCCTGGAGCATCGCAGGAACGTCCTGAACGAGCATCAAGTCTGATTCCGCGATGCCGGCTTTGGCCGCGACTCCGACAAAAGCGTAGCCGGAAATTGTCGCAAGCTTGAGATCGGTAGAATTCTTGATCTGCTCCAGCGAAGTGACGCCCTTTGGGTTACCCTTGAGAACGAGCAGAGCATCGCCGAAACGTCCGATGGGCTCACTGAACAATACACTCTGGCAGCGATTCGGAGTGATGTACATTCCGACCGTGATGACGTCGAAGCGGGACGCCTGAAGGCCGGGTATAAGACCGCCCCACTCCGTGACCACCGGCTCGACCTTGGCGCCCATGCGCTCGAGAATCTTGATCGCCATCACATTCATGCTGCCCGCGGCTTCGCCGGAAGGAGTGGTGATCGCATAAGGCGGATCGATCGAGTAGCCGATCTTGATCGGTTCTCCGGCTTTGACCTTCTCTTCGAGAACCCCCGCCGAGGCTGGCTGGTGCACGACTTGCAGCACGCAAGCCATGGCAAGCAGAGCCGCACCACGCACTGATGACGTTCTAGAGGTCATTTCCATAAGCTTTTCCTGTTCCCCACATCGCTCGCTAATTGGCGATTTTCATTTTTGGACCATAGGTGCATTTTTGTACGGCGTCAACTCCATTGCCTGTTAGAAGCGACAGGCCACACTGGCAGAGGGGCCAGGAGACTGTGGAACGAGCCGCTGTATGGCTCGTCATTTTTGTGGATGTCGACGATAGCCGGGTGACGGCGATATCCACGATATTGCCAAGAACAGTGGGGCGTGGCCCTGGCCTATGCGGAAGGGAAGGTCGGGTAAGCCTGGGCTACTGCCTCGCCATGTGGCCAGGGTTATCGGCCTTGGGCCTACTTCTCTCGTCCCGAGTGCTATTATTTGGGCGTCGCCAAGGTCGATCGCGACCAGGTCGAGGAGTATGCCAGGCGGAAGGGCGAAGCAGACTAGCTCGGACCTATCCTCTAGTACGTGCTGGCGGCCTATGCGGCGGCGGCGGAGTAGCCGCCCCTCGGCGCCAGAAGCTTAGGTGAGCGATGGCCCGGATCTTGGCCTTCCACCAGCGCCGGATATGACAGTTGGACCCAGCCGCGGCGTCAGAGATCTTGCCTGGGTATCGCGCCATAGCCGCGCTGCCGCAACGGCGGAATCACTGCCTCGGCTGGACTGCGCGCCTCTGAAAATCTAAAAAACGTGTAGTCACCATCCGGCAGGTTAAGGTCGCCCGTGCGCTGATGGGATGGTCTTAGGGGCTCTCGCTGTCCGTTCTGGCGTATCAGAACCCACCATTGCGCGACTAGAAGCGGAAGATGGCACCCTCGGCGGCCGTCCTGAGACTGTGGCCAAGATACAAGGCGTTGGAGACGGAAGGTATCGAGTTCGTTGCTGAAACGGCGGCGGTTCGGGCGTTCGATTGGCCCACGTTCGAGCGAGACGTAAATTGCGGATACCGGTATGACGCGGCCGTCAGCCTACGACATCCGTAGGGGACCTCACCCCCCAGCTTGCTGTGGAAGTCGAATGGCGAAAATCGGCGCTCGCTGCATTAGCGTCCAAAGGCCGCACGGCATCCCCGTTCATTGAATCAGGGCGCTGAAGAGCCCATATCCGGAACATGATTACTCCAGGTCGTCACAAGAAGTATCTGGTCGTCTCGGCGTCCCTCCTGACGCTTTCGTAGCCCCGAGCGCTCGAACGCTTGCGTTCGTCGTCTCGGGGTCAGCCTCATCACAACAACTGACATGCCTGTCGTTCCGAGCCGCGTCGGCGGCGCCGGGAAGATCATGCATGTCCGTCCAGCAAGCCGTGTACGGTGCCGCCTTTGCGGCCCGAGCTCGGACGACCGTAAAGGAGGGACAAAGTGTCCGTATTCGAACATCCATCCGGAACCGCTCATCGCACCTCTGCGTCGCACACGCCAAGAGTTGGCGTCGCGCAACTCCTCCGCAGAGCGATCCGGCGCTGGCAGACTAATCGCGCCATCAACGCGCTGAGCCGCCTGGACGACAGCCTGCTCGAGGACATCGGCATCTCGCGAAACGATATTCCGAGAGTGGCGGCAGGTCTCTTCCATCCTGAAGAGGTTCCGCCAAGCCGTTGCGCGCCGGAGTCGACACCGGAAGACCGGATGCGGCGGGCCTTCTGAAAGCCGTTAGTTGACGCGGTGAATCAATCCAGCGGGGTCAACGATGGACACGACCACGAAGACGATCATCGCCGTGGGCATGTTCGGGCTGATGATTGTTGCGTTCGCGATGATCTGATCCCGCAGTCCCGCGTCGCCACCCAACACTGTTAGGATCTAGGTAGCTGTCATGTTCATGGATACATTCGTCAGGATTTCGAGGCTCGCAGGGAAAGGACGTGTCCTATCCCCGAGCAGGCTCTCTAACCCCTGAATTCCGCACGCAATCCTGCTCCGGGAGATCAATCGCAAGCGGTTCATTCAAATATATACCACGCACTTAGAGTGAAGCGAGCACTTTGCTCCATCGCGGGTCGCGAATGGCAGAGCGCAACCGCATCAGCTTCCACATGCCGAACTTGTAGAAATCGAAGTCGATAGTCGAAACTTTCATTTGGATCATCGCCCACAATGACCACTTAAAGTCACCGAGCATGCGATAGGCGAACATACGAGCCCGAATCGCCGCTTCGACTCTCCCGAAATAATGTTCAATAGCCTCGTCTTGTTGTTCATCGCTCAGGAACATCTCTCCACACCATGTTGCCAAGTCGAAGCACCGGTCGTTATTCGAAGCGTATTCGAAATCAACGATTGTAATCTTCCCGCCTTTATCAATCAGAAAATTCGCCGGCGCTGGGTCGTTGTAGCAGGGCACGATGTCCAGCCCGGATGCTTCCAGGGCTGAGCGCGCTCGTTTGTACTGACCATGGAGGGGTTGAAAATCGTGCGAAAGGCGTCCGCCAAGTTCGCGCAACTGCACGATATGTTCTTCGATCATATCAAAGACAGTCTTGGATAGGCCCAAAGGGGCGCAATTGTTGAACGCGCGATAGAGTGCGATCGTTCGGTTTCTGACCTCGGGCACATGGAAGTCCCGCAAAGTGCATGGACGGGAGCCTTCAACGAAGTCGCAGATCTCAACTCCCAGATCGGCGAGGTAGTCGTATGGTCGCGGACCGATGCCAAGCATATAGGCGCGCCGGCTCGCCTCAAGGGATGCGCTTCGGTCAATGAACTTCTCCGTGCCCGGGCCGGGCATCTTGACGAAGAAGGCGTTTCGTTCCCCTGCGATTCTGACGTGCCAGTTCGAGTTGCTAAACCCGCCGAAAATCGGCCGATAGTAGATGTCCTTACCCCGCCAGGCCTGCACGCAAGAAAGCGACTTCTCCAACTCCCTTTCGGCGGGTGACCCGGCCTCTCCAATCTTGCGTTCCATAACGCACACCTCAGAGAGATCTCGCGTATTGATCGAGATCGACGCCCTGGAGAGCGATGCGGCAACGAATAAGCCGCCAGCAGGCGTAGCGGTAGAACTCGACATCCTTTCGGGGGGACGTGGCATCCATGAAGATGCCCCATAGGGCCCATGCAAGGTCGTCGGCGATGGCGTAAAGGCGAATTCGATGAAAGCTTGCCAGTCTTGCACTGCCGTCGAACATCTCAAGTGCCAGCAAGTAATCTTTCTCGTTTTCGAAAACCTCATTCGCGAGGAGCGCAATTTCGTAATAGGGGTCGACGTTCCGGGCCTCATCGAAGTCGACAAGCTGTACCCGGCCATTCGGCCCGATCAGTATGTTCGAGGCAAGTCCGTCAGCGTGAGCTGGCACATCGTCTAGCCCGGCTGAGGCAATGATGCGTTCGATGCGGCTGACCGAGTTCAGGAGGGGCGGAAGGTCTTCCGGTGCATTCGGCGCCACGGAGGCACACGCAGCGCGCAGCATCCTGATCCTGTCAAACACGGACCATGAAGATTTGAAACGGGAGCCGGCGTGGATCTTCTTCTTGGCTTCTATGACCGCATTCAGGAGTTCGGGCCTTTTCAGATCGCTGACGCGCGCGGTCGCCCAATCGTCCAGGAACTCGCTGACCCATGCCGCGCGCGCAATGTCAAAAGCGAGAATGTCCGGGGCGCACCCCAAAGCGGCTGCCTTGCGCTGCGCGTCGAAGCAAGTCTCTGCATCGAAGAAAATGCTCTGATCGGGATGAATAACCTTCAGCATCATCGAAGGAGCATGACCGCCGACTGAGAGCAGCAGGCGCGAGCTGTCCATTCCGCGATGTGAGGGCACGAGCACGCCAGGCTCGGCGGCTTGCGCGGTGATATCCAGCTTCGTTTCCACACCACGCGAGGCTTGCTGGTCAAGCGGAGCACGAAGCGTATCGGACGGGAGCGTTTCGCGGCAGCCGGGAAAAGCCAGGCGCAGTCCCATCTCGGCCGCGGCGACACGACTTGCACCCACCGGGTCAACGCGGGGCGCCGTGCCCCCTTCCAATACAGCCATTTCCTTCCAGCCAATGGTGCGAACGAGCATTCGCGGGCAATGACGAACCCTTTGTCCCGCGAAGACATCCGGCATTCCCCGATCAATGCTATAGCTATGCCGCTGGCTGTAAAGTGCCGACTTGCTGTCGCCCAGGGGGGCAGTCAAACCTTGATGAGATTGACGCCCAAGTCGTTAAACCGCTGGATGAAATCCTGACCAATTCCGCTGGTCGTCACCACATGGTGAGCATCACCCAGACCGAAGGCGCGCACGGAACCGAATCGTCCGAATTTGGAGGCGTCAGCCACCATCACGGTCGCGCTGGCTTGAAGTCGTGCGGCGTCGTGAAGCGCGACCTCGTCCTCGCCAAAACCCATGAACCCGTGGTCGATATGAACAGCGCTTGCTCCCATGAGGGCCAGGTCGAAACGATGCCCGTTCAGGGCAGTAATGGTCGCGTGACCGAATGTCGCCTGGTATTCCGGCACCATCGGGCCGCCGAGTACGCGTACGCTGGTGCCCCAGCCGTGGGAAAAGAAATGCGCCGCGACGGCGATCGAGTTGGTGAAGATCGTCAGGTCCTGGTGTTTGTGAAGATGCTTCACGCAGGCCAGCGTTGTGGTGCCCGAACTTACGAATATTTTCATCCCGTTCTGGACGAGGCTTGCTGCCTTTTCCGCAATCAAGTTCTTTTCAGGCGCATTCACGCGGCTGCGTTCGCCGAAAGGCTTGTCGCTTTCATTCGGCGTCAGCACGGCGCCCCCATAAACCCGCCGGGCGAAGCCATTTATTTCCAGCACGCGCAGATCGCGTCTTATCGATTCTGGGCTTACCTCCAGCCGTTCGGCGAGCGAGTTTACGCTCGCCCGTTCATTGGCTCTCAGAATGTCTAGGATCTTCTCCTGTCGGAACTCCGAGAACCTCATGTGCTCAATCCACCCGCAGCCATATGGACATCCGACGCAATTAGATGGGGCCCGCGATCAGTCCAACGACATTGGCCTGTCGATCCTCGTCAAGACATCAGCCCCTGCCATGATGCTAAGGCACAACGAATGAACAGTCAAATCGGTCAAAATAGCCAAGCGGGAAAGCGCCGGGTAAACAACTCGTCTTTCACTCGTCTTGACCGGTTACGAAGATAATTCATGATCTGAAACAACTGCTTAGCGTGGCAGCCATCTGCTGTGTTCAGTCAGCCGACGTGCCTTACGGTACTAGAGTTTAGCGCTTGACGCGGCGGTAGTGTGAGGTTAGTGGTGGTTTTGACCGGTTTGTGTATTTGAGCCCAAACTGATCTCAGCGAGTGACAAGGCCCTGATGCGTGCAGCGGGGCTGGGGCAGGCGGAGGTGCCCGTATCCATCATGCGCTATCCGGCAACGGCGCGCCGGCTGCCCATCGACTTTGATCAATCATCCAAAGCGAACCGCGCCTCAAAGAACAGCTGGCGGTATCAGAAGGGGAACAGGATAGATGATTACGCGCAGAGACATCATCGTAGGCGCCGGCGCCCTGGGGGCCGCCGCCATTATCGGCGAGGGAGCGCCTGTTGCCAGGGCGCAGGGCAAGAAGACTATCGTTCTTGCATCGATGGGGCCGGTGACCGGTAATTGGGACCCGACCTCTCATACCACTTTGGGGCAGGGAAATTTCGAGAAGTTCGTCTTCAATGCGCTAACACGCGCTCCCATGCGCGATGGCGAAGCTGACCTGCTGGAGCCCGCTCTCGCGGAGTCCTGGACGCTGGTCGACGAGAACACGCTTGAGTTCAAGCTACGCGACGGCGTGAAGTTCCATGACGGCAAGGAGTTCAGCGCCGAGGACGTTAAGGCGACCTACGAATACTCTTCCGATCCGGCGCGTCCGGCAGCATCATTCTGCCCCGGAAAGGTCGACATCGAGATCGTTGACCGGCTGACTGTCCGGTTGCGCACCGAGAAACACGGATACCCCGCATCGGCGTGGTGGTTCATTTCGAGCGTGATCCCCATTCTCTCGGCCAAGGATGTGGCAGATCCGAAAATCCTCGAGAAGCGTCCGAACGGCACGAATGCATTCAAATATATCGAGACGAACGGCGATCAGAACGTGCTGCAGGCCTTCGACGACTTCTACGGCGGGCGTCCGAAGATTGATGAGGTCATCTACGCTTATGTCCCGGATGCCAATACCCGCGTGCTGGGACTTCTGAACGGCCAGTACCACATCGCCGAACGACTAGAGCCGGAGCAATACACGTCGCTGCAGGACAACCCGAACGTTGTCACGCGCAAGGGCCTGACGACGGAGAACAAATATCTTCATTTCCGCTGCAACAAGCCGCCCTTTGACGATCCGCGCATTCGCCTCGCCGCCTGCCACTCGATCGATCGCGCGCAGATCCTCGAGTTGATGGGCGAGGCGGCACTGGCATCGAGCTGCTACATCTCGCCCATGAAATTCGGCTTCAACGATATTCCGGGTTATCCTGAGTACAATCCCGAGGAGGCGCAGCGCCTGCTCGCCGAAGCCGGCTTCCCCAACGGCGAGGGATTGCCGCAGCTCGAATATATCACTTCCGTCGGCTTCTACCCGAAGACCAAGGAGTATGGCGAGCTCATCACCGCCATGCTTCAGGAGCAGGGGTTCAATGTCCAGCTGACAGTGCTCGAGCCGGCTGCGTGGGAGGTCGCGATCTACCGTCGCGCCGACGGTCAGGGACAAGGCCACATGTGCGATGTCGGCTGGATGACTCCGTCGCCGGAGCCAGACCTTGTGCTGCGCCCGAACTGGCACTCAAGCGCTGCGCTGATTTCGGGCATAAATGACCCCGAGATAGATGCCGTCCTGGAGAAGGAGCGCAATGCGCCCAATCCGGAAGCGAGATTGAAGATCCTGACCGAGGAAACCTTCCCCACCATGGCAAAGAAGGTTCCGAGCTTCTCCCTCTTCTCGGCGCTGACCTTCCACGGCGCGGCCAAGAACCTAGAAGGGGCGGTATACCTGCCTTACGGTCCGATCGATCTCTCCAAAGCCGATCTGGTCTGACGCACGGATGTCGCGGCGCCGCCCGTGCGGGCGGCGCTGCCAAGCGCGAGCCGATCTTCATGCTTTTCGCACTCGACTTCTTCATTCGCCGCCTGGCGCAGGGCGCGATCATCGTCGCGGCCATTGCCCTTCTGATCTTCACGCTGTTGCGTGTCGTGCCGGGCGATCCTGTGCGGCTGATGCTGGGGCCGATGGTATCTCCCTCGGTCGCGGAGCAGACCGCCACGGAACTCGGCTTGCGCGACCCTATCATCGTGCAGTTCGGCCGGTACATGGCTCAGGTCCTGCAAGGCGATTTCGGCAGGTCCTTCGTCCGCAGCGCGCAGGGTGGCAGCACTGGCGGCTCACGCGGTGAATCGACATTCGATGCAAGCAATCGCGCGCCGGTCATTGATCTCATCGCCACGACCTTGCCCTACAGCCTTCTGCTAGCCGGGCTTGCTTTCCTGATGTCACTGGTGGTCGCCATACCGCTGGGCATATGGGCGGGGCTGAACGCCGGCAAATGGCCGGACCGTCTGGCGCTCTATATCGGTTCGATACTCGTGTCGCTGCCGAATGTCTGGCTCGGCCTGGTGTTCATATTCCTGCTGTCGGCCAAGGCCGGCTTGTTGCCGGCGATCGGATACCAGAACTGGACCTACGCAATCTTGCCCGCGATGGTGCTGGCCGTCGAACTGATCCCTGTCATCGTGCGCTCGCTTTCCGTCTCGGTTTCTTCGAACCTGCTCGAACCCTACGTGTCGGTCGGTCAGATCCGAGGACTGACGCGCAGGCGCATGATCGCCGCCCATGTGCTGAGGAATTCCACCATTCCGCTGCTCAACCTGCTTGGCATCCAGGCGGTCGGCCTGATCCTCGGCGGGCTGTTCGTCGTGGAATATCTCTTCAACTATCCCGGAATAGGGCTTCTCATGATCAATGCGGTCTTCCAGCGCGATTTCCCGATTATCCAAGCAATAGCCATCTTTTCCTGCGCTGCACTCGTGATCGTGAACATTCTGGTCGATTTCGCCTCGACCACGATCGACAGAAGGCTCCAGTACTGATGTCGCAGCAGGCCATCGCCGACCCCGTAGGCCAGCCAACGAAATCCCGTGGCCTGGCGGCGAACATCTTCCTTCAAGCGGCCCGGACGGTGGAGTTCCGGATCGGAGCGGTGATCTTCGTGAGCGTCATCCTGCTTTCGATTGCCGCGCCCACGCTCCTTGGCCTTTCAGCAACCAAGTTCAATGTCGGCCTGAAATTCTCTCCTCCCTTTCCCGTGGAGGACTGGGTCTGGCCGCATTTCTTCGGCACCGACCAATTGGGGCGCGATCTGCTGGTGAGATCGCTAATCGGCCTGCGCAATGCGCTGATGATCGGCATTGCGAGCGTCATCGGCATGTTCGTGATCGGCTCTGCGATCGGGATGCTCGCGGGCTATGCAGGCGGATGGACTAATCTCGTCTTGATGCGCATCACCGATGCGCAGATGTCCATCCCGGTCATCATCCTCGCCATCACGATCCTGGGCGTGACAAGGCCGACACCGTTGACGGTCATCCTCGTCTTCATTCTCGCAGGGTGGCCGGGCTACGCGCGCATCGCCCGCAGCGCCACCATGTCGGAACGGCGCAAGGAGTATGTCCGGGCGGCGAAAATATTAGGAGCGTCGGACCTCAGGATACTTCTGGTTCACATCGCGCCCAACATCCTGCCGCCCGTGGCCTTCGTCGCCGTGCTCGACGTGGCCCGCATGATGATCTTCGAAGCCATTCTCGGCTTTATCGGCATCGGCATCCAGCCTCCCACTCCCACCTTCGGCACAATCATCGCGGACGGCACGAAATATCTGATGAATGCATGGTGGATCACCACCATTCCAGGCCTGCTGCTTGCAGTGTCCTTATGCAGCATCAACCTCATGGGTGGCGCGCTCGAACGCTCTCGCAACAAGTTCCTGCAGGGGGTTCTATGAGCGTGAGTAGCACCAAGATCCTCGAGGTTTCGAACCTCTCGGTCGACCTCGCCATGCCTGGTGGCGGGAGCCGTCCCGTTCTGCGCAATGTCGATCTGTCGGTCTCCCAGAACGAGGTGCTCGGCATCATCGGCGAGAGCGGCTCCGGCAAAACGGTCCTTTCGCGCGCGCTCGTGAACTGGATAAGCCCGCCCCTTTTCCCGACAGGTGGAAAGATCCTATACCGCGGGCGCAATCTGTTCGACCTTCCCCCCGGCGAGATGCAGAAGCTGCGCGGACGCAAGGTCGCTTATATCGGCTCCGATCCCGGCAGCGCGCTCGACCCGACAGTCCCGATAGGCCAACAGATCATCGAGAAGCTTCGGGCCGTCGAACCAGGCATTTCATGGACGGAAGCAAAGGCGCGCGTGCTGCGCGTGCTGGATGCAGTGCGCATTCCTTCCCCCGCGCAACGCTTCCATGAGTTCCCGTTCCAGTTCAGCGGGGGCATGATGCAGCGCGTGCTGATCGTCGACGCGCTCGTGACCAAGCCCGACCTGCTGGTCGCCGACAACATCACCCAACCGCTGGACGTCACCGTGGCGGCGCAAATCCTGCGCCTGCTTCGCGATCTGCAACGCGACTTCAGCACCGCGATCATTTTCGTTTCGTCGGCGCTCGGCGTGATGAACGATATCGCAGACAACATACTCGTGTTGGCCGACGGCCGCGTGGTCGAGTGTCAACAGACGCGCAGTCTGATCGACAAACCCGAACACAACTACACGCGCAATCTGATCGCGAGCCTTCCGCGTATCTGGGACGCCGAGCCCACCACTGCCGCGCCCCCAGCGGCCGTGGACGACACACGCGAAGTGATCCTATCGGTTCGGGACGTCTACCGGTCGTATGAAACTAAGGACCGTGAACGGCTGTTCGCGCACCGAGTGGTCCAAGCCGTCAGGGGCGTGTCCTTCGATGTCTACAAGGGTGACAATCTCGGAATAGTGGGCGAATCCGGCTGCGGAAAATCGACGCTGTCGCGTCTCCTCTCCCGTATCGAAGCGCCCGACCGCGGGCAGATCCTCTTCAAGGGGCAGGACATCGCACATCTCGGCCGCAAGAAACTGCTCGACCTGCGGCGCCGGTTCCAGCTGTTGTTGCAGGATCCCTACAACGCCATCCCCCCGCACCTGACGATCGGGCGGACCATCGCAGAGCCGCTTCGCATTCATGGGGGACTGAGCCTCAAGGAAATCGGCGAAAAGGTTGCCGCCACAATGAATGAGGTGGGTCTGCGAGCGGATCTGGCGGGCAAGTTGCCGGTCGGTCTCAGCGCCGGCCAACGCCAACGCGTAAATATCGCACGCGCGATGGTGCTGGATCCCGAGCTACTCATCCTCGACGAAACGCTATCAGCTCTGGACCAGGTCGAGCAGGGCAAGCTTCTCGACCTGTTCGACAGGCTGCAGGCCCGCCATGGCATGACCTATGTCTACATCTCACATGACCTCAGCATGGTGCGGCGTGTGTGCAACCGTGTGGCCGTGATGTATCTGGGTCGCGTGGCGGAGTTGGCCGGCAACGAAGCCACATTCTTCGACCCCGCCCACCCGTACACGCGCGCGCTACTAAGCGCCGTTCCGGCAATCGAGCCTAAGCCCTACGACACGGCGACGTATCTCCTGGAGGGCGAGCCACCGGACCCGATCGACATTCCGCCGGGGTGCAGCTTCCGGACACGCTGCCCCTTCGCCTTCGAGCGCTGCACCACGGACGATCCAGCCCTGATGAAACGAAGCAACGAGGATTTCGCGGCGTGTCACCTGGTCGCCGCGGGGTCGGACGGCGCCACGGCCATGCCCAAGGTCAATGTGAGGAACCCCGACCGGGGCGCGGTCTGACTGTTCGGGCGTCATGCTCCTGTTGCGAACTGTGGCAATTTTTCCGAAGAGGCGAGACGATGGAGTTCGACTATATTGTCGTAGGTTCGGGCAGTGCCGGTTCACCGCTCGTGGCACGACTCGTCGAGAAGGGCGCGAGCGTGCTCCTTCTCGAGGCCGGCAAGAGGGAGAAGATTCATCTCACGCGCGTGCCCGCCGCCCTCATGCACACGATCGGCAACAAGCGGTACGACTGGAACTACGTCACTGAGCCTGACCCCAGCCGCAATGGCCTGCAGGAATCATGGCCGCGGGGGCGCGTGCCGGGCGGCTCGTCGGCCATCAACGGGATGATCTTCATCCGCGGCGCTGCAGCGGACTACGACGCTTGGGAGGCGATGGGCAATACGGGCTGGGGTTGGAACTCCGTGCTTCCATACTTTCGCAAAATGGAGACGGCAGACGACGACAAGGACAACGCCTATCGCGGCGGCATGGGACCGCTGCGCGTCTCGGCGCTGCGCTGGAAGCACCCGATATCCGCAAAGTTCATCGACAGCTTCGTCAACGCCGGGGTCCCGCTCAACCCGGATCTCAACGGACGTTCTCACGAGGGCGTCGCCTGGAACCAGGGTTCGACGCGCGGTGGCGTGCGCCATTCGGCGTTCGACGCCTTTGTGCTGCCGCGCCTCAAGGACAGCAAGCTGACCTTCATGGATGATGCGCTGGTCGAGCGCGTCGTCATGGACGGCAAGCGGGCGAGGGGAGTGGACATCATCCGCGCCAGCCAGCGGATCCGCGCAAGTGCGCGCCGAGGAGTTGTGCTATCCGCCGGGTCAATCAACTCGCCCCAGATCCTGATGCTTTCCGGCATCGGCGATCCGGACGAACTGAAGCGGCACGGCATAGAGGTGCGTGTGGCCAGCCCCGAGGTTGGCCGCAATCTGATGGAGCATCCGGGTCTCTATGTCCGCGCTGAGATGGACGTAGAGACCGGCAATGCCTACGCGTCGCCGCTGGGCAGGGTTCGCGCATTCGCCGAATGGGCGATGTCGCGAAACGGAGTGCTGAGCGTGCCCACCGCGCAGGTTCTCGCCTTTCTCAAGTCGACGCACGACCAGGAGGCGCCGGACCTTCAGTTCCATCTCTTCCCATTCGGCTATTTCAGCAACAACGGCCGTCTGCATGTGCCGACCCGCAACCTTGTAACCATTCTTGCGAATGTGAACTATCCCAAGAGCAAGGGCCATCTTGAGCTTCGCTCCAGCGATCCACACACGCCGGTTGCCATCTATCCGCGACTGCTCGATCATCGCGACGATCTAGAATGCGTTCTGCGGGGGCTGGATTGGATACGCCTCCTCGCCTCGACACCACCTTTCGGCAACCATGTGCGCGAGCTTATCGACGTTCCGCCGCTGGCGGCCGGCCGCGCAGCGGACGAGCAATATGTGCGCAAGGCGACAGTCCCCTTCCTGCATCCGGTCGGCACCTGCCGTATGGGGGCCGATGATCGCGCGGTGATCGCGCCGGACCTGCGGGTGCGCGGCGTGGAAGGGCTGTGGGTTGCTGATACCTCGATCTTCCCGCGTCACATCGCGGGGAACACCAACGCAACCGCCATCATGATCGGGGAGCGCGCTGCGGATCTCATCCACCCCTGATCCAAAGCAAGCCGGGAAAGGAGTCAAACACAATGGCGAGGCACTTCGCGCGGAACTTTGTCGGAGGCAGGCGCGTCGATCCGCTCGGCGTGGAGACCATCGAGGTTCGATCGCCGTATGACGGGAGCCTGGTCGGCACAGCCCCGCTGGCCAGCAACGCCGACATCGACCTTGCCGTGAGTGTTGCGCGCAAGGCGTTCGACGAAGGCCCGTGGCCGCGCATGCCGGTCACCGACAGAATCGCGGTCCTTCGCAAATTCAGCGAGCTCTATGAGTCGCGTTCCGCGGAATTCGCCGAGCTGGTGACGGCCGAAATGGGTGCTCCCGCCTGGTTTGCCAATGGGATTCAGGAACTCATCCGGAACCAGGCAGAGGCCTATATCATCGCCGCCGAGCAATATCCGTGGGAGGAAAGGCGTGACGGCTTCCCCCAGGGAGCCTCGGTGTGGATCCGTGAGCCGGTCGGCGTGGTCGCTGCCATCATCCCGTGGAATGCGCCGCACCAGGTCGCGCTGGCGAAGCTCTTTCCTGCTCTCCTTGCGGGCTGCTCGATCGTCTTGAAGCTCGCGCCGGAAACAGCCCTCGACGGCCAGTATCTCGGCGAGCTCTTCAGCGAGGCCGGGCTTCCAGAAGGCGTGCTGAGTATTCTGGTGGCGCACCGGGACGTGAGTGAACATCTCGTCGCGCATCCAGGCGTGGACAAGATTGGCTTCACCGGCTCGACCCTCGCCGGGCGCAGGATCGCCAGCCTTGCAGGAGCGCAGCTGAAGCGCGTAAGCCTGGAACTGGGCGGCAAGTCCGCCGCTATCGTCCTCGACGATGCCGACCTCGGCCAAACCGTCGAGGCGCTGCGCTACAGGTCCTTCCCGAACAACGGGCAGGTCTGCGTCGCGCAGACGCGGATCCTCGTTTCACGCCAGCGTCACGATGCCTTCGTCGAAGCCCTGGTTGACAATGTCGATCGCATGAAGATCGGTGACCCGGCAGATCCCGACACGTTCCTCGGTCCGCTGGTCTCGGAACGCCAGCGCCAGCGCGTCAGTGACTACATCCGCTCCGGCCTGGAAAGTGGCGTGAGGCTGGCTACAGGTGGCCTCGGAATGCCTGCCGGGATCAATCACGGCGCATTCGTAAAGCCAACCGTCTTCGCCAATGTGGACAACACATCGCGCATTGCTCAGGAAGAGATCTTCGGACCGGTCGTCTGCGTCATCCCCTATGACGGCGTGGACGAAGCTGTGCGTCTCGCCAATGAATCAGTGTACGGCCTATCGGGTTCGGTCTGGACAAACGACTCGGAAAAGGGTCTGGCAGTCGCCCGCCGCATCCGCACTGGCGGGCTGACAATCAACAACGCGGCACCCGACCTACTTTCCCCATTCGGCGGCTTCAAACAAAGCGGCATAGGGCGCGAGTTCGGCCCTGAAGCCATCAATCACTATATCGAGCACAAGGCCGTGGCCGTCTGAGTGGGAGCGTTCCATGAGCAACGGTCCCACCTATGGGCACGTCGGGATTTCGGCAAAATGAAATAGCGCTACGACCGGGCGGTCCTGAGGACCGCTTGTCCGCGCCAGTTTCGCCAACGGGACACCGCGTCCGCGAAGCGGACGTCCCAGAAAGCATGCCTGTCTTCAGCGTCAGGTATGTGCATTTCGTCGGGATTGTCCGGCTGAGGAACGATAGCCGGATGCGAGCCCGCCAATCGAGCGCAGCCGAAGCTGGACAGTTTTCAATTCGCCGCCATTGTAGCCGTAGACCTTGGCACGGGCTATTACGCCACCGACGGCACCCACTCTCTATTTCGCTGCGCTTATTCGCAAGCCTGCCATTCCAAATTGGCACCTTGGCGCGTTCCGAAAACTGATCCAACCTGCATTCCAGGCCATGAGAGGAGGCTGATCGCAGATGTTCGCCAGGGTTTTGGCTTCAAGCCGCTATGTGATTTAGGAAGGAAAGGCAACCGAGCTCCTTACGAACGCTCGTCGAACAGTAGCTGACCCATTGTGAGAGACCCGAGCGGTTGCGTGCTTCGCACTTCCGGAAAGACGCGTGAATTGCTGGTCATGGTTCGCTAAATACTTTGCCTTCTTCAGAATAGAGCAAAAAAGTTGCACACCCAAGTTCAAGCGAGCGTCTACAGAAAAATTGCGTGGCGCCTCCTTCCGTTTCTGCTTTTGTGTTACGTCTTTGCGCAGCTCACCCGGTTCAACATCAGCTTCGCCAAGCAGCAATTTACTGATGATCTGGAAATCAACGACGCGGTTTTTGGTGTGGCTGCAAGTCTCTTCTACGTTGGTTGTATCGTCTTCCAAGTACCGGCAGGCATTTTCACAAGCCGTTTCGGGGTCCGCGCGGCGCTGCTTTGTATGATGTTTGCGTGGGGCGCGGCCGGGACCCTGATGGCGTTCGCCCGACACGGAGGCGACATCTATGCACTCCGCTTCGTGCTCGGTGCTTTCCAGGGAAGTTTCTTTCCCACAGTGATTCTCTACCTGAGTTGCTGGTTTCCTGATCGCCTGCGCGGCCGCATTAACGCCCTGTTCACCAGTGCGCTGCCGCTGGGGAGCATCGTGGCAGGGCCGCTGGCCGGAGTGATTATGGCGGGCATGGATGACTTCCACGGACTACGGGGATGGCAATGGCTTTTCATAGTGGAGGGATTGCCTGTCATTTTGCTGGCAATCGCGGCTTATCGCCTCCTGACGAACAGGCCCGAATCAGCGGCTTGGCTGAAGGACAACGAAAGGCACATTGTCCTGGCGGACGCTCGGGCAGGGCGAATGGTGAATCGGTCGACTGATACGCCGCTGCACTTACGCAAGGTCTTGCCTGAAGCTGGAACAGTGCTGTTCGGATTTATCTATTTCGGCTACTTCTGCGCACTCAATGCCTTGAACCTGTGGGGCCCTTCTTTGCTCACTATGTCGAGCCTTGAGCGCATCTCGTCGGTCGGATGGATCAGTGGACTGTCGGCACTCGTCGCTGCGATAGGGATGCTCCTGATCGGCGTCAGCTCCGACCGCTTGATGGAACGCCGGTGGCACATCGGACTGTCCGGCATCGCTTCTGCTGCGTGCTTGCTGCTACTGCCGCTGGCCTCAAGCAGTATTGCTGCAACGGCTAGTCTGATTGCCGTGGCTGGAGTGGGGCTATACGCCATCCTTGGGTTATTCTGGACAATTCCCACCGCGCATCTCAAGCTTGAGAACAGGGCGAGCGGGCTGGCCTTCATCAATATGTGTGGGCTGTGTGGTGGCATCGTCAGCCCGACGCTAGTGGGTTGGCTCAAAGTGTGGACTGGCAGCCTCTACGTTGGGGTAGGTGCTATCGCCATTCTGCTGGCCCTAAGCATGATGGCTCTTTTGGCATTTGTCCCCTCGCGAGCCGGAAGGGAAGGCGGGTAATCGCGGTTTCGGAATCAGCCACTTCGGTCTGTTGTGTTGAGTGGGTGGCGGTCGACTGATCAAGCGCGCGCAGGCCGATATTCTCAGCCGCGGAGGAAATCCCCAAATCTTGGCATGTCCGGCGTCTGGAGGGGCCGCACCCTCGGAGGTTGTAGTGGCTCGCCGCCATTGGCAAGAGCACGCACGTCGCCAGGACTGCACCCGAACTCGCGCTTGAATGAACGGCCGAAACTCGATGCGTCGGCAAAGCATAGATCCTCACTTAGATCGCTTATCGACAGCCGGTTTGTCGGATCCGAGAGAACCTTGTAGGCATGCAGTAGCCGCTGGCGCTGGATGTAGTGCATTATTCCGCCGTGGTATTCGAACAGTCGATATAAGCTCGAGCGAGAGATGCCTACCATCTTGCAAATCGCATCAGGGCCGAGTGATGGCGAACTCAGATGCATGCGCACGACCTTGCGCACCTGATCGGCGCGAAAACTGCGGATTTCGGCGCTCGCCTGCTCGATACGCTCTCCCGACGGCGCGAGACAGGCGACTATCATGCTGTGTATGGCCGGACCAAAGCGCCGCAATCCCTCGGGCGTCATCGTTGGAAGCCATTGTTCCAGGGACAGCATGTAGTCACCCAGGACCCGCCCCAAGGGAGTTTCGAGGACCGAGCCGCGTGATAGGTCGAGCGCTGGAGCGATGTCTTGGAACATGTCACGAGGCAACAGGATCTGGACACGCTCGACTTCGGAACGTTCGCTCTGCGATGTTTCGCCGAGAGACCACAAGTAAGGCACGCCGGGCGAGGCCTTAACTAAAGCGCGAGGCGTCTGAATGATCGTTGCGCCACGCCTGAAGCAGCTCAGGACCCAATGGTCGACAGGAGCCCTGGCGATGTTCCCTCTCGTTCGCGTGACGGCAGCCGCCGGAGCCGAGACGCAGCTGACGACCAGACCATTGAGGTCCCAGACGTTATTGGTTGCGCGAAATATAGTCTCTGGAGCTTGCGACAAAACCGTAAAAACTGGCCAGAACCATTCGCGCCATGCATCAAATTGCTGTGCTGCTGAGAGGTTCCCGGTCGAAAAGCCAGTCGGCGCCATCGGCTGATTTCACTCCGCATCACCTCCCGCGTCGGAATGTATCACACGTTGTGCGTTAAGGAATCGCGAATCGAAATTGCGGTAGGTCTGCGCTAAAGTGCCGGTCGAGCTTGCGCCAGATCTTTCTTCCAATATTTCGATGCATGGATAGCAGCTGACCGACCTCGTCTAGGCGGAGACAAATAGCGCATCCGACGGAATCTGAGACAAGTCTTCCGCGGTTTGGAACGAGACAGGTGGCCATGGCCAAGACGACGGGCAACGGCCGGTGTTGTCAAACGGGCACGGCGGGGATTTCCCCGGGACGGTAATTTGGCAGGTTGCCTGCCGGGAGAATGGAAAAAATGGCAAGGCCAGCCATGACAAGAAGGCCGATCTTCAAAGCCCCCTGAGGCGTGCCTCGGTATTGACGCGTACAGCATCGGCGACCTGCTTATGCGTTGCATCGATCCCGGCCAGCACGGGATTCGTCGCGATCCTGCTGAGCACCGCAGTGCTCAGGAGGCCGACGAGGAGAGCGCCGGCGGTTGCTGTTCCGACCGCGGCGGCAAGGTTGTTAGTGGTCCGCCTGAGCGAGCCGAGTCGCCTGCGAGTTCCTTTGGCGAGGCTGTGACCAGAACATTGAACAACAGAGTGACAAGCGCTCCCTTGCCCGATGCCGAACACTACAAGACCGAGAAGCATAGCATTTCAGCCGGAAGCTTAGGAGAAGAACAATCGCTGAGACGGCAATCAGGATGCCGAGCGCAGGCCTCCAGCCGATGAATGTGCCGAGTATGTCAAACCAATCGCTGCGGACGACCCGCAAGAGTGTGCATTCGCTATCCGCTCCTGCGCTCGCGTTTTGGCAATCGCCACTGGTCTGCTGAGCATCAACTTAAGTAAGGATAAAGGCGTGATCGAACTCCGAGTTGGTGCGCGCAACTGAATGAAAGTCGCTCAGACAACCAGAATGAGCACACGCCTGGCATGTGCAGATCAGGAGGGTCGCAGCGTTACGCTTGGATAGTCTGCACGGGAGTCGTCAGGGAGGGTTGTCACAAACGGGAGCCGAACTAGGTAACTGCTTGCCTCACGCGACCTTGGACACCTTACGTCCGCCATCGAGCGGGATAGTGAGCACACCCGTGAGATTTATGGCCATTTCATTCAAAGCATCCGCGAGTTAGATTGATCCCAACAAACTAGCCGGAATTAGGTGATAGCATTAGCAGTGGCGGTGTTGCTGGTGGATATCCGGCAAAGATCGGTGTTCAAGGTCAGTTTGCTTTTGTCAGAGGCGACCGGTTCGCAATTGATGCTGCTTCTCGCGAAAGTAAAAGGTTCGCTGAGAACCAGCTCAGCGAGTTGCCACGGCCAATCCAGCGCTCGAAAGATGCTGAACCGACAGCTGTTGTCGAGAGATCCTTGGCTGGGATGTCATATCTGTGTCGGCTGGGGTCGAGCCGAATTGCCAAAAGCAAGGTTCGCTGGTCATGCTCAGCGACCACCCAGATCTAGTAATGCATGTAAAGCTGCCAGCAGCTCGAAAACCAATCCACATAGCTGGACTAGATATCGATGTACCTTGGAGGGCTGAGATGGGCGATCGCGCGAGCGGCCAGCTACCCGCACAGAGCCTGAGACTAAGATTGCTCGAGCGCGAAAGGCATATTCTTGCACAGGTGGCGACCGGAGTGCCTCTCCCGAAAGTTCTAGAAGATTTGATTCTGGCGGTCGAGGCGGAAACGAATGGCCAGATGTTCGGCTCCATCCTTCTAACGGATCAAGACGGAACACGGCTGCTGCATGGAGCTGCCCCTCATCTTCCTTCTGCCTTCAATGACGCAGTTCACGGGCTGGAAATTGCCGAAGGCGCGGGCTCGTGTGGGACCGCAGCCTATCGTAGGGCTGCAGTGTTTGTAAGGGATATTGAAACAGACCCGCTTTGGGCGAGGTTCCGTGGGCAGACGTTGCTTCACGGTCTGCGTTCCTGTTGGTCCACTCCGATCATCGGTGCTGATGGGCGGCTGTTGGGGACGTTTGGCAACTATTACCGCGAGCCGCGGACCCCTACGTCGAACGATTTGGAGGTGATCGCGCTCGTGACGCGTACGGCAGCAGCAGCCATTGAGCGTCACGTTTTCGATGAGGCCTTGCAAGAAAGCGAAGAGCGCTTCAGGACCCTGGTAGAGCTCAGCCCTCAGATGGTCTGGTTCTCTCAGTCCGGCGGCGAAATAACCTACTGCAATCGCTTTTGGCAACAATTCACGGGATTGACTGCCGAGGAGACTAGAAACCGTGGTTGGCTAAAGGTGCTTCATCCTGCGCATCGCCGACGTATCATTGCGTTGTGGAAGGATGCCCTCACCAGCACAGAGCCCCTCGAAACCGAGGTAGAATTCAAGCGTGCCAGCGATGGCGTGTACCGATACTTCGTTGTGCGTGGAACACCCATACGAGACGCAAATGGCGCGGTCGTGCGATGGATCGTAATCGGACTTGATATTCATGAACGCAAACAGGCCGAAGTTGCTCGGGAACTCCTTACCAGTGAGCTCTCACACCGCATAAAGAACGTCATAACCGTGGCCCGAAGTCTTGCCGCGATTTCGTCACGAGAGCACCCCGAGGCAGGAGCATTTGCAGCTGAATTGCAGAATCGTCTCCTTGCCCTCTCGGTCGCGAATGAGTACGTCGTTGGCCCGCACAGCGCTCTCCCGCCTGTTAGGCAAGATGCTGCGCAGAAGACGGTCCTGGGGCTCATCGCTATGATATTGGCTCCCTATATCACGAACCGTGGCGACCGCTTTGAGCTGTCGGGCGAGGACATGGCACTGGGAAGCGGTGCGGCGACTGCGCTAGCTCTCTCCGTCCACGAGCTGGCTACGAATGCCTTGAAATATGGCGCACTCTCAAGCGGGTCGGGCCGCGTCCGCATCGAAGGCCATTCGTCAAACGGCGTTTACAAACTGACGTGGCGCGAGCTTGGCGGCCCTCCGCTTTCAGGAGCACCAGAGCACTATGGATTTGGCACCCAAATGATCGCGCGTAGCATAGGCGGCCAGCTCAAAGGTTCAGTAGAGCACGAATGGGCCCCGGGCGGTGTGATTGCTCACCTGAGTGTACCGCTTGCTAATCTGGCGTACTGAGAGACATTGTCGCAATTTCTGCCTAGAGTGGAATGAAGGATCCACGGAGAGGACCGATACCGCCGCGGATCGTCCGAATGGCGCGTGAATGTTAGATGAGCGCCTCGAGCCTTGGATTCATCCTGCAGGCGCGGCGGGACGCACAAGATCATATTAGCCAAGAGAAGCTCGGGCATTCCGCTTCATTTAGCCTCGAGCAATCACTGAATGCATTGCAGCCAACCAACGTGCGGACATAATGACATTGCTCAGCGACATTCCGTCCTGCACGATTGGATTGAAGTGGTGGTGGCCACACCAAAGCATAACGGGATTGGATACTGATTACCGACGCCTAGAACTGCTGCTTTGGACCGAGACCGGGGCGCTGGTGCACTCCTCGCCGATAGGCGACGTTCAAGGTGCTACCCGCAATTGCCGGAAAGGCAGCTGGTCGCCGGGAACCCACAGCATTCGACAAGTCCGTTTGTCATTTGAATGCGACCCGACAATGGGATTCCCGGCACAAGTACGGGACAACCGGCTATTGAGGCTTGGCCACTTGACATGCAAGCCTCTAAGGGCGGCTGGCGCTGCGATCGCCAATAATCTCAGGCCTACAATTGAGATTGCTCGCTGGCCGCACCAGTTTTCTAGATCTTAAAAGGGGCTTTGCTAACTGGCCGGAATAGATGATGACAGCTGTCGCCTCCATTTTCGGCGTGCTGCCGCTGGCTCTTGCCACCCGCGCCGGCGCGGGCAGCCGTCAGTCGGTGGGCACGACACTGTTTGGCGGCCTGCTGCTTGGCACGTGCTCGGCTTGGCGGTGATCCCGGTGCTCTACATCATGATGCAGTCGACCCGGGAGTTCCTCAAAGGCTCGCCTGTAATGGCGGATGCGCGGCCTGTCCTACACGAAAAGATCGACAAGGGCGCGGAAATAGCTGACGGCCAGGCCTAAAGCGTCTAATTCGCGCCCTATTGGGAAACGGTCATGCGTCTCGTTCTGCTTCTTATCCTGTCCCTGGCCACGTGCTCCTTGGCATTTGCCGCAGAGTGCGTCGTCCTGCTGCATGGTCTGTCTCGAACCGACAACTCGTTCTTGGTCATGGAAGAGGCGCTTCGGGGCTATGGCTACAAGGTCGTCAACGAGGGCTATGCGTCAAACGATGCTCCGCTCGACCAATTGACCGGATATGTCGATACGGCCGTCGCCTCTTGTGGCGAGGCAACCCAGCTGCATTTCGTAACTCACTCGATGGGCGGCATTCTCGCCCGGCTCTGGCTATCAAAGAATCGGCCCGCCAATCTCGGGCGTGTCGTCATGCTGGCCCCGCCAAATCACGGGTCGGAGCTCGTCGATGCCTTCGGGAGCCTAAAGCTGTTCGAGTATTTCAATGGGCCGGCAGGACTGCAACTCGGCACCGGACCCGACAGCCTGCCGAACCAGTTGGGACCGGCTGATTTCGAGCTTGGCATTATCGCCGGCGAGCTTTCGATCAATCCCTTTCTCTCGTCGATGTTCCATGGCCCGAACGACGGGAAGGTCTCGGTCGAGAGTACCCGCCTCGAAGGGATGCGGGATCACATCGTCGTATCGACGACGCATACATTCATGATGAACAATCCGCTGGTAATTGCGCAGACTATTGAATTTTTGCAGCATGGAAGGTTCGATCACAGTCTGACGGTCGGTCAGCTATTTCGGAGAGTCCTTCCCGAAACCCCCTGAGCGGTGCAGCCTCTACACTGGGTAAGAATTGACGGGAGGCACTTCCTGCATCAGCTGCTGTTTCCTCTTATGTGTCTCAACGAGTGCTGACCGTTCCTACTCCCGGACCAAACGGGTGGTTCCGCCACCCGTTCGGCATGATTGCCGCGAACGCGCAGCTTTACGCAGGCGGCTGGGCGGATCGTTTCTAGAGCTGGCGCAAGGGCGATCTCAACCGCCTCGCTGCGAATTCCGGCTGGCAAACGGACCCTTACGCGCGATGAACCGGCCTTGGCGGGGCGCTCCTGCAAAGGTGCGGTTTTCAACGATCATCTGCCCTCGAAGAAAAACTGTCCGGGGCAATCCGCGGACGGTCTTTCCCTCGTAGAGCGTATAGTCGACGTTCTGATGAAGCGCGCTATGCGTGATCGTCATGGTCGCTTCGGGATCCCAGAGCACGATATCGGCATCGCTGCCGACGGAGATGCTGCCTTTGCGAGGAAGCAGCCCGAAGATCCGCGCCGGAGAGGTCGAGACGATGTCGACAAAGCGCGAAAGCGACAGATGGCCTTCGTTCACGCCCTGATATGTCATGATGAGGCGTTCCTCGATACCGGGCGCGCCGTTGGGTATCTTGGTGAAATCGTCGCGTCCCATCTCCTTCTGTCCGACGAAATTCCAGGGAGAGTGGTCAGAGGAGACTGCGCTCAAAGTCCCGTCCGCCAAAGCCGCCCACAAAACCGCGTGATCGTGCCGCGTCCGGGCCGGCGGCGTGAAGACATATTTGGCTCCCTCGAAGCGATCGCGTGCGAGATCGTCTTTCGTCACGTAGAGATAATGCGTGCAGGTCTCGCCTATGACATCGACGCCGCGCCGGCGGCCGCGCAGGAGCTCCTCCACGGACTCTTCGCACGTCATGTGCACGACATAGAGAGGGGCGCCGGTCAGCTCGGCGAGGGCTATGGCACGGGCCGTGGCCTCTGCCTCGACGCGAGGTGGCCGCGACAGGGCGTGGAATTTGGGCTCCAATTTGCCTTCGGCCACGAACTTACGTTGAAGATGGTAAGCTGCGTCGCCATTTTCGGCGTGGACCATCACCATTGCGTCAGCGGCTTTCGCTGCATCCATCGCCTTGATCAGGCTCAGGTCGTCCACCATGGACTGGCCGCGATAGGCCATGAACAGCTTGAAGCTCGGTATGCCCTGCTCTGGAAGCTGGTAAAGCTCCTGCTGAACGTCATCGTTGAGATCGATGATGATGATGTGGAAGCCGTAGTCGATTGCGGCCTTTCCCTTGGCCTTTGCATGCCAGCCTGCAAGCGCGTCCTTCAGCGACTGGCCGGGATCCTGTCGGCAGAAATCCACGATGGTCGTCGTGCCGCCGCAGGCGGCTGCCACCGTTCCCGTATCGTAGTCGTCGGCGGTCGCCGTTCCGAAGTCAGGCGTATCGAGATGCGTGTGCACGTCCACCCCGCCGGGCATGACGTAGAGGCCGGCCGCGTCCACCGTTCTCGCAGCGGTCGGCAGACTGCCGCCGATCTGAACGATGACGCCATCCTTCACGCCGATGTCTGCCTTGAACACGTCGGATGCGGTCACAACGGTTCCATTCTCGATTACGAGATCCATGGGAAGTATTCCTTGAATATGAGGAAGCGGGTTCGGCCGGCTTCGCCTGGCTCTGGTCAGGCGGCCCCACTGGGCCGCGGAATGGCATGCCTGTGTTGTCTTCTCATCGGCAAGGCATGCCGACTGCGCCTTCCGGCAAGGCAGCAGCGTACCGTGGCGGGGGTGTCATCCGCCATGCTTGTGAAGCGGCGAAACTAATAGCCATGATGCGGTCATCACTCTTGATCATTATTGATGATGATCATTTGCTGTGATAGGCACGGTGTCAATAGGGCGCTCGCAGGCGATGGCATTTCTCTAGCCATCGATATAGACAGGAGGCGTGTGAATGACCCGTCGGATGATCAAGGCCGGCCATATCATAGCGTACCAGGATGGCGGGCATCGCCACCTGAGAAACGGCGTTGTGGTATGGGAGAATGACAACATCGTTCATGTCGGCCCCGGCTTCGATGGCGAGGTCGATGAGTGCGTCGACGCGCCGAACGCCATTGTCACGCCAGGCTTTATCAACACCCACGCGCACCTCTCGGAATCCCCCCTGGACAGGAGCTTCGTCGAGGATCGCGGGCCTCGGCAGTTCTATCTGTCAGGTCTGTTCGAATTCCTGACTGCGCGGGACGTCTCCATCACGGACGAGATGCGGCGGGCCGCGATCGCCTTTTCGGTGCCGGAGCTGATTCGGACCGGGACCACGACGATCATGGAGATCGGTGGATACGGTGACGATGTCGTCGAACTCGCGGGCGGCGCGGGGCTGCGCGCCTATGTCGGTCAGGGGCATCGCTCGGGCAGGTGGTACACCGATGACGGCCGCAGTGTGAAATACAGCTGGCTCCCGGACGATGGCGCTTCCCTGCTGGATCGCGCCATACGTTTCATCGAGGCCAATGACGGCGCTTATAACGGGCGGATCAAGGGCTTCCTGACGCCCTACCAGGTCGACACGACCTCGGAGGCCATGCTGCGGCGCACCCGGGCGGTCGCGACCGAAATGAAGGTCCCGCTCGCATTGCACGTTTCGCAATCCGTGCCGGAGTTTATCGAGATGACCCGACGCAACGGATGCACGCCAATCGAATGGCTGCGGGACATTGGCTTTCTGGGGCCCGATGTGATTCTCGGCCACGCGATCATGCCGGGCGGGTCCAGCTGGACGAATTATCACGCCGACGACGTCGGCATCCTCGCCGATACCGGCACCAATGTCGCGCATGCGGTCTGGGTGTTTGCGCGGCGCGGCATCGCCATGGAAAGCTTTGCCCGCTATCTCGAACGCGGCGTCAACATGACGCTTGCGACGGACACATGTCCTCAAAGCATGATCGAGGCTCTGCGCTGGACGGCGGTGGTCAGCAAGATCGTCGACCGGCGGACGGAAGTCGCGACGGCCGCGGATGTGTTCAACGCAGCGACCCTTGGCGGTGCCAAGGCCCTCGATCGCAGCGATCTCGGGCGCCTTGCCTCCGGCGCCAAGGCCGACCTTCTGCTGTGGAAGGGTCGCAGCCTGTTCATGACGCCCTTGAGGGATCCGATCCGCAACATCGTCTATTCCGCGCAGGCGGAGGATCTCGACAGCTCCGTCGTGGATGGCGAATGGATCATGCGCGACGGTGTCGTTCCCGACATGGACCTGCCGAAGCTCACCAGGGATGTGCAGGCCGCCGCAGAGACGATGTGGGCCGGCACGGAAAAGGGGGATTGGGCCAAGCGCACCATCGACCAGCTGTCGCCCGAGAGCTTCCCGCCCTTCAAGTGAGCATCCCCAGCATTTGGATTGCGGTGCCGGTTCGCGCCGCGAATGGAGATTGAAAGACAATGATCAAACGTTACCAATCCAATGGACGGCTAAGCCACGTCGTCGAGTATCCGCTCTCCGGAAACGTCGTCGTGATATCGGGTCAGGTCGCCGAGAACAGGGACCTCGACATCAGGGGCCAGACGAGGGATGTGCTCGCGGTAGTCGACAGATTGCTCGCGGAAGCCGGCACCACCAAGGAGAGGCTTATCTCCGCCCACATCTGGCTTTCGCACATCGGCGACTTCGACGCGATGAACGAGATCTGGGACGAGTGGGTATCGAAGGAGAATCCGCCGGCCCGCGCCTGTGTCGAAAGCCGCCTGGCCGACCCGCGCCTCAAGATCGAAATTCAGGTTTGGGCTTTGAAATAAAGTTCCTATGGTGCACCGGCTGCATGTCGCAACACGCGCGTCCATCCTATGGCGAAAACGGTGCGCCGCCGCTGCTTGGATGTTCCCGCTGCGGCGCCGGGCGGGTTGAAGGCTCGAGATCTTTCTCGAGCAAGGATAATGCGGAGACTAGCTTGACTACAAATTTTCTGCTCGAGGAGCGTATGCAACTTCTGGCGCTTCAGCTCCTTGCGGAAGCGGAAGGGCCGGCGGGGGCGCTCAGTCTCGCCAGCACCTTCCGCAGCGCCGGCATCGACGTGGCGGAGGCGACAGCGGGTCGTTTCCTGCGTCATCTCGACGAACTCGGTTACACGCAATCGCTCGGCAAGAGAGGGCGGGTCGTGACCGAAAGTGGCGAGAAAAGGCTGGCGGAACTCGTGCTGAACGGCAATCTCGCTGCACATGGGGCGCGGGTCACGGCAGCCGTGGACAGCACCGACATAGACGAACTCATCGATCTCCTCCACGTCCGGCGAGCCGTGGAGGCGGAAGCGGCAGGGCTGGTGGCGCTGCGCGCGACGGACGAGGAGATCGAGCAGATAGAGAAGGCCGCGGCGACGCACCTCGACTGTGTGGAGCACAGGGACCGTTTGGAGCTGTCCGACAACTTCCATGTCCTGATGTCGAGATTCTCGCATAACCGCATGCTTCGCGCGATGACGGAGATGCTGCTCGATCCCAGCCATGATCCGCTGGCCAAGCTGCTGGACCGGATCGCCGACGATTCCGGCCAGGTGCGCAACATGGCTCTGGACCACCAGGCGATCGCCCTGGCCGTCAGGGAACGCGACGCTGCCCGTACCGAAAAACTGATGCGCGATCACATAGATAATTTGATCCAGATCGCCACACGCTACCGGGATCGGCAGAAGGCATCGCGCGGCTGAACAATTCACTTCTCCCGCGCAGCCCCGATCCTCATTGCTGCGCACGCCACATTTGGGTTCAACAAATGGCAAGAATCAATCAAGCTCGGCTTCTCGATGATCTGCGTGAGTTTGCAACTTTCGGCGCGTACAAGACAGGAGTTCACCGTCCTACCTTTTCACCCCAGGACATGGAAAGTCGCCGCTGGCTAGCGTCCCGCTATGAAGCCGCAGGTCTTTCGGCGTCGATCGACGGGATCGGAAATGTCTTCGGGCGCGTCGCCGAACCTGGGCCTCGGTTGTTGGCCGGATCACACGCGGAGTCGCAGAATTATGCCGGTTGGCTCGACGGTGCGCTCGGAGTGATCTACGCCCTCGAGGTCGCGCGTGCGTTCCGTGAGGACCCGGACTGCGAGGGGCTTCACATCGAGCCGGTCGCCTGGGCCGACGAGGAAAGCCACTTTCTGCCCTTTCTCGGCACGCGCTCCTTCATCGGTGACCTCGACGACGAGGAAATCGCAAGCGCCTGCAACAGGACGACAGGGGAGCCTCTAACTGCGGCTCTTGCCGCTGCCGGACTTGCAGGACGGGCCCGCGAGCGATGCGATGCGGAACGCTATGTAGGTTATATCGAGGCTCACATCGAGCAGGGCGACGTGCTGGAATCGACGGGCCGCCGCATCGGGGTGGTCACCAGCATCGTCGGTATCCAGCAGTACCGGCTTTCCTTCTCCGGCGAGCAGAACCATGCCGGCACGACGCGCATGGCCGCGCGCAAGGATGCCGGAATGGCGCTTGTCGCGATGTGCAACAGGATCAACGAAACCTTCGAAAGGCTCAAGGGCGAGCGGACGGTCTGGACGGTGGGAAACATAAGTCTCGATCCCGGGGCGCCCGCTATCGTGCCGGGCGGCGCGCAGATGCTGTTCCAGTTCCGCGACGAGGACGACGCCATCATCGCGCGGCTCGATCAGGCGCTGCGAGACCTGGTTGGAGAGGCCGATAGGCAAGGCCCGTGCAGAGCCTCGATAGACCTTCTGTCTTCCTCGAAACCCTCCCGCATGCTGCCCGCCTTTCAGGACGCTTTCGACGAAGCTGCCGAACGAGAGGCGCCAGACGCTCATATCCGGATGCCGAGCGGGGCCGGTCACGACGCCCAGATCGTGTCCAAGGTCTTGCCATGCGGAATGCTGTTCGTGCCGAGCGTCGACGGTATCAGCCATCACTGGACCGAGAACACCTCGGACGAGGATATCGTGCTCGGCTGCCAGGTATTCGCCGATGCCGCCAAGGCCATCCTGAGATCGGCGGCCGGCAGGTAGACTTCGGCGATGAACGCTTGACGTATAGCGAATTTAATGCATCATCATCAACGATGATTAACAAGAAAACCCCAGAGGATAACGTAGTCATGTCTTTCGAAATCCCTTCCATTTCACGCCGGCGCTTCCTGAAGCACTCCCTCGCTGCGGCTGGCGTCATGTCGGGTTTGGCGCTCGGCATGCCGAACCGGGCATCTGCCCAAAGCGGCCCGATCGGCGACGGAAAGGCCGGCAAGCTCGTTATCCGCACGCCGGGCGGAATCTATGAGGAGGCATGGCGGGAAGTGTGCTGGGAGCCATTCTCGAAGGAGACCGGTTATCAGATCGTACCGATCGCGACCAATGCCGCACGCATCCTGGCCATGATCGAAACGGGCGCCAGCGATGTCGATGTTCTCGACTACGGCCCCATTCAGTTCATCACGCTTGCCGAAAAGGATGCTCTCCTGAAGCTCGACAAGTCGCAATTCAAGCTGACGGACCTGTCGGACATAAACACCGTGACGGATTACTATCTCGGCGCGTTGGTCTACTCCACAGTGCTCGCCTACAACACCGAAGTCTTCAAGGACAAGCACCCCCAAAATTGGGCCGAGTTCTGGGACGCCGAAACGTTTCCCGGCCCCCGCATTCTCGAGGACGTCGCCTCAGGCGTGGTCGATCTTGAATTTGCTTTGCTCGCCGACGGGGTACCCATGGACGATCTCTACCCGATCGACATCGACCGGGCCTTCGACAAGTTGCGTCAGATTCGGCCGAGCATTGTGAAGTGGTGGGATTCGGGCGCAGTGGCCGCTCAGATGCTGGCGGAAAAGCAGGCTGTCCTGGGGTCGATCTGGAACGGCCGGGCTCAGACTCTGATGGAGCAGGGCGCTCCGATCGGCATCCAATGGAACCAATCCCAGCGCTATGTGCAGGGGCTCGCCATCATGAAAAACTCGAAGAACATCGAAGGTGCCTACAAGCTCCTCGACTACTCTTTGCAGCCGAGCGTTCAATCTGCGCTCGTTCAACGGATCGCCTACGGTCCAGCCAATCGCAAGGCCTTCGAAACGATACCGGAAGAACTGGCGGCCATGATGCCGACCTCGCAGGAGAACCTTGCACGCTCGTTCGAGAGCGACCCGGTCTGGTGGTCACAGAACGGGAAGGAAGTTGCCGAACGCTGGCAGGAGTTCCTGTTGGAGAGGTAGGTTTCTGCGTGGCGCGGCTGCAGTCGGCTAGCGGTCGCGCCTTCTTTCCAGCCCGATCCTGTCGAGCAGGGTTGTCCGCGGTCGATCCTGCCGGACAACTGAAGCATGTCTCCCGAAACTGTGCAACGATTTCGGGGAAAGACCTGCGCAAATCAATAACTTACAGCGCGTCGCGTGAAGCCGCTGAACAATGATAGACGGTATCTCCTACCGGCGAGCATGAGAATGGGTGAGAGATGACTTTATCCTCCGGAGACAAGTCGGCTGCCGGGATCGGTATCCGCATCCAGGATCTGTCCAAGGCTTACGGATCGCAGATCGCCGTCGATACGATGAATCTTACGATTAACCCCGGAGAGCTCATCAGCTTTCTCGGGCCGAGCGGTTCAGGCAAGACGACGACGTTGATGATGGTGGCGGGCTTTGTTCCCTCCACTAAGGGCGAGATTTTCATCGCTGATCAGCCAGTTGCGCGGTTGCCGCCGCAAAAGCGCGGCTTAGGGATGGTCTTTCAGAACTATGCCCTGTTCCCGCACATGACGGTCGTCGAGAATGTAGCGTTTCCGCTGAAAATGCGGGGTGTCTCCGCCGCGGAACGCGAGAAGCGTGTCAAGGATGCGCTCTCCATGGTCAAGCTCGTCGGCTTCGAGGATCGCTATCCCAGGCAGTTGTCGGGTGGGCAGCAGCAGCGCGTGGCTCTGGCCCGGGCCATCGTGTTTCGGCCCAAGGCGCTGCTGATGGATGAGCCGCTCGGCGCGCTCGACAAGAAGCTGCGGGAACATATGCAGCTCGAGATCAAGAACATACAGGAGCGGCTTGGCGTGACGGTCATCTACGTGACCCACGACCAAGAGGAGGCGCTGACAATGTCCGATCGCATCGTGGTGATGCGCGATGGTCGGGTCGAGCAGGTCGGCACGCCTGCGCAACTCTATAACGATCCGGCAACCGCCTTCGTGGCGGACTTCATCGGCCAGTCCAACCTGATCGAAGGAAAGATCGCGAGGCGGGAGGATGGCGTGGTGGGCCTTGCAACGAGCGGCGGCCAGATCGTCTTCGGCACCCGCAAAGGCGAAATCGCGCCATCGGCGCAGACGCGCCTGTGCGTTCGGCCGGAGCGGGTGCAGGTCGTCTCCAGAGGGGCCGGCGCGGAGCTGGCTGAAAGTGCCCTCTCCGGTCGCGTCGAGGAGGTGATCTATGTCGGCGATGCCACGAAATTGCGCATCGACTGTCGGTCCTTCACGGTGACGGCCAAGCTTCAGAACAAAGACGACAGCCAGCCTTTCACCGCAGGCGACGAGGTGATGGTGTCGTGGGCCGCCTCGTCGGCCAAGATCCTGACGGAGTAGGCGAATGGCGGTCTCTTCGATTGTTTCGGCACCCGGTACCTCGGCCGACGAACGCAGCGTCAATCGGCGAACCCAGAGCCTCTATGTCGCGCTTCTCCTGCCGATGCTTGCTTTCCTTGCGGTTTTGTTCTGCTACCCGCTCATCGACATGATGATCCGGGGCTTCCAGAACGAAGGCGGCTTCACCTTGGAACATTATGAGCGGATCGTCTCGCGGCCGGCCTATCTCCAGACAATATGGGATACCGTTATCCTATGCTTTCAGGTGACACTCGCGACGCTCGTCCTTGCCTATCCCGTCGCCTATCTTCTTTCCGTCGCTGGCTCAGGCCTCAAGGCTCTTATGATGGCCCTGATATTCGTGCCGTTCTTCACCAGCATCCTTGTGCGCACATACGCCTGGATGGTCATCCTCGGCCCGACGGGCTTGCTTGCGCAAGCGCTCGCCTGGGTAGGGTTGCCCGCGGTGCCGTTGCTCTACAACCGCACCGGTGTTCTGATCGGCATGAGCTACGCCCTGCTCCCCTACATGATCCTTACCCTCTACAGCGTCATGCGGGGCATCGACAGGCGGTTGTTGCAAGCCGCTGCCAATCTGGGCGCAAGCCATTGGCAGACGTTCCGCCATGTGTTCCTGCCACTCAGCCTGCCCGGGGTCACCGGCGGTGGCCTGCTCGTCTTCATCCTGGCGCTGGGTTACTTCATCACACCGCGGCTTCTCGGCGGGGACAAGGACCAGACCATTTCGATGATCATAGACTATCAGGTGGAGCACGCCTTCAATCTCAATTTCGCAGCGGCGCTGGCCGGCGTTCTCCTCGTCATCACGCTTGTCGGCTTCGTCGTCTACGATCGCCTGGTCGGGTTCCGAGCCCTTCTCGAAAGCAAGACGTCTTGAGGAGGAAGTGAAATGAACCGATATTCGATCACGAATGGCGCGAGGGCGGCCCTCCTTTACACCAGTGCATGCCTCGTACTCCTTTTTCTCGTTCTGCCGATCCTTGTGATCGTCCCGATTTCGTTCAGCGCGGATCAGTATCTGACCTTTCCGCCAAGCGGACTGTCACTGCAATGGTACAGGCGCTTCTTCCTTCCCCCGGAATGGCGGGAATCGATATGGCTGAGCGTCCGGGTCGCAGTCATGTCGACCGTCATGACACTCGCTCTCGGAGTGCCCGGCGCGATTGCCCTCGTGCGCGGTCGCTTCCCCGGCAAGAACCTGGTCTACGCGATCCTCCTGTCGCCGATGATCGTGCCGACCATCATAACGGGTGTCGCGATCTATCTTTTTTTCAGCAAGCTCGGCCTCGTCGGCAGCCCGCTGGCCATGGCGCTCGGGCACACCGTTCTTGCGCTTCCTCTGATGATCATCATCGTGTCCGCATCGCTGCAGGGTTTCGACCAGCGTCTGGAACAGGCCGCCTACAGCCTCGGCGCAGGGCGCCTGCAGACGTTCCGCTACGTGACGCTGCCGCTTATCGCGCCAGGCGTCATTTCAGGAACGCTGTTCTCCTTCCTCAGCTCCTTCGATGAGTTGATCGTGCCCCTTTTCCTCTCGGGAACGTCCAGCTTCACGCTTCCCGTGCGTATCTGGAACAGCGTGTTCATGCAGGTGGAGCCGACGATCGCCGCCGTCAGTTCCTTCCTCATCGCGATCGCCGTCGTCGTCCTCTTGATATCCCATCTGGCTCAACGTCTGAGGCCATGACGAGACCCCGCGCCGACACCATTTCTCACACAGGCAGGTCATGAAACAGCAACAGGTCATTCTATGCGGACGCCTTATCCCGATGACGGGTGAGCTACCGCAAGGCCCTCAGGCCATTCACGTGGACGGCGACAGGATCACCTCAGTGCATGCCTATCGTGGAGAGACGATAAGTACTGGCGCAAGCGTCCAGGATCTGCGCGACTACACCATCGTTCCAGGGCTGATCGATGGCCACAGCCACCTCGAGATGCTGCACATCCTGCTCGGCAACGAACGCGAGCAGACGTCGGCGAGCGACGCCACGCTGTCCTTCCGCGCTGCCAAGAATGCGCTGGCCAACCTTCGCGCGGGCATTACAACGATGCGCTTGCCGGGAACGAAGAACCATATCGATTTCGCCCTCAGGAAGGCAATCGAAGCCGGCGACCTGACGGGCCCGCGTCTCGTCGTTGCTGGTCGCGGCATTGCCTCGAGCCTGACTGAGAATGTGAACCAGATCACTGCCGATGGTGTGGATGCCGTGACGGCGGCCGCCCGCATGAATATCGCCGCCGGCGCTGATTTCATCAAGGTGTTCGCAACCGGGGGAACGAGCCCGTCGCTCATCCATGGCAGTGCGCCTTATCTGTCAAAGGACGAGCTGACCGCCATTGTCGAGGTAGCAAGTGAGTTCGGCATTCCTGTTGCCGCGCATGCATATGGTGGAAAAGCGATCGACCTGTGCATCGCGACCGGGGTCCAGCAAATCGAGCATGGCTTCTTTGCCGCGCCGCATCAGTTCGACGCAATGGCCGAGAGAGGCATCTGGCTCACCGGCACCTTGGGCGTGTTCCTGACGAGGCCCGGACTGGTCGATCTTCCCGGTGTCAGCGACGGAGCGCGAGAAAGGCTGCTGATAGCCGCCGAAGCGAACATCGAGAGCGTACGCCAGGCAAAAAGGGCCGGTGTCAAATTTGCACTCGGTACCGACGCCATACACTGCGCCATCGTTCAGGAAGCGATTTTCGCTGCCAAGGCCGGCCTGACAAATCTCGAGGCACTTGCGGCCATCACGGCGAACGCGGCTTCGGTATGTCAAATGACCGGCGAAGTCGGAATCGTCGCTCCCGGAGCGTTCGCAGATCTGGTCGCAGTAGACGGCGACCCCCTTGAGCAGCTCGAAACCCTGAAAGTGCCTCAGGCGGTGCTCAAGGGAGGTGAGCGCATCGTCTGACCGAGAACGGATCGACTCGCCTCGGAACTTGCGGAGATGACGCGTCGGGAGTGCTACGCCTCCCTAGGTGCGGCGTGCGGCGCATTGCCGTGAAGCAGAAAGCGTAGAGGAACCGGGCGCCGCAGTCGGCCTTCGAACCCCGATACGCCCGTTCCGAGTTCAACAACTAGGAGCCGTCGGGCACCCGCATGACCGCGGCCCTGCGCCACCATCCTCACTCGACCCGCCACCGCAATTTCGGAACGGTGGTGGCAATCGGCGAACGGCGGCGCTGGCTACAATCCGATAATCCGATCCTTGCAACAGCCAAGGAAAGGATTTGCATCATGAAGACCTGGTTCATCACGGGCGCATCGCGCGGCTTTGGCCTCCGCATCGCCAGGCTGGCTCTTGAACAGGGCGACAATGTCGTCGCGACGGCGCGCCGCGCCAGGGCCGTGACCGAAGCGCTCGGCGAGCGTGACAATCTGCTCGCGCTGTCGCTCGATGTCACCGACGAGGCGCAGGCAAAGGCCGCAGCGGCGGCCGCGATCGAGCGCTTCGGCTCGATCAACGTGCTGGTCAACAACGCAGGCTTCGGCCTGCTCGGTGCGGTCGAGGAAGCGAGTGCCGAGGATGTCGAGCGCGTCTACCGCACCAACGTGTTCGGCCTGCTTGCGGTTACCCGCGCGGTGCTGCCGACGATGCGGGCGCAGCGTTCGGGCCGTATCCTCAATATGTCGTCGATCGGCGGCTATCGCGGCGCGGCAGGTTTCGGCGTCTATTCGTCGACCAAGTTCGCAGTCGAGGGGCTGTCCGAGGCGCTGCACGCTGAACTGGCCCCGCTCGGCGTGCATGTGACGACCGTCGAGCCCGGCTATTTCCGCACCGACTTCCTCGATGCGAGCTCGCTCTCGATTAGCAGCGCGAGGATTGCCGACTATAATGCGACGGCGGGCCGCGTGCGGCAGGCGGCGGTCGACCTCAACCACGGCCAACCGGGCGATCCCGACAGGCTGGCCAAGGTGCTGGTCGAATTCGCCGAGGCGCCAAACCCGCCGGTGCGCCTGCCGCTCGGCAGCGATACGGTCGCCGCGATCAAGGCGAAACATGCGGCCGATGCCGCCATCCTCGCCGAGTGGCGCAGCGTGTCGGTATCGACCGATTTCGCGACGGTTGAAGCGGTCTGACGCTGCGCACTGGCTGCACGACGAGGCGTCCCGGCCGGGGAGGGCGGGCGCTTTCGGTGCCTCTTGCGGAGGGCAGGGGGACGTTCTACTTCTCGCTTGTGCCAATAGCGAGAAGACCGGCAAGATGACGGGGACGAGGGCAGATTTGCGACGGGCACCGGATGCTTTGGCAGGCATCCTCGATCGTGCCCCGCCGGTGGTCGAGGAGGACTTTCGCGAGCACACGCGGCTGACCGGCCGCTGGGGACATGGCGAGCTGCACGACAATCTGGGCGGCATGGAAGGCCATGTCATCATCACCTATTACGACCCGCCACAGGAGATCGTGTGGCGGCGCGGGGCCGAGCGGCTTGCCGGCACGACGCGATCGGGGACGATCACCATCATCCCCGAAGGGCAGGAGGGGCGCTGGGACATCGCCGGGCCGATCGGCGTCAGCCACGTCTTTCTGCCGCGCGAACGGCTGGCGAACAGTGCCGAACAGCTGATCGGCGGCAAGCCTGTCGAGTTGTTGGCGCGGGTCGGCTTCCACGATCCCGCGGCGGCGAGGATCATGGAATTGCTGGGGCGCGAGGCGGCGGTGGCGGATGCCTCGTCGCGGCTGTTCGTCGAGCAGGCGACCGACCTGCTGGTGACGCAGCTGGTGCGCGGGCATAGCAGCTTCGGCGCGATCGAGCCACCGGCACCGCGGCGGGGACTTGCGGAATGGCAGGTGCGCAAGGTGACCGGCTATATGCGCGAGCATCTGGACGAGCCGATCGCCCTTGACGAGCTGGCCGCAATCGCGGGGCTCAGCCGTTTCCATTTCTGCACTGCCTTTCGCCAGGCCGTGGGCAAGACCCCGCACCAATATCTGGTTGGCTTGCGCATCGAGCGGGCGCAGAAAATGCTCGCGGACCCCGAGCTGCCGATCACGGAGATCGCGCTGTCGGTCGGCTATGAGACGCCCTCCTCCTTCGCGGCGAGCTTTCGCAAGATGACAGGCATGACGCCGGGGGCGTTCCGGTTGAGCCTGTAGAATCCGGATTTTCGCAGCGCCAATCGCCACCGCAATTTCGGAACAGTCGCCGCAAGCTGCGGACGGCTGGCCACGGTCATCCCTTCTAACTTCAACCCATCGGACGCAGCCCCGCGCCCAGATGGAAAGTTGAAGGGAGAATTGAAATGACCACGCAGAAAACCATCCTCATCACTGGCGCCGCTGGCGGTTTCGGAAAGGGCGCCGCGATCGGCATGGCCAGGAACGGCCACAATATCATCGCGACTGTCCAGGTCTCGTCTCAGGTGACTCCGCTGCGCGAGGAAGTCGCAGCACTCGGCCTCAGCGGCAAGATTCGCGTCGAACGGCTGGACCTCACCGACCCCTACGACATCAAGCAGGCCCTGAAGTGGGACTTCGACATCCTGTGGAACAATGCCGGTATGGGCGAAGCGGGCCCGGTTTGGGAGATTCCGCTCGACCTCGTTCGCAAGAATTTCGAGGTCAACGTCTTTCTGCCGCTCGAACTGACACAGGGCGTCGTCCAACGCTGGGTGCGCGAAGGCAAGAGCCAGGGCAAAAAGGTTGTCTTCACCTCGTCGATGGGAGGTCTGTTCACCCCGGCCAACTGGGGCACCTACGTGTCGACCAAGCATGCGCTCGAATCGGTCGCCGAGGCTCTGCAGCAGGAATTGGCCGCCTATGGCATAAAGATCCAGACGATCAACCCGGGCGCCTATTACACCGGCTACAACGAGACCATGGCGGACAATCCGTTCCGCTGGCTCGACGACGAGGTGAACTTCACCAAGCGGGCGGACCTGCGCAAGGGGTTCGACGATTTCTTCGCGACCCCCGAAGGCAAGATGAACCCGAAGGAGATGATCGATCGCATGATTGAGATCGTGCCGGCCGACGAAGGCAAGTTCCGCAATGTGGTGCCGCAGGTGATCGAAGACATGCTGCTTGGGATAACCGGATCTGATCCCGCCCCCGACCGGTCGCGGTTCCTCCCGACCGGTTCTTCCCCCGAAAAGGAATCTCCCCATGAGCATCACCCAGACCCAGGCCGACAACGCTGTCGCAGCCGCCCGCAAGGCGGCTGACGCGATCGGGGTGCCGATGAACATTGCCGTCTATGACGATGGCGCGAACATAAAGGCCTTCGTCCGCATGGACGGCGCATTCCTCGGCTCCGCCGACATCGCGATGAACAAGGCCCGCACCGCCGCGTTGTTCGGCTTCAACACCGAAGCGCTCTACGACTTCGTGAAGCCGGGCGGCACCTCTCCCGGCTTCGATCGCACCAATGGCGGGCTGATCGTCTTCGCAGGAGGCATCCCGGTCCGCGACGCCCAAGGCCGGCTAATAGGCGCAGTCGGCGTGTCGGGCGGCGCGGTCGCCCAGGATTATGAAGTGGCCACGGCCGCCGCCGCGGCGGTTGAAGCGCAGGAGTGAGGGGAGGGAATGGCTAACTGGATCAAGAACGCCGGTGCGATCGCGGTTGCGCTGGTGGGCGTGACAACGACCGCCAAGGCCGCGGGGCAAAATCAAGTACGCCGCGGAGAGGGCCCATAGAGGCAAGGCAAAAACGGGGACCGGGAATTGACTGAACCTTCTGATATCAGATCTGCGCTGGCGGCCGTTCGGCTCGGCATGAGCGCGGTCCTGATTGGACCCCGTTTCCGCACCTTTCGTTGAATTCCTGATCGGACCCGCCCAGAGAGCGCGTGCAGCGGCACTGATCAACGAGCCATTGAAATCCAGCCATGCAAGCCTGATGTGCCGACGTCTGGAATCGGACCCTTTGTGGTCATTGACGGAGGGACCGCGAGTGTACGGAAGGTGAAGAATGCGCGCCTCCACGCAGGTTGACGATTTCCGAAATCTTCCGCTCCGTCGAAACAGAAACAATCAGCCGCTGAGCGACAATAACGAAGAAGAGGCGATCGGTGGACCGGTCAGTCTCAGCGCAATAGCTCGAGGATACAGCCTCCAGTCATGGTCCGGATTGCGCCGACGCCTGGATGCGCGCCGGGGCGATAATTTCGGTCTAGCCGTTCCTCTTCTTGAAGGCGGCGATACGCACGCACATGGGAGTACCGATCTCGAGCCGGCGATCGGAGGCACTGAGGCTGCCGTTCTCAATATCGCGTGCCAGGAAAGTGATCGTATCGCTGTCCTGGTTCGCAACGACAAGATGGCGTCCGGAGGGCGTGATCGCGAAATTGCGCGGCGTCCTGCCGCCGCACGAGGCGAAGCCTTGTGGCGCGAGTTTGCAGGTGTCGCGGTCGATTGAAAAGATGGCGATCGAATCGTGGCCGCGGTTGGAGCAGTAGAGGAAACGGCCGTCGGGCGAGATATGGATGTCCGCGCCATGCGAGCCCGAAACATCGGCGGGCAGCGCGGCGACCACATCCAGCATGACGATTGCGCCATCACGCTTTACACGCATGGTGCCGACCGTCGAATCCAATTCGTTCAAGACGAAGAAAGTCCTGCCATCGGGATGGAGCGCGATGTGACGCGGCCCAGCGCCAGGGCGGACCTTCGCTTCGGTGGCTTTCGTCAGCCTTCCATCTGGTCCCATCCGATATGCGAAAACGCGGTCCGTTCCCAGATCGGTCACGAGCACCAGTCCGTCGACAAGTTGCAGTGCGCAGTGCCCATGACTGCGCTCCTGGCGCTCCCGGTTGGGGCCGGATCCTGTATGGGCGACACTTGACAACGCAGGCGTCAGACTGCCGTCAGGATTTCTGCCGAACACGGCAACCGTCTGGTCCGGCCCACCTTCACCCATGCTGTAATTTGCGACCATCAGGAACCGCCCATCGCGGGTAAGGCTATTATGGGCGGCAATGCTGCCGAGCGTGACCTGCTTGTTGAGATAGGTCAGCACACCGGTTTCAGGGGCGAAGCGGTAAGCGCTGACAGTTCCTTCCTTCCACCCGAACACTTCGGAATTGGCATAGATGCAATGTGTCTCCGGATCGACCGTAAGGAACGTCGGATTGTCGATATCATCCGCCTCGGCGCATTTCTTGAGTGAGAGAGTGTTCTCATCGAATGAAAAGACGGCAAGTCCGACGCCGTTCGCTTGGGAGAAATACGGGGCGTTTCGATTAAGGCAGCCGACGAGCATATGCAGCATGAAAAGTCCCACCGATGTGCCGGATTGCGAAGACGAACTGCCCCGCTTGGCGGCAAGATTCCAGTTGACACCCCGAGGCACAAACTATCTCATATGAACAGGGTTTCTCAAATACGAAAAAATAGGGACACCCGCGATGGAATGCCCTGTGGGCAACGTTTCTTTTCCCGGCCAGAGGAGACAAGTGGGATGAGGAGGCACATCAGATTGGTCGCGAGAGTGGCCGCGCTGGCATTGGCTAGCGGGTCTCTGGCAGCAACATGCAGCGCGAGAGCGGCTGAATTGCCGGCGGCTTTCGACACGCTCCCGCCGGAGGTCAAGGCACTCTACGTTGGCGTCGAAGATACGGTCCAACCGGCCGCCTTCGACACTTTCGCTATGCCGCCGAAGCCCTGGAAATGGTGTCATTCGGAATCGTATCAGGGCAATCCTTGGCGCGTGTCCGTGACGAATGAGCTGAAGCGCCTCGTCGGGCTCTATCAGAAAGAGGGCTGGGTCTCCGATTTCGAGATGTCGGATTCAAACGGCGACACCAGCCAGCAGATCGCCCAGATCCGCGCCTTCATCGACAAGAAATGCAGTATCATTACTTCCTTTGCCGGGTCGTCGACGGCATTGAACGAAGTGATCGAGGCGGCGCACAAGGCCGGTATTCCGTTTGTCACCGGCGCGGGCGCCGTCACCAGCCCCTATGCTGTCAACGTTGATTCCAACTACGTGAAATTCGGCTACGACCTCGCCAAGGGCATTGTCGAGGGGCTCGGCGGCAAAGGCAATGTGCTTCGGATCGAGGGCATCGCCGGCAGCCCGCTGGTGGCCCAGCAGCGCGCCGGCGCCGACAAGGCCTTCGCCGAGGCCCCGGATATCAAGGTCGTCCGCGACGTCAACGGAAACTGGTCGCCGAACGTCACCAAGACGGTCACCTTGCAGGTGCTCGCAACCAATCCGCAGCCGATCGATGCGGTCTGGACGTCAGGCAGCGAGGCACGCATCGTCGACGAGGCGTTTGAGCAGGCGGGCCGGCCGGTTCCGCTGGTCTCGGGCAGCATCTCCGGCGACGCACTCGGCTACTGGAAACAGAATCCGGACAAGTTCAAGTTCACGGGCGGCGCGCTGATGCCGTCCTGGACCGCGCAGACGCTCTTCCGTGTCGGCGTGCGTGTCCTCGAGGGCCAGCAGCCGAAGCTCAACATCATCATGGTGCCCGTGCCCGAGGTGAAGCAGGCCGAGCTCGACAAATGGTACGCCTCCTGCATGACCAAGGATGCGGTATCCGTGTTCCCCGTCGCGCCGCAGGACCCGCTGCCCGACGCCATGATGGACGCCTATTTCGTCAAGCCGGCTCCCGTCGCGCTGTTCGACTACAGCCAGACGCCTGATCCCTGCGCGGCCAACTAGAGCATGTCTTCCGAAAGTGTGAGCGGTTTCGGGGCAAAGACACGCTCGAGATCGAAAACCTGCAGCATATCGCGTGAATCCTTTTTCACGCGATATGCTGCTGGGTCTGCGCGACTCGGTTCACCCAACCGGCGCATGCCGGTCGGGAAATCTCTTCAGACGATGTGGAGTGCCCACGTTTCCGGCCCGGGCATTTGTCGTTTCATGAGATATGGCAATGATATGGCGCTGCCAGGCGAGCCGGACTCGTGCCGTGCGGCCCTGCCCTGGGGTGTCAATGCTCGAAGTCGTTGATCTCTCCAAGCGCTATGGCGAGACGGTCGCCCTTGAAGGCGCGTCGATCTCGTTCCGGCCGGGGACGATCCACACCATCCTTGGCGAGAATGGGTCGGGAAAGAGCACCCTGGTCAAGCTGCTGAGCGGCATCGTGCTGCCGGACCGTGGCAGCATTCTGCTGGATGGCCGCGACGTTGCCGCGCGCGATCCGCGCGGCTTCAGAGCCGCGGGCTTCGCCACCGTTTTTCAGGAGGTCTTGATCGCACCGGACCGAACGGTCGTCGACAATGTCCTGCTTGGTTATGAAGGGCTGCTGCGGCGGCTGATCCCAAGGAACGAGCGGCGCCGGACGGCCGCGCGCGTGCTCGGCCGGTTTGCGGTGACGCCAGTGCCACTCGAGGCGCTTGCGGCAGATCTGCCGCTCGCCGCGCAGCAGTTGGTAGTGCTGGCCCGGGCGCTCTTGCACGAGCCGCGCGTACTCATTCTCGACGAGGTGACGGCCGCGCTCGATTTCGCCGACCGCGAGGCGGTCTTCGCGCTCATGCGCGGCCAGGCGGCGGAGGGGCGGCTGGTGATCTTCATCACGCATAGGATGGACGAGGTGATATTGCTGTCGGACGACGTGACGGTGCTGCGCAGCGGTCGGGTCGTGCGAACGCTCCAGCGGGATGAACTGAAGCCCGACGAACTGCTCGCCCTGATGGCGCCTGAGACCGCGCGAGAACTCAGCCATGCCTGATGCCGAACTGCGCCTCTCCGCCCGGGGAATCGCCCTGAAGAAGGACGCCGAGCCCTTCGATTTCAATGTCGGCGCCGGCGAGATCGTTGGACTGGCCGGGCTCGACGGACACGGCCAGGAGAAGTTCATCGAGGTGCTGGCCGGCCTCCGGACCCCCGCCAGCGGCAGCGTCGTGGCCCATCGCAGCGGCACCGAACATCTGATTACGAGCCTGCGCCGCGCGATCGCCGGCGGCGTCGCCTACCTGCCGCGCGACCGCCGCGCCACCGGCATCTTCCCGACCATGTCCATCCTTGACAACTTCGCTATCGCCACCGTTGGGCACGACCGCCGCTTCGGTCTCATCAGCAAGCGCGAGCGCCGGCGGCGCTACGAGTATTACCGTGAACGACTTTCGATCGCTGCCAGGCAACCACGCAACGTGATTACGACGCTGTCCGGCGGCAACCAGCAGAAGGTGTTGCTCGCCCGCGCGCTGGCGCACCAGCCGGAGGTGCTCCTGCTCAACGATCCCACCCGCGGCGTCGACATCGCCACGCGGCAGACCCTCTACGCCGTGTTCAGGGAGTTGGCGGCCGCCGGTGTGGGGCTCGTTATCCTGTCCACTGAGATCGAAGAGGTGCTCTTGCTCTGCGGCCGAATTCTCGTTTTCCGCGAAGAGCAGGTGGCGTCCACCGTCTCGGGCGATGACCGTACGGCCGAGCGCATCATCTCCGTCATGTTCGGACGCTCGCAATGAAGGGGATTGCCCAATCCCCCACCAGTGACGGGCTCGGCTGGGCGCAGAAGGCATGGCAGCAGGTCGGCTTTGGACCGGTGCTGTTCGTGATCCTGCTGGCCATCAACATTTTCATCAACCCGGCGCGATTCGCTCCCACTGCGTGGGGAACGCTGATCGGCCTCGCCGCGCCCTTGATCGGCGCCGCACTTGCCTCGACACCGGCGATCCTCGGCGGTCGCGGCGGCATCGACATCTCCGTTGGTCCACTCATGGGTTTCATCAATGCGGTGGTCGTGTTGGTACTCGTCCAGCGGCTAGGTATCGAGACGCCCTGGATCATCGTGCCGGCCGTCGTCGTCATCGGCGCGCTGGTGGGTGCGGTCAACGGTGTCTTAGCCACGGTGCTGCGTATCCAGCCGATCGTCGCCACGCTCGGCACCTACCTCATCCTGATCGGCACAACCCTCACGATCCTGCCGGCGCCGACGGGCACGGTGCCGGTCTGGCTAAGGTCACTGGGCGGCTCGCTTTCCATCCTGCCGCTCGCCGCCGTCTTCCTCGTCTGGTTCGGCATCCGGCGCCTGCCCTACTACGACCATCTGATGGCCGTCGGCAGCGACGACCGCGCAGCCTATACCGCAGGCATTCCCGTGACGCTGGTCCGCTTCCTCTCCTATGTCATCACTGGTGCCTTCGCAGGCGTGGCGGCGCTCATGATGACGGCGCTGATAGGGTCGGCCGATCCTTCGATCGGTCCCAACTATACGCTGATCGCGATCTCCGCCGTGGCCCTGGGCGGTGTCAGCCTCGCTGGGGGGAGGGGCGGTCTGGTCGGCGCTGCTATCGGCGCGATCGACATCTTCCTGCTTCAAAGCGCGCTCACTTTTTTCAACCTGTCGACCTTCGTTCTGCAGATTGCCTACGGCACGATCCTGGTTCTGGCGATCGTACTGACCGCGCTGCACGAGAGGCTGCTGGGGAGGGGGCTGGCTGATGCCGCGATTGACGGGTGATCAATGGCGCGTTGCCGGCTCGCTGGCCGTGGCCGTCGGGCTGCATGTTCTCGGGACAATTCTGATCCCCGGCTACAGTTCAGAATTCTCGGTGCGCGCCATGCTGGTCCTGGCCTCACTGCTGGCCATCGCCTCGATCGGCCAGACACTGGTAGTCATCATCGGCGGCATCGACTTGTCGATCCCCTTCATGATCGGCTTCGCCAATGTGGTGACCGCCCAGCTCTATGGCGGCGGCATGAACTTCGCCCTGGTCTGCATGATTGTCATGGTGTTCGCCTGCCTCGTCGGCACCGTGAACGGCCTGATCTCCTCGGCGCTCAAGCTCCACCCACTGATCGTCACATTGGGCGTCGGCACGATCGTGCAGGGAGCCGTGCTGTGGTGGACAGGCGGCTTCCCGTCCGGTTCCGCGCCGCCGGCCCTGGCGGAGTTCGTGTCGATCGGCGGTTCGGCGGGCCTTCTCCCGGTGCCCTGGCTCGTCCCATGCTTCTTCGTTCTAGCCGCCATCATCGTCGTCGTGCTGGCGCGCACCTCCTATGGCCGTCGCGTCTTCGCGTTGGGCAGCAATCCGCGCGCGGCACCCCTGGCACTAATCGATCCCGTAGTGATGTGGACCATTACGTTTGCCATCAGTGCAGCATTCGCGGCCCTCACCGGCATCCTCCTGCTCGGCTTCACCGGATCGGCCTATGGTGAGGTCGGCCAGCCCTATCTTTTCCAGACGATCGCCGCCGTCGTGATCGGCGGCACTGCCCTTGTCGGTGGCCGCGGCTCCTACGTCGGTACCGTCGCTGGCGCGTTGGTGCTGACCGAAATCAACACCCTTCTGATCGGCCTCGGTCTGCAACCTTCCGTCGTGCAGGCCGTCCTCGGCGCCGTCATCGTCGTCCTGGTGTCCTTCTACGGACGCGATCCTCATGTGCGGACGACGATCTGAGCCGCAAGTGGACTCAGCTCTCGTCCAGCCTGAAGTCGCGAACCGGCAGCGTTCCGCCGATCTGCTTGTTGAGCGCGACCGCTGCCTCGAAGAGGTGCTGCGAGGCGTCGGCCAGGCGAACCTGATTGGTCACCCAAAGCACGAAGGGCATGGTGAGCGCCGCCTGCGCGTCGCCGCTGCCGTCGAGGATGGGAAAGCTGACATCGGTGATGCCCTTGAGCGTCTCGTCGGCGACCACCTCGTAGCCGCGCTGGGCGATGCGTTCGATCCGCCTGAGCAGCGGCTTGGGATTGCCGCCGGCGGCGCGATGCTCTTCGACCAGCGCTTCGAGGAGGTTTGTACGCCGGTGCTCGTTCTGGAATGCCAGGAGCGTTCGGCCGGAGGCCGTGGTGAGCAACCGGCTCTGGGTGCCGAGTCGCACGCGGAAACCGATCGGCGCCGGATTGTCCGCGACGGCGATGACCCGCACCTTCAGTCCGTCGACGACGGAGAGGATCACCGACTCGTTGATCCTTGTCGCCAACGTCTGCAGGATTGGCTGGGCGGCGTCGAGCAAGATGCGCGTCGGCGGATAACTGCAAGCGAGATCGAAAAGCTTCATCGACAGGAAGAACTCGTCGGATGGCGGTCTCCTGTACACGTATCCGCGCCGTTCGAGCGAGACCACGACGCGATAGACCTCCTGAACCGAGCGTTCGAGGCTGTGCGCGATCTGCGAAAGGATGAGGCCGCCGGGCTGCACCGCCAGAAGCTCCAGCACGTCGAGGCCCTTTTCGAGCGCGGGCGCCCGATAGGTGACGACCTCTTCCGCCTGCTCCGGCACCGCCGCCCGCTTCGCCATTCCCTTTTCACCTCGCACACATCGCCGATTTGATACACGATCCGGCCATTGACAGCATCAGTACCGATGTATCTTATGTCAAACAACTTTTTCATATTTGGAAAACGGCCATTCTGCGACCCGATACGGGCCTCCAGTTTTCCCAAGCACGGCAGGCAATCATGACAGGCTCCATCGGATTCACGGACATCGACTTCGGACGCTCGGGAAAGCAGGTCGGGTTTCTCAACCTGCCGTCGTCGGTACACGACGATGCCTGGGGCGTTGTGCGCATACCCTTGGTTGTGATCGCCAACGGCTCCGGACCGACGGTGATCCTGCAGGGCGGCAATCATGGCGACGAGTATGAAGGTCCGATCGTTCTCGGCGAGCTCGTCCGCGACCTCGCACCGGAACGGGTCAGCGGTCGCCTGATAATCGTGCCCACCGTCAATGCTCCGGCAGTAGAGGCGGCAAGGCGGGTATCGCCGCTCGACGGGCTGAACTTCAACCGCACCTTCCCGGGCAATCCGCTGGGCTCGATCACCGAGCAGCTTTCTGCCTATGTCAACGACGTGCTGTTCCCGCTCGCAGATGCCTTCATCGATCTCCACTCGGGCGGCTCCTCGCTTTCGATCATCCCGAGCGCCATCGTCGAGCCGACCGACGACGCAGCGCTGGCGGCCAGAAGCCGCGCTGCGGTGCGTGCCTTCGGCGCGCCCATGATGGTGGTCATCTCGAATTTCAGCGACCCGCGAACCTCAACCGCGTCAGCGGTCAGGGCCGGGCTGGTCACGGTTGGCACGGAGATGGCCGGAATGGGCACGGTTTCGCCGGAGGCCGTTCGCATCTGCCGCGACGGTGTGCGCAACGTGCTGACGCATCTCGGCGTCCTCGAAGGGACCATCCAGTCCAGTGTGAAGGATGATACCCTTTATGCAATCGCCAGCACACGGTCCTACGTCACAGCCACGCAAGCCGGCGTATTCGAAGCCTACCAGCAGCTCGGCGAGACTGTGCGTGCCGGGCAGCCGGCCGGGCGGATCCATTTCCTGACCGATCCGCAGCGAGCGCCCGAGGAGCTTGTCCATGGAGTGGACGGCATCGTCTACGGGAAGCGGCATCCGGGGTGGGTCAGACCGGGAAATTGTTGCATGGTGGTCGCATCGCAATACGAGGACCGGCCTTGATCACGCTTGAAGATATCCATTCGGCCGCGGCGCGCATCGCGGCGCATATCAGGCACACGCCGCTCCTCAACGCTACCGCGCTCGACAGCCCGCCCACCGAGGCGTCGCTGTGGCTGAAGCTCGAATGCCTGCAGACGACTGGCTCCTTCAAGGCTCGCGGCGCGACCAACCGCCTGCTCGCGACACCGGCATCGGAGCTGGCCGCCGGCGTGGTGACCGCATCGGGTGGCAATCACGGCCTTGCCGTGGCGCGCGCAGCTCGCATCGCCGGCGTCCCGGCCACCATCTTCGTGCCCACGAACGCATCGCCGGCCAAGATCGAGAAATTGCGCAAGCTGGGCGCCACAGTCGAGGTACTCGGATCGATCTGGAACCAGACCAACGGTCACGCGCTGGCTTTCGCCGAGCGTCACGGCGCCGCCTACTTCCATCCCTTTGCCGATCCGCTCGTACTGGCCGGCCAAGGCACGGTGGCCCTGGAACTGCTGGAGAGCAACCCGGACATCGACACGGTCCTGGTCGCAATCGGCGGTGGCGGCCTGATCACGGGTATGTCGGTGGCGCTGAAGGCGCTGAAACCTTCCGTTCGCATCATCGGCGTCGAGCCGACCGGCTCGCCCACATTTCACGCTTCTCTCGCTGCCGGAGAGGTGGTCACGCTGGAGAACGTGACGACAAGGGTCGCGACGATGGCCTGCGCCAGGACCGAGCCCGCGGTGTTCGAGCTTTCGCGGCACGCGATCGATCAGGTTGTGCTGGTCGAGGACGAGGAGATGGTCGACGCGGCAAGATGGCTCTGGTTCGAACTCGGCCTTGCGGCCGACCTCAGCGGCGCGGCCGCAGTGGCCGCACTGCGGACCGGCAGGCTGAAGCTGAATGCCGACCGCAATGTATGCGCCCTTGTCTGCGGAACTGGTCCCGAAGCCCTGACGGACTGAACCGTCATGCGCTACGACGGCCCGATCATCGACGCCCCCCATCACTTCTGGGATCTCGGCCTCGGCAAGCATCCTTGGCTTAATGGGAGGCTCGTCCGGCGATGAAATCGAGCCGCTAAGACGAGATTTTCTCCCGAATGAATACGCCACGCTCGCCGTGATCTGAAGATTCTCGCCAGCGTGCATGTTGAAGCCAAGTGAGATCCGGCCGACCCGGTCGGCGCGCCGAAATGGCTTGACCTGCTTGAGTGACCACAGGGTATCGCCGCTCGCTGTGCCGCCTATGCTCCCCTCCTGGAGCCTCGCGCTGCCGGGATCCTGGAACGACATGCGGCCCATGGACGGGTGGTTGGCATCCGTGAAATCCTGAGCTGGCATCCCGATCCGGCGAAGCGGCGGACGCCCGGCAACGAACGCTTCTCGAACGTGAAATGGCGGAGCAATCTCGCTATTGGCGCCACCGCGACCTCCAGCGCGGTCGCCGGTAGTGTCTGCTTTCAGGTGGCGGCAGAGCTCGCCTCAAACGGCCGAGATCGGCGCGTAGCCGACCGGGAGTTCTGGGAGGCGAGTAAGTATATGAAGCCGAAGAACCAACCGCAAAAATTCGCGTGTGGTGGCGCAATGTTCGACAGAACCGAGGCAGTCCCCGAGGAACTAGGCGCGATGCGTGCGTTGCCTAGTTGGCGGGCATCACCCGCCGGGAAGATCCGGAGGGTCAGGTGACGGATCCGGGTCGGGTTCAAGCGACGGGCCTGGACCAAGCGGCACCGGATTATCGGGGGCCTCCTTATTTTCCTCAGGCTGATGATCCTGTTCTTTCTTTGGCGCGGGCTTTTTGCGGTCAGACATCAAAAATCTCCCTGCAGCAGGAACTCATGGCGGAGAGTAGTTGTTCCGAAAAAGAGAGAGTAGGTCATAAGGACGCCGGCCGCCGATTTGCCTTGGAGTGCAATTGAGCGGCCAGGTGCAAGGCTGACGTTGCCCGTCGAGCGCGGAGAGCTTGCCCTTAAGATCGGGCGCGAATACGGGCGGCCGATTGCTCGTACTGCACCCCATCTTTTGGAAAAGGATGACTTACGCCAAGCCATTCTGAGCACGTCCTTGGCAATGGCATCGTCCGCGGTTTCACCACGAATATCTATAGCTCGCGCGAAAACGGGTGACCGGGGCAGCGGCGTTCTCCCAAATCTCGGCTCCGACCTTCACCGCGCCGAGCAACTGTTGCTCGACTTCTGCACTGGTGTTCCAGCGTCCGCCCGAGACCGAACGCTGACTGCGTGCGACCGCCGAGGTCCCGGTCGCAGGAGAAGATAACGTGACGGAACTCATTGTACTGGCATCGATCTCCGTAGCGGCCGAGGGACTATGGCTGAAGGCATAGCGGCTCTCGATCTTCACCCAGATACCGGGGGCCACCTCCCGGGATTTCACGTTGGTCAGCGCGATCTCGCGCCTGCCCTCCAGGCCGCCGATGTTCATGTCTATCCTGGCATCCCCGGCCAGTTCGGTCTTCGGCAGGTTCACCGATCCCCATGCCTTCACCGGAAGCGGCTTCTCGTCCTGCTTCACGGATGGCTTCCGGCCATCGATCGGGACTTCCGCTCCGGCTTCCACGCGGTCGAGCCTTGCTCCCATACGCATGCTGTAGGTATCGGTCGCGGTCTTGCTAGGGGTCCAGATCAATGCCTGGTCGGCCAGCGCCTTGCCGTGGGCAAGTGCCGAGAGCACGAGGCAAAGCGCGGCCCCCATGACGTGCTTTTGTCGCGTCACGATGTCGTTTTCCTGTTGCCTGATTTTCGGGTGAAGACAGAATTATCACCACAAGTTACAGGTTGCTTTTTGTCGTGAGATCGTGGCGATCAAGAGGCAGCGCGGTGCCGTCCGGAATTTGATCCCCGAGCTGTTGCCCGATGGACACGCGTCAGGATGCCCTACCATGCAGCAGGATCCAGAGAGGGGGATCGCACTCTGTGCGGTCCAACACGGCGTTGTCGCCGTGAGACAAAAGGGATGCGCCTCTACTGCACCGTAACGACTGGGAACACGTCGCTCGTCGGATACTGCCAGTCCTCATGGCCGGTATACCGCCACCGTACGCGCCTTTTGCCCGGCCCTTTATCCGTCATTTACACTCCGTCGCAAGCAATGTCACATGTAGCGCATGCTAAATGCCGGTGCGACCTGCTGCAATTGACTACGCGGGCCTGTCCGCTTTCGGGAACACAAGAACGATGCCCGAACGACCGGAATGAGGGCGCAGTTCAGACGGTCAGAGGACAAAGAGGGTATGTCCGATCTGTTGGATCGGGAACGAGAAAGTGCATCCCGACAACGCTGGCAAACCGCATGGCCGATATCCGGACGCTTTCAGGAGTGCTTTGCGCCCACCTTCTTGCCTGCGGTGCGCCGCGCAGCGTGATGTCGCGCTTCGGATCGAGCAGCATCGGTGCGATGGCTTCATTACCCTATGATTGAATAAGCGGGCTTACTTCCGGTCCTCGCCATAAAGCCGCCCGCCCTCGCGGCGGCAAAGCCGGCGAGGACAACACTCCGGTTCGGTGCTATGATAGTCTGATGGCGGACCTCGGCCCCATGGGGCGTCAGAGCGCCATGCCGGGGTGGATCAAGGGGCTGAGCGGGTGGGGCGGTTCGCCGAGCCCGAACAGGAGGGCAAATGACCACCAGATCCTTTCGTCAGCACGTTGCAGCGCTCGGCCTTGTGATGATCCCGCTGCTGGCCAGCGCTCAGCCCGCTCAGATTTTTCTGGATCCTGTTTCCGGCGACTGCTCAGACCTGAATTTTCGAATGACGACGAACGGTGTAACCCATCCATCTGGACAGCCCCATCCGGGACATTGGGCAATCACGACCTACCGGCTTCTTATCAATGGTCGTTCAGAGGACGACCATATCGCCAGCAACTTCACCGATTTATTGCAGAGTTTCAGTACCCAAAAGACGACGCGCTTCGACGGCACCGCCAGGCTCTCCTGCCTGCAGGCTTCCAATTTTGACATTGAGTTTCAAGCCCGGCCTTCGATCACGCGGATCCATTGGGATGCCCTATTTCCACCATGCCAGCCCTGTGCAGATGGATGGGCAAATCTCGTGAATTTCGTCAACGCCCACGAAAGGAAACACCTTTCTGCCATCATGGCAGCTGTCCAGGCAGCCAACAGTCAATGGCCGCGGGGATCTCCATCGGCGCGTGTTGTTGAAGTGTGCGGTCCTCCCGGTGCGGCTCTTGTCCGCGATTTAGGCTCCCAGTTGATGAAAGAGATTGCGCGGCAGCTCAAGGAAACGGCAACAACACTAGACCGCCAAATCCATGCCGCCGCGATTGCATTGGACAGTCAAGAACCATATCAGCCACTGGATTGCACAGCTTGCCGCTGCCAGGTTCCGGCAGAGTGTAAGACCGTCACCCTCAGTCCCAACGTCATGCGAGGCGGCGCGCCGGCGAATGGAGACGTGACGCTGCTCTCCACAGCGCCGTCTGGCGGTGCCGACGTCTTGTTGAAAAGCGATAACCCTGCCGCTAGCATTCCACCCCAGATCAATGTGCCGCAGGGCGGAACCAGCCAGTCATTCGCTCTTACCCTGACCCCGGTACTGCAAAAGACTGAGGGATTCGTCTATGCAACCCGACCAGGAGCTGGGAGAATCTGTCGCGCCGAAATATGGGTGTACCCGCCCGAGCTGGTTCTGCTTGAAACTCCGCAAGAGCTGAGCAGCAGTGACACCGGACAAGGGACAGTGACCTTAGGCACCATAGCGCCGACGGGTGGAATGGAAGTGCAATTGAGCGCCACGCAATATCTGAACGTTCCGGACCATGTCATCGTGCCGGCAGGTGCCCTTAAGGCGACCTTCGAGATTCGGGTGAATCCACCTCCCGAACCGGACTACAACAGATCGGAAGAAACGTATGCTGCATTGGCGGGTGTCAAACTCACCAAGGTGACAAACATTCACCCATGACGATCCGATTTCCGGCTGCTACCGAAAGCCGAACAAGGTCATGTGGGCGACTCGTGTCGCGGGACCGCCCCGGCCCCTGCCAGCGCGGTCCACGCTTCCGCTGACGCGCCAGCATCGGAAGTTTTGTTCCCCATTGCAGCGCCGATGCTGATGTCGACCCCTGACCTCCTCACTGGACCAGTTCGACGTTGCCGGGCTTCCAGCCCTGTCGACCACGGTTCCAAAGGGCCGTAGAGCCTCAGCACCACAATTCAGCCCTTGCCGGGCATGGTCTGTACCCTCGCCGAAGATGCGGGCAAGAGAGATCACCTAAATTCATGGATGGCCGACAACGCGTTCTCGCCGTTTATGGCAGACGAGCCGTCGTCGGCGTACTCCTGGGCAGCCAAGCGCAACGAACGCCGGCGGGAGCGTGAACGGAAACGACGAAAGGCGGCTTAGGATAGCTTTTCGTATCCGGACGTGAGTGGCAACTAAAACAAAATTCACGCATTTTAGAAGGCGCCAAGGTTCCGGAGGTCTTCCTATGAATCGGCTTCTATTTTCGATGGCTGACTTCTTATCTCGCCCTCCGGGATTCTATTTCGTCATTCTCGCGATGGCAGCTAGTACTGCGCTTGTGCCATTTGGCCTGACTGAAGTGGTCACGTACGCTCTCTCGGTCGCGGCGATCGTTATCACGAGCGTGGTGTTGATCCAGGGTTTCCGAGACACGGCGGCGATTCACGCCAAGTTGGACGAGATCATTGTGGCCTTGGGAGAAACCCGGAACGAGGTAGTCGGACTGGAGCACGAGGAGCCCCACAAAATCGCCAAGGTAGTCGAGCGCCTTGAGCAGGAGGCTGACGAGCCGCGCCGATGAAGCCGCCAAGCCAAAGGAAGAGGCGGTGTAGAGATCAAAGGGGACACGATCCGACCCCCGATTGATGGAAGCAACTCGGGAGTAGGGCCCCGATTGGGATCGTTGCCCGGTCGAATGCCGGGCAACGCCTGCTGTCGACACTATCTTTTGTTGTGGTGGCAAAACGAGGAACCCGGTAGGTAATCGGCAGAGCCGGGCGCAGCATGCCGATGCTACGGATTGATCCTGTACTGGCGCGAGCCGAGATGGCTATTCTTGAGCGAGACTGCTCTGCTACGAGCGGAAGCGCCTCGAGTTTGATCTTCAGGCTCACTTGGTGTCCGCCCGTATGCTCCGCGCCGAGGTTGCTCTGGCGAGGGGCGGGGTTGTGGTACCATATGCGCCGTCTGCCGCAGCACCTCATAGGCCGCTTCAGAGTAGCTTGGGACGACGCGACCACGGCGGCGTCTCTCTGGGCATGCAAATATCCGCGATTTTTCACTTTCGTGCTCCCTGGCTATAACCGGGAGCGCGTGTGATCTCTCAGGCGTCGACTGTGCTTGTGGCTGGTTGCCGGCGATACCAGGAACCTAGAGCGGGATCATGCTTGAGTGAATCGGATGAGGATTCCCGAATAGCTTGAAATGTGATTCATCATGTAGGCCGGAAGGAGGCTGGCATGAATGAGCAAACCATACTCGGTGGATCTGCGT
>Ga0182740_1000133_pt1 | contig 119628 bp, 113 predicted proteins | sample eDN5th37CKraftBY_FD_128872 | JGI IMG/M metagenome (GOLD analysis project Ga0182740, IMG submission 128872) | Enriched backyard soil microbial communities from Emeryville, California, USA - eDNA 5th pass 37_C Kraft BY (version 2) (version 2) | ecosystem: Environmental > Terrestrial > Soil >...
CACCGGAAGATCCACAAACCCCGCGCCCGGCAACTGCGCACACACCGCGTCATAAATCGCGTCATCACCCAGATTGCCCCGACCATGCCACCCCAGATAACCCACCAAGGGACGCACAGTGGCGGCGGTCGCACGATTGTCGGTTGCCCGGTTCAGGCTCATGAAAACTCTCTGGCGTTCGGCTTGAATTGTTCATCGAAAAGGTGCGCGCCGTCCGTCGCACTCGCAGATGGGCGGGCCGATGAAGGATCCAACGGTACCCCGCCACGTGGCCTGCGGCCATCTTCGGTCATACTGGTGGTATCCGGTCGGCCCACGAAAAGACGCGTTTGTCGCGTCGATGCTAGCCTCCCGGAAAACAACAGGTGTGGTGGGCGGCCCCGATCCGGGTCGCCCCGATTGCGGCGCACCGATTCGACGACGTCGAAATTTCACATGCTCGAGGAGTTTTAGCAAATGTTGAGAGCGCTTGGCGCCCTGCGTCAGAAGACCGATTACCGGCGATGGGCCGAACCTCGCAACATTTACTCGTCATGGGAGAGCCGCACGCAGCGGGCGGCCGAACTCATTCCGGACGGCAGCCGGGTCATCGAATTCGGCGCTGCCAAACGGGTGCTGGAACGCCATCTCGACCCGTCGTGCACCTACGTGCCGTCCGACATCGTCGATCGCGGGCCGGGAACCATCGTCGCCGATCTCAATGACCGCCCGCTACCGGACTTCGCCCCGGGCACCTACGACGTCGCGGTGTTCATGGGGGTTCTCGAATACATTCAGGATCTGCCTGCACTTGTCGACTGGCTCGCCGAACGCTTCCCGAAGTGTGTGGTCTCGTACGCGTGTGCGCGTGATGACGCGCATTCCCTGCGGGCACTGCGAGAGAAGGCCGTACGCCTGCAGCACGGCTGGATGAACAGCTACACCGGCGATCAGCTGCGGTCGGAGTTCACCGCACGCGGCTACGCGGTCACCCACGAAGAGAGCTGGGAGAACCAGCAGATGTTCGTGTTCTCACAGCTCCCCCGCTGAGGGGTCGCTACCGGCACTCGGCAAGTCCGAGTCGGTTGTTGCGGCGGAACTCGACCGCACCCACGACGTCGTCCGAACGGCCGATCTCCAGCCACGCCTCGTGCATGCCCTGGCCGTATGTGATGTCGTCGAACAAGACCAGGCCGCCAGGCGACATCAGCGGCTTCAGGATCTCCCACTGCTGCATGACGAAGTCGTAGGTGTGGATTCCGTCGACGAACGCGATGTCGATGGATCCCGGAACCTCCGTCACATGTTCCTCAAATGCCCCACGCGTCAACGTGAAACGCTGCGTCAGTTGCGCGATGGACCGCTCGGCGACGGCCGCCCATGAATCGTTGATCTCGAAGCTGTACAGGTGTCCGGTGCCGTTCGACTCGATGCCCACACCGAAATACATGCCCGACACCCCGAATCCCGACCCGAACTCGACCACGGTCTGGGGCTTCCGTTGCATGACCAGCCACGCGTAGAGGTCACCCTGGAACGGGGGCGAACTGACGTCGCGCGGAGTGAATTTGGCTTCCGGCATGTCGTATTCGGGCGCGAGGGCCTGGGGGCCCAGTTGTTCGTGGTTGGCAGCCAGGATGGCTTCTATCCGGTCTTTGTGCGGTGCGGGCGGGAATCGGCTTGGCATATCGGCGATCCAGCCACCGCGCGTGATCCACTTCAACGAGCGCGTAAACATTGATGCAGTCTAGCCAGGCACCACGACCCGTTCGCCGGTGCACCGCGGAATTTGCCGGCTCATGATCGATCTTGGTTCACAACAACATTCACGCCGGCATCGGGCGCGCCGCCGCCTCGAGGAGGTCGGCCGTCATCCTGACACTGTCCGCCGGCGTCGTCATCTCGTCGGCGATCTGCCGTGCCCGAAGCGCGGCCCGCGGCGTCAGCACCGTCTGCAGGCCCGCCAGAAGCGAGTCGGGGGTGACCTTCGAAAACCGTTCTGCGGTACCGGCTTGCAACCGTTTCACAGCCGCCGCCCAGACCGGCTGGTCCGCGCCGACCCAGAGGATCAGCGTCGGCCTGGCGGCCCGCAGGCCCGCCGCGGTGGTACCGGCACCACCGTGGTGCACGACCGCGCGGCACAGCGGGAAGATCTTGGCGTGGTTCACCGCGCCGACCACCTTGACGTGATCGCTCTCGGGTATCGCGTCGAGGTTCCACGCGCCGGAACTGATCAGGGCGCGCTCCCCGAGCCGGGTGCACACAGACGAGATCATCGTCACAGCGTCGGCGGGAGATTGCACAGGCATGCTGCCGAACCCGAAATAGATCGGCGGCTTTCCACTTGCGGCCCAAGCTGTCACGTCGTCGTCGGTATCGGTGGGAAGTTCCAGCGTCAGCGCCCCGACAAAAGGACGTGTTCCTCGCCACTCTTGCCGCAGGCCGGGAAAGAACACCTCGTCGTACGCCTGGATCTCCAATGTGCCACTCGAGACGATCCGGTTAACCGAGCTGGATCTGGCGGGCGCAAGCCCCAATTCACGTCGCTGAGCGTCCTCCGCGCTTTTCAGGATCTGCCAGTAACCCCACTCCGCCACCGCCCACATCGGCTCGACGATTCGCCCGGGTAGCCGGATCGGAAGAATCTGGCTATTGGCCCGGTGCGGGAAGTAATGCAGCGCTGCCAGCGGAATCTGTTCACTCTCGGCGACATTGGCAACGACTTCTTGATACGTGGTGCCGGTCAACAGCACGTCGGCGCCATCGGCCAATGCGGCCACGGTGGCACTCATCTCGGCCCATCCGCCCACCATGTATTCCCGGCCCTCGCGGATCGCTTTGACCGGATTGCGGATTTTCCAGAAATCGCGGAACGTGTCGGCATCCAATTGCTGTTGAGAATCCACGCCGTAGGATTCCGCAGACAACCCGATACGTTCCACGAACGGAACGAGGTTGGGCGGCACCGCCATCCGCACCTCGTGGCCGCGGCGACAGAGCTCGGTGGCCACGGTTGCGCTCGGTTCGATGTCGCCACGGGTGCCGTGGATCGCCACTACAAATTTCATCGTCATCCCGGATTGCTCGGCAGGCGTGGGATCCCCGAGGTGCCCGCCCGGACAACAGCACGCTATAAGGGACGGGCGCTTCCCACAAACCCCGCAAAACGTTGACGCAGTTGAGAAGGTCGCAATCCGTGTAGCATGACGGGGATGTTCCGGCGCTTCGTGCCGCGAAATTGGTTGTCGCGGGTAGGATTCTCCGGTCTTGGGAGATTCATAGTTCGCCATCCCCTCGTAGTCATCGCCTCCTGGTTGGCGGTCGCGGGTGTGTTGCTGGCGGCTGTCCCTTCGCTGCCCGCAGTCGCCGAACGTAATCCCCCCGGCTTTCTGCCCGCCGATTCCGAGGTGTTCGCCGCCGGCAATGCCATGCAGGAGGCATTCAACGAAACAGGCGGCGGAAATGTCGCGATCGCCATCCTCAGCAACGAGAACGGGTTGACGCCGGCCGACGAGGAAACCTATCGCGCGCTGGTCGACAAGCTACGGGCCGACACCGAATACGTGTTGTCGACACAGGACTTCGTGACCATCCCCGAACTGCGTCAGGTGATGACCAGTGAGGACAACAAGGCGTGGCAGTTGCCGATCAGCGCGGCCGGAACCATGGGCACCGCGGAGGGACAGAACGCCTACCGGCAGATCGTCGACACGGTCAAGTCCTCGACGGCCAACACCTCGCTTTCGGCCGAGGTGATCGGTCCGGCCGCGACGTTCGAAGACGTCGTCAAGATCGGCGAACGCGATCAGCACGTCATCGAGATCGCCACCGTGCTGATCGTGCTGATGATCTTGATCATCGTCTACCGCAACCTCGTCGCGATGCTGCTCCCCCTCCTGATGATCGGGATGGCCCTCGTGGTGGCCGAGCAGTCCGTGGCCGGTCTGGGTGCGATCCATCTGATCGGTCTGGGCCCGCAGACCCTGATGCTGATGACCGCCATGATGATGGGCGCGGGCACCGACTACGCCATCTTCCTGTTCAGTCGCTACCACGAGTGCGTACGTTCGGGGCTCAGTTCCGACGACGCCGTCGTCGAGGCGCTCGACTCGATCGGCAAGGTGATCGCCGGTTCGGCGGGCACGGTCGCCATCACCTTCATGGGGCTGGCGTTCACCGACCTCGGCGTCTTCTCGACGGTCGGCCCCGCGCTGTCGGTCACCATCGGCTTCGGGTTCGTCGCATCGGTGACCCTGCTGCCCGCGATGGTCGTGCTCGCGGGCCGCCGCGGCTGGGTCAAACCCCGCAAGGACCTCACCGGCCGGATCTGGCGGCGCTCCGGCGTGCACATCGTGCGCAAGCCCGTCATCCACCTGGTCGCCAGCCTCACCGTCCTGCTCGCGCTGGCCGGCTGCGCAATGCTGGTGAACTTCAACTACGACGACCGCAAGAACCTGCCCGACGATGCGCACAGCAACATGGGTTACGCGGCGCTCGACAAGCACTTCCCGGTGAGCAGCACCGTCCAGCAGTTCATCCTGATCCAGTCTCCGCACGATCTGCGCAGCCCCAAGGCTCTGGCCGACATGGAGCAGATGGCCCAGCGCGTGAGCCAACTGCCCGACATCGAGATGGTCCGCGGCGTCACCCGTCCCACGGGCGAGATGCTCCAGGAGGCCAGGGCGACCTGGCAGGCCGGCGAGGTGGGCGGCAAGCTCAATGACGCGTCCACCCTGATCGACGCCAACGACGCGAACCTCTCCACGTTGAGCGGAGGCGCGCACAAGCTCGCCGACGTCCTGGGCCAGATCAGCACGCAGGTGACCAACGCGCTCGTGACGGTGCGGCCACTGGCCGGCGCGCTGGCGGACATGGAGACCAAGTACGGCGGCGAGAAGACCCTCGACCAGATCGATCAGAGCGCCGAACTGGTGGCCAACATGCGCTCGCTGGGCCGCGCGATGGGCGTCAACCTCGCACGCATCACCGACGTGTACGACTGGTCCGCGCCCATGGTGCGCGCCCTCAACGTCAGCCCGGAGTGCAACCTCGACCCGGCGTGCGCGGCGTCGCGGTCGGATCTGCAGCGCATCGTCGAGGCCAAGGACAACGGAAACCTCGACAAGTTCGCCGAACTCGGACGCCAGCTGGAGTCCACCGAAGGTGACGAGACCCTCGACGAGGCGGTCTCCGGTCTGCAGCAGAGCATCAAGGAGGCCACGGCGGCCGCTCGGGAACTGGGGCTCGAAGACGCGAGCAGCGTCAAGCGACAGCTCGACCAGTTGGAACAGGGCGTCAACCTGCTCGCCGATTCCAGCCATCAGCTCGCACAGGGCGTGCAGCTGCTCGTCGACCAGACCAGGAACATGGGCCAAGGCCTCGACCAGGCCTCACAGTTCCTGCTCGCGATGAAGCGCGACGCGTCGGATCCGCAGATGTCCGGCTTCTACATCCCGCCACAGATCCTCACCCAAGAGGAATTCAACAAGGCCGCAGCGCTTTTCGTCTCACCCGACGGCCGCTCGGTCCGGTATCTGGTGCAGACGGCCCTCGACCCGTTCGGCACCGCGGCCATGGACCAGGTCAAGGACATCGTGAAGACGGCCGAAAGCGCCCGTCCCAACACGTCTTTGGCGGACGCCAAGATCTCACTGGTCGGTTTCTCGTCGATCCAGAACGAGATGCGCAACTACTACGACGGCGACCTCCGATTCATCATCACCGTCACCCTGATCGTGGTGTTCCTGATCCTCGCCGCGCTGTTGCGGTCGATCATCGCGCCGATCTATCTCGTGTTGTCCGTGGTCCTTTCGTACATGTCGGCACTGGGCATCGGTGTGATCTTCTTCCAGTTCATCCTGGGCAAGGAGATCGTCTGGACCGTTCCCGGCATGGCGTTTCTGGTGCTCGTCGCCGTCGGGGCCGATTACAACCTGCTGTTGATCTCCCGAATACGCGACGAGGCGGCACACGGTATGCGCACGGCCGTGATCCGCACCATCGGCGCCACCGGCGGCGTCATCACATCGGCAGGACTCATCTTCGCGGCATCGATGTTCGGCCTGACGTTCAGCAGCCTGCTGGCCGCCGTGCAGATCGGTTTCATCATCGGCGTCGGCCTGCTGCTGGACACGTTCCTGGTGCGCACCATCACGGTGCCCGCCGCGGCCGTGCTGATCGGCAAGCTCAGTTGGTGGCCGACGAAACCCCCTGCCCCAGAGCCTGCCCCCACCGAACCGACGGTGGCACCCGCAGCCCAGGCGTGAAACCCGCTGCGCCGCAGCGGATCACGTAACGGACTATTCGGCGGGCTCCCGCCCCTGCCGCCGACGGATACGCGGCGACAGCTGCACCACCTCGGGAACCACGGTCGGATTCTCGAATGCCGTCACGACCAGCGACACCAGGGTGTTGGCGACATCGCCGAGCGCCGACATCCGCGCAGGCAGCGCCCCTTGTTCCACCCACAGCTTGAGCAACTGGTCGAGCAGGTCGCGATCGGCACCACGCAGGATCTCGGTGTCCTCGGTGGGGCCCACACCGACCCGGATGACCGACAACTCCGGATGCTCGCTGCGCCACGAATGCAGGATCTCGTCGAGTGCGGCCTTGCTCGCGCTGTAGGCGGCCACACCCGCTCGCGGACGGCCCACGTCGTGGCTCGACGCGATGAGCACCACGCCGTTGTCGGCCAGCCTGGGCACCGCGGCGCGCAGCACGTTGTTGGCGCCCAGCGTGTTGACGTTGAACGCGTGCAGCCAGGAGGCGACGTCGGTGTCCTCGATGTAGGCGAACGGGATCACCGTGCTGGTGAACACCACGGCATCGAGACCGCCGAGGGCGTCGGCAGCCTCGTTGACCACCCGCGTGATCGCCGCGGGGTCCTCGACGTCGAGTTCGAACGCATGTCCCCCGATACTGTCGGCGAGGGTCTTGAGCAATTCGATACGCCGCGCCGCCACCGCGACATCGATGCCACGCTTGGCGGCACTTTCCGCGACGGCGTGTCCGATGCCCGACGAGGCACCGACGACGAGGAGACGCAGGCCGGCCGCATCGGGTGGTTGGCTGCTCATTCTTGTCTACCTACTTCCGTGCTCGTTTCTGAGTGCGTGTTTTAGGTCACCCTTCGTTTCGGAGGACAGTACCGAACGCGATGAGTTCTGGACGCGAGGTGGGTCTGTACAGAGTCCGTGGATGTCGAAACGGAAGCCGACACGAACCACTTCAGACACATAGGAGATCCGATGACGACAGCGATACCTCCGGTGGTCGACCTCGAGACCTGGCGCGCCGCGCTCGGCGACCTGCGCAGGCGCGAGAAGGCCGCCACCAGAGAACTCGACGCGATCGCCGCGGCGCGCAGGCGCCTGCCCATGGTTGAGCTGCCCGAGTACACGCTCGTCGGCGCCGACGGACCCGTACGGCTCGCCGACATCTTCGCCGGCCGGTCGCAACTCATCACCTATCACCACATGTGGACCGACGGTGCCGAATGGCAGTGCGGTGGATGCACGGGATACACGTCGCAGTTCACACGGCTGGATTTCCTCGACAACTACGACGCCCGGTTCGTCGTCGTCACCAACGGCCCCATCGACGAAGCGCTGCGGTACCGCGCCAAGGTCGGCAACAAGATGGAGTGGTACTCGTCGTCGGAGAGTTCGTTCGGCGCCGACGTCGACGCCGCCCCCGGCGAGGGGTTCGCGGTCAACGTGTTCCTGCGGGTGCCCGATCCCGCGGGCGATCCGGACAGCGACCCCAAGAAAGACAAGGTGTACCGGACGTGGCACACCAACGGCCGTGGCACCGAACAACTGAGCCACACCTTCGCGCTCATCGACCTGCTGCCCTACGGCCGCCAGGAGCAGTGGCAGGACTCGCCTCAGGGCTGGCCGAAGCACCCCACATACTCGGGCTGGCTCGACAGTCCCGACATCGCCCGCCTCTACGGGGAGAAGGTTCAGGCATGAGCACCACGAAGCGTTACGTCGTCACCCGCAGGATCCACGCCGCACCGCAGGACGTGTTCCGCGTGCTGGCCGACCCGGCCCGTCACAAGGACACCGAACCGGGCGACTGGGTACGCGACGCGATCGACCCGCAGCCCATCACGGACACCGGCCAGATCTTCGCGATCAACATGTTCCTCGAACAGGCAGGCGGCCACTACGTCATGCACAACCGGGTCACCGAGTACGACGAGGACCGCACCATCGCATGGGAGCCGGGCCTGCTCGACGACGCGGGCAACCACTCGCCCGGCGGTTGGTTCTGGCGCTACGACCTTCAACCCGACGGGGACGCCACCGCGGTCACGCTGACCTACGACTGGACGGACACGCCGCAGAGTTTCGCCGATCAGATCGGCGGCATGCCACCGTTTCCCGAGCAGTTCATCGCCGAGTCACTGGCCACGCTGGACCGCGCGGTGCGATAGCGCTCAGATGCTGGCGTTGCCCGCGCGCCACTGCTCCCACGGGATGTTCCAGTCCCCCAGACCGTCGGTGCCGGGAAGCAGCGAGCCGACGGTGTTGCGCACCTCGACGATGTCGCCGCGCTTGGTGTTCTCGTAGAACCAGCGTGCGTTGGCGGTGCTGACGTTGAGGCACCCGTGGCTGACGTTGCTGTAGCCCTGGCTGCCCACCGACCACGGCGCGCCGTGGACGTAGATGCCGCTGTAGGACATCTGCGTGGCGTAGTCGACCTCGGTGCGGTATCCGTTCGGGGAGTTGACCGGAACGCCGTAGGTGGACGAATCCATCACGAGGTGTTCGTAGCGGTCGCCGATGATGTAGACGCCGTTGTTGGTCGGCGTGCTGTTCTTGCCCATCGAGATCGGCATGGTCTTGACGACCTCGCCGTTGCGGCGCACCGTGAGCGTCTTGGTGTTGTCGTCGGCGACCGCGATGACCTCGTCACCGATCTTGAAATGGGTTTCGACGTTGTCCTGCCCGTAGAGGCCGTCGCCGAGTTCGACGCCGTAGGTGTTCACCTGTACGTCGACCGTGGTGCCGGGCTTCCAGTACTCCGCGGGCCGCCACCGCACCTCGCGGTTGTTGAGCCAGTAGAAGGCGCCCTCGACCGGCGGCGTGGCCTTGACCGTGATGGCACGCTGCGCGGCCACCCGGTCGGAGATGTTCTCGTCGAACCGGATCGCGATCGGCTGGCCCACCCCGACGACCTCGCCGTTGTTGGGCAGCACGTACGGCATCGTCAGGTTCTGCGGCGAGTGCGTCTCGAACTGGATGCGGCGGTTGGTCACACCGCCCAGTCCGAGTGATTGCGCGACGAGTGTGTACTGCTCGTTGTAGTCCAGCGGGTCGGTGGTCGACCACGTCAGCCCGTCGGGGCTGAGTGTGCCCGCGACGGGCGAGCCGCTCTCGTCGGTCATGCTGACGCCGCCCAGAACTCCGTTCTCGGCGGTGACGGTCACGGGCGACTCGACGGTCACCCCCACCGCGCCGTCGGTCACCGAGGCGTTGACCCGCGGCACCAGGAGGTCACCGAAAGGCGTGCCCTTGTCGGCGATCACGGGCGCCGGACCGTCCTGTTCGTCCTTACCGCAGGCCATGAGACCGAACAGCAATGCGGGCACCATGGCGACAACCGCCGACCGGAACAAACTCCGGCGCGGACGGATCACCGTCGTTACCTGCCCCATCACGCTCCACCCCTTGCATACGGCTGTGCCGAACCAGTTCTTCGCACAAGTTTAATGGCAACTTCGCACCCATCCGCCGTGAGCGCTCGCACATGCTCTGGCCTGCGGATTTCACGCTTGGGCAGATGTCCTGTTATTGTCTTCACCGCGCGCCGTTAGCTCAGTTGGTAGAGCAGCTGACTCTTAATCAGCGGGTCCGGGGTTCGAAACCCTGACGGCGCACCACATATCGCGAAAGGGCGGGCCGAGTGCCCGCCCTTTTGCTTTCGTCCTGCTCTTGTGAGTCCCGACCTTTCGGTCCACCGCGTGCGCTGACGTCCCTCAGCCGACGCGATATCGGTCGGAGACGCTCTGCTCGGCCTCTTCCAGGAGCATCTCGACCGCGCCCGCCAGATGCGCCGCGGCGTAGCCGCTGTCGCGGTACTGCTCGCTCTTGAAGCGGTCGAGCTCCCGCCGCAGATCGCCCAGGGTTTCGTCGCTCACATGTGCCATAGGACCTCCCGACCCGTGCTGAGGGACGCGCCGTCGGGCCGCGGCGACGCCGCGCCGGCAAACGCCGGCGTCAATTCGACCGCGGGAAGCGGCATGATGTCTGCGGCAAATCCGAGGAAAATTTGCTGCACGACACGTTCCCCCTGATCACACGATTCATCCGTGTTGCAACTGCGCTTGAATTGTCGATCCGCTCCCCGCACCGGACCCGCCCTCGACCTTAGCTACACAGACTGGCAGTAGCAACCGTTCGAGCGATAACAGCCGATCACCCGCGGGCCGGTCGCCGACCCCCGCACCGGCAGCGGTTCGCCCGGCACAATCGGAAAACCGCTGCGCACCACCGAAAAACAGCTTTGCCGATGCGGCGCACCTCGCCGGGCAGTGCGGTCGGTGCCGTCAATCGCCGAGCAGACGTCGACGTCCAGCAAACGTCGCGACCCCCATCACGCCTGCGAACACGCTTCACCGGCAACCGTTACACACTCGACCGTTCCACGACGTCGGCGAACTCGGCGTGTTCGCTGGACACCCGGGTTCGAGACAAGTTCAAGATCAACACGACCCCCTGCGGCGATCCCGCCACGGATTCCGTACCCTTTGCCCATCTGCGGTGCCGATTTCCTCCGTCATACCACGTCACCAGCACTGAAAATGTGCTGTTATCAAGATCAAACACCGAGGTCACGTGCACTTTTGTATAATTACTGACGCTTACGAAAGTTACTATCCGGTTCCGAGATTCGGGACATAGCCTGGTCAGACCGCAGACATGCTGTTATTCTTAAGTTAGCTGACTTATAACGTCCAACTTCACACGCGGCGATCACGCCAGGATTCGAGGTATTAGCTGATGACCACGGCAGGTAACCCGATACCCGCGGCGTCGCCCACCTCGCAGTTCGTTGCTGCCGATCAGCCGATCATGGTCTACAGCTGCAGCCGCCTCGGACGTGTCGCCAATCCTCCCAGTTTCTCGCTGGCCGGCTGGCTGCGAACCGGCCGGCGGCGCTGACCCGCCTGCGCATTCACCGGTCCACACAGTGAAAGAGCCCGCCGGTGAAACCGGCGGGCTAACACGTTGCGAGGCGGGTCGAGGCGGATCAGTGCCGCTTGATCCGGCGCACGACCACGATCACGACGATCGCGCCCACGCCCGCGAGTGACGCCGTCACCGCGGGCTTCCTGATGAACCCCACGACTGCGGCCCTGATGTCGTCGGCGACCCGTTGCGGGTTGGCACGCTCGGCCAGCGAGTCGACAGTCAACGCCAGCCGATCGCGGGCCTCGTCGATCTCGCGCTTGATGGTCTCCGGATCGCGGTTCGCCACTGTTTGCTCCTCTAAGCCGGTCCGTGTCGTGGTGCCCTGCCGCACTACCCTAGATCAGCCGGCACCGTTCGATCGGTACCGCCCGACGAGAAGGGATCTTGTGCATGCCGCCAACACCCCGTCTACAGGCAGGTGACACCGCACCCGCGTTCAGTCTGCCGGATGCCGACGGCAACACTGTCAGTCTCTCCGATTACCGGGGCCGAAAGGTCATCGTGTACTTCTACCCGGCGGCATCCACCCCGGGGTGCACCAAGCAGGCCTGCGACTTCCGCGACAACCTCGCCGAACTCAACGACGCGGGCCTCGACGTCGTCGGGATCTCCCCCGACAAGCCCGAGAAGTTGGCCAAGTTCCGCGACAAGGAGGGTCTGACCTTCCCGCTGCTGTCCGACCCCGACAGGTCGGTGCTGACGGCCTGGGGGGCGTACGGAGAAAAGACCATGTACGGCAAGACCGTTCAGGGCGTCATCCGGTCCACGTTCCTGGTCGACGAGGACGGCAAGATCGCCGTCGCGCAGTACAACGTGCGCGCCACCGGCCACGTCGCCAAACTGCGCCGCGACCTGTCGGTCTGACCGCGTGACCTTCAGGTCTGTGTGAACAGCAGGAAGGTCAGGTACGCCAGGTAGGCCACCACCATCGCGCCGCCCTCGGCGCGATGGACGCGGCGCCCCGAGAAGAAGACCGGGATCAGCAACAGGGTCGCGACGACCATGACGGGGATGTCGATCCACACCAGGCTCGAGTTGAGCGGCAACCCGTCCGCAGGCACCAGGCACGTGGCGCCCAGGATCAGCACGATGTTGTAGACGCTGCTGCCCAACAGGTTTCCGATCGCGATGTCGCGCTCGCCGCGCACCGTGGAGACGATCGTCGTCACCAGTTCGGGAGCCGACGTGCCGATCGCGACGATCGTGAGCCCGATCAGCGCGTCGGAGACCCCGAATTCGCGTGCGATGCCCACAGCCCCCTCGACGAGCCAATCGGCCCCGACGACCACGACGGTGATACCGACGATCGTCATCGCGAAATACCGTACGAGGCTTCCCGTGTCGGGCATGTCGGGTTCACGCTCTGCGGCGCCGTCGTCGCCTGCCGGCTCACCTCGGTACGCGTACGCGTACTCGTCGACGACGTCCCGGCTCTCGACCCGCGCCGAGCGCACCACCACCACGGTGTAGGCGACCGCGGCACACAGCAGGATCACGCCGTCGACGCGCGACAGCGTCCCGTCGATGCACAGCACCCAGAACAGCACCGCTGCCACTGCCATCACGGGCAGATCGAGACGCAACGTGCGCCGCTGAATCGCCAAGGGCCGCAACAGTGCACTGAGCCCGAGGATGAACAGCAGGTTCACGGTGTTGGTGCCCGCGATGTTGCCGACCGCGAGCGCACCGCTACCCTCGGTGGCCGCCGTCACGCCCACGGCCAGTTCGGGCAGACTCGTCCCGATAGACACCACCGTCATACCGACGACGATGGGGCTGATACCCATTCGCGACGCCATCTGGGCACCACCGCGAACCATCACCTCTGACCCGAACGCCAGGGCGAGCAGGCCCGCCACGAACCAGGCAGCGCTGCCCAGCACGGTCCGTCAGCGGCCGAGCGCGTCGAGCAGCAACGCCTCCGCGGTCGCGGCCTTCTCGAACACCCCGAGGTGCAGGCTCTCGTTGATGCTGTGGGCTTGTGTGCCCGGATCTTCCACACCGGTCACCAGGATCGTCGCGTCCGGGAACGCCGCGGCGAACTCCGCGATGAACGGGATCGACCCGCCCATCCCCATGTCCACGGGTTCGTGGCCCCAGGCCTTGCTGAACGCCGCGCGGGCGGCGTCGTACACCGGCCCGCTCGCGTCGATGGCGTAGGGCTGCCCGATGTCACCGGGTGTGACCGTGACCTTCGCGCCCCACGGCGTGTTCGCCTCGAGGTGACGCGTCAGGGCCTCCAGATGCGCGCGGGCATCGCCGCCGGGGGCCACGCGCATGCTGATCTTGGCGCGCGCCCGCGGGATGAGGGTGTTCGACGACTTGCCGATGGGCGTGGTGTCGATCCCGATGACGGTCACGGCGGGCTTGGCCCACATGCGTTGCACCACTGAGCCCGAACCGATCTCGGACACGCCGTCGAGCAGACCGGATTCCTGCCTGACCCAGTCCGCGCCGCGGTCGACGTCGGCCGCGGTGGCCTCGTGCAGACCTTCCACCGCGACGTTGCCCTCGTCGTCGTGCAGGCTCGCCAGCAGCCGTACCAGCACGCTCAGCGCATCGGGAACCACGCCACCCCACAGGCCGGAATGCAGGCCGTGGTCGAGCGTGGCCACCTCCACCACGCAGTCCGCCAGACCGCGCAGCGACACCGTGAGCGCGGGTTGTTCGGTGCTCCAGTTGTCGGAGTCGGCGATGATGATGACATCGGCGGCCAGCGCGTCGCGGTGCGCCGCGAGCAGCGCGCCCAGCGACGGTGAACCGGACTCCTCCTCGCCTTCGACGAACACCGTCACGCCGACCGGCGGCTTGCCGTCGAAGGCGCGCACCGCCGCGAGATGCGTTGCGATGCCTGCCTTGTCGTCGGCGGTGCCCCTGCCGTAGAGCCGGCCGTCACGTTCGGTCGGCTCGAACGGCGGTGAATCCCATTGCGCCGGGTCACCTTCCGGCTGCACGTCGTGGTGGGCGTACAGCAGCACCGTCGGCGCCCCTGGCGGCGCGGGGTGGTGCGCGATGACCGCGGGCGCGCCGCCCTCGCTCACGATGCGGACGTCGCCGAACCCGGCATCGGTCAGCAGCTTCGCGACCGCCTCGGCGCTGCGTGTCACCTCGCCGCGGCGGGCCGGATCGGCCCACACCGATTGGATGCGGACCAGATCCTCAAGATCCGCCCGCACCGAAGGCAACACCTGCTTGACCCGCGCGACCACATCACTCATACCGGTGAGCCTAGTGGCGAGGTGGCGGAGTGCGCCTAGGGCTCTTCGATGATCGCGACCGCGGCGGCGGTCTGATCCTCGTGCGTGAGCGACACGTGGATGGTCACGTCCTCCAGGTGTTTGGCGATCTCACCGGACAACCGCACCTTCGGACGGCCCCACATGTCGGTCACCACCTCGATGTCGCGGTGGATCCCTTCCGGCAGGGCGGGCCGCTTGGAGAACCGAGAGCTCGACCAGGCCTTGATCACGGCTTCCTTGGCGGCCCACCGGGCCGCCAGGTGCCGGGCCGCCGACGAACTCTTGTCCGCGGCGTCCCGGCGCTCACCTGGCGTGAACGTCTCGGCGAACACGGTGCCCGGCCGGTCGACCTGCTCGGCGAAATCCGGGATGGACACCAGATCGATACCGACTCCGACTATCGCCATAGAAGCGAACCTAGTCGACGGTGTCCTCGCCGAGTCACTCCACTCCCTTCGACACGATCACAGGACGTACTGATCGTTCTCGCCGAGGCGCGCGTCCGTGCTGAGCAGCATGGCCGCCTCCTGGCGCTTCTCGGGCACGTCGTGGTCGAACCGGCGGTCGGCAGGCTTCTCGTACATCGGCCGCCCACCGGCGATCGCGCTGACCAGCCGTCGCTGACCGGCGAGCATGCGCTGCTCGGCCCGCGTGCGGTAGTCCTCGCGCTCGGACGGATCCAGCGCGGCGATGAACGCCTCGGGATGCACCAGCGCCACCAGACCCGACACGTGCCCGAACCCGAGGCTGGTCACCAGACCGGCCTTGAGCGGGAACTTGCCGCGCAGGTCCAGGGGCTCACGCACCCACACGAAGTGGCCCGAGGTGGCCAGCTCGTCGTCGACGCAATCCAGGCTGCGGTTCGGCGGGATGACCCCGTCGCGCAGGATCTGGCACAGGCCCATCATCTGGAACACCGCGGCGCCGCCCTTCGCGTGACCGGTCAGTGTCTTCTGGCTGACGACGAACAGCGGGTTACCCGGCGCCCGGCCCATCGAGTCCGCGATCCGCTCGTGCAGCTCGGTCTCGTTGGGGTCGTTGGCCAGCGTCGAGGTGTCGTGCTTGGAGATCACCGCGATGTCGTCGGCACCGACGCCCAGCTGGGCCAGCGACCGTGCCAGCGTCGACTCCCTGCCGCCGCGGGCGGCGCCCAGGGCACCGAGTCCCGGAGCCGGGATGGACGTGTGCACACCGTCGGCGAAGCTCTGCGCGTAACCGACGACCGCGAGCACCGGCAGACCCATCTTGAGCGCGAGATCACCGCGGGCCAGCAGGATGGTGCCACCACCCTGGGCCTCGAGGAACCCGAGCCTGCGACGGTCGTTGGCGCGCGAGAACTTCGAGTCGCTGATGCCCTTGGCCCGCATCATCTCGGTGTCGGCCGTGGCGGCCATGTCACCGAATCCGATGATGGCCTCCAGCGTCAGATCGTCGAAGCCGCCGGCGATGACCAGGTCGGCCTTGCCGAGCTTGATCTTGTCGACGCCCTCTTCCACCGAGACCGCTGCCGTGGCGCACGCACCCACCGGGTGGACCATCGCGCCGTAACCGCCCACATACGACTGCATGACATGTGCGGCAACGACGTTCGGCAGGACCTCCTGCAGGATGTCGTTCGGCTTGGCCCGGCCCAGCAGGTTGCCGTGGTACATGGTCTGCATCGAGGTCATGCCGCCCATGCCGGTGCCCTGCGTGGACGCCACCTGGCTGGGGTGCACCCAGCGCATCAGCTCGGTCGGTGTGAAGCCGGACGACAGGAACGCGTCGACGGTCGCGACGATGTTCCACAGCGCCACACGGTCGATCGAGCTCGCCATGTCCGGGCTGATGCCCCAGACCGTGGGGTCGAAGCCCGTCGGGATCTGCGCACCCACGGTCCGCGACAGCTTGGTCTTGCGCGGCACGCGGATCTCGGTGCCCGCCTTGCGGGTCACCTCCCAGTCGGACGAATCCGGCAGCGGGCGGGCCACGGTGTGCTCGGGGTCGAACTGCACGAACGCACGCGCATCGGCCTCGCTGGACACCACGAACGTGAAGTCCTTGTCCAGGAACACACTCACCAGCAGCGGCGACGCGTGATCGGGGTCGATCGCGCCGTCGTCGACGAACTCGCGGATACCGCAGCGCTCCACGACCGCGTCGTGATAGCGCTCCACGATCTCGCACTCGGGCACCAGTTCACCGGTCTCGGTGTCGTACCAGCCGGCCTTGGGATCGTCCTCCCACTTGACCATGCCGGTCGTCCACGCGAGTTCGAGCACGCCGGCCGCCGACAACTCGCCGGAGACCTCCATCTCGAAGCGCGTGCGCGACGAACCGTACGGGCCGAGTTCGGCACCACCGACGATGACGACCAGATCGGCCGGGTCGACGTCGAGGTCGTCCCATTCCGGAGCCGGCGCCGGGTTGTAGCCCCGCGGCGGCGACGGCAACGCGCGGATGGTTCCCGCGGGCGCCTCGTCGTCGGATTCGTCTGCCGCACCGGACATCTCCTCGCGGGCCTTGGCAGCCAGCTCGGCCATGTCGATCTTGATGTCGCCCAGACCGCCGGTCAGGTCGACCTTCACCGGCGCACCCGCCGCGGCCACCTTGGTCTCCACCGTGCAGAGATCCAGCAGCATCGCCGCCATCTCGTCGGTGGTGTAGGTGGTCACGCCTGCCTCTTCGACCGCGCTGACGATGGCGTCGTTCTGGCCCATCAGGCCGGTGCCCTTGGTCCAGCCGATCAGCGCATGCGCCAGGCTGACCCGCTCGGCCCACGACTTCTCGGCGCTCCAGCGGTTCTCCAGCGCGTCGAGTGCCGATTTGGCCTCGCCGTACGCGCCGTCGCCACCGAACATGCCGCGGTTCGGCGAACCCGGCAGCACGACGTGCAGACGCGACGCGATGTCACGCTCGGCGCCGATCTTCGACAGCCCGCTGATGAGCCGCTGCACGGCCCACAACAGCACCTTCATCTCCATCTCGGCGCGCGAGCCGACCTCGGACATGTCCCCGGCCACACGCGGTGCGGCGAACGGGAACAGCAGCGTCGGGGTCTGCGCATCCTTGAGGTGGATCGACTGCGGCCCAAGGCTTTCGGTCTGCTCGGTACCGACCCACTCCACGAGCTTGTCGATATCGCTGTAGGAGGCCATGTTCGCCGGGACCACCCACAGGGTGGCGTCGAACCGGGCGTGGTCGCGGTAGAGCTGCTTGTAGAACGCGAGCCGGTCGTCGTCCAGACGCGAGGTCGTGGCGATGACCGTGGCGCCGCCGTCGAGCAGCTGCCCGACGACCGATGCCGCGATCGAGCCCTTCGACGCGCCGGTGACCACAGCGACCTCGTCGCTGTAGCGGCCCTTGCCCGGGTTCTCCGCACCGGCGGCGATCCGGCCGAACAGCGACGCGTGGACGTTGCGGCCCGCGGCAAGCGCCTTGCCCTGCCACCAGTTCGCCTGTGTCGCAACCACATGGCCCGTGCCCTCGAAGCGCTGCGAGAGCTGCTCCCACTGCGCGTCGATGTCGCCTTCTTCGGCCAGCCAGAGCTTGACCAGGTCCTCGCGGGCGCTGGCCCACCGGTCGTCGAACACCACGGCCTTGCGGGCGTCGAACGTCGGAGCCACCAGACGCGGCCAGTCCGAACCGAGTTCGGCGGTGACCAGGTCGATCAGCTCGGCGTCGGTGGCCGCCTCCGGGGTGGTGACGACGTCGGAAAGACCCAGCTGGTTGAGCACCAGGCGCGCGGCCGAGGCCAGCACACCGTCGGGACCGGTGACCTTCTCGGCGAACTCGCCGAGTGCCGCGGAGTCCACGACACCACCCGAGGCGCCACCCGCCGACGGCAGCGAGACCGAAATCCCGCGCCGCGCAGCGACTGCCGCGACAGCGCCGTCGATGACCTTGTCGACGTCGGCCGCCGACGCCAGAGCACCGGCGTGCAGACCACCCAGGTCGCCACCGCGCACGCTGCTGCCCTCACGCGTGCCGAGCGCGAACTCGACGGTCACGTGCTTGGCCCAGCCCGGCCCCAGCTCCCAGGTCTTGGTGACGCGCTCGGTGATGTACGCCGGACGTTTGCCCGACGGTCCGAGCACGGTACGCAACTGGTCGTTGATCGCGTCCGAGAGCACCGGGCCGAACGGCTTGTAGGTGCGGGCGAGCTTGGTCACCTGCCCCTTGAGCGCACCCAGATCCGCTTCTGCCGCACCGTCGATCGCGCCGAGGTTCAGCTCGGAACCGAGGTCGACCAGCAGCTGGTTACGCCGCGAGGACGCGCCGTCGGTGATCGACTCGATGGAGTCGAGCGCCTCGATCTGGTCGATGCGCATCTTGGCGCTCAGCGCGATCAGCGCCACTGTCGCGTCCGCGGCATCGAACGTGATGTCGTCGGGGCGGGGTCCGCCGGACGGCGCCGCGGGCGCGGCGACCGGAGCCGGGGCCGCCGCAGCAGCAGGCGCCGCCTCGGCGGGCGCATCTGCCGTGGGCTCGTCGGCCTCGGGCTCGGGTTCCGGATCGGTGTCGGTGGCGAACAGCACCGCGGCGTCACGCTCGGAGTTGAGCACCTCGACGGTGCTGTGCGAGTACTCCGGGAGCTTGAGCGTGTTGGTCGCCAGGCCGGCCACGGTCGGGGCCGACTTCACGCCGATCTCGACGAACCGCTCGACACCGAGACCGCCTGCGGCCTCCTCGATGAACAGCAGGTCCTGCGTCTCGATCCAGCGCACCGGGCTGGCGAACTGCCATGCCAGAAGCTCGATGACGACCTTGCGGCACAGTTCCTTCGGCTTCTCGTTGCGCCACGTGTCGTAGTCGGCGAGCACCTCGTCGAGCGGCTCGGCGGGCACCAGGTCCCGGATCTCCTGGATGAAATCGCGGTCCAGGGTGAACGGCCGGGGCACCAGGTTCGGGATGTAGCGCCCGATGATCAGCTCGGGATCCTTGTCGCGCGGCATGACGCGCTCCAGGCTGCGCCGGAAGTCGGCCACGCCGACCCGCAGCACGCTCGAGTGGAACGGCACGTCGATGCCGGGCACCAGGATGAACGACCGCTTGCCGCCGGTGATCTGGCGACGACGCTCGATCTCCTCCTCCAGCGCCTCCAGGCCTGCGACCGTGCCCGCGATGGCGTACTGCGAGCCGCGCAGGTTGAAGTTCACGATCTCCAGGAACTCACCCGTGCGCTCGGAGATCTCGGCGACGAAGTCCTTGACGTCGGCGTCGTCGAGGTCGATCTGGCTGGGCCGGATCGCGGCCAGGCGGTAGTTCGACCGGCCCAGTTCGTCACGCGGCACGATGTCGTGCATCTTGCTGCCGCGGTGGAACACGACCTCAAGCAGTGCCTCCAGCTCGTACACGCCGGACACGCATGCCAGCGCGGTGTACTCACCGACGGAGTGACCGCACGCGATCGCGCCCTCGACGAACGCACCCTGCTCACGCATCTCGGCGACCTGCGCGGCCGCGACGGTCGCCATGGCGACCTGGGTGAACTGCGTCAGGAACAGCACGCCGTCGGGGTGGTGGTAGTGCACGCCCGAGGCGATCAGGCTGGTGGGGTTGTCGCGCACGACGTGCAGCACCGAGAACCCGAGGGTCTCGCGGGTGAACTTGTCGGCCGAGTCCCACACCTTGCGGGCGGCCTTCGAGCGGGCACGGACCTCCATGCCCATGCCCTTGTGCTGGATGCCCTGGCCGGGGAACGCGTAGACGGTCTTCGGGGCCGCCAGGCGTGCGGTCGCCGCCATCACCAGCTCCGAGCCGATGCGTGCGGAGACCTCCAGAACCTCTGCGCCGACGTCGATTCCGACGCGGTCGACGCGGAAGTCGACCTGGTCGCCCGGCTTGACCATGCCCAGGAAGCGCGCGGTCCAGCCGATGAGCTTGGCCGGCGGGACGGGCTTGCCGTCGGTGGCGGTGACGACGTGCTGGGCCGCGGCCGAAAGCCACATGCCGTGCACGATCGGGCCTTCCAGCCCGGCCAGCAGCGCTGCGGCGCGGTCGGTGTGGATCGGGTTGTGGTCACCCGAGACCACGGCGAACGGACGCATGTCGACGGGGGCGCCCACGGTGACGTCGCGACGGCGGCGGCGCGGGGTGTCGGTGGCGTTGTCGGAGATCGCACCACCGGCGCGCACCGGGTCGCTCAGTTCGGCCGCACCGGTGCGGCCGCGGATCGCGAACCGCTCCTCCAGCGTGGCCAGCAGCGCGCCGTCGGCGGCGTTGCGCACCTCGACCGAGACCGGGACCACGCGGCCCACCTCGGTGTCGGTGGCCGCGGACGCCTTTGCGGTGACGGTGAATTCGGCCGGCTCCTTGGGCAGCTCGGCCAGCAGACGTGCGGCGTGGTCGAGGTGCACGAGGCTCAGCAGACCCTCGATGACGGGGAATCCGGCGTCGGTGGCCGCCGAACCGATCGCGGCGAACACCGCGGGCCAGCAGCGGCCGACGAGCGCGTCGGGCACGACGGTGAGCGTCGGGGCCAGCGGGGCGCCGAACGTCGCGGTGACACCCGTGTGGTCGGCGACGCGCTCGGGATCCCAGTCGACGGTCACAGTCGCGGTGTTGTCGACGACCTTCGGCAGGTTCTCCGGTCCCTCGACACCGGCCGCGATCGCGAGCACGGCGCGCATGGCGGTCGCGGCGTCGTCGACCTCGACGATGGGCGCGCCGCCGCTGCGGACCACGTCGGTCAGCGTGAAGCGGATCTCGATCCAGGTGCCGGACAACGGAACCGACAACACGACGTGCTGATCGTCGGCGACCTCAAGGCGTGCGCCCGTGGACGGGTGCGACGCGGAGCGGTTGTCCGAACCTTCCCGCACCTGCCACTCCGTGGGCGCGGCGATGCGGTGCACGGGGTTGACCGACATGCGGCCGGCCCACAGCACGTCGGGGGCGTCGAGCACGACGGCCAGCGGACCGCTCGCGTCGCGACGGGCCTGACGGCGCGAGAGCACCTCGACGGGCTCGGCGCCCGCGCCGAGCACCTCGTCGACCGCGGCCTGCTCGAAGCGGTCCAGCAGTTCACCGACGGGCTCGTCGACGCGGGTGATGCCCGCGACGGCCGCGGTGCCCGGGATGACGCAGACCTGATCGGCGTCGTAGCGGGCGTCGTGCGCCTGCCACAGCGAGTCACTGCGCCACCAGCGGCGCACGTCCTTGTCGATGACCGGGACGAAGTTGACGGGCTTGCCGAGCGTCTTGCACAGCTCGACGAAGAACGGCACGTCGGCCGGGTGCAGGACGACGGTCTCGGCGTCCGGGTAGCGCTGCAGCAGCGCGGTGATGGCGGCCTCGGGGTCCTCCAGCAAACGCTCGCCGTCGGCATCGGCGTCGAACAGCGTCTCGATGGGCCCGAAGTCCTGCGGGTGCAGACGCGCCTCGGCACGCTTGAGCATCTGCTCGAAGCGGTCGCGCCAGGTGATGTCGAGCCACGGCGAATCCGGGCGCTTGGTGTCGGCGGTGCTGTTGCCGTCGCCGATCGCGAGTTCGACGTAGCGGCGCAGCCACTGCAGGTAGGTCATCTCGGCGACGTCACCGAAGTACGGCTTGGCGGTCTGCGCCATCGCGGCGATGATCTCGTCGCGGCGCTCGGCGACCGCGTCGGCGTCACCGGCGACCTCGTCGAGCAGACGCCCGCAGCGTGAGGCGGCGTTGTCGATCTCGTGGATGTCGGCGCCGAGCTGGCTGCGACCTGAGGCCATGCCGTTGGCGGCCTTGCCCGCACCCACCCACGCTTCGGTGCCCTTGGTCTCCACCAGCAGCTGCTTGACCTGCGGGCTGGTGGTCGCCTCCAGCGTCGCCATCGCGGCGGTGCCGACCAGGATGCCGTCGATCGGCATGAGCGGGTAGCCGTGCACCTCGGCCCAGCGGCCCGACAGGTACTCGGCCGAACGCTCGGGCGTGCCGATGCCGCCGCCGACGCAGATCGTGATGTTGGAACGCGACCGCAGCTCGGAGTAGGTGGCCAGCAGCAGGTCGTCGAGGTCCTCCCATGAGTGGTGGCCACCGGCGCGGCCGCCCTCGATGTGCACGATCACCGGCTTGGTGGGGACCTCGGCGGCGATGCGGATGACCGAACGGATCTGCTCGACCGTGCCCGGTTTGAACACGACGTGGCTGATGCCGACCTCGTTGAGTTCGTCGATGATGTCGACGGCCTCTTCGAGGTCCGGGATGCCCGCGCTGACGACGAGGCCGTCGATCGGGGCTCCGGACTGCCGGGCCCGCTGCACGAGGCGCTTGCCGCCGACCTGCAGCTTCCACAGGTAGGGGTCGAGGAACAGCGTGTTGAACTGGATCGCGCGGCCGGGCTCCAGCAGGGTCTCGAGCTCGGCGATGCGGTCGTTGAAGATCTGCTCGGTGACCTGCCCGCCGCCTGCGAGCTCGGCCCAGTGGCCTGCGTTGGCGGCCGCGGCGACGATCTTGGCGTCGACGGTCGTGGGCGTCATGCCCGCGAGCAGGATCGGGGAACGCCCGGTGAGCCGGGTGAACTTGGTCTCGAGCTTGACCGAGCCGTCGGGCAGCTTCACCACGGTCGGGGCGTAGCTGGACCACGGGCGGGCCACCTCGGGCACCGCGCCGACGGTGAACAGGTTGCGCTGGCCGCCGCGGGTGGCCGCCGGGACGATGCCGATGCCGAGGCCGCGGATGACGGGCGCGGTCAGCCGCGTCAGGATGTCGCCGGGGCCCAGGTCGAGGATCCAGCGCGCGCCTGCCTCGTGCAGTTCGGTGATCTCGTCGACCCAGTCGACCTGGCGGACCAGGATGGATTCGGTGAGCTCCTTGGCGAGCTCGACGTCGAGGCCCACGGTCTCGGCCCAGCGGCCGACGATCTCGATGCCGTCGGACAGGCGCGGGGTGTGGAAGCCGACCTCGACCTGCACGGGGTCGAAGACGGGAGCGAAGACCGCGCCACCGCGCAGCTTGTTCTTGCGCTCGGCCTCTTCCTTCTCGGCGATCTGGGTGCAGTACAGCTCGAAGCGCGACAGCTGCTCGGGGGTTCCGGTGATGACGACCGAGCGGCGTCCGTTGCGGATGGACAGCACGGGGGGCAGCACGGTGCGCACGTCGGAGGAGAACTCCTCGAGCAGCTCGTAGATGCGCTCGGGGTCGGCGTTGGTGACCGACACCATCGGCGGGCGGTCCCCCAGCACGGTGATGCCGCGGCGACGCGCGACGAGGGTGCCCGCGGCACCGATCAGCTGCGCCAGGGCCAGCAGCTCGACGTCCTTGGCGCCCTTGGCGGCCAGCGCCTGCACCGCCAGCACACCCTGAGAGTGGCCTGCGACGGCGACCGGCGGGGTGGCGGTCAGATCCATGCCCTGACGCGCCAGCGCGCGTACCGCGGCGATCTGGGTGAGCAGGACACCCGGCACCGACACGGCGGCGGACGTCAACTGCTTGTCGGAGGGCACGGGCTCTTCGGCGGCCAGTGCACGCACCCACTGCAGGGGCTCGAAGCCGATCGGGCGGACGACGACCAGTTCGGACGCGACGGGCTCCAGCAGCAGCTCGGCCTCACCGGCCAGCGTCGCGAGCTCGGACTCGATACCGGCCGAGGACACCAGTTCCTCGAGGGTCTCCAGCCACGCGCTGCCCTGGCCGCCGAACGCGACGGCGTAGGGCTCGCCGGCACTGAGCCGGTCGACCAGGGCGTGGGCGGTGTCGGCAGCATTCCCGTCGGCCGTACGGTCAGATCCGGACTCGTCGTTCCAACCGGCGGGGACCCGGTCGTGTTCGTAGATCGTCACTGGGCGCTATCTCCTCGTGCTGCTCTGTCTGCTGCTGTCGTTGTCGCGTGTGGGCCTGTCGCGCAGGGCGGCGGCTCGGTGGTCTTGCGGGATCTCGTGGTGGTCTGTGGCGGTCTCGTGGGCGCGACCTGGGCGCCTCGGTGCGTCAGGCCAACGGCGATTCGACGTCGAATCCTGGGGGCGTGCGGAGCGGTCCCGGGTGGGTCTGCTCGCGGCGGCGCCCTAATAAGAGTGGCATAAGAACAGAGCGGCCTTTTCGGCGCGGATCGGTTACTGATGAGTTCTACGCACGGGTAACCGTCGGTAACGTTACGCGCCGCCGACGGGCGGCCCGAGGCGTTCAGGACAAACGTCCTGTTGGCAGGTGGTTACGGCCGAGTAGGGACAACACCGCAGATCAAGGCAGCATTGTTATCTAATCGTTATCTAAATTTACGGGCCGGCAGACGCGTCTCGCTCAACCGCCGGAGAGTCGACAATCCGACCGAAACTGTCTAGTGAGCCGTACGGCTTGGCTCAAAAAGTTTGCTGAAAATATTACTAGTCAGTAAGGTTTTGCCGCCGCCGCGGTCCTGCGGCCGGTCGGTCGGTCCCTATCGCGGCGTGCGGACGTGGTTGATGCCGACCCGGATCCCGCCAGCTGTGCGCTTGTCGATCTGCACCTCGTGCGGGCGCGCGGCAGGGTGCGTCAGCTTCTCGGCGAACCCCGGTTGCACTGCCGAAGGCAGGAACGGGGGCCATCCCGCAAAGCCTTCTCGAGGGTCCTGGCGTCGACGCACGCGGCGACCCGCCGCTCGCGGGCACCGCGCCGGTGGCCCGCGGATACGGAGCGACCTGGCATTCGCACTGCTCGTAGCCCAGGATCGTCGTCGATCGAGGTTTTGAGCCGCGCGCCGCAGGAGCCGCCCGCGGCAACGTGTGACCGCCGCCCGCGCTCGGTCGGCGCACCCGCGGCATGCGAACCGAACCGATCCGCGGTGTCCGACTCTCCCAACCGACGGCAGGACGCGATCTTGAGCCCGTTCCGGTAGAGATCGCGTGCCTCCTTCGAGCCGGAGGGCGCACCGAACCGCCGCGCGCCGCCGGGTCTGCGTCCGGATACGTGGCGGATCGGGCCGATTGCTCCTGCGGCACGGATGCCGGAAACCTTGAGCGCGCCGGCCGAGTGGCCGAGCAGCATGCCGGGTGGGCCCGCCGAAGCCTTCGGGACGCAGTTTGCCGACGAGACGAAATCCGTGGCCTGAACAGGCTCATCACACGAAATCAAGATTGAGACTGCGAACACACCGCGGAATTCTTACGATGAGCCATGCCTTCGGGGAGGGTCCAGAAAACGGCCGGCACACCACACGGCTCAGGAGCCACCGCCGTCGGTTCTGCGGATGCGGCGCCCCGCATCGAACTCGTCGGGGTCCGCAAGGTGTTCGGAGACGGCCGCCGCGAGGTCGTGGCGGTCGACCACGCCGATCTGACGGTCGCCGACGGCGAACTGTTCGCGATCCTCGGACCGTCCGGGTCGGGCAAGACCACGGTGCTGCGGATGATCGCGGGTTTCGAGACCCCGACCTCGGGGACCATCCGGCTCGGTGGGACCGACGTCACCGGGGTGCCCGCGCGGCACCGCGACGTCAACACCGTGTTCCAGGAGTACGCGTTGTTCCCCCACATGACCGTCGCGCAGAACGTCGAATACGGCCTGCGGGTGCGCGGCGTCGGCAAAGCCGAACGACGCCGCCGTGCGGCCGACGCGCTCGACATGGTGCGGCTGACCGATCAGGCGCGCAGGCGCCCCATCCAGTTGTCGGGCGGCCAGCGACAGCGCGTCGCGCTCGCACGCGCACTCGTCGGCCGCCCGCGTGTACTGCTGCTCGACGAACCCCTCGGCGCACTCGACCTCAAGCTGCGCGAGCAGATGCAGGTCGAACTCAAGGCGATCCAGCGCGAGGTGGGGATCACGTTCGTCATCGTCACCCACGACCAGGACGAGGCCCTCACGCTGTGTGACCGGCTCGCGGTGTTCAACAACGGCCGCATCGAGCAGGTGGGCGGGGCCCGCGAGGTCTACGAACACCCTGCCAACCGCTTCGTCGCCGACTTCGTCGGCACCTCGAACGTTCTCGACGGCGAGGACGCCGTGGCGGTGTTCGGCCGGTCGGGCACCCTCGCGGTGCGGCCCGAGCGCATCGCCGTCGCCCCCGCGGGAACAGAACCGGCCGCCGGGCACCGCGGCATCGCGGCGACGGTCACCGAGATCATCTACGCGGGCCCGCTCACCCGCATCGCCGCGACCACCGCGGGCGGGGTCGCCGTCAACGCCAGCGTGCTCACATCGAGTTCGTCTCTGCCGCAAGATATCTCCCACGGTTCTCCGATCACGTTGACGTGGCCGGAGTCCGCCGTCCACCACCTCGACTGATGCTCACGAAGGGGCCGACGATGAAGTTCTCTGCCATGCGCAACACCGTGCGTACCGCGTTCGTGCTCGCCGCGTGTGCGACGCTCGTCGCCGCTTGCTCGGGTTCGCAGCAGAACGGCGGCGGTGAGGGCGGCTCACCACCGCAGATGGAACCGCTGAGCGCCGTGGGCGACGGCGAAGGCCAGTTGAACCTGGTCGCGTGGGCCGGTTACGCCGAGGACGGCTCCAACGATCCGGCGGTCGACTGGGTGACACCGTTCGAGCAGCAGACCGGGTGCCAGGTGAACGTGAAGGTGGGCAACACCTCCGACGAGATGGTGCAGTTGATGAGAAGCGGCCAGTACGACGGTGTCTCGGCATCCGGCGACGCCACGCTGCGGCTCATCTACGCCGGTGACGTCGCGCCGGTGAACACCGATCTGGTGCCCAACTACGCGACGGTCTCGGACTTCCTCAAGGACAAGCCGTGGAACTCCGTCGACGGCCAGATGTACGGGGTTCCACACGGCTGGGGCGCAAACCTGTTGATGTACAACGTCAACGTGGTGCGCGACGCCCCCAATTCGTGGGCCGCGGTGTTCGACGACGCCGCCAAGTACAGGGGCAAGGTCACCGCGTACGACTCCCCCATCTACATCGCCGACGCGGCGCTGTACCTGTCGAAGTCCAAGCCGGAACTCGGCATCGAGGACCCGTACTCGCTGACACCCGAACAACTCGACGCCGCAACCGAACTGCTCAAGACCCAGCGCGAGAACATCGGCGAGTACTGGTCGGACTACACCAAGGAGGTGCAGGCCTTCGAGTCGGGCACCTCGGTGATCGGCACCACCTGGCAGGTCATCGCCAACACCATCGGCGCGGACAACAAGGTCCAGGTCAACACCGTGCTGCCCAAGGAGGGGTCGACCGGTTGGTCGGACACCTGGATGCTGTCGTCGAAGGCCGCCCACCCGAACTGCATGTACAAGTGGATGGACTGGATCATCTCTCCCGAGGTCAACGCACAGGTCGCGGAGTACTTCGGCGAGGCGCCGGCCCAGACGAAGGCGTGTGAACACACCACCCAGAAGGACTTCTGCGACATCTACCACGCGACCGACGCCGACTTCGCCGCCAAGATCGCCTACTGGACCACACCGCAGACCAAGTGCGTCGACGGAAGCGGCGACGGCTGCACGGCCTACAGCGAGTGGGTCGACAAGTGGCAGCAGGTCAAGGGCTGACAGACCGGGCACGGCTGGCGTTCCTGCTGACGCCGCCGCTGGCCTGGCTGGTCGTCGCCTATCTGGGATCGCTTGCGGTACTTCTCGTTTCGGCCTTCTGGCAGACCAACGAGTTCACCGGCGCGGTGGTGCGCGCCTTCACGCTGCACAACATCGAGCGCGTGCTCACCGACGAGGTGTTCCGCGTGGCCACGCTGCGCACGCTCGGGGTGGCGCTGACCGTCACGGTCATCTGCGCGGCACTCGCCGTGCCCATCGCGCTGTACATGGCCAAGATCGCCTCACCGCGTGCCCGGCTGATCCTGGTGGTCGCGGTGACCACGCCGCTGTGGGCCAGTTACCTGGTCAAGGCCTACGCGTGGCGGATGCTGCTCTCCCCGGAGGGACCGTTGTCGTGGGCGACGGGGTTCACGCCCGGCTACGGCATCGTCGCCACCGTGGCCACCCTGACCTATCTGTGGTTGCCGTACATGATGATCCCGGTCTACGCGGCGTTCGAGCGGATCCCCGACGCGCTGGTCGACGCCAGTTCGGACCTCGGCGCGTCCGATTTCGCGACCATGCGGATGGTGCTGGCCCCGTTGGTCTTCCCGGGGATCGCGGCGGGATCGATCTTCACGTTCTCACTGTCGCTCGGCGACTACATCGCCGTGACGATCGTCGGAGGGAAGACGCAGATGCTGGGCAACATCATCTACGGCCAGCTCGTCACCGCCAACAACCAGCCGCTTGCGGCCGCGCTGTCGATCATCCCGCTCGCCGCGATCGTCGCCTATCTGCTGGCGATGCGGCGCACGGGTGCACTGGAGAACGTGTGATGTTCTCGCGCAACGGGATCAGGGCGTTACGGATCTGGACCGCCGTGGTTCTGGTGTTCCTGTACATCCCCCTGCTGCTGGTCCTGATCAACGCGTTCAACGCATCCCGCACGTTCGCGTTCCCGCCGACCGGTTTCACGCTGGCCTGGTGGGCCGACGCGGCCCGCAGCCCGGGCATGTGGCACGCGCTGGCCAACTCCGTGGTGGTCGGTCTCGCGGCCACCGCGATCGCCCTGGTGCTGGGCACCATGATCGCGTTCGCCGTGCAGCGGCACCGGTTCTTCGGGCGCACCACGGTGAGTTTCCTCGTGGTGCTGCCGATCACGCTGCCGGGCATCGTCACCGGCATCGCGCTCAACGCGACGTTCACCTCGGCGCTCGGGCTGATGCTCGGGATGGCCACGGTGATCATCGGCCACGCGACGTTCTGCATCGTGATCGTCTTCAACAACACCCAGGCGCGGCTGCGTCAGATGGGTTCGAGCCTGCAGGACGCGTCGGCCGATCTCGGCGCGTCGTCGTGGCAGACGTTCCGGTTCGTCACGTTCCCGATGATGCGCGGCGCGTTGCTCGCCGGCGCGATCCTGGCCTTCGCGCTGTCGTTCGACGAGATCGTGGTGACGACGTTCACCGCGGGACCCACGGTGCAGACACTGCCGATCTGGATCTTCTCGAACCTCTTCCGGCCCAATCAGGCGCCGGTGATCAACGTCGTGGCGGCGGCACTGACCGTGTTGGCGATCATCCCGGTATGGCTCGCGGGGCGTTTCGGGGGTGACCCCGCCGGAGCGCGGGTCTAGTCAGGGTCTCGACGCCTGCTTCAGGACGCGCGAAGGTGCAGCGCGCGCCGGAAGGCCCGGTGGAACGAATGGTTGAACGCCCGCGCCACGACCGTCGGCGTGACGTCCACGGCTTGCCCGCTCTCCGGATCGGAGGTGGATACCGCAGCAGCCTGTTCGGCCAGGTCGTCGACCGCATCCGCGGTCAAGCGCGCGACGCGCGCAGCGGTCCCGATCAGCGCCGGCTGATCGTCGCTCGCGGCAACCGCGGCACTGAGCGCGGGGTCGGTCAGCACGAAGACGCCGTCGGCCAACTCGGCGAGGCCTGCCTCGACCAGGGTGCGTGCGTCGGACTCCGACACGTCGGCGGTGATGGGAGAGCGGTGGGCGGTCAACTCGGCCCGCTCGATTCCCAGCGCCTCGGCGAGATCCTGCCCATGGCGGACGCTGCTGAAGAACTCGGCGATGTGTGCCGAACTGAAACCCTTGTTCAGCAACGAAGCGATCAGCCTGAGCTGGGCCACGTGTGCATCGTCGTAGTACGCCGAGCGACCCACCCGGCGAGGCGGGTCGAGGAGCCCGCGCTCGCGGTACGCGCGGATGTTTCGCGCGTTGACACCGGAGAGCTGGGCGAGTTCGTCCAATCGATACTCAGCCAACCCGACGTCCCCCGCGTCGCCCTGAACGGACACCCATGCCGCCACCCTACCTCCGGCCGAACGTAGCGAGCAAATTTTTCAAGCGTGGCGCACAAACGACAGAACAAAGAACTTAGTCGCTCTTATCTGCAGCGATGTCGAGAAATCAGCCACAGAAACTCCGTGACTATGCAATCTCAGCCAACTCTCAGGCTCGCGTTGCGCGACGGCGGGCCGGCGCACGGTGAGTGAACTCACCTCGGCAAAGATGGAATCCCCCGGCAGCGCTGCGCGACCATGGAGCCGGACATCAGAACAACGAGGGCTCGAAGAAAGGCAGCGTGGTGCGTCCCTGGATCGTGTGGACCACCGGGCTCCTCGCCTACATCATCGCCGTCCTCGACCGCACCACCCTCGGCGTTTCGGGCCTGCAGGCCGCCGACCGGTTCTCCGCCACTCCCACCGTCCTGTCCACGTTCGTCGTGCTCCAGGTCGTCGTCTACGCCGGCGCGCAGGTCCCCGCCGGTGTGCTGCTGGACCGGTTCGGCTCCCGTGTGCTCATCGTGTGCGGCGCAGCGCTCATGGCCGGCGGCCAACTGGTGCTGGCGTTCAGCGAGTCGCTACCGGCCGCGATCGGCGCCCGCGCGATCGTCGGCCTCGGCGACGCGGTCACCTTCATCTCGGTGTTGCGTCTGGTGCCGCACTGGTTCAAACCCTCGCAGGTTCCGTTGCTGACCCAGCTGACGGGCATCTGCGGCCAACTCGGCCAGGTCCTGTCGGCGGTTCCGTTCCTGGCCCTGCTCACCGCGGCCGGCTGGACACCGGCATACCTGTCGGTCGGCGCGTTCGGGCTGCTCGTGATGGCGCTTGTACTCGCCGTCGTCAAGAACACGCCGCACGGCCGCGTCGTGGCCACCGAGACCACCTCGGTGCGCGACATCCCCGGCAGCGTCAAGACCGTCTGGCTGCGCCCGGGCAACCGGCTCGGGTTCTTCACCCACATGGGCACGCAGTTCTCCGTCACGGTGTTCGCGCTGATGTGGGGCGTCCCCTATCTCACGGTGGCGCAGGGTCTCTCGACCGCGGCGGCCGGCGCCCTGCTCACCGTCTCGGTCGTGACGGCGATCTCGGCCGGTGTCGCCATCGGCATCTTCACCGGGCGGCACCCGCACCGCCGATCACGTCTGGTGCTCTGGATCATCGCGAGCAACGCGTCGATCTGGACCATCGTGCTGGCGTTGCCCGGTCCCGCGCCGACGTGGCTGCTGGTGGTCCTCATCGTGATCATCTCGGTGGGCGGTCCGGGGTCGATGGTCGGCTTCGACTTCGCCCGGACGTTCAATCCGAGTGCGACGCTCGGCACCGCGCAGGGCATGGTCAACATGGGCGGATTCCTGGCGTCCCTGATCGTCATGCAGGCGATGGGCGTCGTGCTGTCACATGCCGGTAGCTACTCGTTCGAGTCGTTCCGCCTGGCCTGGACGGTGCAGTACGCCATCTGGATCCTGGCGACCATCGGCATCCTGATCACCCGCCACAAGACCCGCCGGTTGATGGCCGCCGAGCAGGAACGCATGCTGCTCGAAGGGTTCGAGGCTCACCCGCCACGCTGATCGCCGCCGATCCGTTCGGCGACTTTCGCACCGATGCGGCGGTGGCCCCCGGCCTCGTGGCCTGCGACGACGATCATCGGTGCGGCCGTCACGAGCAGCAGGCACAACGCCATGTCGATTCCTGCCGCGGCCAGGCCGACCGAGGCGACCAGCGGTGCGGCCGCGACCACGAGGAGCACCAGGTAGAAGCGGTCGACGGTGCCGACCAGGGTCGCGTAGATGACGAACATGCCCACCAGGAAGACCGCGACCGGAACCGCCACGGCGAGCACCGTGGCGACCGCATCGAGGTGCGAGTGTCCTTCGACGTGGTAGGCGGCCAGGTGCAGCCCGGCCCCGGTCGCCACGATCGCCCCGAACACGAAGATGTGGAGATAGCCGTACCGGAACGACAGCCTGCGATGCACGTGCAGCAGTTCGGCGGCGGGAACCAGAAAGTACACCCACCACAAGCCGAAGGTGAGACCCGTGCCCGCCATGGCGAGCAGCACGGCGTCCGTTGACCAGCCCTGCTCGCCGACCGCGGCCGTGAGCGATGCCGCGGTGCCCACCACTCCCTCACCGAGCGCGATGATCGCCAGCAGGCCGTACCGCTCGGCGATGTGGTGGGCGTGCCACGGTGTGCCGCCCATGCGGCGTTCGGCCACCAGCGGACCGCAGATCTCGACTGCGACCAGCACCGCACCCGTCGCGAAGAACTCCATGGGCGTGGTCTGCACGAAGATCTGGGCGATCCAGCCGAGCTGCGCCAGCACGAGCGCGGCGGCATAGGTGAGGCACGCCGTGCGGTGCTGCCGGTCCTGCGCGGCCGCCCGCAGCCACTGCGCCACCAGCGCGATGCGCATCACCACGTAGCCGGCCACCATCACGGCGTTGTCGACATGTCCGCCGTGGTCGATCGACGCGAACGTCGCCGGCAGCCCGAGGGCCAGGATGATGACGCCGACCATCTGCAACATGGTCATCGCGCGGTACACCCAGTCGTCGGTGTCGTACGCCGAGGCGAACCACGTGAAGTTCATCCACGCCCACCAGATCGCGAACGTCGCGAAGCCGAACGCCGTCAGCCCGTGCGCGACGTGCCCTTCGGCTATCAGGTGCGCCAGCTGCGAGGCCGCGACGCCGAAGGCGATCACGAACGTGAGGTCGAACAACAGCTCAAGTGGTGATGCCACCCGGTGCTGCTCATGCGGATCACGTCCGCTCATCCGGAAAGCCGGTGCGCCTGCACAGGTAGCTCGCGTGCCCCCTCGTCCACGTCCTGGATCCTTCCCCCCTCGGCGTCGGCGCGCATCGCGCGGGTGCCGGCAAACATGTTCGCCCGAAATCACAGCAAATGCAGTAGTGCACTACTCGTGTCATACGTGCGTCGCGGCGTCACGATGAGTACGTGCATCGACAGTTTTCGCTGAACCTTCTGGGTGAGTTCGTCGTTTACCGGGATATGAAGCAGCTCGCGCTACCGCCGTCGTGCCGGCGGCTGGTCGCGCTGGCCGCGCTGAAGCAGCGGCCGCTGCACCGTAACTGGGTGTGCGAGACACTGTGGCCCGGAAGCCCGCCGAACAGGGCTGTCGCGTCGTTACGCTCGGCACTGTGGCGGTTGCGGCCGATGGGGGCGGATGCGCTGCTCGAGGTGGCGCCCCAGGAGATCGCGCTCGCTGCGAACGTATGGGTCGACTGGCACGAGATCATCCGGCTCACCGGCGTGCGCGCAGCCCGCGGAGGCGTTGCCGATCCTGCACTCAAGGCCCTGCTCCACAACGGCGACCTGCTCGAGGGCTGGCCCGACACGTGGTGCGCCAGCGAACGTGAGCAGCTCCGCAACCTGCGACGGGACGTGCTCGCCGGCGCGACCGACCAGGACCGCAGGCAGCTTCCGCAGCACGGCTTCAGGAGCCATCTGCTGCACCGGGTGACCGATCCGAGTTGGCCGTGACCGCGCCCGTCGTAGGACTGATCGTGCTGATGTCGGTCGGCCTGCCGCTCGGCGCGTGGGGGTTGCACGACCTGCAGGTGTGGCTGGAGCGCTGGGCCTACGATCGCCACGCCCAGGATTGAGACGGGCTGGCTCTACACCGGGTCGAAGGTGGAGATCAGCCAGTTGCCGTCGATCTTGGTGAGGCCGACCTTGACGCTGCTGGTCGCGAACGACCCGTCGGGGATCTCCTGACTGGTGGTGGTCTGGTTGATGAACAGCAGCACCACCGCGGACTCGGGCTTGATCTCCGACACCGCACCGTTGACGACGGTCGCCTTGGTCTTCACCTTCTTCTGCTGCGCAGCGGGCGCGACGACCTTGGTGGTGAAGTCGGTGTAGTACGAGAGGAAATCACCCGTCAGATGCGTCTTGGCGGTCGCGAAATCCTGGTCGAGGCTTTCCGGTGCGTAGGACAGCAGCGCGACCGTGCCGTCGGTGGCCGCCTTGAGCGCGACCTCGGCCGCGGCCGGATCGGTCTCCTTGTCCACCCGGTATTGCGTCAGGTACACGAACGTCGCCAGTGCGGCCGACGCGACCAGAGCGATTCCGAGCATGATCGGCACGGTCTTGGCCCTGATCGCCTTGAGCACCCCTCGGCTTGGTGCGTGTGCGGGCGCGGGTTCGGTGGCGGTCACGGCCTGGTCGACGGTCTCGGGTGCCTCGACGGCGTCGGAGGTCTGGTCTTGCGCGCTCACGGTACGAACTCGACTTTCGCCAACTTGATCTGGTCGCCGTCCTGCTTGACGGTCACGCTCAGCCGCCAGTTGCGTGGATCTTGATCGGCCCCGGCGGAATTCGAGATCCGCGAGGTAGCCGCGACCAGCACGACCGCGGAGTCATCGGTCATGGAGTCCACCGCGGTGGCGTTCACCTGGGCCTCGGTGGTGACCTTGGCCTGCTCGGCCACCTTGGCGAAGTCCTCGGCGGTCGCCTCGAAGTCGGCGCGGAAGTCGCCGGTCGACATGTCGATGATCCGCTGCACGTCCTCCTTGGCGTGGGTGTGATCGAGCGACATCAACGTGACGACGCCTTGGCGGGCCGCCGCGGCGAACTCGGCGGCACGGCGCTGATCGTCCTGCATCTGCTTGTGGTGGTACATCATGAGGCCGCTCACGGTCAGCAGACCGAGGATGATCACCACCGTCACTCCCGCGGCGATCCACTTCCACACCGGCGCGTTGGTGCGGGTCGTCAGCTTGGCCTCGGGCAACTCTTGCGCCTCTTGCGCCTCCGGCTTTCCGGCGCTGTCCTTCTCGGCTGCTTCGGTGTCCTCGGCGGCTTCGGTGTCTTCGGTGTCTTCGGCGTTCTCGGCGTCTTCCGGCTCGCCGGTTTCGGACTCGTCCACGGACTCGTTCTCGGCGTCGGCTTCGGAGCTGCGCTTGGCGGCCTCCTCGGCCTGCCGCCGCAACCGCAGGGCCTCCGCACGTGCACGCGCGGCCGCGGCGATCGCCTCGGCTTCCGCGGCTTCGGCCTCGGCCTGCTCGGCGAGCAGAAGCGCGTCGTCGGCCGAGAGTTCCCCGGCCGGGGAATCGCTGCGGTCGGCGTCCTGATCGTCACCATGGGATCCGTTGATCACGGGCAACGTAGGCTTGCGGGACGGCATGTGGACCTCCTGTCCGTTCAGCAGCCTGCTCAATGAGAATCACGTTATCAGTTTTTGATAGCGACCCGACCCTGCATCGGCAGCGGGGGCTGGAAAATACCGCTTTTGCTGCGGAAACGTTATTTACGTGCTGTGCGTGGGCTCAGCGTTTGCTGAGTGCTTCACGCGCTTTCAGGTGGTCCTTCATCACCTTGCCCGTGGCATTGAGGGGTAGCTCTTCGAGAAACTCCACATACCGGGGCACCTTATATCCCGCCATGCGCTCACGGCTCCAGGCAATCAGATCCTCGGCCGTGACGCACTGCCGGGTCCCATCCAGTGGCTCCCTGAGCACCACGAACGCCTTGCCCACCTGGCCCATGCGGTCGTCGTCGACGCCGATCACCGCAACCTGTGCGACGTCGGGGTGTTCCAGCAGGAATCCCTCGATCTCGGCCGGGTAGGCGTTGAAGCCGCCCACGATGAACATGTCCTTCTTGCGCCCGATGATGCGCAGACGGCCGGATTCGGTGAACTCGCCGAGGTCACCGGTGTGCAGCCAGCCGTCGGCGTCGATGGCCTCCGCGGTGGCCGCCGGGTCGTCGAGGTAACCCTGCATGACGCTGTAGCCGCGGACCAGCACCTCGCCGTCGTCGGCGAGGTTCACCTCGACCCCGTCGCACGCCGTGCCCACGGTGGTCGCGATGTCGGTGAAGGAGTCGCCCGGGCGCGAGAGCGTCGCGGTGCCCGCCTCGGTCAGACCGTAGCCGGTGGCCACGGTCTCGAACGGCAGCTCCTCGTGGATGCGCCGGATGAGTTCGACGGGAATGTCGGCCGCACCGGTCACCCCCGCGCGCAGCGTCGCCAGCTTGGCCTTGTCCGGCACCCCGAGCAGCGAGTGGTACAGCGTCGGCGGCCCCGGCAACATCGTGACGCGTTCCGTCGCAATGAGTTCCACGATGGCGTCGACGTCGAACACTGCCACGGGCAGCACGGTGGCGCCCCGGATGAGGCTCGCGATACAGCCGGCCTTGTAACCGAACGTGTGGAAGAAGGGGTTCACTATCAGGTAGCGGTCGCCCTCGCGCAGATCGGCCAGGTCGCACCATTCCGCATACAACCGCAGGGTTTGGAGGTGATTCATCATGACGCCCTTGGGACGCCCGGTGGTGCCCGAGGTGTAGACGATGTCGGCGATGTCGGTGCCGCGCAGCCCGCCCACCACGGCCGGCTCGCCAGAGGCCAGGAAGTCGGATTTGATCTCGATCGCGGGCACCCCGGCAGGCACCTCGAAATCCTGCCCCAGGAAACCCTGCTGGCGCAGAACGACTTTCGCGCCGCTGCGGCGGATGACGTCGGCGGCCTCCTCGGCCTTGAAGCGCGTGTTGACCGGGACCACCACGCCGCCCGCGGTGAGCGCGCCGAATGCCGCGATCATCCATTCGGCGGAATTGGGTGCCCAGATGGCCACCCGGTCACCTCGCCCGATCCCGTGTGCGAGAAAGGCGCCCGCGGCGCGGCGCACCCGGTCGGCGAGTTCGACGAACGTGAGGCGCAGCGGACCGGCGGCCCCCGCTGGATTGCCGCCATGGTCGACCCCAGCTGAATTGTCGCCATGGTCGACCCCAGCTGGATTGTCGCCATGGTCGACGACAGCCTCGGCGTCGCCGAACCGGTCCGCTGCGCTCAGGACCATCTCGGGGATGGTCTGCCACGATGGGTGGGTCACGTGGTGACGAGACGTCCCAGGTTGCCGCCCATGATCTTTGCCTGGTCCTCGACCGACAGGTGCTCGAGTGCGGTCACGTAGTGCGTCGGCTCGGCCAGGCCCTCGGGGTGCGGCCAGTCGGAACCGTAGAGCACCTGATCCACACCGATGAGGTTGATCAGGTCGTCGATGCCCTCCTCGTAGAACGGGCTGACATAGATGCGGTTCTTGATCTCCTCGATCGGGTTACCCAGGAACGCCTCCGGAGCCTTCTTGTACACCTCGGCCATGGAGTCCAGAAGCGGGAACATCCATTTCGAGCCGGCCTCGACGATGCCGACCTTGAGCTTGGGATGCCGGAACAGCGCACCGTGGATCACCCACGAGGCCACGGCATCCTGGATCGGGCGCCACTCGTTGAGGATCGACATCGCGTTGGTCTGGAACGGCAGCATCTCCTGCGCGGCACCGTCCCACTCGGAGGTGTAGCGCGAGTAGCCGCTGTCCGACGAGTGCATGCCGACGAACACGTCGTGGTGCACGACCCGCTCCCAGAAGGGATCGAACTCGGGAAGCGCGAACGAGCGCGGACCGCGGAAACCGGGCACCGGCGCGGGCCGGATGAGGATGGCGCGCGCGCCGCGGCTGACGGCCCACTCGAGTTCCTCGATGGCCTTCTCGACGATGGGCAGCGTGATGACGGGCGTGGTGAAGATCCGGTTCTTGTAGTTGAAGCCCCACACCTCGTCGAGCCACAGGTTCAGCGAGTGGATGATGACGTGGATGGCGACCGGATCGTCGCGCAGCCGCTCCTCGATGAGGCTCGCCAGCGTCGGGAACATCAGCGAGCGGTCGACGCCCAGCTGGTCCATGAGCTCAAGACGCGGTTCCGGCTCGAAGAAGGCCGGGATCGAACGCATCGGCTCGCCGAACAGCTCACGCTTGCTCTTGCCATCGGGGTTGCCGAACTTGAAGTACTCCTCCCACGCGCCCGGCTTGGCCACCACCGAGAACGTCGGGTTCGGGATGTAGTTGCTGATCTGACCATTGATGGCGATCTTCGTGCGGCCGTTGACCTCGACGTACTGCACGACGTCCTTGTAGTCCTTCGGGAGGTACTTGGTCATCGCCTCCGGCGGCTCATACAGGTGGTTATCCGCGTCGAACAGCGGAAACGGTATGTCGACTCGATGCGACAGTTGCCCCATGGAACACTCCTTTTCCTATCGCGAGAATCATATTCTCAGTTTGCGGATGTCGCAATGTCCATCACTGCCGCCGGGTTCCGGACGGCCTGGCGAACGCGGTATTTCTGCACCTTGCCGCTCGCGGTGCGCGGGAAGTCCTGACCGTCGGGCACGTGGTGCAGCTCCTCGGGCCACTTCTGGCGCGCGATGCCGACGCGTTCGAAGTGCGCACGCACGTCGTCGAGCGTGGGCAGCGGTGCCCCTGAGCGCGTGCGCAGCACCGCGGCGACGCGCTCCCCCAGCCGCGCGTCGGGGGCGGCCACCACGATGGCCTCGATCACACCCGGGATGCCGAGCAGCACCTCCTCGACCTCGAGCGCGCTGATGTTCTCGCCGCCGCGGATGATCAGATCGGCCGTGCGGTCGGTGATCGTGAGGTAGCCGTCGTCGTCGAGAAAGCCGACGTCGCCCGTGCGGTACCAGCCCTCATCATCGAAAGCCTTGGCGGTCAACGCATCGTCGGTGTACCCCAGGCACAGGTCCGGGCCGCGGCTGAAGATCTCGCCGTCGGGGCCGAGCCGGATCTCCACGCCGGGGCGCGGATTGCCGTCGGTGTAGAGCCGCTTGCCCTCCGGCGCCGACGGCGATGATCCCGTGATCGACGGGTGCTCGGTGCTGCCGTAGGACCGGAACACGAAGATGCCGAGGTCCGCCAGACGGCGGGTGACCGCCGCGGGCACCGTGGACCCGCCGAGTCCGACGGTCCTGATGCGGGCCAGATGCCTGTCGGCGAAGTCGGGGTGATCCAGCAGGCTCGTGACGAAATACGGTGGGCCACCGCCGATCGACAGACCGTCACTCTCCATGAGCCGCAAAACTTTCGCGGGGTCCCAGACGTCGCACAGGTCGACGGGCGCCCCTTCGAGCACCGGGATCAGAAACGCCCCCACCATGCCGATGAAGTGCCCGACCGGGGTCGCGGTGAGCTGACGGCCACGGTTGGGCGGGTAGTTCGCCAGCAGCTGACGGGTCTCGCAGCTCAGCGTCTGATGACTGTGGATGACGCCCTTGGGATCTCGTGTGGTACCCGAGGTGAACGCGATCAGCGCGGGCGCGGCCGGATCGGTGTCGAGCGTCCCCGACATCGGCCGCTCGGCGAGCAGATCGGTGAACGACGACTCGCCGACCAGGCCCACGATGGGGACCTGGGCGCACAGGTCGGGCTGAAAGCTCATGCGCCCGAAGCGCTCTGTCGTGAGGAACACCTTGGGCTTGGCGGTGGACAGGATGTGCGCGAGTTCCTTGCGCCCGTAGAAGTGCACGATCGGGACGGTCACCGCACCGAGGAAGGACGTGGCCCAGAACGCCGCGGCGGCCTCCATCCAGTTCGGCAGCTGGAACGCGATCACGTCACCGGGCCCCACCCCACGCGCACGCAGACCCGCGGCAAGCCGGCGCGCGAGCGTCTCGACCTCGCCGAAGGTGCCCGTGTAGGGCCGCACCTCCGAGTGGACGCAGAACACGACGTCCGGGCCGGCCGCGAGGCCTTCGGCCAGCATCTGACCCAGCGTCTCGGGCGTCCACCACCCTTCCTCGACGTACCGTTTGGTCAGCTCAGCGGGGATGTCGCGCACACCGGTGATGCTATTCTCAGTCCACGAGAATACCAATACCGGAAGTGGAGAACGATTTGGTCGACCTCGAACTCGACGGCGAACTTGCGGTCATCACCATCGACCGGCCGCACGCCCGCAATGCCATCTCGCTCGACACCATGGACGAGCTCGACAAGGCGCTCGACGGGGCGGCCGGTTCGCGCGCACTGGCCATCACGGGCGCGGGCGACCGCGCGTTCGTGTCCGGGGGCGACCTCAAAGAACTTGCCGCACTTCGCACCGAACGCGAGGCCGGGGCCATGGCATGGCGCATGCGCTCGATCTGCGACCGCATCGCCGGGTTTCCCGGCCCTGTGATCGCCGCGCTCAACGGACACGCCCTCGGTGGCGGCGCCGAAGTGGCCGTATCGGCCGACATCCGGATCGCGGCCGATGACGTCAAGATCGGATTCAACCAGGTCGCCCTTGAGATCATGCCCGCGTGGGGCGGCGCCGAGCGTCTGGTGACACTCGTCGGCCGCAGCCGGGCCCTGTTGCTCGCGGGCACCGGACGCGTGCTCGACGCCGCCGAGGCCGAGCGCGTCGGACTCGTCGATCAGGTCCTGCCGCGCGCCGAATTCGCCGACGGGTGGCGGGCTCTGGCACACACGCTCGCCGGGCGCCCGGCCGGCGAGATCAAACGCGTGATGGGTGGCGTCCCCGCCACCGAGGCCGTGGCGGCGTTCGCGCGCCTGTGGGTCGCCGAAGAGCACTGGGCGGCCGCCGACAAGGTGATGAACAAGAAGAAGTGAACCGGTGGGATCTCCGGCGATCACGCGCCGCCGAGTTCGCGCACCGGGTCCGAACCGTCCCACGCCCTCACGGCCTGCCGCACGAAGGTGGCCATACCGGCTGACGCGTCGGTGAGTTCCATGATCTCGATGACCGTCGCCCCCGCGGGTGGCTCGTAGTACGCGAAGCGCACGCCCTCGGCTTCCCCTCCCGACCACACCTCGGGCCAGCCCGCGTCTTCGAGGTCGGCGACGGCCGCGTCGAAGTCCCTTGCCCAGTAAGCGAGCTGATGGAAGCCACCGCCGGTGGCGGCCAGGAATTCGGTGAACACGCTGTGGGTGTCGCCGTGCTGCTGGATGAGTTCGATCTGCAGGTCGCCGCTGTTGGACAGCGCCAGCGACAGCGTCACCTCACACGGCTCACCGCGGAACCGGACCCGCTGCGTCATCCCGCGGATGACGAACCACGGACCGACGCCCATCTGCAGCCACCGTGAGATGGCGTCGTCGAGGTCGGCCACCACGTAGCCGATCTGGCAGATCGAACCGGGCAGCACCGGATTCATCGCATCCTCTCTGAAATCTGCGGGTGAAAGAGCCTGCTCCCCAGCCTAGTGAGGTACTCGGTTCTCACTGGACGAGAATCACATTTCCGGTTATCGTCAGCACGTGTCCACTCAGAAAGCCCTGGCGCCCGAGATCTCCACCTGGCCCGATGAGAATCCGCAGTTGATCGGCAGCAGATGCGACACCTGCGGGTCCTACGTGTTCCCCGTGCAGGACCACTGCCCCAGGTGCAGCAGCGCCGACACCTCAGAGGTGCTGCTCCCCCGCCGCGGCACCGTCGTCGCGTGGACCACGCAGGGCTTCCCGCCCGGCGCCCCGTACGCGGGCCCCACGGGTAAGGACTTCGTGCCGTTCGGTGTCGGCCTGGTCGAACTCGCCGACGAGACCGGCCCCGTCATCCGCGTCGAGGGCCGGTTGACCGAAAACGACCCGGACAAGCTGGAATTCGGCCAGCAGGTCGAGCTCACGATGATTCCGTTCACCACCGACGACGAGGGCAACGAGGTCGTCACGTTCGCGTTCCAGCCGGTCTGAGGAGGTTCAGCAATGACCAATGACGTCGCCATCATCGGCGTGGGACTGCATCCGTTCGGCCGCTTCGACAAGCCCGCGGTGCAGATGGGCGCCGAGGCCATCCGCCTGGCCCTGAAGGACGCCGGGGTCGAGTGGAAGGACATCCAGTTCGGGTTCGGCGGCAGTTACGAGGTGTCCAACCCGGACTCGGTGACCCGCCTGGTGGGCCTGACCGGCATCACGTTCACCAACGTGTTCAACGCGTGCGCCACCTCGGCGAGCGCGATCCAGCAGACCGCAGACACGATCCGGCTGGGCAAGTACGACATCGGCGTGGCCGTCGGGCTGGACAAGCATCCGCGCGGCGCGTTCACCGACGATCCGGCCAAGCTCGCACTGCCGCAGTGGTACGCGCAGAACGGGCAGTTCGTCACCACCAAGTTCTTCGGAATGAAGGCCAACAAGTATCTCCACGACCACAACATCAGCCAGGACACGCTGGCGCGCGTGGCCAACAAGAACTTCCGCAACGGCGCACTGAACCCGAATGCGTTCCGGCGCAAGGAGATCTCGGTCGAGGAAATCCTCGCCTCACCCACGCTGAACCACCCGCTGACGCAATACATGTTCTGCGCACCCGACGAGGGCGCGGCCGCGGTGATCATGTGCCGGGCCGACATCGCGCACAAGTTCACCGACAAGCCGGTGTACGTGCGTGCCAGCGAGATCCGCACGCGGACCTTCGGCGCCTACGAGGTGCACGCGACCTCGGCGCCGCCCGAGTCCGACGCCGCGCCCACGGTGTACGCGGCCAGGGCGGCCTACGAGGCCGCGGGCATCGGCCCCGAGGACGTCGACATCGCGCAGTTGCAGGACACCGACGCCGGTGCCGAGGTGATCCACATGGCCGAGACCGGGCTGTGCGCCGACGGCGATCAGGAGAAGCTGATCGCCGAGGGCGCCACCGAGATCGATGGTTCGATCCCCGTCAACACCGACGGCGGCCTGATCGCCAACGGTGAGCCGATCGGGGCCTCGGGTCTGCGCCAGATGCATGAACTCGTACGCCAGTTGCGCGGCGAGGCCGGCGACCGCCAGGTGCCCGGCAACCCCCGTGTCGGGCTCGCGCAGGTCTACGGCGCACCCGGCACCGCATCCGCCACGATCCTTTCCCTCTGAGGTGTTCTCCCCGCGAGCAGACGCAGAACTGCCTGTTTTCAGCGCTTTTCAGGCAGTTATATGTCTGCTCGCGAGGGAAAGGTCAGCCCGCTGCTTCGATCGGCAGCGGTTCGCCTTCGATGCGTCGCAGCCAGCCTTCGCAGAACTCGAGCACCTCGGCGTGCCCGGCCGACATCCCGAGCGCCTGTTCCATCACCATCACGCGCGACACGCTGGTCGCCAGGAAGGTCCACACGATCGGGGGCACGTCGGCCGCGTTGACGCCGTAGCGGTCCAGCGCGGCTGTCATCGCCTTGGTCTGCTCGTCACGGAATCGTTCGGCGTAGCGGCCGATCTCCGTGCGCAGGGCCTTGCGGTGATTGGCCACACCCATGATCTCCATCGTCAACCGCGTCGCACTGGGGTCGATGCCGAAGCGCCACAACGCCCACAGCGGCTGCGGCGAGTCGAGCGCACGGGCCTGCGCCGCCAGGCCCTCCTCGGCGCGCCTGCGGAACACCGCGAGGAACAGATCGTCCATGGTGCGGAAGTAGTAGTGCACCAGTTGCGGCTTGAGGCCGGCCCGCTCCGCGACCCGGCGGGACGTGACGGCCGCGTAGCCCTCGTCGATCATGAGCGCCTCGGCTGCGTCGAGCAGGACGATGCGATTCTTCGCGTCCGGCGCCCCGATCCTTCGCGCCGATGCCATACCCGCACCCCTTCCCGAAAACGCGCCACATCACGTCGCCCGCGACTCCCACCAAATCGTAACGTCGGCGCTCCGTGTGATCTTGACCACGACTCTACCGCCATGCTAAGCAAGTGCTCAGCACTTTGCGGATCATCCATTCCCTCTGCCGCGAAACCACTGCAGCGCACATCGATTTCGGAGGAAGCGCAACATGACCGATTCCACGGCAACCGACCCTGCGGCCACGACACCGGATTTCGACACCGTCGACTACTTCACCGATCAGTCGCTGGTCCCCGACCCGCATCCCTACTTCGATCACCTGCGCAGCAAGTGCCCCGTGGTCCGGGAGCCCCATTACGGCGTGCTCGCGATCACGAGTTTCGAAGAGGCCACGACCGTCCTCAAGGACACCGAGACGTTCTCGTCGTGCATCGCGGTCGGAGGTCCGTTCCCGCCGCTGCCGTTCACGCCAGAAGGTGACGACATCACCGGGCAGATCGAGCAGCACCGCACGCAACTGCCGATGTTCGAGCACATGGTCACCATGGATCCGCCCGAGCACACCAACGCACGGTCCCTGCTGAACCGGCTACTGACGCCCAAGCGCCTCAAGGAGAACGAGGACTTCATGTGGCGCCTGGCCGACGAGTGCCTCGACGACTTCATCGACGACGGCAGCTGCGAGTTCCTCAAGCAGTACGCAAAGCCGTTCTCGCTGTTGGTGATCGCCGACCTGCTCGGTGTCCCCGAGGAGGACCATGACGAGTTCCGGCACGTGCTGGGCGCTCCGCGGCCCGGCGCGATCGTGGGCTCCCTCGACGGTGACCAACTCGCGATGAACCCACTGGCCTGGCTGGACGACAAATTCGTCCGCTACCTCGAGGACCGTCGCAAGGAACCACGTGACGACGTGCTCACCGCGCTCGCCACCGCGAAGTACCCGGACGGTTCGACGCCCGAGGTCATCGACGTCGTGCGCTCGGCGACGTTCCTCTTCGCGGCGGGCCAGGAGACCACCACCAAGCTCCTGTCGGCGTCCCTGCGGGTGCTGGGCGACCGGCCCGACATCCAGCAGGCACTGCGCGAAGACCGCAGCCGCATCCCGACCTTCGTCGAGGAGGCCCTGCGGATGGACGCCCCGGTGAAAAGCCAGTTCCGCCTTGCCAAGAAAACCACCCAACTCGGCGGAGTGGACGTGCCTGCAGGCACCACCCTCATGGTGTGCCCAGGAGCGGTGAACCGGGATCCGGTCCGCTTCGAGGATCCGCACACCTTCAGCCTCGACCGCAAGAACGTCCGCGAGCACATCGCGTTCGGCCGCGGCGTGCACAGCTGCCCGGGCGGCCCGCTGGCGCGCGTCGAGGGCCGGGTGTCCCTGGAGCGCATCCTCGACCGCATGGCCGACATCAGGATCGACGAGGAGCATCACGGTCCGGCCGACAACCGGCGCTACACCTACGAGCCGACGTACATCCTGCGCGGCCTGACCGACCTTCACATCAAGTTCGAACCGGTGCGCTGAGGACGGACGAGATTGCGGATTCGCCACGGCGGAGCCCGATCTCGTTCTATAGTCAGCCGTGCAGTGCCGCGAGCCGTGGAGGTGCTTCGTGAAATCGCCCGTGATGTGCGCCGTGGTCAGTGCAGCAAGCGCCGTGCTCGGCGTCGCGGCAACGTGTTTCGCGCCGCCGGCGTCGGCGATGTATCTGGGCAACTACAACCTGCACATGCCCGATCGCCGCGACTTCCACACGTATGTCTTCTCGATGATGGCACCGTGTCGGGATGCCGACGACAAGAGTCGCACCGACTGCGTACAGGTTCAGGCGATTCCGCAGCCCATTGCCAAGGCGGCCAACACCTACACCGAGGCAGTCGTCGTCGACGGTCGTTACACCATGGTCATCGACGATCCGTTCGGCCTGCGGTGCGGTGACATCTACTACGGCCCCACGATTCCCACCCACGACGTGTACACCTGGGACGCAACGACACTCGCCGGCCAGATGGTGTCCACATTCGATGTGGGGTGCGATGGCGCCCCCGGCGGTTCGTTCACCTATCCGTTCTTCCTGACGAGGATGTGATCGATGCGGTCGACACTGGCATTCGCCACCACACTGGGACTGCTGGGAGGTGCGCTGGTGGCCGCGGCACCAGCCGCGGCCGACGATCCGGTGCTGCACCACGTGCGCTACACCGTGACGGCGGACGCGCCGTTCTGGGCGCACATCTACTACCGCGACACGCAGCCGGCGATCTTCTCCGACTACAGCCACAATCCGTACGTCTTCAGCCCGCGCGCCGAGGCAGATGTCGCGCCCGACAAGCCGTGGGTGCACGAGACGATGCTCGCCGACCCCAACCTGTGGGCCATGGTGGTGGTGCAGAGCGGTGAGGCCCCGAATCTCGAACCGCCGGGCTTCAACTGCGAACTCGCGGTCGACGGCGTTGTGGTGAAGACCGACAGCGGGCCCAAAGGCGCGCTGTGCTCCATCCGGGCCTGGTGAGGCCCACCCGCCTGAGCGGTTACGCGTCCCCGCGCCGCCAGAGCGTCTCGCCGTTCATCGGCACACACGTCAAAAACAACCCGTCGGGCGCCTGGGCGACCATGTTCAACTCCCCCAGGCACGAACTGTTCTCGTCACGGATGCCGGCCATCGGCGGCGACCGGAACCACCTGGGCTCGTACCGGCGGGGCGAACCGCAGAACACCAGACGACCCCAATTGTTGCGGGCGTCAACGCCGAACACGTAGTACGTGGTGTTGCTGCACGGCGCCCCCAGCACGGCATGCGGATTGATGCCAGGTACGCAGAACGCGTCGTTACAGGTCTGCGGGCCCGCAGCGGCCGGTGGTGCTGTCAACAGACCGGCCAGAACCGTTGCCGCGGCCGCGATCACCGTCACTCGCACCCTGCCAGAGTGCCACATCGGAAAACGAAATTCTTCCTTTCGGAGAAGATTGCCCGGAGGCCGTTCGATCGCATCCGGCAAATCCGCACGATGGCCGTGACCGGCCTGTGCGGCACTGTTATCCTCCTAGTCGAGAATGCCGGTACCGATCGTTTTCGATCCCTTGAGGAGCGGCTCATGTCGACCACCAAAATGATTGCGGGCGCGGCGATCTTGGCCTCGGCGACCGCGCTGGGCCTCTTGGGCGCACCGACCGCGTCGGCCGGCGAGGGCTGGGGTATCAACGGCACGTTCGCCATGTCGTCCAACGGCGAGTGGGCGAAGATCAACGAGCGCTACCAGAAGCAGCCGTCGACCCGCGGCACGTGGACCGTCAGCACGCAGTGCGTGTCACCGACCGAGTGCACGGGCACGGTGACAAGCGATCAGGGCTGGTCGGCGCCGATCTACACCAACAGCGGCCTGTGGTACGTCAAAAGGGTTCTGCCGCAATGGCGGTACTGCGCCGACGGAACCCCCATCGAGGGTCTACAGATCTACAAGTTCTACCCGGTCGGAGAAAACGCGCAAGTCGACGTCAATTCCGACGAATATGCCGGCGAGGACACCACGACAGGTCCCAGTGGATCCTGCGGCCGCAATCAGTGGCCCGCGATCCGGATGCCGTTCTACATGAAGAAGATCTGACCAACCGCCCTCAGCTCGGCATCAGGTCCTGCCACGACTTGGCGTTACCCACCAGGTTGGCCTGGCGGTAGAGCTTGCCGTCGGCGCCCATGTACTCGCCGTTGCGCGGGTTGTACTTGGCCACCGTCACCGCGGGCCCGGACGATTTCCCACCGTCGAACGCACTCGGCGCGGCCACGGGTGCACCTGGATCCGTCGCCGGCGGCGGAGCTGTGAGACCGTGCGGCACAGGCACTTCGGTGGCCTGCGGCAGTTGCGCGGGAGGCAGCGGCACGATCTCTGGGTTGCGGATCGGCGCCGGCGGCTGCCCCGGCACCGGCGGATCGACGTAGATCGGCTGCCCCGGCAGCATCGGACCAGGGTTGGTGCCCGCGAAATTCGGTGGTGGCTGCGGCGCAGGAGGCGGACCCTGCGGAGGCGCCGTCACGCCAGGCGGCAGCGGGCTGCCCTGCAGCGGACCGAAGATCTTGTCGTCGGGCCGCACACGCGAATCCGGTGCGACACCTTGAGCTATGAGGTTGGGGTCGAACGGGTACGGGCCGAGCGTGTGCTGGCGTTGCGCCAGCGGCTGGTAGCCGTTGGGGTCGTTGCACAGCTCGACCGTGGGCGCGCGCTTACCGGGATGAGCCATGCACGGATAGTTGCGCGCACCACGTACCGCCACCGGCGAATCCTGCGGCAGCTTGCAGTAGAGGTTGTCGGGGGTGTCCATATCGCTCTCGTCGGCCGGTGAACGCCATGCCGATGGAGGCAGGAAGCCCACGGTGCACGACGACGGGTCACCGAGGCCCAGCGAGAACTCACCGTTGGGAAGGCCGGCCGGGCTGTTGGTCGGCGTGTACGTCTGGATCTGGGCGACATACGGCGGCAACAGGACCAGCAACTGTTCGATCGAGGGGTTGTAGGTCACCGCGATCTGCCCGATGGTGGTCAGGTTGGCCAGCAGCACCGGCAGTGTCGGTTTGATCCCATCGAGCAGGCGGGAGGTCTCCTGCGCGAAACCAGGCCCCTCGCGCAGAACTGTGCGGATCTGTGCGTCGTCGTCGGACACCGTCCCGGTGATGCCGGCGAGGCTGCGCGCCCAGGTGCGGATCGAATCCGCGGTCTGGGCCTGCGCGTCGAGGAACGGTCCGGAGTCGTCGATCAGCGCACGGGTCTGGTCGGACACCGCACTGGCATCCGTGGTGATGGTGGACGCCGAATCCAGCAGCGAGCCGAAGTCGAACCCCGTGCCGTTGAACGCGTCGTAGGACTCGTCGAGCAACTGGCTCAACTTGTCCTTGGGGATGGTGTCCACCAGCGCGCTGAGCTGATCGAGCATCGGGCCGACCGCTTGCGGAATGGTGGTCTCGGACGCCGGGATCACCGATCCGTTCTCCAGATACGGCCCGGAGTCCTTGCGCGGCAACAGTTCCACGTACTGCTCGCCCACTGCCGACATGCTGCGCACCTGCGCCTGCAGATCCGCGGGCACCTTGGGTGAGCGGTCCAGCGAAAGCGTGGCCTCGGCGCCGGTCTCGGTGAGCTCGACCGCGGTCACCTTGCCGATCTGCGACCCGCGATAAGTGACGTTGCTGAACTGGTAGAGACCACCGGTTGCCGGCAGTTGCAGCGTCACCGTGATGCGTCCGAGCCCCAGCAGGGTCGGCACCTGCATGTAGGCGAACAACATCACCGCCACACCCACGATCGAGGCGATCGTGAAGATGATCAGCTGGGTGCGTATGAAACGGGTGAGCATTACCCGCCACCCCCTGTCGTGGGCTGGGCCGGTGCCGGCGCTTCCGTCGGTGGATTCGGTTGGTCGCCATACGGTCCCGCGAAGATCTGCGTGGGATCTCCGGGTGTCGTCACCGGCGCGGGCACTCCTGGCAGCGTCATCGGCGCAGGCGGAGCCACCGGCAGCACCGGGCCGGCGTAGGCGGGCGGGGGCCCCGGCGGCGCTTCCGGCAACGGGAGCGTGGTCTGGTCGACCGGCGCCGCGGGTACCGGTGGGTCCGCGAAAGGCGGCGGGAAAGAGGCGGGCCCGGGCGTCTCGACCCCGGCCTTGAGCGGGTCGTACGTGTAGTTGAGGTAGTACGGATCGCCGGGCGCCGGAACCAGTTGCGCACCTTCCTGTTCCCATCGCGTACCGAGCATCAGGCTGCGCTTGAGCCGCGGGATGGTCAGGTCGATGGTCGCGAACAGGTTCCAGTAGTCACCACGGATCGCGCGGTCGATGAAGCTCTGCGTGAACGGGAAGTGCCCGGCGTATTCGAGCACACCCGCCAGGTCGGGCCCGACGTCGGCGAGCGCCTTGATCGCGGGCTCCAGGTTGCGCAGGTTACGCACCAGGTCGTCCTGCGATTCGTTGACCAACTGATGCGCGGTACTGCCGAACGTTCCCAGCTTCTGCAGTGCCGTGGTGAACCGTGGCCGCTCCTGGATCAACACGTCCATGGCAGGCGGAATCTTGTTGAGGGCCCGGGTGATCTCTTCACTCTGGCCGGCGAACGTCGAGGCCAGCCGGTTCAGCGAGTCGATCGACGACACGATGTTGTCGCGCTGGGCGTCGAGCGTGCCCACGAAATTGTCGAGACGTGTGAGCAGGTCGCGGAAGTCCGCCTCCCGCCCGTCGAGGGCAACGCTGAAGTTGTGGATCACCTCGCCGATCTGTCCGAGGCCGCCGCCGTTGACCACGGCCGCCAACGACGAGAGCGTCTGCTCGGTGGTCGGATACGTCGACGCGCTGTTCAGCGGGATCGTTCCACCCGGTGTCAGACGCCCCTGCGGCTCCTGGCCGAGCGGCGGGTTGAGCGCCAGGTGCATCGAGCCCAGCAGGCTGGTCTGTCCGATGGTCGCGACTGCGTTGGCAGGCACCACCACGCCCGGTTCCACCGAGAACTCGACGTCGGCGTGCCAGTCGCGCACGGCCAGCCTGCGCACGCTGCCGACGACGACGTCGTTCATCATCACCGGTGAATTCGGTTCGAGCGTTGCCACATTGGCGATCTCGACGTGGTACACGACCGAATCGGCCCCGCGTCCCTCCGCGCCAGGCAGGGGCAGCGAGTTGACACCCTGGAAGGCGCACCCGCTCGCGGTCAGCGCGACACATGTACCGGCCGCGACGGCGAGCCGTATCCGCTTTCGGATCCTCATGCCGGTGGTGTCCCTTCCGCAGGCTCAAGGGGCGCTTCGGCCGGTAACGGTCCAGGTGCGGGACCGGTTTCCGGAACGGGCCCGGGCGGCGGACCCGCAGGCGCGAGCATGTCGCGCACCGACGACGGCACGCTCGGCGGCACGATCGGCGGCGCCCCCGGCAGCAACTGCGCAGCGCCGGGCGGTGGCGTGCCGGGAGGACGACCCGTGAACGGCGGCGGCGGGGGCGGTCCCGGGTTGTAGGCCGACAGCACAGGCGGCGTCTCGGGCGGTTGGGGCGATCCCCCGCCGGCACCGGGTGCCAGGTTCGGTTCGGAGTAGATGAGGTTCTCCGGGTTCGCCGACGGCATGAGGTACGGCGAGACCGGGAACGGCACGTTGTTGAAGTTCAGCAGGCGCAACGCCGGACCGAGGTACTGCGCACACAGCTTCGCGGTCTCGGGTGCGGTGACGTTCTCGACGGCCCCGATCGCCCCGCAGATGAAGTGCAACGGCTCGCTCATGTTGTGGAACACGAACTGTCCCACCGGACTTCCGGAATCCGGGTTGTATATGTTGTAGCCGTTGACGAACGCGTTGGGCGCGATGTGCAACAAGTTCTCGACCTGCAGGCGCTGATCGACGAGGTTCGAGGTGACATCGGCGAGCCGTTGAATCTGCTCGGAGGTCTGGTTGCGGCTGCCCGCCACGAAGCGCTGCACCTCACCGACCGCGACCGACAGGTTCTTCAGCGCGGCATCGAGATCCGATCGGCTTCCGTCGACCACGCTGGTGAGCGTGGCCAGGCGGTTCTGGAACGCCACCACCTGCTGATTGCTGTCACGCAACGCGGTGACGAACGTCTGCAGGTTCTTGATGATGTCGACGATGTTGCCGCTGCCCTCGGCGAGAATGCGTGCGACACCCGACAACTGGGAGATGGTGTTGCGCAGCTTCTCGCCGTTGCCCTCCATCGCGTCGGCGGTCGTCTCGATGAACCGTGCCATCGAGGTGCCGTCGACGCCGCTTCGCGGTCCGAGTTCGGTGGCCAGGCGGGTGAGTTGCTCCTTGACCTCGTCCCACTCCACCGGGACGGCCGTGCGGTCCAGACCGATCACGGCGTCGTCGGGCAGTGTGGGACCCTCTGAGCGGTAGGCCGGGGCCAGCTGCACGTAGCGTGCCGCGACGAGATTCTGCGCCACGATGACGGCCTTGGCATCCGCCGGGATGGGCACACCGCGGTCGACCTTGAGGGTCAGCCTGGTCTGGGTCCCCTCGGGGGTGATCGCTTCGATGGTCCCGACCTTGACACCGGACACCCGCACGTCGTCACCCGGGTAGATACCGGTGGCCGAGGTGAACAACGCCTGGAATGTCCTGGGCGCGAGGAACACCTGCCGAACCAGCACGGCCGCGCCCGCGACGAGCAGCACCACCAGCCCGACGGCCAGCCCCTTGGCGATTCGCTTGCGGTTCATCAGCGTGAACCTCCCGGAATCCCGTTGTACGGCAGCGGCAACTCGGCGCGCGGGCCGACGTTGTCGGGCGGCTGGCCCGCGTTCTGGCCGCGACGGAAGCCGAACGCGTAGTCCAGGAACGGCTGCAACGCCATCTGCGCGACCGCGAGGTTGGGCACGTACGCGTTGTAGTACGGCCCGTTGGCAAGCGTCTCGCCCTGCGACAGCATGAACTTCTTCATGTCGGGAAGCATCTTGTTGATGTTGTCGCGGTTGCTCTGCAAAACCTCGGTCACCCGGTTCAGCCGCTCCAGTGTCGGGGCCAGTTCGGCCTCGTTGTCGGCCACGAGGCCCCTGAGTTGCTCGGCGACCGCGGACGTGTTGGCCATCAGGTCGACGATGGCCTCGCGGCGGTCGTTGAGCACACCCAGCAGGTCATTGGCGTTGAGTATCAATGTGTTCAGCTGCTGACTGCGCTGCGACAGCACGCCCGTGACCTCGCTCGCGCTCTTGAGCAGGTTCGCGAGGCTCTCGTTGCGGCCGTTGATCGACTGCGACAGCCGGCTCAGACCGTCGAAGGTCGGGCCCAGCTGGGGCGCGAGTTGATCGATCGTGGCCGACAGTGTGTCCAGCGACTGGTTGAGCGACGCCGTGTCGGTGCCTTTGGTGTTCTCGGCCAGTTCGCCGACGGCATCGGTCAGGGAGTAGGGCGAGGACGTGCGCGACGTCGGGATCACGTCGGTGGACCGCAGTGTGCCGCTTCCCGCCGGTTCCAGCGTCAGAACCCGCTCACCCAGAAGAGAACCCGTGCGGATGTGGGCGGTGGTCGTCGAACCGAGCGGATACCTGCCCTCGGTCGTGAAGGTCACCAGCGCGTCGCCGTTCTGCAGCCGGATGTCGGTCACAGAGCCGACCTTGATGCCCGAGAGGGTCACGTCGTTGCCGACGGCGATGCCGCCGGCCTCGGTGAACAACGCCTGATGGCGCACCGACGTCGCCCACTGCAACAACCGCTCGGGCTGCAGGCCCACGGCGACGACGAGGATCATCAGCACCGTGCCGATCAGGCCGGCCTTCACCAGATTTGACTCGCGATATTTGAGCATCAGGGCTCCGCGCACCTCCCGCCTTCTTGCTTGATCATCGGGAAGACGGCAGTCCTGCCCTGAAGGTCGGTGACGCGGATCGAGATACCGCACACGTAGTACATGATCCAGCTGCCGTACGACCCGAGGCGTGCGAGCTTGCGGTAGTTGGCCGGCGCCTTCTGCAGACCACGGTCGAGGACCACCTTGTGGTCGTCGAGCAGCGGCGCCATCCGGTTGAGCTGATCGACGGTGGCATCCAACGGAGGTCGGGCCTGCGTCAGCAGGGTCGCGATGGATGCGGTGCCGTTGTCGAGTTGCGTGACGGCCGTGCCGATCGGGTCACGGTCCTGCGACAGGCCGCTGATCAACTGCTCCAGACGATCGACCGTGGCGGAGAACTTTCCGCCGTCGCGGTTCAGGGTGTCCACCACGGTGTCGAGATTCTCGATCAACTGGCCGATCACCTGGTCGTTGTCCGCCAACGTGTTCGAGAACGACGAGGTCTTGCTCATGAGCGAGCTGAGCGTGTCGCCCTGCCCCTGGAAGATCTGGATCAGCGACGATGTCAGCGCATTCACATCCTGCGGATCCAGGCCCTGGATCACCGGTTTCAGACCGCCGAGCAGCAGGTCGAGGTCCAGCGCACTCGCGGTGCGCTCCTTGGGGATCTGCGAGCCTGCCGGCAGCAGTCGCGTCGAACCCGGGCTGTCGATCAACTCCAGGTATCGGTCACCGACGAGGTTCAGGTAGCGCACGGCCGCCTTTGTCCCGGTGGTGAGCGCGATGTTGCGTTCGGTGTCGAAATCGACCAGTACGGTCCGGTCGGGTTGCAGTGAAACGTTTTTCACCGTGCCCACCCGGACACCGGCGACGCGCACCGAGTCTCCGGATTCCAGTCGCGACGCGTCGTCGAACACCGCGGAATAGCCCGCGTACGAGCCGCCGCGGTATTCCGAGAAGGTCATGAACAAAAACGCGGTGAGAACCGCCATCACGACGGCGAACACCCCGAACTTGACGAGTGTGCTCGATGCGCGCCTCATCCGGGCATTCCGATCTGTGCGGTGTTACGTGGCGGTCCGTCCAGCGGGCCGAACAACAGCTGCTTGAGGCCGTCGGAGTTCAGCAGGATGCCCTGGTTGCCGTACTGCCACGGGTTGGCGTTGGTGTCGGTGACCAGGTACTTGGAGCGCTGCCCGAAACCGATGTGCGGCAGGCCCATGCAGTGCGGTCCGCCCTTGGCCGCCACCTTGGGCAGGTTCTGCGGGTAACGGTAGCGTTCGATGCCGAGCGTGAACGCGACATTGACCAGAACGCCCGGGTCACTCTGCGGCGGTTGGTTTTTCACCCATGCCATGCCCTCAAGCGCACAGTTGAGGCCCGGTGCGTACTCGTTGAGCAGATCGGTGGTGGGCGCCAGGAGGTCCAGTGTGGTGCTCAGCGCCTCACGGTTGCCGCCGATCACGTCGTTGCCGACGTCGGCCAGTCCGATCGAACTGACCAGGAAGGCATCGAGGTTCTGTTGCTCGTCGACGATGCTGTCGCTGATGCGGTTGGTGTTCTCGATGGTCTTGAGCAGGTCCGGCGCGGCGTCGCCGTATGCACCTGACACCACCGCCATCGATTCGATGTCGCGGTTCAGGTTCGGCAGGCTCGGTTCGAGCTTTTCCAGGAGAGCCTCGAAGTCGCTGACGGTCTGCCCCATCTTCTCGCCGCGTCCGCCGAACGCCGCGGAGATCGCGCCGAGGGTCTCGTTCAGCTTGGCGGGATCGATCTTGTCGAGCACGCGCGTGAGTTGCTGGAACACCGTGTTGACCTCGACGGTGACGTGCTCGCCCTGCAGGACCTGCCCGGGTTGCAGGGTGCCCTCGGGCTTGCCAGGCGGGACGAGGTCGACGAATTTCGCGCCGAAGACCGTCGAGGACGCGATGTCGGCCGTCACGTTGCCGGGGATGAGGCGCAGTTGGCCGGGATCCATGTCGAGGTGCAGCGCGGCCCGGCCGTCGGGCAGCGTCTCGATCCTGCCCACCGTGCCGACCTGGACGCCGCGCATCTTGACCTTGGCGTCGGGGTTCATCACCAGGCCGACGCGGTCGGAGATCAGGGTCACCGGTTCGGTTTTCGTGAAATCACCACGGAACAACGTCACCGCGAGGGCGATGATCAGACCGACCACGACGACGGTGGCGAGGCCTGCGAGCGGACGGGCGTGACCGCGCGCGCCGAAGCTGCGGCCCGGACGGGCCGCGACGGGTGCGGCCGAACTGTCCGTCTCGGACCGGTGGGCCGGCCCCGGGCCGACGTTTCGTGTCAACTTTCGCTCCTACCCCGACAAGTTGAAGTTTCCGTTGGATCCGTACACCGCCAGCGACACCAGCAGCGTCACGGAGACGACGACGATCAGCGAGGTGCGCACGGCATTGCCGACCGCCACGCCGACACCGGACGGCCCGCCGGACGCGAAGTATCCGAAGTACGTGTGGATCAACAGGATCGTGATGGCCATCAGGATCGCCTGCAGGAACGACCACAACAGGTCGATCGGGTTGAGGAACGTGTCGAAGTAGTGGTTGTAGAGCCCGCCGGACTGGCCGAGCAGCACCACCGTGGTGAACTGCGACGCGAGGAACGACAGGATCACCGCGATCGCGTACAGCGGCGTGATGGCGATCATCCCGGCGACGATGCGGGTGCTCACGAGGTACTCGACGGGCCGGATCGCCATCGATTCGAGCGCGTCGATCTCCTCGTTGATGCGCATCGCGCCGAGTTGGGCGGTCACGCCTGCGCCGAACGTGGCCGCCAGGCCGATGCCCGCGACCACCGGCGCGGCGATGCGCACGTTGATGAACGCCGAGAGGAATCCGGTGAGCGCCTCGATGCCGATGTTGCCCAGCGACGAGTACCCCTGGATCGCCAGCACGCCGCCGGTGGCCAGGGTCAGGAACCCGACGATGACGACGGTGCCGCCGATCATCGCGAGCGTGCCCGCGCCCATGGAGATCTCGGCGATGAGCCGGACGAGTTCCTTGCGGTAGTGCAGTGCCGCGTGCGGCGTGCCCGCGATCGCGCGCAGGTAGAACAGCGTGTGGTCGCCCACGCGGCTCAGCGTCGCGACCGGCTTGTTGAACTGCCGGGTCAGGCGCGGGTAGGTCGACCGCAGGATCGTCATGGTTCCCATCGGCGCGCCTATCCCGTCGTCATCCGGATGCCGATGGCGGTCACCACCACGTTGATCACGAACAGCGCCATGAAGGCGTACACCACGGTCTCGTTGACCGCGTTGCCCACGGCCTTGGCGCCGCCGCCGACGATGGTGAGCCCGCGGTAACAGGCCACCAGGCCGGCGATGAGCCCGAACAGCGCGGCCTTGATGCACGAGATGATCACCTCGGGCACACCCGTCAGCAGGGTGATGCCCGCGGCGAAGGCACCGGGGTTGACGTCCTGGATGAACACCGAGAACACGTAGCCGCCCAGGATGCCGATGATCACCACGAGGCTGTTGAGCAGCAGCGCCACCAGACCCGAGGCGAGGATCCGCGGTGTCACGAGACGCTGGATGGGGTTGATCCCCAACACCTCCATGGCGTCGATCTCCTCGCGGATGGTGCGGGAGCCGAGGTCGGCACACATCGCGGTCGCACCTGCCCCGGCGACGATCAGCACCGTCACCATCGGGCCCAGCTGGGTCACCGCGCCGAACGCCGCACCCGCTCCGGAGAGATCCGCGGCGCCCAACTCGCGCAGCAGGATGTTCAGCGTGAAGCTCACGAGCACCGTGAACGGGATGGCCACCAGCAGCGTCGGCGCCATCGACACCCGCGCGATGAACCAGCACTGATCGAGGAATTCGCGTCCCTGGAACGGACGGCGGAACGCGAACATGATCGCGTCGAGCGACATCGAGAACAGCGCCCCGACGGCCTGCATGGGCCCGGACAGGTTGCGGCCCAGATTCACACCGGGCGACCACCTATTGGCCATCGGCTTGTGGTCCCTCCAGGTCGTTTTCTGTTGACACTGCGGTCAATTCACCGGCTCGCAGCACGCACACGATCGAACCGGTCGCGACGCGGGCGCCGATTGCGCTGATCCGCAAAGGAAGTGACGTCCGCGCGTCCGCAACCAAGGCGCCGATCGTATCGGACTCGGGAACTGTTCCGAGGGCAAATTCAGCAGAACCCGCTCGGGTGGTTGGTATTTCTTCTGGCACCGTCGATTCCGGGCGAAGCACCCTACCGTCGACGGCGACAGCCACCCCAGGCCTGGTTCGGCAGCCTTTTGCCGCGGCCGCAATGGGCAAACCTGCCTGCCGGGTGTACCGACAGGGCAGGTCCGTTCCGGATGTCGCGCTCATGGGGATCTAGGTGACTGCGCCGGCGGTCTTGAGTTCGATGATGCGATCCCAGTCGAGCCCGAGTTCGGCGAGGATGTCGTCGGTCTGTTCGGCAAAACCCGGCGCGGGCCCAGGACTCGGTGCGGACACGTCGAACTGCACCGGGTTGGTGACGAGCTCGAGCTCGCCGGCCTGCACGAGATATTCGTTGGCCCGGATCTGGGCGTCCTGCGCGGCCTGCAGGGTGTCCTGCACGGGCGCCCAGGGCCCGGCGAGCGTCGCGAACCGCTCGCTCCACTCGGGCAGCGTGCGCTTCTTCATCGCCTCGGTCAGGATGTCGACCGCGGCCGCGGTGTTCTCGGCGATGGACTCGGCCGTCGCGAACCTCGGGTCGTCGATGTAGTGCTCGAGATCCATGTGGCGGCACACGTCGGCCCAGAACTTGGTGGGCTGCATCATCACGAACGAGATGTAGCGGCCGTCGGCCGTGCCGTAGAGACCCACGAGCGGATTGATCGGCGAACCGTGCACGCCCGGCGGCGGTTGCACCATCAACTCGTTGAGGTGGCTGGTCAGGGCGATGGTGTGCCCCATGGCCCACAGACCGCTGCCCAGCAGCGAGACGTCCACGACCGAGGGTTCGCCCGTGCGTTCGCGCTTGAACAGCGCCGCCGCGATGCCGCCGGCGAGGTTGGTTCCGGAGATGGTGTCGCCGTACGCCGGTCCCGGCGGGCCGATCATGCCCTCGATGCCCGGCGGCGTGATGGTCGCGGCGGCGCCGGCGCGGCACCAGAACGCGGTCATGTCGTAACCGCCCTTGACCGACTCCTCGCCGCGCGGCCCGAGCGCGCTGCCGCGCGCGTAGATGATCTTCGGGTTGACCGCGCGGATGTCGTCGACGTCGATGCCGAACTTCTCGCGGTGCCCGGGCAGGAAGCTGGTGAGGAACACATCGGCACGTCGTGCGAGTTCGAGCAGGACCTCCCGCCCAGCGGGCACCGACATGTCCAGGCCGATGCTGCGCTTTCCGCGGTTGGCGTGTTCGATGTTCGGGTTCGGATCACCGTCGACCCGCAGAGGTCCGGTCTGGCGCAGACCGCGCTGCGGATCGCCCGTGACCGCGTGCTCGACCTTGATGACGTCGGCGCCCCACTCCCCCAGCACGGCGCCCGCGGACGGGACGAACCCGTACATGGCGACCTCGAGGATTCGAATTCCTTCCAGCGGTCCGCTCATTCGTGCCCTCTCGTATCGGCTTCCATCGCTAGGCCACCACCGTGGCGAACGTCTTGGACTCCAGGAACTCTTCGAGTCCCGCGGTGCCCATCTCGCGGCCGATGCCCGACTGCTTGTAGCCGCCGAACGGGCTGTCGGGGCTGAAGTAGTTGCCGCCGTTGATCGAGAACGTGCCGGTGCGGATCCTGCGCGAGACGGCCAGCGCCCGCTCCTGGCTTCCGAACACCGCGCCGGACAACCCGTAGATCGAGTTGTTGGCGATGCGCACGGCGTCGTCGTCATCGGTGTAGGAGATGACCGCGAGGACCGGTCCGAAGACCTCATCCTGCGCGATCTCGCTGTCGGGATCGACGTCGGCCAGCAGCGTCGGCGTGTAGAAGTAGCCGGGGTCGACCTTCTCGCCTCCGGTCACCAGCGTCGCGCCGGCCGCGACGGCCCGCTTGACCATGCCGTCGACCTTGTCGCGCTGCTTCTCACTGATCAGCGGACCCATGTAGGTCTTGGGGTCGGCCGGGTCGCCGTAGCGCACCATCGCGAAGTTGTTCTTGATCAGCTCGACGATCTCGTCCTTGTGCGCCGCGGGCACCAGCAGGCGCGACGTCAGCGCGCAGCCCTGCCCGGCGTGCGTCACCATCGAGAACGCCGAGAACAGTGCGGCCGTGTTGAAGTCGGCATCGTCGAGGATGATCGCCGCGGACTTGCCGCCGAGCTCGAGGAACACCTTCTTGAGCGTTTCGCTCGCGGCGGCCATGATGCGCCGCCCGGTCGGGGTGGAACCGGTGAAGGTCACCATGTCGACGTCGGGACTCGTGGTCAGCACGGCGCCGACCTCCGGATCGGCGCCCGAGATCACGTTGACGACGCCGGGCGGGATGTCGGTGTGGTGGGCGATCAGCTCACCGAGCGCGAGGGTGATCAGCGGCGTGTCCGGGGCCGCCTTGAGCACCACCGTGCAGCCCGCGGCCAGCGCGGGCGCGAGCTTGGCCAGCGCGAGCTGATTCGGATAGTTGTAGGCGATGATCGCGGCGACGACGCCTGCGGCCTCTTTCTCGACCCACCGGTGGTGCTGCATACCGCGGCTCTCGATGTTCCCGAGGTCCTCGGTGAGCGGATAGGTCGCCAGCAGTTCGGCGTAGTACCGCACGATGTCGATCGGCTGGTCCAGTTGCGCGCCTGCACACAGTGCGGCCGTGGCACCCACCTCGGCGGTGGTCAGCGCTGCCAGCTCGTCGCGGTGCTCGAGAAGGGCCCGGTGGAACTGCTCGAGGCAGTGCACGCGGAACTCGGTGTCGGTGGACCAGCTCGTGGTGTCGAACGCCGTGCGCGCGGCTGCGACGGCGGCCTCGGCGTCGGCGACCGTGGCGTCGGGCGCGTAACCCAGCACCTCGGCGGTCGCGGGGTTGACGGAAGGAAACGTCCGCGACGTCTCGCGCAGCTCTCCGCCGATCAACAACTTCCGGTCAGCACGCTGTCCTGCGGCGATCGTCGACGTCTCCTGCATCATCCTCCTCGGCGGCCTGCTCGGTATGTGATGGAAATTTCATTCTCATCACCGGCGAATCATACATTCGCTCGATGAGAACTCAAGGGAAACCCAGATGAGCTAGTCATGAGTGGTCTCGCGGCACCGACGCCCGCGAGCAGGCGGTATCCACGCCACACCCAGATCTTGCGAACTCCTCATACGCGAGAGTACGGTTCTCATAATCGGAAGGATGATTCTTGAAGGTTGATAGAGCCGGGTCCGGCACTGAACCCGGAGGTTTGTCGTGAAGAACGCGGTGGTAACCGGAGGCGGCTCCGGGATCGGAGCGGCGATCGTGGCCCGGCTGCGTGCCGACGGCCTCAATGTCGCCTCACTGGATCTGCAGCCGTCGGATGACGAGTTCTCCCACGTCGCCGATGTCACCGACCGCGTCGCGGTCGACGCGGCGATGAACGCGGTCCGCGCACAGCTCGGTCCGGTCTCCGTTCTGGTCAACGCAGCCGGCCTCGACTGCTTCAAGCGCTTCACCGACATCTCGTTCGAGAAATGGCAGCAGGTCATCGATGTCAACCTCAACGGCGTCTTCCACTGCGTCCAGGCCGTGCTGCCCGACATGATCGAGGCCGGCTGGGGACGCATCGTGAACATCTCGTCGTCCAGCACGCACTCGGGGCAGCCCTACATGGCGCCGTACGTCGCGGCGAAGTCGGCGGTGAACGGCCTGACGAAAAGCCTGGCACTGGAATACGGCCCCAACGGCATCACGGTCAACGCCGTGCCGCCCGGGTTCATCGACACCCCGATGCTGCGCAAGGCCGAGGACAAGGGCTTCCTCGGTGACACCGAGCGGCAGATCGCGGCGACCCCGGTGCGCCGGATGGGCCGCCCCGGGGACATCGCCGCGGCCTGCGCCTTCCTGATCTCCGAAGAGGCCGGCTACATCACGGGCCAGATTCTCGGCGTCAACGGCGGCCGGAACACCTGAAAGTTCGCCAGCACACCAATTTTCGGCACACATCTGAAAGGACAAGGATGGGAAGCGCAGAAGGCCGGGTAGCCGGGAAGGTCGCGTTCATCACCGGTGCCGCACGGGGCCAGGGCCGCAGCCACGCTGTTCGGCTCGCCGAAGAGGGCGCCGACATCATCGCCGTCGACCTGTGCCAGGACATCGACTCGATCGGCTACTCGCTGGCCACGCCGGAGGATCTCGAGGAGACCGCGCGCTACGTCGAGAAGGCAGGCCGCCGCATCGTGACCGCGCAGGCAGACGTGCGCGACGCCGCCCAACTCAAGGAGGCGCTGGAGCGCGGCGTCTCCGAGCTCGGCAAGCTCGACATCGTCGTCGCGCAGGCCGGAATCGCTGCCATGAAAGGCAATCCGCCGCTTCAGGCCTGGACCGACGGGATCAACACCAACCTGGTCGGCACCATCAACGCCATCCAGGTCGCACTCCCCCACCTGAGCGAGGGAGCGTCGATCGTCGCGACCGCGTCGGCCGCGGCGTTGATGGACGCCCACAACAAACCCAACCCGGGAGCCGATCCGGGCGGCATGGGCTACATGGTGTCCAAGCGGATGATCTCGGAGTATGTGCACTACCTCGCGACCGAACTGACCCCGCTGGGCATCCGCGCCAACGTGATCCACCCGACCAACTGCAACACCGACATGCTGCAGAGCGAGCCGATGTACCGCTCGTTCCGCCCCGATCTGGAGCACCCCACGCGCGCCGACGCCGAACCGGTGTTCTACGTCCAGCAGGCCATGAAGGTGCCGTGGGTGGAACCGTCCGACATCAGCAATGCCGTGCTGTGGCTGGCGTCGGACGAGTCCCGCTTCGTCACCGGCATGCAGTTGCGTGTCGACGCCGGCGGCTATCTCAAGTGGTACGACTACCACGTGTGATGTCCCCCAACAGAATTCACCGGCCCGAGAGGAGTGCACAACAGTGAAGGTGTCAGTTGACGGGCAGCGCTGCCAGGGCCACACCCTGTGCTCGATGATCGCACCCGAGGCGTTCCGACTCGACGACGTCGACGGCCACGCGTCGCCGGTGTCGGAGATCGTGCCGCCCGATCAGGAGGCCGCGGTCGCCGAGGCCGCGCATTCCTGCCCAGAACAAGCCATCGTCATCGAATAACACCGATACGGTCCCCGGCCACCACGCCATATCCAGATCGCCGTCTGACCCAGACCAAAAGCCAAGGGAGACAAGCCGTGAGCATCCAGGATGTCACGACCGACGACGACCGTGAGAAGATCACCTACCACTTCGATCGGCACACGCCGGAGTACCGGCTGCAGTTCGAGAAGATCACCGAGGAGATGCACTCCCGGTGCCCCGTGGCGTGGACCGAGACCTACGACGGCCACTGGGTGGCCGCGGGCAGCAACGAGGTCTTCGAACTCGCGCGCTGCCCTGTGGTGTCCAATCACCACGACATCAGCGGTGAGACTCCGTTCCAGGGCATCACGATCCCGAAGGCCAGCCGTGCCACGGTGGTTCGCGGCGGCATCCTCGAGATGGACGAACCCGAGCACAGTGCGTACCGCGGTGCGCTCAACCCCTACCTGTCGCCCGCGGCGATCAAGCGGTGGGAACCGTTCGTCGACGAGATCACACGCGCCGCGATCGACGAGCACATCTCCTCGGGCCGCATCGACTTCGTCGAGCATCTCGCCAACGTGGTGCCCGCGGTGTTCACGCTCGCGATGATGGGCATCGAACTGAAGAAGTGGAACGTCTACAGTGAGCCCACCCACGCCTCGGTGTACACCCCCGAGCACGCCCCCGAGCGCGAGAAGATCAACGAGCAGCACCGCGAGATGGGCATCGATCTCATCAACAACATGATGGAGATCCGCCAGAACCCGCGGCCCGGCCTGGTCAACGCCCTGCTGCAACTGCGCATAGACGGCGAACCCGCGCCGGACATGGAGATCCTGGGCAACCTGGGCCTGATCATCGGTGGCGGCTTCGACACCACGACGGCCCTCACAGCGCACGCGCTGGAGTGGCTCGGCGAACATCCCGACGAGCGCGAGCGGCTCAGCCGGGAGCGCGACACGCTGCTGAACCCCGCGACCGAGGAGTTCCTGCGGTTCTTCACACCCGCACCCGGCGACGGCCGTACGTTCGCCGAGGACGCCGAGGTGGCCGGGTACAAGTTCAAGCAGTACGAACGCCTGTGGCTGTCGTGGGCGATGGCCAACCGCGATCCGTCGGTGTTCGACAAGCCCAACGAGGTGATCCTGGACCGCAAGGGCAACCGTCACTTCAGCTTCGGCATCGGCGTCCACCGGTGCGTGGGCTCCAACGTGGCGCGCACGGTGTTCAAGTCGATGCTCACCGCGGTGCTGGACCGCATGCCCGACTACGTGTGCGACCCCGAGGGCACCGTGCACTACGACACCATCGGCGTCATCCAGGGCATGCGCAACCTCCCCGCCACGTTCACCCCGAGCAGGCCGCTGGGCCCCGGCCTGGACGAGACGCTGGAGAAACTGCAGCGCATCTGCAACGAGGAGGAACTCGCCCGCCCCATCACCGAGCGCAAGGAACGCGCGGTCATCGACTGACACCGCGCTGCGGGCAAACCCGTCGGCAAACTCGGGAACACTGCGTGTCCCGCGCGCCTGTTAATCTCGATCACAAGTCGGGTTTCGATATCTCAGCAATACGGCTGAGCAGGATGGGGGTGGCGCACGTGTTCACGTTCTCGCGCACAAAACTGGCGATCGCAGCGGCCGGGTTCGCGGCTGCGTTGCCGTTGTCGGCCGGTATCGCATCCGCGCAGCCGGACTTCAGTGCGGTCGTCAACACAACCTGCAGCTACGAGCAGGTGATGGCTGCGCTCAATGCTCAGCAGCCGGATCTGGCGGCCCAGTTCAACACCTCACCCATGGCGCAGGGCATGCTGCGCAACTTCCTGGCCGCAGCGCCTGCCGAGCGTCAGCAGACCGTCAACCAGCTGCAGACCAATCCCATGGCCCAGCAGTACTTCGGCACCATCTCCTCGATCGCCAGCAGCTGCAGCCGGTACTGAGTTCTTTCTCCCGCTTCAGCCGCGGGGCAGCCCGAGCACCTGAGTGGCGATGATGTTGCGCTGGATCTCCGACGTGCCGCCTGCGATGGTTCCGCCGAAGCTCCTGGCGTAGCGCTCGAACCAGCTCGCGAAGTAGTGGTCGAGGTTCATGTGCGCGTAGGGCCCGCTGGTCGACGGATGGATCAGGCCTTCGGGACCCGCTGCGGCGAGCGCGTTTTCGAAGGCGTTGCGCTCGGCCTCGGACCCCAGCAGTTTGAGCACCGACACCGACGCGGTGTCCTGCTCGCCGCGCGCGGCGCGTGCGAGCGCGGCAGAACCCAAGGCGCGCAACGCCTGGTAGTCCATGATGGTCGTGGCGTACTGGTCGCGCTCGAGTTCGGTGCGGGGGTTGAAGTCGGCGAGCATGTTGTCGATGCGGTCGGCGAAGCCGAGCCACATCATGGTGCGCTCGTGGCCCAGTGAGCCGTTGGCCACCTTCCAGCCCTGGTTCAGCGGGCCCACGAGGTTCTCCGCGGGCACGCGCGCATCGGTGAAGAACACCTCGTTGAAGTCGAGGTTCTCCTGGCCGGTCATGTCCGCGAACGGCCTGCACACCACGCCGGGGGTGTCGGTCGGGACGATCAGCACGCTGATGCCCTTGTGCTTGGGCGCATCCGGATCGGTGCGTACGAACGTCAGCAGCCAGTCGGCGTCGTGCGCCCCCGACGTCCAGACCTTCTGACCGTTGACCACGAACTCATCCCCGTCGCGCACCGCGCGGGTGCGCAGCGATGCGAGGTCCGAACCCGCGCTCGGCTCACTCATACCCAGCGACGCGGTCTTCTCGCCACGCAGCACCGGCACGGCCCAGCGGTGCTTCTGCTCCTCGGTGCCGAATGTCAAGAGCGACGCCGCGATGATGTTGACGCCCTGGGGGTTGAAGCTGTGGTAGATCCGGCGGCGGCACAGCTCGTCGAGATGGACGAACTGCTGCACGACGTTTGCGTTGCGACCGCCGAACTCCGGCGGCTGGGCGGGCAGCAGCCAGCCGTTGTCGAACAGCAGGCGCTGCCAGTCGCGGGCCCACTGCGGCATGTGCGAGACCGACCGGGGACGCTCCAGCGTCGCGGCCTCGGACGGGAGGTTCGCGTCGAGGAACGCCACGAACTCTGCGCGGAACTTCTCGACGTCGGAATCGAATGTCAGCTGCATGTCTAGAGCCCCCTGTAGGTCGTGCGGTACTCGGCGGCGATCACCGCGCGGTGCTCGGCCGCGCCACCCAACAGCAGTTCACCGGCCTTGGCGCGCTTCAACGCGAACTGCACGTCGTTCTCCCATGTGAAGCCCATGGCCCCGAACAACTGCAGCCCGTGCCGGAACACCACGGCCTGGCACTCCCCCGCCGACGCCTTGGCCATCCGCGACGCCAGGCGCCGGCGCGGATCGTTCTCGGCGATCGTCAGAGCCGCGAAATACGCCAGGGCGCGGGCGCGTTCGATCGCGACGTGCATGTCGACGGCCTTGTGCTGCACGGCCTGCAACGATCCGATCGGCACACCGAACTGCTGCCGCTGCTTGGCGTGCTCGAGCACGAGATCGAGCACGCGCCGGCAGGCACCGACCATGTGGACCGCCATACCGGTGAGCGCCAGGTGGTGCGCCTTCTCGATATCGACGGGCACGCGGTCGGTGTCGGCAACCGCGACGCCGTCGAACGACACCTCGGCCACGTGCAACACCGGATCGAACACCGGACTGCGCCGGATGGCGGCCGTGCCCGCGTCGACGAGGAACACGCCTGCCTCGGTGACCACGGCCAGCGTCTCGGCGCGGTCGCCGTCGAGCACGTGGCGTCCCGTGCCGCTGAGCACCCACCCGGTCTCGTCGCGACGCGCGGTCACCCCGCCGTACACCGCTGCCCCCGCGCTCGCGGCGTCGAACCGGTCCCCGGCCAGCGGCGCGAACTGCGTCATGGTCGCCAGGTACGGCGTGAGATCGGTGGCCCGGCCCAGTTCTTCGAGCACGGTCGCGAGCTCGACGGCGTTCTCCGGCTCGGTGAGCTCGGTCCAGCCCTGCTCGATGTAGTTCTTCCACAGCGGCGCCGGGTCGACACCCTGCTCGGCGACCTCGCGGACCAGCGTCGCCGGACACTGTTTGGTCACCGCATCGCGTACGGTTTCCTGCCATAGCCGTTGATCGGCATCGAACTCGAGTAGCACCCGCCGCCTCCTGATGCGCTGTCACGTTCTGGCGAGAATAACATTCTCTTCTGACGAGTATTCGCTCTCATCCCGCAAGCACCGGTTCTGTCGGCCCTCCCACCGAGCGAGCGACCGGCAGTGGCGTTCACCTGCGACAAGGCGCCGAACTGGACTGAGAACAATGTTCTTGCTATTGAAGAATATCGATCTAAACTGGCAAGGGTCCGGTGTGGCGTGCACACCGAAGCGCGCGCACGCCGCAGAACGGACGAGCATCGGAGGACAGCCTTGGCCCTGCACCAACCAGACAGCCCGGGACCCGAGGGGACCAGCACACCTCTCATCGACGCGAGCGTGCACATCTTCTTCGGCTCGAACAAGGACCTGCGCCAGAACTTTCTGCGAGAACCGTTCGCCAGCCGGGGTTTTCCCGACTACGAGATGAACTGGTACGGCGCGCCGGGCGGTGAGTACGCCAAGAACACCAAGGGTCCCGACCGGCAGTACCCGGGTTCGGATCCGGACGTCGCGGCGCAGCACCTGTTCACCGAGCGCGGCGTCGACATCGCGATCCTGCATCCGATGACGCGCGGCATCATGCCCGACCGTCACCTGGGCACGGCACTGGCCAACGCACACAACGAGATGATGGTGACGCGCTGGCTCGACCACGAGAGGTACGGCGAGCGGTTCCGCGGAACCATCCGCGTCAACCCCGACGACATCGCCGGTGCACTACGGGAGATCGAGCGGTTCAAGGACCATCCGCGCGTCGTGCAGATCGGGGTGCCGCTGCAGTCGCGCGAACTCTACGGAAAACCGCAGTACTGGCCGCTGTGGGAGGCCGCGTCCGACGCGGGTCTCCCGGTGGCCGTGCACATCGAGGTCGGGGCCGGTGTGCAGTTCGCGCCGACACCGTCCGGCAAGACCAGGACCTACGAGCAGTACCTCGGGTTCATGGCGCTCAACTACCTGTACCACCTGATGAACATGATCGCCGAGGGCGTGTTCGAGCGGATGCCGGCGCTCAAGTTCGTCTGGGCCGACGGTGCGGCCGACCTGTTGACGCCATTCATCTGGCGTATGGACTGCTTCGGTCGTCCTCATCTGGAGCAGACACCGTGGGCGCCGAAGATGCCCAGCGACTACCTGCCCGGACACGTGTACTTCGTCCAGGGCGCGCTGGACGGGCCCGGTGACGTCGAATTCGCCGGTGAATGGTTCGGTTTCACGGGTAAGGAGAACATGGTGATGTTCGGGTCGAGTTACCCGCACTGGCAGCTCAACGAACCGGAGGTGCCCACGGCGTTCACGCCCGAACAGCGCGACAAACTGCTGTGGCGCAACGCCGCAGAACTGTACGGGTTGCAGAGCGCGCTCACGTCGACCGCCGGCGCGGCACGGTGAAGGTAGCCGAGGGAGCCAACATGTCAGCGACGACAAGACCACGGGTACCGGCCACCGAACGCATCGCTGTGCGGTGTGTCGATTCCGACGTCCACCCGATGCCGCGGCGCGGTGAACTCGTCGAGTACATCCCCGAACCGTGGCGCAGCAAGTACTTCCTGAGCCACCGCGTGGGTGAACAGATCTACTACGACGCACCCGATTACGCGCATGCCTACGCGATGCGCGTCGACGCGTTCCCACCCGACGGCGAATTCGCCTGCAGCGACCCCGATATGGCGCTGCGCCAGCTCATCATGGAGGCCGGGTCGGACATCGCGATCCTGGAGCCCACCCATTCCGAGCACCGGCTCGGCGAGGCGACCGCGGCGTACTGCACCGCGGTCAACGAGTGGCTGGCCGACAACTGGCTCGACAGCCACAACAACTGGCACCAGCGCTGGCGCGGCTCGATCTGCGCGGCGATCGAGGAGCCACAGTCGGCCGTGGCCGAGATCGAGAAGTGGGCCGGCCACCCCTACATGGCGCAGATCCTCATCAAGGCCGAACCGCGCCCGTCCTGGGGCGACCCGAAGTACGACCCGATCTGGGCCGCGGCCACCAAACACGACATCGTGGTCAGCTGCCACCTGTCACGCGGTGAGTTCGAGACGTTGCCGCTGCCTCCGGTCGGATTGCCCAGCTACAACCACGATTTCATGGTCACGTACTCGCTGCTGGCGGCCAATCAGGTGATGAGCCTGATCTTCGACGGCGTGTTCGACCGGTTCCCGACGCTGCGCATCGTGTTCGTCGAGCACGCGTTCACCTGGATCCTGCCGCTCATGTGGCGCATGGACGCGATCTACGAACGCCGCAAGTCGTGGCTGAACATCAAGCGCAAACCCAGCGAGTACGTCAAAGACCACATCAAGTTCACGACGCAACCGCTGGACTACCCCGAGGACAAGACCGAACTGTCACGGGCCTTCGAGTGGATGGAGTGCGAGAAGATCCTGCTGTTCTCCTCGGACTACCCGCACTGGACGTTCGACGATCCACGCTGGCTGGTCAAGCACCTGCCCGAACATGCCCGCGAGGCGATCATGTTCCGCAATGGCCTGAAGACCTACAAGCTGCCGGACACCGTGCCGGTGCTCGAGGGACAGGTACGGGTGTTCTGATGAGCGACATCGAGAAGCGCCCCAGGCTCGCGCAGGGGCGCGAGCACGTCGTCGCCACGGTCGACGAGATCCCGCCCGGCACACACAAACTGGTGCCGATCGGCCGTCACGGCGTCGGCGTCTACAACGTGAACGGCACGTTCTATGCAATCGCGAACTACTGTCCGCATGAGGGCGGTCCGCTGTGTTCCGGCCGGGCCCGCGGGCGGACCATGGTCGACGAGTCCGCGCCGGGTGACGCGGTGATGGTGCGCGACATGGAGTACATCTACTGCCCCTGGCATCAGTGGGGTTTCGAGCTGGCGACCGGCACCACCGCGGTCAAGCCGGAGTGGAGTATCCGCACCTATCCGGTGCGGGTGGTTGGTGACGAGGTGTTGGTGACGGCATGACGGCAACAGGTAGCACGGTCGACGGGCCCACGCTCAAGCGCGGCGAGAAGACCATCGAGATCAACGGCGGCAACGTCGTGTACGAAATGCTCGGCAAGGAAGGCGATGTCATCGCGCTGACGCCCGGCGGGCGGTTCAGCAAGGACATCCCAGGCCTGCGGCCACTGGCCAGGGAACTGGTCAAGGGCGGCTACCGGGTGCTGCTGTGGGACCGGCCCAACTGCGGTCGCTCCGACGTGCAGTTCCACGGGCAGAGCGAATCCCACATGCGTGCCGAGACGCTGTACACGCTGATCTCGAAACTCGGTGTGGGACCGTGCATCATCGCGGGCGGCTCGGGCGGGGCCAGGGATTCGATGATCACCGCCATGCTCTATCCCGAGATCGTGACCAAGCTCGTGGTGTGGAACATCGTCGGCGGTGTGTACGGCTCGTTCGTGCTGGGCGGGCACTACATCACCCCGAGCATCCTGGCCGTGCGCGGCCTCGGCATCGAAGGCCTGCTGCACGTTCCCGAGTGGCGCGAGCGCATCGAGCAGAACCCGGCCAACCGGCAGCGGTTCCTCGACCTCGACGCCGACGAGTTCCTCAAGGTGATGCTGCGGTGGCTGAATGCGTTCGTGTCCAAACCGGGCCAGACGATCCCCGGTGTGCCCGACGAGATGTTCGACAACATCACGGTGCCCACCCTGATCATCCGTGGCGGCGAGAACGACTGGGATCACCCCAAACGCACGTCCCTGGAGGTCAACTGCCTGATCAAGGGATCCACGCTGATCGATCCGCCCTGGCCCGAGGACGCCTGGGAGCGCGCCGGCGAGAAGTTCGCCAGGAGCGGGGGCAAGAAGTTCTGCCTCTTCGACACGTGGGTGCAGGCCGCGCCCGCCATCCTGGAGTTCCTCAAGTGACCTCACTCGGTCCGGATGTGCACCTCGCAGTTGAGCGAGGCCTCCAGCGCGGTGTGGATCCGGCTCTCCGGCACGCGCTGCAGGTCGGCCTTGCGCAAGGTCACCGTCACGATGTCCCAGCCCTCGTCGCCGAGCACGCGCTCGACCTCGCCGGTGAGGCCGAACCCGGCGAGGACGCCGTGCGCATCGTCATCGGTGCCCCGGCTGACGAACGTCACCACGCCCGCGGTCGGGGACGTTCCGAACGCCTTGGCGCACAACGGCAGAACCATCTGTTGCAGTTGCTCTGCGTCGCTCCCGGCGATCAGCACCTCGACTTCGCGCCGGTGCGCGGGCAACTCCGCCAACTGGTCACCCCCGAGCACCTCCGCGCCGGCGTCGGCAAGCAGTTCACGGAGCGTGGCCATGCCTGCGGCTAACTGCGGTGGCCCGAGTTCGCCGCCGGGGTCCACGCCGACACGCACCACCGCAGTTCTCATGCCGCCAAGACTAACCGGGGACGGGATATGACCATGGCAGCCGATCTGACTGTTGCGGCCTGGCCGGGCATCACACCGCGCCTGCTGCGCGACGAACCCGAAACCGCGACCACGTATCTCGCCGCGGGAGGCTATCGCGCCCTTGACGATCCACAGGGTTTGTTCGATACCGTCGAGGCTTCTGGACTGCTCGGCCGCGGCGGCGCGGCGTTCCCGCTCGCGGTGAAACTGCGCACCGTGCGCGACAACGGCCGCGCGGCAGGCGGCGCCGTGGTGATCGCCAACGGCGAGGAGGGCGAACCCGCGTCGATCAAGGATCGTTGGCTGCTGCGCAACCGTCCGCACGCGGTGCTCGACGGCCTGCGGCTCGCGGCCCTGATGGTCGGTGCGCATCGCGCCGTGCTGTACACCTCGGATGCGCAGTCGGCCCGCAGCGTCGAGCACGCCCTGGCCGAGACCGGCGGCAGTTCAGGCGGCGTCGCAGTCGAACTGATCACCGTCACAACGGGTTACGTCGCGGGCGAGGAATCCGCGGCGGTACGCGTGGTCGACGGCGGCCCGGCCAAACCCACCGACAAACCGCCACGCCCGTTCGAGGAGGGCGTGGGCGGCTACCCCACGCTGATCAGCAACGTCGAGACGCTGGCGCACCTGGCGTACCTCAACCTGCACGGCGCGGCGGACTTCCGCGAGTACGGCACCGAAGGATCGCCGGGCACGTTTCTGGCCACCATCACCGGTGCCGGTCGTGCGCCCGCGCTCTACGAACTGCCCCACGGCGTGGCGTTCACCGATGTGCTGGCACTGCACGGCGTCTCGCCCGACACGGTCACCGGTGCGCTCATGGGGGGATACTTCGCGGGGCTGCTGGGCCGCGAGATCGTCGGCGCCACCTTGGATCACGAGACCATCCGGGGGCTGGGCAGCGGCCTGGGCTGCGGTGCGATCAGCGTCCTCACCGACGACTGCCCGGTGGCCGTCGCCGCGGCGGTGCTGAGCTACTTCGACCGCGAGAACGCCGGGCAGTGCGGTTCGTGTTTCAACGGGACCGCGGCCATGGCCGCGGTGGCCACCGCACTGCGTGACGGCACCGCGACCGACGACGACGTGGCCAGGCTCAAGCGCTGGTCGGTGGTGCTGCGCGGGCGCGGGGCCTGCGCGACGCTCGACGGTGCGTGCAATGTGGCGGCGAGCCTGCTCTCCGGTTTCGACGATGTGGTGCGGCGCCACCTCGACAACAACTGCCCGGTGTGCCGGTCCGGCCCGTTCACCGCGACACGCCCGTACGAGGTGGAACAACTGGAATCGGTGGTGGCCGTATGAGAGTCAAACTGGACCGCACGATGTGCGACGGGTTCGGCCTGTGCGCCAGGCACGCACCCGAGTACTTCCCGCTCGACGACTGGGGTTATGCGTCGCTGCACGGTGACGGCAACGTCGCCGAGGCCGACGAGCCCGCGGTCAAACGCGCCCTGCTCGACTGCCCCGTGCACGCGATCATCGAGTTGCGCGAGAAGCAGGCAACGCCCGCCGGCGAAACCACCAGCTGATAACGTGATTCTCTGCAGACGATAACCCGCTTACCACCGGAGCCGACTTGTCACAGATCCCCGGGCGTCCCCTGCCGACGGTCACCGCGCTCAACGAGTACTTCTGGACCGCGGGCCGTGACGGCGTGCTGCGCATCCAGGAATGCCGGTCGTGCGACGCGCTGATCCATCCCCCGCAGCCGATCTGCCGCTACTGCCGCAGCCACGATCTCGGCGTCCGCGACGTGTCCGGGCGCGCGACGCTCGCGGGTTTCACGGTCAACGAGCGGTTCGGATTCCCCGATATGCCACCGCCGTACGTGGTGGCCGAGGTTGCGATCGTCGAGGATCCGCGGGTCCGGTTGACCACCAACATCGTCGACTGCGACCCGCAGTCACTCGAGCTCGGACAACCGGTGGAGGTGTCCTTCCAGCACATCGATGACGTGTGGCTGCCGGTGTTCACCCCGTCGGCGGACACCACGCCCACCCCGGCTCCGGTCGAGGACATCGCACCGCAGGACATCGGCAAGTTCGTCCGCCCGATGCTCACCGAGGACAAGTTCGAGGATCATTCCGCGATCACTGGCATCGGCATGTCGAGGATCGGCAGGCGACTCATGGTGCCGCCGCTGTCGCTGACCATCGAGGCGGCCGAACAGGCCGTCGCCGACGCCGGTCTGACGTTCGACGACATCGACGGGCTGTCCACGTACCCGGGCCTCGACATCGCCGGCATGGGCGAGGGCGGCGTCTCGGTCCTCGAAGGAGCCCTCGGGTTGCGCCCCACGTGGATCAACGGCGGTATGGACACCTTCGGCCCCGGCGGATCGGTGATCGCGGCGATGATGGCGATCTCGGCCGGGCTCGCGCGCCACGTGCTGTGCTTCCGCACGCTGTGGGAGGCCACCTTCGGCCAACTGGTCAAGGAGGGCAAGATGTCCCCTCCGATGAGCGCGCGTACCAACAGCTGGCAGCAGCCTTACGGTGCCGCGTCGGCCGCTCACACGTTGGCGCAGAACGCCGGACGCCACTTCCACCGGTACGGCACCACGCGCGAGACGCTGGGCTGGATCGCGCTCAACCAGCGGGCCAACGCCGCGCTGAATCCCACCGCGATCTACCGCGAACCGCTGACCATGGAGGACTACCTCTCGGCACGCACCATCACCACGCCGTTCGGTCTCTACGACTGCGACGTCCCGTGCGACGGCGCGGTCGCGGTGATCGTCTCGGCCGTCGACGCCGCGCGCGATCTGCCCAAACCGCCCATCAGGTTCGAGGCCGTGGGCACCCAGATCATCGAGCGCCTCGACTGGGACCAGACCACACTCACCCACGAGCCTCAGGTGCTCGGTCAGAGTGCCCACATGTGGTCGCGAACCTCGTTGCGGCCCAGCGATGTCGACGTGGCCGAGCTGTACGACGGTTTCACGTTCAACTGCCTGTCCTGGCTCGAGGGCCTGGGGTTCTGCGGTATCGGCGAGGCCAAGGACTTCCTCGACGGCGGCAGGAACATCGCGCGTGACGGGATCATCCCGCTCAACACCCACGGCGGGCAGCTCTCGCACGGCCGCACCCACGGCATGGGGCTCATCCACGAGGCCGTCACGCAGTTGCGCGGTGAGGCGGGCGTACGGCAGGTCGAGGATGCCCGGGTGGCGGTCGCCAGCAGCGGCGGCCTGACCCCCAGCGGTGTCCTGTTGCTGCGGAGAGACGACTGACCGTGGCGAGTTCGGACGGGACCGACCGATCGGCGCCGCATCCCCGCGTCGTCCTCGCCGACGGCGTCCCGATGTCGGCCCTGGTCGCCGAGGCGCCCGAACCGCGTGCGGTGGTCGTGGCGCTGCACGGCGGGGCGACCACGTCGGCGTACTTCGATTGCCCTGGCCACCCGGAACTCTCACTGCTGCACGCGGGTGTGGCGGCCGGTTTCACGGTCGTCGCCCTCGACCGCCCGGGATACGGCGCGTCCGCACCGTATCCGGAGGCCATGGCGCGTCCCGAACAACGCCTGGCGCTGGTGTTCGGTGCACTCGAACGGATAGTGGGCACGCAGGACCTGTTCCTGTTGGGGCACTCGATGGGTTGTGAGCTCGCCGTGCGGATGGCCATCTCCGGTGCCCGCGTCGTGGGTATCTCGCTGGCAGGAACCGGGCGCCGGTATCAGTCCGCGGCGCGCGACATCCTCAAAAACGCGTCGTCCGACCACCGTCCGCGTGGTCTGCGGGAGCTGCTGTGGGAGCCGGCCCGGCTGTATCCGCCCGATGTACTCGGCAGCGGATTGTCCTCGGGCGGCGCCGCGTACGAGGGTGATGTGGTCAAAACGTGGTCCTGGCAGGACTTTCCGCAACTCGCCGCGCTCGTGAAGGTTCCCGCCCAGTTCATCGCCGGTGACCACGAGAACGTGTGGGAGGCCGGCACCGACGCGTTGGCGGCCATCGGTGCGATGTTCACCGCGTCGCCGCGCGTGGACGTCGAGGTGCTGCCCGAGTCCGGCCACAACCTCAGCGTGGGCCACACCGCGGCCGAATATCACCAGCGGGTCTTGTCATTCGCCGCCGAGTGCCTGGATGTTCGGGCCACCCGCGCCGGCACCGATGTGGAAGTGGAGGCAGGTTGATGCGAGTCGGATTCATCGGGCTGGGCAGTCAGGGGGCGCCGATGGCCCGCAGGATCGTCGAAGGCGGATTCGAGACGACACTGTGGGCGCGCAGGCCCGCATCGCTGGAACCGTTCGCCGACACGGCCGCCAAGGTGGCGGGCACCCCGGCCGAACTCGCGGCGGCCAGCGATCTGGTGTGCCTGTGTGTGGTGGGCGACGACGACGTCAGAGAGGTCCTGGGTGGTGAGACGGGTGTGTTGGCCGGCCTGGCGCCGGGCGGGATCATCGTGATCCACTCGACCGTGCACCCCGACACGTGCACCGAGATCGCCGAACAGGTTGCCGAAAAGGGCATTTCGCTCATCGACGCCCCGGTCAGCGGCGGTGAGCCCGCCGCCAAGGCAGGCACACTGCTGGTGATGGTCGGCGGTGACGAGGACATCGTGGACAAGGTCCGTCCCGTCTTCGCCACCTACGCCGATCCCATCGTCCGTCTCGGCGGCGTCGGCAGCGGTCAGGTCGCGAAAATCCTCAACAACCTGCTCTTCAGCGCCAATCTCGGGGCCGCGATGAGCGCGCTCGAACTCGGTGAGGCCCTCGGTGTCCCTCGCAACGCGCTGTGTGAGGTGATCACGCGCGGCTCGGCCAACAGCAAGGCACTGGGCAGCATCGCGATGTTCGGCGGCACGCTCGACAATCTCGCACCCATCGCCGGTGCGCTGCTGCAGAAGGACTGCAGGCACGCCGCAAGCCTGGCCGACGCCGCGTCGGCATCCCAGGGCGCGGTGTTCGACGCGGCCGACGAGGCCCTCCGCCTCATGGACGCCCCGCGCTGATGCGTATCGGTTTCCTCGGTGCCGGGCGCATGGGCGCCCCCATGGTGCAGCGGCTCACCGCGGCAGGACACGTTGTCCACGCACTCGGACGCACCGACGAGAAACGAACCGCGGTAGCCGGATTGGGAGCCACACCCGTGGCCGCCGCCACGGACGCCGTGCGCGACGCGGACGTCGTGATCGTATGTGTGTTCACCGACGAGCAGGTGCGCACTCTCTGCACGGATACCCTGCTCGACGCCATGGCGCCGGGTGCGGCGCTGGTGCTGCACACGACGGGAAGCCCGCGCACGGCCGAGGACATCGCCGCACGCGCTGCGGACCGCGGCGTCGCGGTCGTCGATGCGCCGGTCAGCGGAGGGCCGCACGACATTGCGGCCGGGTCGGTGACGGTGTTCGCCGGCGGCGACGCCGACGTCGTCGAGCGCGTCCGCCCCGCACTGGTCGCCTATGCCGAACCGCTCCTGCACGTCGGGCCGCTCGGCTCGGGCCAGCGCGTCAAGCTCGTCAACAACACGATGTTCGCGGCCCAGATCGGTGTGGTGGCCGAAGGCGTGCGACTGGCCCGTGAACTCGGTGTCGATGAGCCGACGATGCTGTCAGCCCTCACGCACGGCAGCGCCGCGAGCCGTGCGCTCAGCGGGATCGCGGCGACCGGATCGGCCGAGGACTTCAAGGCCAGGGTCGGTGAGTTCATCGGCAAGGACGTCGCGGTGGTCCGCGCGACAGCCGCGGATCTCGGCGCTGACCTCGGGCTCCTCGACCATGCCGTCGACGCGGCGCTGCGGTGAACTGATTCCTGTCCGTGACCCGGCATTTCGTGTTTTTCGACCACTGCCGGACGCATTACTGTTAGCGTTACAGTTCATTCGGTTCACGTAACGCCTCGCACAGCACTTCCGGCACCGGCCCCGCCGCGGAGGAGGAGCATATGACCACGCCCCAGATGATCTTCGATCCGTTCTCCGAGGAGTACTTCGAGAACCCCTTCGACATCTACCGTCAGATGCGCGACGACGCCCCGCTGTACTACGACCCCGAGCAGGACTTCTACGCACTGTCCCGCCACGAGGACGTCGCGGCCGCGCTGAAGGACCACGAGGCGTTCTCGTCGTCACGGGGATGCGACCTCGCGATGGTCAAGGGCGACGAACCGCCGCAGAAGTCGATCATCTTCATGGACCCGCCCGAGCACCGGCACATGCGCAGCCTGCTCAACAAGGCGTTCACACCGCGCGCGGTGCAGGCGCAACGCGACACCGTCGTCGAACAGGTCGAGCACTATCTCGGGCAGATCGACTCCGACGAGTTCGACGTCGTGCAGGACTTCTCGGGCCCGTTCCCGGTCGAGGTGATCACCCGCATGGCCGGCGTCGAGCCGGAATACCGCCAGCAGGTGCGGCACTGGATCGACACGAGCCTTTCGCGCGAACCCGGTCAGGTCGCGTACTCCGAGGCCGGTATGAAGGCCAACATCGACACCGCGATGTACTACTACTCGCTGGTGCAGAAGCGCCGCGCGAACCCGCAGGACGACATGATCAGCCGGTTGATCGCCGCCGAGATCCCCGGTGAGAACGGCGAGATGCGCCGTCTCGACGACATCGAGATCACCGGCTTCGCAACCCTTCTGGGCGGCGCGGGCGCCGAGACCGTCACCAAGCTGATCGGCACGGCCATGGTGACCTTCGCGAAGTTCCCCGATCAGTGGCAGAAGCTGCTCGACGACCGCAGCAAGGTGCCCGCCGCGGTCGAGGAACTCCTGCGGTACGAGGGACCCGTGCAGTACAACGTGCGCTACACGCTCAAGGAGGCGCGCGTGCCCAGCGGCACCATCCCGGCAGGCAAGCCGGTGTTCCTGCTCAAGGCATCGGCCAACCGCGACGAGCGGGCGTGGACCGATCCCGACGTCTTCGACATCGACCGCGACCGCACCGAGGCGCAGAACCTCGGCCTCGGTTACGGCATCCACAGCTGCCTCGGCGCCGCACTCGCGCGTCTGGAGAGCACCGTCGCCCTGGAGCGGCTGCTCGACTTCATGCCGCGCTACGAGGTCAAATGGGACGGTCTGCAGCGCGTCCACATGCAGAACGTCGCGGGCTACTCCCATGTGCCGGTGAAGGTGTTGCGTTGATGACCAAGAAGATCCACGTCGACTTCGGGCTGTGTGAGAGCAACGGCGTCTGCATGGGCGTCATCCCCGAGGTGTTCGACCTCGACGAGGAGGACTACCTGCACGTGCTCACCGACGAGGTGACCCCGCAGAACGAGGCCCGCGTGCGCGACGCCGTGCGGCAGTGCCCGCGCCAGGCCATCTCGATCGACGAAGAGTGATTCCGCGCTAACGCGCGATCACCGATTTGCCGAAACCCTCGATGGTCTCGAGCGCGTGCGCCAGGCTGTCCCCCGGGATCGTGACGTGCAGCCAGGTCACACCGAGCGCTGCGAGTTGGTCGACGCCGGCGAGGTAGGCGTCGGCGTCGAAATCGTCGTCACCGGGGTTGCCGCCGTCGACGTTGGTGAACACGATGTCCACCGTCGACGGGTCGCGTTGGGCGGCATCGAGTTTGGTCCGCAGATCGGCGATCCCGGCCGCGAGCCTCTCGATCGAGTCGATCGCGGCGGTACCCGCGGTCTGCGCAAGCCCGGGCGGTGCGGCGAACGGGCACCAGCCGTCGCCGTGCCTGGCGACGCGCGCCCTGGCGGCCGCTGTGTTGCCGCCGATCCAGATCGGTGGCGGGTTCACCGGGCGGGGGTGCGCGGTGATGCCCCTGGCACTGAAATGCTTTCCCTCGTAGGTGAAGTCATCGGTGGTCCAGATGCCGCGGATGACCTCGAGGGATTCATCGAACAACTCGGTGCGTTCGTCGAACGTCACCCCGAGTGCGGCGAACTCGCGTTTGAGGTAACCCACCCCGACCGCGAGCGTGAACCGCCCGCCCGAGAGCAGGTCGAGTGTCGCACCGGATTTGGCCACCACGAACGGGTTGCGGTACGGCAGCACCACGATGTTGGGTACCAGCCGCAGGGTGGTGGTCTGCGCGGCGGCGTACGCCATCGCCACGAACGGGTCGACGGCGTCGTGCCCACCGGCATCGAGCCAACGTTGTGACGGCGCCGGGTGATCGGTGAAGCCGAACCCGTCGAAACCGGCGGCCTCGGCCGCTGCCGCCACCGCCGCCACGCCGGACCCGCTGACGAGGTCCTGGTGGTAGGGGTGGCTGTGCATCGGGTGTGTGATGCTGTAGCGCACGGCCGGGCCCCTGGCTCAGGACGAAAAGCCCGAGAGGATGACCCCGTTGCAGTCGGCGACACTCTGCCGGATCTTGGCGGCGGCCTGATAGGCGTCGGAGAAGTACCACTCGCGGGCGGCCTCGACCGACGGGAACTCCAGCACCACGGTCTGGGTGCCGTGCCAGGTGCCCTCGACCACCTCGGCCTTCTGGTCGACGGCGAGGATCGTCGCGCCTCCCATGGTGGGACCCGCGGCCTTCGCGTACTCGGCCATGCCTGCCGGGTCCTTGATGTCCTCGGTGATGATCACATAGCCCTTGGGCACAGTTCGAGTCTCCTTGTCGGTGAAGCGGATTGAAGTGGTGGATCAGAGTTTGTGGATCGCGCTCTCGGGACAGCAGTCGATGGCTTCCCGGACCGCGGCCTCGTGCTCGGCGGGGACCTCCCCGGCAGCGGCCACCGCCCAGCCATCGTCGGACAGTTCGAAGACCTCCGGGCACAGTGTCAGGCACATGCCGTGGCCTGCGCACCGGTCCTCGTCGACGGCGACCTTCATTTCACATCGAACTCCAGGTGCAGGTGGGTGAGCCCACGCAGGATGAACGTCGGGATGTACTTGTAGTCCCGATTGGCCGCCGGACCGTGGTGTTCCTCGGAGATCCGGATGTCGGTGGTGCGGTCGAGCAGTCGCTCCAGTCCGACGCGGGTCTCGGCACGGGCCAGCGGCGCGCCCGGGCAGCTGTGGATGCCACGGCCGAACGCCAGATGCTGGCGGGCGTTCTTGCGGGCCGGGTCGAAATCGTCGGGGTTCTCGAACCGGCGCGGGTCCCGGTTGGCCGCGCCGTTGACCACCATGACGGTGCGGCCCGACGGCAAGTCCTTGTCCCCCACCGTGACCGGGCAACGGGAGAGCCGGAAATCGCCCTTGACCGGACTCTCGTGGCGCAGCGCCTCTTCGATGAAGTTCGGCAACAGGCTGCGGTCCTCGCGCACCATCTTCTGCACGTCCGGCCGGTCTCCCAGTACCTTGAGCGCGGTGCCGAGCAGTCGGACCGTGGTCTCCTGACCCGCCGAGAAGACATTGGTGGCCACCCGTGCGACGTCGCCGGGGCTCGGGGTGGTGCCGTCTGGGAACAGTGCGGTGGCCATCCCCGTGAGGATGTCCTCGCGAGGGTTACTGCGCCGGTCCTCGATGTACGCCTCGAACTGGCCGTAGAGGAATTCCAGCGGGCTGTGCGAAAGCGACTCGTCACCGGTGCTGCCCACGCCGCCGCCGGAGTTCTGCGAGATCCCGTCGACGAACGCGTTGCGGTCCTCGGCGGGGATGCCCAGCAGGTCCGCGATCACCAGCAGGGTGAACGGGCTGGCGAAGCCCTTGATGAACTCGCCCTTGCCCGGCGCCAGGAAATCGTCGAGCACCTCGTCGGCCAGCTGCCACATCGCGTCCTCGTTCTCCTTGAGGCGCTTGGGCGTGATCAACCGCATCATCAGCGAGCGGTGGTTGGTGTGCACCGGCGGGTCCAGGGTGGGCAGCTGATCGCTGAACGGCAGCTCGTCGCGGTGCTTCTCGATGAGTTCGGCGACGTCGTCGCGGCCCTCCAGCGGCACCGGGAAGCCGGGGAACGGCCCGGTGACCGAGGTGCATGAGGAGAAGCTCTTCTCGTCGTTGTAGACCGAGACGGCCTCCTCCCAGCCGGTCACCATGGTCACCCCGTAGTGATCCTCGGACTGCACGGGGCACTTGTCCCGCAACGCGTTGAAATACGGGTACGGGTCGTCGACCAGCCGGGGGTCCTTGAACCAGTCGATACCGGCGGGATCGATCGCCATATGTGTCACTCCGTTTCCTGACGGACTCAGACGTATGAGAACGTGCCTCTCATTGTTGAGTATTACATTTCCACAGCGCCGCTTCGCCGTCAACGAGGGCAAACGCCTGATCGTTCCGTTCAACATGCCACATTCGGAAACGGGATTCTCCAATGTTGAGCATTCGCTCAACATTGGCTGGTCGAACGCATATCGTCAGCTCAGTTGCCGCCGCGGCACGGACAGGACACGCCATGACATCCGACATCGCGACACCGGCCCCGACCGCCGGCGAACCCGACCTGGCCCGTCCCTGGGCACCGCACCGCCGCAAGGCCTACGTCGCCCTCACTGCGATGACCGGTTTCGCCTTCACGATCGCGGTCGTCGGGGTCGGCACCGGTCTGCTGCCGCCCACCTTCACCGTCGACGTCATCGCCAACCTGGCGTTCGGCCTGCCGGTGATCGTGCTGCCGCTGGTCTACTTCTGGACCGGCCGGGGTGAGCAGCGCTCGCGTCTGCAACGCGCCTCGGAGCTGACGATGATCTACCTGCCCTACACCGCGGGCAGCCAACTCGGCTACGAGACCATCTTTCTGATCGGCCATCCGATGAACTGGTGGACACCGACCACCGACCCGGGCTGGAAGTGGCTCTGGTGGCAGTACGGCCTGGCCGACACCCGCTACACCAGTGGCAACGCCTGGATCTTCGGGCTGGAACTGGTCGGCGTGGTGACCGGCACGCTGCTGTTCATCGTGTGGATCCGCTTGATGCGCAGCGATTTACCGGTCGAGTCCCGGATCAAGAGCCTGTGGCTCGCCTTCACCGGATGCGCGATGCTGATCAGCAGCACCGCGGTGTACTTCCTGTCCGAGGTGCGCGCCGGGTTCGACGACATCGGTCAGGGGGCCTTCGGGCTCTGGTTCAAATTCATCGCCGAGAACGTGCCGTTCATGATCCTGCCGTTCTTCGCCCTGATCGCGATGTATCGCCAGATCGACCATCTCAGCCGCCGGGCAGGCCCTCGGTAGCTCACACCGGGGTAGCTCACACAGACCGACAGCGGCGGCTTGGTTGGACACTGGTCAGCTGTGCCGATGCGCGGTACGGTGCGCAAGGTGGTCGCATCACCGCGCAACACCGAAGCTGACCGGGGTCAGCGCCGGGCGACCTTCCAGCGCGCCAACTCCCACACCACCAAGCAGATGCTGGTCCATGCGGCCATGGCGTTGTGGCGGACCAACGGCTACGCCAACACCACGGTGGCCGAGATCTGCCGGGGCGCCGGGGTCTCAAAGGCGTTGTTCTACTTCTACTTCCCGCGTAAGGAAGACGTGCTCTTCGAGGTGGGCGTGATGTCCACCCGCTCAGCCCAGCGCACCATCGCGAAACTGCTGGCCGACGACTACGACGTCATGACCGTCGTCGGCGCCGCACTGACCGCCCTGGAACGCTCGATGAGCAGCAATCCGCGCGAGTTGGTCATCGAGACCATCCTGGAGGGGTACCGGCACGAGCACCGACTGCTGGCCACGGGAGAGAACCGTCCCGATCTGGACGGCGGCATGTTCACCACCCTGTTCGCCCGCGCGGTGGCCGACGGCAAACTTCCCGCCGGCACCGACACCGACCGCCTGGCCCATCTGGCCATGATGATGGTCAGCGAGGGCGCCCGGCATTGGGCCGCAGGCGCTTTCGGCGCCCGCTCCTTCGCCGACGTCGTCGCCTCCGACATCGCCACGCTGATCGCAGGCAGCACCGGACGAAGGAGACCGTGATGGCATGGGATTTCGAGACCGACCCGGAGTTCGCCGAACTCCTGGACTGGGTGGACACCTTCGTCCGCGACGAAGTCGAGCCGCTGGACCTGGTGTGGCCGCATCTGCAGTTCACGCCTCTGAACGAGGTACGCCGGCAGGTGGTGGACCCGCTCAAGGAGCAGGTGCGCCGAAAAGGCCTGTGGGCCACCCATCTCGGCCCCGAACTCGGTGGTCAGGGATACGGGCAGCTGAAATTGGCGCTGCTCAACGAGATCCTGGGCCGGTCGCAGTGGGCGCCCATCGTGTTCGGCTGCCAGGCACCCGATACCGGCAACGCCGAGATCATCGCGCACTACGGCACCGAGGAGCAGAAGCAACGCTATCTGCGGCCCCTGCTCGACGGTGAGGTGTTCTCCTGTTATTCGATGACCGAGCCGCACGCGGGCGCGGACCCGACGCTGTTCACCACGCGCGCCGTCCGCGACGGGGACCACTGGGTGATCAACGGCTGGAAGTTCTTCTCCTCCAACGCCGCCACCGCGTCGTTCCTCATCGTCATGGTCGTCACCAACCCCGACGTCAGCGCCTATCAGGGCATGTCGATGTTCCTGGTGCCAACCGACACCCCCGGCGTCGAGATCGTGCGCAACGTCGGCCTGTACGGCGAGCGCGACAACGAGGGATCGCACGCGCTGATCCACTACGACAACGTGCGGGTACCCGCCGAAGCTCTGCTGGGCGGTGAGGGGCAGGCGTTCGTCATCGCCCAGACCCGCTTGGGCGGCGGGCGAATCCACCACGCCATGCGCACGATCGGCCTCGCACGCAAGGCGCTCGACATGATGTGCGAACGCGCGCTGAGCCGCAAGACACAGGGAAGCCGTCTGTCCGACAAGCAGTTCGTGCAGGGCTACATCGCCGACTCGTATGCACAGTTGCTCCAGTTCCGGTTGATGGTGCTCTACACCGCGTGGGAGATCGACAAGTACAACGACTACAAGTTGGTCCGCAAGGACATCGCCGCGGTCAAGGTCGTCATGCCGACAGTCCTGCACGACATCGCATGGCGCGCGATGCAGGTGCACGGCGCCCTCGGTGTCACCAACGAAATGCCGTTTCTCGGGATGGTCACAGGCGCGGCCGTCATGGGCCTGGCCGACGGCCCCACCGAAGTGCACAAGACCACCGTGGCCAAGCAGGTGCTGCGCGACCACGAGGCCACCGAGGACACCTGGCCGACCGAATGGATACCCCGCAAGCGCGAGGAGGCGCGGGCCAAACTCGCCGACTACCTGGACAACGAGGTGGGCAACCTGTGAGCACATTCCAGATCGACACCATGCGTCTCGCCGACTGGATGGACGGAGCGGCGCTGCCCGGAAAAGGCGAGCCACTGACTGCGCGCTTCCTGTCGGGCGGCACACAGAACGTCATCTACGAACTGCGCCGCGGCGACGAGCGCTGCGTGCTGCGCATGCCACCCCCGGGCGCGCCGCCCGACCGCGACAAGGGCATCCTGCGCGAGTGGCGCATCATCGCCGCGCTCGACGGCACCGACGTGCCGCACACCGAGGCCGTCGCCATGTGCGACGACGCGAGCGTGCTGGGCCGGCCGTTCTACCTGATGGGGTTTGTCGAGGGGTGGTCCCCCATGGATCGGCACGGTGTGTGGCCCGAACCTTTCAACAGCGACCTGGGTACCCGCCCCGGCCTGAGTTATCAACTGGCCGAGGGCATCGCGCTGCTGTCCAAGGTCGACTGGCGCGAGCGGGGGCTGGCCGACCTGGGACGCCCCGAAGGTTTTCACGACCGGCAGGTCGATCGCTGGATCGCATTCCTCGAACGGATAAAACGCCGCGAGCTACCCGGCTTGAAGGTCGCCACCGACTGGCTGCGGGCGCACAAACCGCTCGACTACATCCCCGGCCTCATGCACGGCGACTACCAGTTCGCCAACGTGATGTACCGGCACGGCGCCCCCGCCACACTGGCCGCCATCGTCGACTGGGAGATGGGCACCGTCGGTGACCCCAAACTCGACCTCGCCTGGATGGTGCAGAGTTGGCCGACCGGCGAAGACACCGGCGGAATGGATTACGTCGACATGCGTGGCATGCCCGCACGTGACGACGTCGTCGCCCACTACGCCGAGGTGTCGGGCCGTCAGGTCGACGATCTGGACTACTACCTGGTGTTGGCCAAGTGGAAGCTCGCGATCGTGCTGGAGCAGGGTTTCCAGCGTGCGGGCGACGACGAGAAGCTTCTTGCGTTCGGACCGGTGGTGACAGGCCTGATGGCCTCGGCGGCCGAACTGGCCGAATCGACCGACTACCGGGGCTGACGTGCGCGCAGCCGTCTGCCCCCGGTACGGGCCACCCGAGGTAGTCCGCGTCGAGGAGTTGCCTGCGCCTGAACTCGGGCCCGATCAGGTGCGGGTGCGTGTCGGTGCTGCCGCGGTGAACTTTCCCGACGTGTTGCTCGTGGCCGACAGGTACCAGGTGACCGTGCCCGTGCCGTTCGTCCCTGGCAGTGAATTCTCCGGGGTGGTGACCGAGATCGCCGACGGTGTCACGGATTTCGTAGTCGGCGACCGGGTGGTCGGTACCGCAATGCACGGCGCGTTCGCCGAGGAGGTGTGTGTCGACGCATCCTGTCTGCAGCGCGCCGTCGAGCGCCTCGGCGACCGTGGCGCCGCCGCGTCCGGCGTCGCGCACCGCACCGCGTTCCACGCGCTGCGGTCGGTCGCCCGGGTCTCCACGGGCGACGACGTTGTCGTGCTTGGCGCGGGCGGCGGCGTCGGCCTGGCCGCGGTGCAGCTCGCCGCGGCACTCGGCGCCCGGGTGACCGCGGTGGCGTCGTCAACCGAAAAACTCGATGCCGCAGCACGATACGGTGCACACCACCTCGTCGACCACACAGCCGGTTCACTCTGCGCGGCACTGCGCGACGCCGTTCCCGGAGGGGCCGACGCGGTGCTCGACCCGGTCGGCGGCGATCTCTCCGAACCCGCGTTGCGCGCGTTGCGCCGCGGCGGGCGGTTCGTCACCATCGGCTTCGCGTCAGGCGCCATCCCCCGGATACCACTGAACCTCGTGCTGGTGAAGGGCGTGCAGATCCTGGGCTTCGCGTTCCAGGACGTGCCGCCGGAGGAATTCGCGCGCAACGAATCCGAGCTCGGCGAACTGCTGGCGTCCGGCGCCGTGACGCCGCACATCGGTGCGGTCTATCCCCTCGCCGAGGTCGCTGCCGCGCTGCGGCATGTCGCCGAGGGACGCGCCGTGGGCAAGGTGGTCCTGGACGTCTCTGGCGTCCGATGAGGTTTACAGTCGTCGCAGTGAGCGTAAACTCACGCATCCTTGATCTGCGTCACCAGACCTGCTAAGCAAGTGCTCAGAACAAGACGGTCAGTTCAGAAAATGCCGCCCTTCGACGACGGAGTCCCGATGGCCAAGCCCAGCACCAGTGCCACACCAGACCTGTACTACGACCCGTACAGCGTGCAGCTCAACATGGAACCGCACGAGGTGTTCGCGCGGATCCGCGAAGAGGCGCCGCTGTACTACAACGAGCAGCACGACTTCTACGCGCTGAGCCGGTACCACGACGTCAACAAGGCCGTGATCGACCACGAGACGTTCATCTCGGGCCGCGGCGCGCTGCTCGAGCTCATCAAGAGCGGCATGGAGATTCCGCCCGGCACCCTGATTTTCGAGGATCCGCCGATCCACAACATCCACCGCAACCTGCTGTCGCGGATGTTCACGCCGCGCAAGGTGCTCGCGCTCGAGCCCCAGATCCGCGAATTCACCACCCGCTGCCTGGACGCGGTGGCCGGCTCGGACACGTTCGACTTCGTCAACGATCTCGGCGAGCAGATGCCCATGCGCGTCATCGGCATGCTGCTGGGCATCCCCGAGGACCGCCAGCGCGCCATCACCGACCACGGCGAGCAGACGCTGCAGGGCACGACAGTCGATTCCCTGGCCACCGGTGAGGTGTTCGCGGAATTCATCGACTGGCGCGCCGAGAACCCGTCGGACGACATCATGACCGACCTGCTCAACGCCGAGTTCGAGGACGAGACCGGCACGGTGCGCAAGCTGCGCCGAGACGAGTTGCTGCTGTACCTGACCGTGATCGCCACCGCGGGTTCGGAAACCACGACGCGCGCGCTGGGCTGGGCGGGCAAGACGCTGGCCGACCACCCCGATCAGCGCCGCGACCTCGTCGAGAACCCGGCGCTGATCCCGCAGGCCATCGAGGAACTGCTGCGCTGGGAACCGCCTGCCCTGCAGATCGCCCGCTACGTCACGCGCGACGTCGAGTACTACGGCAAGACCGTGCCCGCGGGGTCGGCGATGCTCATGCTGGTCGGGGCGGCCAACCGCGACCACAGGCGTTTCCCGCCGAACGGCGACGTGTTCGATATCCACCGGGAGCAGTTCTCGCACATGACTTTTGGTGCGGGCACGCACTTCTGCATGGGCAACGCGCTGGCCCGGCTCGAGCTGCGTGTCGCACTCGAGGAAATACTCAAGCGCTTCCCCGAGTGGGAGGTCGACTGGGACAACGCCAGGCCCTCGGAGACCGCCGCGGTACGCGGCTGGGCGGCCATGCCAACGTTCGTGCGCTGACCGCCCTGTCGCGTCAGCTGGCGGTGATCAGGTCGGCGGGCACCGAGCGGCTGAGCATGGTGCCGGTGCGGAACGCCTCGGTGCTGCCGACGGAGCCGGCGTCGGGGTGATTGGCCGCGGTGAGCGCCTGGGCCTTGAACGCGCGTGCGGCAGCGGACAGTTCGTGATGGGCGGGACAGACGCGCAGGTCTGACGGACACTCGTCGCCCCACAGCGTGACCTCGGTGAGGCCCTGCTCCAGCGCGCCGAGCACACCGTGGCGCACACGCTTGTCGGTGTTGAACAGATCGGCCGCGACCGCGACGGTCTGCGGGTGCGGACGGTCCTGCCACGACCTGAGCACGCTCTCGAGGTCCATGGCCTCGACACCGAGGATCTCCAAGGGGCGCACGTTCTCGTCGCGGTCGATCAGCACCGTGACGTCCCAGCCGGCCATCACCCGGTCGACGAGCCAGCCTCCCGCGTACCGCACCGCGTCGATCACGCACGGGGCGACCACATCGAGTCGATACCTCATGTCAGCTCGATCTCGCGGGCCAACATCTCGGCGTATCCCTTGAATACGTCCTGCAGCGGCAGTGAGGGATCGAGTAACCATGAGGTCTCCATTCCGTTGACGAAGGCGAGAATTTCCACGGCCTTGATGACCGGGTCGAAGTCCGGGCGATAGCGGCCACTGTGCTGGCCGCGGCGAATGATGTCCGCGACGATGTCGCGCGCATCCTGCTGACGTTTCAGCAAACGATCGTGCAGTGGTGCATCCGGCTGGATGTTCTCCACCAGCAGCACCGTGAACGTACCGACCAACTCGGGTGCCCGGACGAACCGTTCGGCCACCCGCTTGATCTCGTCGGCAAGGTCACCGGACCGGTCGGCGTGTGCATCGTCGTCGAGATCCCTGGCGTCGAGCACCGCGTTGAGGAGGTGCTCCTTGGATTCGAAATGATGCAGCAGACCGGCCGTGGTGACCCCGGCCTCCTTGGCGATCTGAGCGAGTGAGGTGTTGCGCCACCCGTTGCGGGCCAGCAGCCTCTCGGCGACCGAAAGGATGCGCTGCCTGCGGTCTTCGCCCTTGGCGAGCAGGGTCTCGTAGGGTCTGGCAGCCTCGGCCTGCCCCTGGGGTGGCGTCACCGAACTCCTTCGTCCAAACCAACCTAGTGAACACACAGTAGGTTGGTTTGCACGGTGTGACAAGGGTCTCAACGGGAATAAATTCGGGCCTGTGTCACATAACGCACACCCGCAGGCTACAGGCCCAGCGACTTCGCGATGATGACTTTCATGACCTCGCTGGTACCCGCGTAGATCCGGGCGACGCGGGCGTCGGTGTACAGCCTGGCGATGGGGTACTCCATCATGTAGCCGTACCCGCCGAACAACTGCAGGCAACGATCGACCACGCGCGCCTGCATCTCGGTGCAGAACAGTTTGACGCGCGCCGCGTCGGCCCCCGACAGCTCGCCGTCGACGTGCAGCGCCACCGCGCGGTCGAGCATGGCCTGGGCTGCCTCGACCTCCGCCGAACACGCCGCCAGCTCGAACTTGGTGTTCTGGAAGGACGCCACGGGTGTGCCGAATGCCTTGCGGGTCTTGGTGTAATCGATCGCCGCGTCGATCGCCGAGCGGGCCTGGGCCACCGAACCGACGGCGACCGTGAGGCGCTCCTGGGCCAGGTTGTGGCCGAGGTAGCTGAACGCCTCGCCCTCCTCCCCCAGCACGTTGGCCACCGGCACCCGCACGTCGGTGAACGACAGCTCCGCGGTGTCCTGCACCTTGCAGCCCATCTTCTCCAGTTCACGGCCGCGGCTGAAGCCCGCCATGCCGTCCTCGACCACCAGCAGCGTCAGCCCCTTTCGGCGGTTATCCGGATCGGTCGACGTACGGGCCACCACGACAACCAGATCCGCCTGGATACCACCGGTGATGAAGGTCTTGGCGCCGTTGAGGACGTAGTGGTCCCCGTCCCGCACCGCGGTGGTGCGCACGCCCGCGAGATCCGATCCGGTCCCCGGCTCGGTCATCGCGATCGCGGTCAGCAGTGTGCCCGCCGCCAGACCGGGGAACCACCGCTGCCGCTGCTCGGTGTTGGCGTAGTGCAGGAAGTACGGCAGGATCACCTCGAGCTGGGTGCGGACCGTGGACAGCGTGACCAGGGCCCTGGCGGCCTCCTCCTGAAGCACGACGTTGTAGCGGTAGTCGGGAATGCCTGCGCCGCCGTACTCCTCGGGGATGGCCATGCCGAGCATGCCCAGTTCACCCATCTGCTTGAACACGTCGCGCGGCATGCGTCCGGCCTTCTCCCATTCGGGATAGGCCGGGACGACTTCCTTCTCGATGAAATCCCGCGCCAGCGTGCGGAATGCCTCGTGATCCTCGGTGAACAGATTCCGCTGCATCAGCCGGCCCTCCTAGCCGAGAAGTTCGACGATCGTGGCGTTGGCGGTGCCACCGCCCTCGCACATGGTCTGTAAGCCGTACTGAATCCCGTTGTCGCGCATGTGGTTGATCATGCGGGTCAGCAGCACCGCGCCGGATGCGCCCAACGGGTGCCCGAGCGCGATGGCGCCGCCGAGCGGGTTGAGCTTGGCCGGGTCGGCGCCGGTCTCGGCCTGCCATGCCAGCGGCACGGGCGCGAACGCCTCGTTGACCTCGAAGACGCCGATCTCGTCGAGCCGGACCCCGGCCTTGTGCAGCACCTTCTCGGTGGCCGGGATGGGGCCGGTGAGCATGAGCACCGGGTCGGCGCCCGCGACCGCGCCCGCGCGGTACCGCACGATGGGTGAAAGACCCATCGCGACGGCATTTTCCGCGGTCATCACCAGCAGGGCGGCCGCGCCGTCGGAGATCTGTGACGAATTGCCCGCGTGGATGACGCCGTCGTCTTTGAACGCGGGCTTGAGGTTGGCGAGTTTGTCGACCGTGGTCCCCCGGCGCACGCCCTCGTCGGCGACCACGGGGTCGCCGTCGTCGGGGAACACCGTGATCATCTGGGTCTCGAAGGCCCCGCTGTCCTGCGCGGCCGCGGCGCGTTCGTGCGACGCCACCGAGTATTCGTCGAGTTGCGTGCGGGTGAAGCCCCACTTCTGCGCGATCATCTCGGCCGAGATGCCCTGGTTGAACGAGAAGTCGCGATACCGGTCGATCACCTTGGGCCCGTATGGCATCCCGGTGGCGCGGGCGGCGCCGAGCGGTACGCGGCTCATCACCTCGACACCACCGGCGACCACGACGTCCTGCTGGCCCGACATCACGGCCTGCACCGCGAAGTCCAGCGCCTGCTGGCTCGATCCGCAGGCCCGGTTGACGGTGGTTCCGGGTATGTGTTCGGGCCACCCCGCGGCCAGCACCGCGAACCGGCCGATGTTGCTCGACTGGTCACCCACCTGCGATACGCAGCCCCAGATGACGTCGTCGATGATGTCGGGGCCGATGCCGGCCTTCTCCACGAGCGCATTGAGGACCAGTCCCGACAGATCGGCGGCATGCATGCCGGACAGGCCGCCGTTGCGCTTGCCGACGGGCGTGCGCACGGCCTCGACGATGACGGTTTCACGCATGGGACTGCTCCGATCTTGTTTGCATCGCGGGGCCGACCGCGCCCTGTTCGCGCAGCGAGGCGATCTCCTCGGCGGACAGACCGATGTCGGCCAGGATGTGATCAGTGTGCTCGCCCAGGCCGGGTACCGCACCCATCGGCATCTCGTAGCCGGCGATCACGGGCGGCGGCAGCAGCGCGGCGATCTCGCCCTTGGGCGTGGCGACCTGGCGCCAGCGGTCACGGTCCTTGAGGTGCTGGTGTGCGATGACCTCGCTGGGCCGGTTGAACCGCGAGTTGCCGATGCCCGCCTCGTCGGCGATCTGCTGGATCTCGGCGAGATCGTGCTGCGCGCACCAGGTTCCGATGGCCTCGTTGAGCACGTCGCGGTGCGCGCAGCGGTCGGAGTTGGTGGCGAAACGCGGATCGTCGGCGAGATCGGGGCGGTCGATGATCTCGCGTGCCAGCCGCTGCCACTCCCGGTCGTTGGTGGTGCCGAGGACGACGGTCTGACCGTCCCGCGTGCTGAACGCGCCGTACGGAGCGACAGCCGGCGAGCTCATGCCCAGCGGCTGCTGGTCGACGCCCGAGTGCTGCGTGTAGGTCAGTGGGTAGCCCATGATGTCGGTCATGGTGTCGAACAGGCTGACCGCGACCGCGGGCGCGGCGCCGTTCTCCGGCCGGCGCAGCCTCCCGATGAGCAGCGCCATGATCGAAAGCGCGGCATACAGGCCCGTGGAGATGTCGGCGACCGGCGGCCCCGGCTTGGCAGGCATGTCCGGGTGGCCCGTGACGGCGCACGCGCCGGACTCGGCCTGCACCAGCAGGTCGTACGCCCGTTTGTGGGACAGCGGTCCCCCGCTGCCGTATCCGTCGATCTCGACCGGGATCACCTGCGGGTGTCGCTCGGCGAGATCGGCCGGTGCCAGGCCCATACGGGCCATCGCGCCCGGCGCGAGGTTGGACACCAGGGCATCGGCGGTGTCCAGCAGCTTGTGCAGCACGTCCATGCCGCCGGGGGTCTTGAGGTCCAGCGTGATGGACTCCTTGCCGCGGTTGGCCCAAACGAAGTGCGCGGCAAGGCCGCCGGGCCCGAGGACCACGTCGTCGTAGTCACGCGCGAAGTCCCCGCCCTTGGGGTTCTCCACCTTGATCACGCGCGCACCGAAGTCGGCGAGCACACGGGTGCACATGGGCGCCGACACCGCCTGTTCGAGCGCGACGACCGTGAACCCGGCGAGTGGCCCCGACTTCTCCGGGGTGTCCTTCGGCATACCCGTCACATAACCATGCCGCCGTCGACCGGCAGTACCTGGCCGGTGATGTACGACGCGGCATCCGACGCCAGGAACACGAACGCCCCGGCCACCTCCTCGGCGTCGGCCCAGCGCTTGAGCAGGATGCGGTTCATCATGTTGGCCGCGAACTTCTCGTTGGTGCGGATGGTCTCGGTCATGGGTGTCGCGGCCAGCGGCGCCAGCGCGTTGACCATGATGTTCCTGGGCGCCAGTTCACGTGCGAGCGATTTGGTGAAGCCGATGAGGCCGGCCTTGGCCGCCGAGTAGTTGACCTGCCCCAGCGTGCCGGTGATGCCCGCCGACGACGTGACGTTGATGATGCGCCCGGTGCCGTCGGTGGCCAGGTGCGGCAGCGCGGACTGCGTGACGTGGAACGAGCCCATGACGTGGACGTCGAACGTCCGCCGGAACGTCTCGTCGGTGAGCTTGGGGAACATCGCCGGTGCGGTGACGCCTGCGTTGTTCACCAGGATGTGCAGCGTGCCCTGCCCCAGGGCGGCGGCGCATTCGGCGGCCGCGACCGCGGCGTCGCGGTCACCGACGTCGAGCGCGGCGCTGTCGGCCTTGCCGCCTGCGGCGTTTATCCGCTCGGCCACGGTCCGGGCGGCCTCACCGTCGATGTCGGTCACGAGCACCGACGCACCCGCGGCGGCCAGGGCCTCGGACACCGCGGCGCCGATGCCGCAACCGGCACCGGTCACCAGCGCCGAACGTCCGGTGAGGTCGAAATAGGTTCTCATCGAAGCGAAGATCTCCTCAGTAGCTCTTGGGCAGGCCCAGCACGTTGGCGCCGAGGAAGTTCAGGATCATCTCCTGGCTCACGGGCGCGATCTTCATGAGGCGCGACTCCCGGAAGAACCGTGAGATGTTGTACTCCTCGGAATAGCCCATCCCGCCATGGGTCTGCAGAGCACGGTCGGCCGCGGCGAATCCCGCGTCGGCGCACAGGTATTTGGCCATGTTCGCCTCGCGGCCGCACGGCTTGCCGTTGTCGTAGAGCCACGTGGCCTTGCGCAGGACCAGTTCTGCCGCGTCGAGGCGCGCGAGCGAATCCGCAAGGGGGAACTGGATTCCCTGGTTCATGCCGATGGGACGATCGAAGACGACACGATCGTTGGCGTACTTCACCGCACGGTCGAGCGCGACCCGGCCGATACCGAGTGCCTCGGCCGCGATCAGCATACGCTCGGGGTTGAGCCCGTGCAGGATGTAGCCGAACCCCTTGCCCTCCTCGCCGATCCGGTGTTCGACAGGAACCCGCAGATCGTCGATGAACAACTCGTTGGAGCTCACGGCGTTGCGGCCCATCTTGTTGATGGGCCGGATGTCGACGTGGTTGCGGTCCAGATCGGTGAGGAACAGCGACAACCCTTCGGTGGGCTTGCCGCCCCGCTTCTCGACGTCCTCGCGGCTCTCGGTGCGCGTCAGCAGCAGGATCTTCTCGGATTCGAGGGCCTTGGAGATCCACACCTTGCGGCCGTTGACCACATAATCCGCGTCGGGGTGGTCGCCGTCGCGCCGCGCGAACGTCGTGATACGCGAGGTGTCCAGGCCCGCACCGGGTTCGGTGACGCCGAAGCACACGTGCAGATCACCGTCGACGATCCGCGGCAGGGTCTCGGCCTTCATCTCGTCGGACCCGAAGACCACCACCGGTTGCATGCCGAAGATCGACATGTGGATCGCGCTCGCGGCGTTCATGCCGCCTCCGGACCGTGCCACCTCCTCGGCGAGGATCGTCGCCTCGGTGATGCCGAGACCGTGCCCGCCGTACTGCTCGGGGATGGTCATCCCGAGCCAGCCGCCGCCGGCGATGGCGTCGTAGAACTCCTGTGGGAACTCGTGCGCCTGATCCTTGGCCATCCAGTAGTGGTCGTCGAACTTGGCCGCCAGTTCCGCAACGGAACTGCGGATCAGTTGCTGATCCTCGGTGAGCTCGAAGTTCATCCCGCCCGACACGTACATGTGCTCCTGGTTCTCTTGTCGATTCAGTCCCGTGCGCCGGAGACGGCTTTGGCGTTCGCCTGGAAGTCGGCGAAGCTGGCGCCGGTCTTGTCCTTCTTGCTGAGCGCCCGGATCGAGACGTCGTGGCCCTCGGCGGCTTTGCGCAACGCACCGACGGTGGCCTGTTCCTTGGGCACGTGGGCGAACGGGTCGAAGTGGTAGAGCCGCATGGCGTTCTCGTGGGTGATCTTGTTGATCTCGTCGTCGGGCACGTCGTAGGTGTCGAACACCGCCGACAGTTCCTCGGGCGCGCCCGGCCACATGGAATCGCTGTGCGGGTAGTCCATTTCCCAGCAGATGTTGTCGATGCCGATCATGTGGCGGTTCTTCACCCCGACCGGGTCGGAGATGAAGCACGTCATGAAGTGCTCGCGGAACACCTCGCTGGGCAGCTTGCCGCCGAAGTTCTGGTGGGTCCACGTCGAGTGCATCTCGAAGGTGCGGTCCACGCGGTCCAGGAAGTACGGGATCCACCCGGTGCCGCCCTCGGACAGTGCGATCTTCAGCGTCGGGAACTCCTTGATGGGCGCCGACCACAGCAGGTCGGCCGCGGCCTGCACGATGTTCATGGGCTGCAGCGTGATCATGACGTCCATCGGCGCGTCGGGTGCGGTGATCGCCAGCTTGCCCGACGACCCGATGTGCACGTTCATCACGGTCTCGGTGTCCACGAGCGCCTGCCACAACGGGCGCCAGTACTCCAGGTCGTGGAACGACGGATAACCCAGCGTCGAGGGATTCTCGGTGAAAGTCAGTGAGTGCACACCTTTTTCGGCCACCCGGCGCACCTCGGCGGCGGCCAATCCAGGATTCCAGATCGCCGGGATCGCCATCGGGATGAACCGGCCCGGATTCGAGGCGCACCACTCGTCGATGTGCCAGTCGTTGTACGCCTGGACCAGGGCCAGCGAGAACTCCTCGTCGTCGGTGGCGAACAGGCGCGCGGCGAAACCGGGGAACGACGGGAAGTTCATGGTCGCCAGCACGCCACCGGCGTTCATGTCCTTGACCCGCTCGTTCGGGTCGTAGCAGCCCTTGCGGATCTCGTCGAGGCCCTGCGGTTCGAGGCCGTACTCCTCCTTCGGCCGGCCCGCGACGGCGTTGAGCGCGACGTTGGGGATCACGGTGTCGCGGAACTGCCAGGTATCCGAGCCGTCGGGGTTGTGTACCAACCGCGGTGCCTCGTCGCGGTACTTGGCGGGCAGATGATTCTTGAACATGTCCGGTGGCTCGATGATGTGGTCGTCCACGCTGATGAGGATCATGTCGTCTTTGTTCATGACTGCTCTCCGTTCCGGCGAAGGGTTGCGGACTTCGACCATGCGGCACGGCGCACCGCACACGCTTCTCTCTGTCAGGAAACTATCTTCTCCATAGACGAGAATCAATGTCTGATGTCGCTGACGAGCATCTTCAGCCTGGTCAAGCGCACACGCGAGCAGTTGCCATTGACCATCGGCCGAAAAGATGGAAATCTGTTAGTCGTAAATGAGAACCTGATTCTCATAGACGAGAGTTGAAGCTGACAGCAGCAGCGTGAGCGCCGAGAGGAGAGCCGTCCGTGCGCCTGACCCCATTGCCCGCCGACGAGTGGGACGACGAGGTACGACGGGCGCTGTCGGTGATGCTGCCCGAGGAGCGACTGAACCCCAAGGGCGCGGGCACCGCGTTGTCCACGCTGGCCCGCCATCCGCGGCTCACCAAGGCGTTCCTGCGGTTCAGCAACCACCTGCTGTTCCGCTCCACCCTCGACCCACGCCTGCGCGAGCTCGCGATCCTGCGTATCGCGCGCAGGCGCAACTGCGAGTACGAGTGGGCCCACCACGCGTTCATCGGCAAGGCCGAGGGCCTCACCGACGACGACATCGACGGCATCGGCCGTGGCGTGGTGTCCGACCCCTTCGACCAGGTCGTGATCGACGCCGTCGACGAACTCGACGAACTGTCCACGATCTCGGACCCCACGTGGGCCGCGCTCGGCGAGAAACTCGACGACCGCCAGCGCATGGACCTGGTCTTCACCGTCGGCGGCTACGGCCTCATGGCCATGGCCTACAACACCTTTGGCATCGAACCGGAATCCGGCCACTGAGCCCTGAACGGCTCGACAGAGAAAGTAGGTAGAAAGTGGCGCATTTCCCGAAACCAGCTGTCGGCAGCTGGACCGAGAACTGGCCCGAACTGGGCACCGCCCCTGTGGATTACACCGACTCCATCGACCCGGAGCAGTGGAAACTGGAGCAGCAGGCCATCTTCCGCAGGACCTGGCTGCATGTGGGTCGTGTGGAGCGCCTGCCCAAGACCGGGAGCTACTTCACCCGCGAGATGCCATCGGTGGGCAAGGGCACGTCGATCATCGTCGTCAAGGACAAAGACGGTGCCGTGCGGGCGTTCTACAACATGTGCCGGCACCGCGGCAACAAGCTCGTGTGGAACGACTACCCCGGCGAAGAGGTCTCCGGTACGTGCAGGCAGTTCACGTGCAAGTACCACGCGTGGCGCTACGCGCTCAACGGTGACCTGACGTTCATCCAGCAGGAGGACGAGTTCTTCGACGTCGACAAGGCCGACTACCCGCTCAAGCCCGTGCGGTGCGAGATCTGGGAAGGGTTCATCTTCGTCAACTTCGACGACGACGCCATGCCGCTCGAGGAGTACCTCGGCGAGTTCGGGCAGGGCCTCAAAGGTTATCCGTTCCACGAGATGACCGAGGTGTACAGCTACCGCGCCGAGATCAACTCGAACTGGAAGCTCTTCATCGACGCGTTCGTCGAGTTCTACCACGCCCCGATCCTGCACATGAAGCAGGCGACGCCCGAAGAGGCCGCCAAGCTGGCCAAGATCGGCTTCGAGGCGCTGCACTACGACATCAAGGGCGACCACTCGATGATCTCGTCCTGGGGCGGCATGAGCCCGCCGAAGGACCTCAACATGGTCAAGCCGATCGAGCGCATCCTGCACAGCGGTCTGTTCGGCCCGTGGGACCGTCCCGACATCAAGGGCATCCTGCCCGACGAGTTGCCGCCCGCGGTCAACCCGGCCCGTCAGCCCACGTGGGGCCAGGACAGCTTCGAGTTCTTCCCCAACTTCACTCTGCTGCTGTGGGTTCCGGGCTGGTATCTGACCTACAACTACTGGCCGACCGACGTCGACAAGCACATCTTCGAGTGCAACCTGTACTTCGTTCCGCCGAAGAACACCCGTCAGCGGCTGGCGCAGGAACTCGCGGCCGTGACGTTCAAGGAGTACGCGCTGCAGGACGCGAACACGCTGGAGGCCACGCAGACGCAGATCAACACGCGCGCGGTGACCGAGTTCCCGCTGTGCGACCAGGAGGTGCTGCTGCGCCACCTGCACCACACGGCGCACAAGTACGTCGATGCCTACAAGGCCGAACTGGCGGAGAAAACCCAGAAGGCCGAGTCCAACGGGTCGGCCGTCACGAGCGAGAAGGACGCCGCGCATGTCTGACACCACCACAGAACGCCTGCTGCCCGAGGAGTTCGCCGACCTCGAGCGGTTCTCCGACTGGATCCTGCCGACCGAACCCGAGCGCTACGCCAAGCGGCTGTCGTCGTCGATGGAGGAGATGCAGGAGCTCTACGACGTCGGGATGGCCCGCCTCGAGGAGGTCATGACCTACCTCGACGCGCGATTCCCGTTGCACGGCATGCCCGATGACGCCAAGCGCCTCATGCACCTCATGCAGTCGGTGGTGATGGTGAGCTTCCCGGTCGAGGTGTGGAAGCAGCCGCGTGTCCTCGACAGCGGGGCCGCGTGGGTCGAGATCGTCAGGGAGCCGGTGGTGTAAGGGTGCTGACCCTCAAAGCTGCGGGTCTCGTCGACGTCGACACCGGGGAACTCATCCGCCCCGGTGTCGTGCGCGTCGAGGGCGACCGCATAGTCGGCATCGGCGGCCCGGCCGAAGGCGAGGTCATCGACCTCGGGGATGCCATCCTGCTGCCCGGCCTGATGGACATGGAGGTCAACCTCCTCATGGGCGGGCGCGGTGAGAATCCCGGGCTGTCGCAGGTACAGGACGATCCCCCCACCCGTGTGCTGCGCGCCGTGGGCAACGCGCGCCGCACGCTGCGGGCCGGTTTCACCACCGTGCGCAACCTCGGCCTGTTCGTCAAGACCGGCGGTTACCTGCTGGATGTCGCGCTGGGCAAGGCGATCGACGCGGGGTGGATCGACGGACCGCGCGTGATCCCGGCAGGCCACGCGATCACCCCGACCGGTGGACACCTGGATCCCACGATGTTCGCCGCGTTCATGCCCGGCGTGCTGGAACTGACCGTCGAGGAGGGCATCGCCAACGGCGTCGACGAGATCCGCAAGGCCGTGCGCTACCAGATCAAGCACGGCGCACAGCTGATCAAGGTGTGCTGTTCGGGCGGTGTGATGTCACTGACCGGAGAGGCCGGGGCACAACACTATTCGGACGAAGAGCTGCGTGTCATCGTCGACGAGGCGCACCGGCGCGGGCTGCGGGTCGCCGCACACACGCACGGCGCCGAGGCGGTCAAACACGCGATCGACTGCGGCATCGACTGCATCGAACACGGCTTCCTCATGGACGACGAGGCCATCGAGATGATGGTGGCGCACGACCGGTTCCTGGTGTCGACGCGTCGGCTCGCCGAGTACATGGACGTCTCCAAGGCGCCACCGGAACTTCAGGCCAAGGCCGCCGAGATGTTCCCCAAGGCGCGCACGTCGATCAAGGCCGCGTACGAGGCCGGCGTCAAGATCGCAGTCGGCACCGACGCCCCGGCCATCCCGCACGGCCGCAACGCCGACGAACTGGTCACGCTGGTGCAGTGGGGCCTGCCGCCTGCGGCCGTGCTGAAAGCGGCCACCGTGACCGCGGCCGAGTTGATCAACGTGACCGACCGCGGCCGCCTCGCCGAAGGCCTGCTGGCCGACATCATCGCGGTGCCGGGCAACCCGCTGGAAGACATCAGCGTTACACAGAACGTAGACTTTGTAATGAAAGGCGGTAAGGTCTTCCGCAATGACAAAGCCAACTGACGCCCCGACACGCACCGAGGATCTCGTCGAGATCCAGCAGTTGCTCGCGAAGTACGCGGTCACCATCACCCAGGGCGACATCGACGGTCTGATAAGCGTTTTCACGCCCGACGGCACCTACAGCGCGTTCGGCGAGACGTACACCCTCAACCGGTTCCCGGTGCTCGTCGACGCAGCGCCCAAGGGCCTGTTCATGACCGGCACGGCGCTCGTCGACCTGGTGCAGGGCGCTGATACCGCCACCGGGACCCAGCCACTGTGCTTCATCGAGCACTCCACGCACGACATGCGCATCGGCTACTACCGCGACACGTATGAGCGCACGGCCGACGGCTGGCGCCTGAAAACCCGTTCCATGACGTTCATCCGGCGTAACGGCGACCACGACCACGGCCGTCCGCACGCCATCGGCAGGCCGGAAGCTTAGATGACCGAACTCCACGACCCCACCGCATTCCGCACGGCGCTGCAGGACTGGCTGGACCGGACCGACCTCACGCCACCCGAGGACCATTCGCTCGAAGCGCACATGACCCAGTTCCGCCGGGTACAGCGCGCGCTGTACGACGCAGACTTCGGTCGCTACGGCTGGCCCGAGACCGCCGGTGGGCTGGGTGGCCCGGACGTGCTGCGCGCGATCGTCGGCGAAGAGATCGTGGGCCGGCGATTGGCCGAACCCGGTCCGTGGTCGATGCTGGAGGTGCTCGCGCCGACCATGATCGACTACGCCCACCCCGAACTCGCCGCCGAGATGGTGCCGAAGCTGCTGCGCGGCGACGAACAGTGGTGCCAAGGGTTTTCCGAACCCGGAGCGGGCAGCGACCTCGCCTCGATCACCACGCGCGCCACCCAGAAGGGTGACAAGTGGATCATCAACGGCCAGAAGGTGTGGACGAGCTTCGCGCAGTTCTCACAACGGTGCATCCTGCTGACCCGCACCGGGGACGCAGGCACCCCGAACCACCAGGCGATCACGGCGTTCTTCGTCGACCTCGACACACCCGGCATCACCGTGCGGCCGTTGCGCACCATGCACGACGTCGACGAATTCTGCGAGGTGTACTTCGACGACGTCGAGGTCGACGCGGGCCGCATGCTCGGAAACCCCGGCCAGGGTTGGCAACTCGCGATGGACCTGCTGCCGTACGAGCGCTCGACATGCTTCTGGCAGCGCATCGCGTACCTGTACTCGCGGTTCGACGCGCTCATCGAGGCCGTCAAACGCCAGGGCCAGGTCGTCGATTCGGATCTGGGCGAGGTCTACCTGGCCCTGCACACCGTGCGCTGCCGGTCGGCGGCCACACAGCGCAGACTCGCCGAGGGGCACAAGCTGGGTCCGGACACCTCGATCGACAAGGTGCTGCTGGCCAACGCCGAACAACTGCTCTACGACACGGCCCGCAATCTGTTGCCCGGCGTGATCGAACTCGAGGATTCCGAATGGCGCACCGAGTACCTGTACTCGCGCGCGGCCACGATCTACGGCGGTACCGCCGAGGTGCAGCGCAACATCATCGCGCACCGCCTACTGGACCTCCCGAAGGGATGACGGACATGGACGCCGAATCGCTAGGCCTGCTGGAAGAGACGCTGCGCAAGACCATGCTGTCGGCGTCCGGCGCGAAGCTCGACGCCGCGCTGGCCGAACTGGGCTGGGCCGAGATGCTCAGCGACATGCCCGAGGTCGCCATGCCGCTGGTGTTCCGGCTGCTGGGCGAAACCGGTTCACACGCCTCGGTTCTCAACGACGTGCTGCTGGAGACCATCGGCGGGCTGCCGGGCGGCACTCCGCCGATGCCGTATGCGGGTGGTGGCTGGGTCGTGTGGGAGCGCAGAGACAGCACGGACAGCGCAGACAGCGCCAACCCCACGTTGGGCGGGCTGCCGCTGCGCAAGGTGCCTGACGGGCAACTGCTGCGGATCTCGGAGGCCCGCAGGGCCCTGGGCTGGTGGCTCGTCGGCTCGGCACGCGCGATGCTGGCGCTGGCGCGTCAGCACGCGATGGACCGCGTGCAGTTCGGCGCGCCGATCGCGACGTTCCAGGCCGTGCGTCACCGGCTCGCCGAGACGCTCGTGGCCATCGAGGGCGCCGAGGCGACCCTGAGCCAGCCCAACGCCGACAACGTCGACCTCACCTCGCTTTTGGCCAAGGCCGCCGCGGGCAAGGCCGCGCTGACCGCGGCCAGGCACTGCCAGCAGGTGCTGGGCGGCATCGGTTTCACCGCAGAACACGAGTTGCACACCCACGTCGAGCGGGTGCTGGTGCTCGACGGATTGCTGGGCAACGCACGCGAACTCACGCGCAAGGCCGGATCGGGTATGCGCGCCAGGGGCACCGCGCCGCGCATGGCGCAGGTCTAGCTTCACGCCGCAGGCGCCGGGGCATGGCGCCCTACTTGATGTTGGCCTTCATCTCCTCGATGTCGACCAGCACCGGCCAACCGCTGACGCTCAGCGCGTTGCCGTGCCCGGTCTGGTGGATGTCGAAAACCGATTGGATGGCCGCGTAGAAGCCCTGCACGTCGAGTGTCTGGTTCACGGCCCGCTTGGCCTGGCGCAGTGCGAACGACGGCATCGTGGCGATCTGTTCGGCCAGCTCGCGGGTCTGCGCGTCGAGTTCGTCACGCGCGACGACGCGGTTGACCATGCCGGTGCGCTCGGCCTCCTCCGCCGTCAGCGCGCGCCCGGTGAACAGGATCTCCTTGGCCTTGCGCGGGCCGAGTTCCCACGTGTGACCGTGATATTCGACGCCACCGATGCCCATGAGCGCCACCGGGTCGGAGAACAGCGCGTCGTCGGACGCCAGGATCAGATCACACGGCCAGCACAGCAGCAGACCGCCCGAGATGCAGCGCCCCTGGACGGCCGCGATCGACGGCTTGGGCACGTTGCGCCAGCGCAGCGTGTAGTCGAGATAGCGCCTGGCCTCGTGCTGGATGATGAATTCCAGTGAGATCTTCTCGGGCACTTCACCACCGCCACGCAGATCGTGCCCGGCGGAGAAGTGCTTTCCGTTGGCCCGCAGAATGATGACCTTGACCTCGTTGTCCTCGGCGGCCCTGGTCCAGGCCGCGTCGAGTTCGTCGAGCAGTTCGGGGTTCTGCGCGTTGGCGGCCTCGGGGCGGTTGAGCGTGATGGTCGCGATCGAGTCGGCGACGCCGTAGTCGATGTACACGTGAGTCCCTTCGGAGCGCCGGAGGAAGGACGGAATTCGAGACGGAATCAGGAGAAGGCCTTCTTCACGAAGACCTTCTATGATTTCCTCGTTGAGAATACTATTCTCACAGTACGAAAGTTACAATCTCCGACACGTTGGCCGCGAGGGGGTCTGGCACCACAATGGCAAGGCGTTCTCCGGTACAGTCAATCCATGCTCTCCCGACTCGACAAGCATCTGAGCCGTCCGTGACCAGCGCCGGCGAAGAACCCGCATGGAAGCAGCGGGCGGTCGAGCGGTCGATCAAAACCGCGAAGTTGCGCGCCGCCCAGCGAGTACAGCGCTTCCTGGACGCCGCCCAGGCGATCATCATCGAAAAAGGCAGCACCGACTTCACGGTGCAGGAGGTCGTCGACCGCTCCCGGCAGTCACTGCGCAGCTTCTACCTGCAGTTCGACGGTAAGCACGAACTGCTGCTCGCACTCTTCGAGGACGCGCTGAGCCGCTCTGCCGACCAGATCCGCGCCGCGACCGCGAGCCATTCGGACCCATTGGAACGTCTCAAAGTGGCCATCCAGCTGCTGTTCGAGTCGTCCCGGCCGGATCCGGCCGCCAAGCGGCCGCTGTTCACCGACTTCGCACCGCGCCTTCTGGTGTCCCATCCGTCCGAGGTCAAAGTCGCGCACGCGCCGCTGCTGGCCCTGCTCACCGAGTTGATGGAAGAGGCGGGCGAGGCCGGCCTCCTCCGCGAGGGCATCAACCCGAAGCGCATGGCCGCGATGACGATGCAGACCGTCATGTTCGTCGCGCAGTCGAGTGGCGGGGCCGACGAGTCCACGCCCAATCCCATCACGGCCGACGAGGTCTGGGACTTCGTCGCGCACGGCTTCTCAGCCGATCCGCCCGCCTGAGAACCACGTTCTCCGCGCGTCAGAAGCCATTATTCCTTGGGCGTGATGCCGGTCACGGGAATGGTTTCTCCGACCGATCCCTTTCCGCCGCCCGCACAATTTCGACAACGCATGTTGCCATTCTTTTCTGTTGTGCAGTCGCTCAGCATTGCTGAGCATGTGCTGTGAAGCGTCCGTTTCGCTGCTCTGGACAGCGATGCATGAGAACCTGATTCTTGCTGTGAGAGAGCAATAATTCCGAAAACGAGTCTGTCGTTGACACCGTGGGTACGCCGGTGACAGAGTGCTGAGCAGGTGCACAGTTTCGTCGATCGGCACCGGAATACCGAGCTACAGAACAGAGGTAACCAATGTCTGGACGGGTGGAAGGCAAGGTCGCATTCGTCACCGGCGCGGCCCGCGGCCAGGGTCGTAGCCACGCACTGCGGTTGGCGCAGGAAGGCGCCGACATCATCGCCATCGACATCTGCGGCCCCATTCGCCCCGGCGCCGAAACCGCCATCCCGGCATCGACATCCGATGACCTTGCCGAGACCGCGAACCTGGTGAAGGGACTCGACCGCCGCGTCGTCACCGCGGAGGTGGACGTGCGCGACGCCGCGGCCATCAAGGCCGCTGTCGACAGCGGTGTCGAGCAGCTCGGCAGGCTCGACATCATCGTCGCCAACGCCGGCATCGGCAACGGCGGCGACACCCTCGACCAGACCTCCGAGGAGGACTGGGACGAGATGATCGACATCAATCTGTCCGGTGTCTGGAAGTCTGTGAAAGCCGGTGTCCCCCATATCGTCGCGGGCGGACGCGGCGGGTCGATCGTCCTGACCAGTTCGGTAGGCGGGCTGAAGGCCTATCCGCACTGCGGCAACTACGTGGCCGCCAAGCACGGCGTGGTGGGCCTCATGCGGGGCTTCGCAGTGGAACTCGGGCAGCACAACATCCGCGTCAACACCGTGCACCCGACGCACGTCGCCACCCCGATGCTGCACAACGAGGGCACCTTCAAGATGTTCCGTCCCGACCTGGAGAACCCGGGCCCCGACGACATGGCCCCCATCTGCCAGATGTTCCACACGTTGCCCATCCCGTGGGTCGAGCCCATCGACATCAGCAACGCCGTGCTGTTCCTGGCCTCCGACGAGGCCCGTTACATCACGGGCGTGACGTTGCCGGTCGACGCGGGAAGCTGCCTCAAGTAGGGCCGGTCCCTAGCCCGGCCCGAGCGTGGGGGCACCGGTCTGCGGGTGGTGATACCAGCCGCCCGCAGCCTGGGTGCCGCCATCGACATGAAGGGTCTGGCCGGTGATGTAACTCGACATACCCGACGCCAGAAACACTGCCGCCCCGGCCATCTCATCGACATGGCCGGGGCGTTTCATGGGTATCGCATCCCCGCCGGGCTGTCGCCCACCGGACAGCGCCAGCAGACCGTCGGTGACGGTGAGATCGGGCGCGAGCGCGTTGACGCGGATGCCGTACGGCGCGAGCTCGAACGCCGCGGTGAGCGTGTAGTTGATCACGCCGGCCTTGGCCGCCGAGTACGCGGCGTAACGCGGCGCCGCGCGAACACCTTCGATCGACGTGAGATTGATGATGCTGCCAGGCATCTCGGCCGCCACCATATCGCGGGCCACGCGCTGCGTGCACAGCAGCACATGGCGCAGATTCGCCTTGTACAGGGCATCCCAACCGTTCTCGGTCGTCTCCAACAGCGGTGACGCGAACACACCGCCTGCGTTGTTCACCAGGATGCTCACGGTCCCGAGTTCCGAGGTGGTCTGCGCCAGCGCGGCGTCCACCTGATCCGCATCCCGCACGTCGGTCACGATCCCCACACCCCCGACGGCCCGCGCTGCAGCCTCGCAGGTCTCAGGATCGCGCTCCCAGATCGCGACGCGGGCGCCGAAGGCCGCCAAACCCTCGGCGATGCCGCGGCCGATCCCGGCACCACCGCCGGTCACCACCGCCACACGACCGGTCAGCAGGATGTCAGATGGGTTGATGGCCATGGCTTTCGAGCATCGCACGCCCTGACTCAGCGCGTCACGCGTTTGGCGGCACCCGGTTCGGTCCCGATGACCCCGTGCTCGGCCAGCGCCGTGATCTCGTCGTCACCGAGGCCGAGTTTGGCGAGCAACTCGTGGTTGTGCTCCCCCAGCAGCGGCGCGGGCCTGCGATGGAACTCCTTGGGTCCGTTGGCCAGTGAGACGGGCAGGGTGCTGTGCGCGGCGGCCGGGTTCACCGGGTGCCCGACGAACTCGAAGAACCGCCGGTGTCGCAACTGCTCCAGCTCGAGCTGGCGGTGCGGCTGCATGACCTTCGCCACGGGCACACCGGCGGGCCACAGGGTCTCGACGATCTCGTCACCGCTACGTGGTGCGCACCAGGTGGCGAGCTCCTTGTCGATGCGGTCGTGGTGGTCTCGGCGGCCTGCGTGGGTGGACAGCTCGGGATCCGACGCCCACTCCGGGTCGCCGATCACGCGACGCAGAGCCTCCCATTGCGCGTCGGTGCCCACCGCGATCGCGACCCAGCTGTCGTGCCGGCCGAATTCGTCGATGTCGACCGTGCGGTACAACCCCTGCGGCGCCGCGGTGGGCCCGCGGTTGCCGTCGCGCTGCAGCAGCGCACCGTGAGCGGAGAACTCGATCACCTGCTCGGCGGCGATGTGCAGCGCCGCGTCGACCATCGCGGCCTCGATGAGCGTTCCCTGCCCCGTGCGCCGCCGGTGTTCGAGTGCGAGCAGCAGCGCGGTGAGCGCGTGGATGCCCGCGTTGGGATCGCCCACCGAATAGGGCTCGAACGGTGTGCGGTCGCTGAACCCGGTGAGCCAGCTCAGGCCCGAGGCGTCTTCGATGATGTAGGCGAACGCGGGATTGTCGCGCCACGGCCCGTCGAGCCCGAAGCCCGGCATGCGTAGCATGATGATGTCGTCCCGCAGGGCACGCAACGCGGCGTAGTCGAGCCCGATCTGGTCGATGACGCGCGGCGTGAAGTTCTCCACCACCACATCCGACGTCGCGATCAGGCGGCGCAACAGGTCCCGGCCCGGCTCGGTCTGGAAGTCGAGGGTGATGCCCAGCTTGTTGGTGTTGAGCGCGCTGAAGATCGGTGAGCGCTCCCACCACTGCTCCTCGGAGGCGGGGATGCCGGCGATCAGGCGGGTGCCGTCCGGGCGCACCGTGGATTCGACGTGGATGACCTCGGCCCCGAGCATCCCCAGGATGTGCGTGCAGGACGGCCCGGCCCAGAACGTCGTCATGTCGAGCACGCGCAGACCCGAGAACGGCAGGCGGTCACGTGCGGGCGGACCGGCCGGGGCCGGGCGCGGCGCGGGTGCCGCGGCACGGACCGCGTCGGTGTGCTCGCCGAGTTTCGGTGCGGCCGTCGGGGGCCGCAGTGCCACGCCATCGAGCCGGTAGGGATGGTTGGGCGCGGTGAAACCGTCGGGGTGGCGCACGAAACTGCCACGTTCGACGAAATGGTCCATGTGCGTGACGTTCTCGCCGTTGCCCACGGGTGAGTTCGGGATGCGGAATGCCGACGCGAGGTCACGCACGTCCTCGACGCGTTGTTCGCGCAGCCATTCGTAGAGTTCCTCGGCGTGCAGGTTGGCCTGCTCGGTGATGGTCAGTTCGGTGGTCTCGTCGATCCATTCGTTGTGTCCCGACATCGCGCACAGGTCCCACCACTGCTGAGCGGTACCGCATCCGAGTGCCACCAGGCCGTCGGCCGCCTGCGCGACCCCGGGAACGGTGGGACGGCGCTCGGTGCGCCACGGCCTGCCGAGCATCTCGAAATAGGTCACGGGATAGTACGTGAGGCCCAGGATCTGTGATTCGAGCTTCGACAGGTCGATCAGTTCCCCGTGACCGTCACGGTGCCTGCGGGTGAGGAACGACAGCGTCATCGCCGCGGCGTAGGCACCTGTGAGCCATTCACCGACCTGCCCGCCGATCGTGACCGGCGCGCGGTCCTGCACACCCCGGCCGATCCCGATGGCACCGCCGGACCAGGCCTGCAACGTGAACTCGGTGGCGGCCCGGTCGCACCACGGCCCGTCGAGACCGAACGGCGTGATCGCGGTGACCACCAGATGCGGATACCGCTCGTACAGTTCGCGCGGCGAGACGTTCTGTGCCAACGCCGATTCCGGTGACCACACCACGGCGTCGGCCGAACCCGCCAGCCGGTCCAACAGGTCGAGATCGTCGTCGAGGCCGGGATCGACCACGACGCTGCGTTTGCCGCCCGCCAGGAAGCCGAACAGCGCACCGTGGCTGCCTGGTTCGATCACCGCGCCCGACGCCGACCATCGCCGCAGTGGATCACCTTCGGGCGCCTCGATCTTCACGACGTCGGCGCCGCCGTCGGCGATGAGCTTGGTGGCGTACGCTCCGGCGATGCCGCTCGTGAGGTCGACGACGATGTAGCCGTCAAGTGGTGCGGTCATGGGCGGTCAGGGTTTCGCCCGGTTCTTCTTGGACAACCGGAACTCGGGTGGGAACCTGCTGTCGTTGTCGTTGACCGCGGCCGACAGGCCGGAGTCGATCGACTCGAACATGTCGAGGTCGTCGTCGCTGTCGTTGGCGACACCGTTGCCCATGGACTCGAAGAATGCGCTGAGCAGGCTGCCCATGTACTCGCCCTGCTGTTGTTTGAAGATCTCGAAGAACATCTTCTGCTGGAACACGGTGTCCACGGGGCGGTTCCGCGCACACGCCGTGGCGTACTTGTCCACCTCGGCCTCGAGCCGGTCGCGCGGCACGACCTTGTTGAGGAAGTTGCAGTCGTACATCTCGGCGGCCGTGAACGGGCGGCCGGTGAAGACCATCTCCTGGAACTTGCGCAGCCCCATCATCTGCACCCACGTCCACATGCGCGGACCCCAGCCGTGGTAGCGGAACGACGGATGCCCGAACAGCGCGTCGTCGCTGGAGATCACGAGATCCGCATCGGCGCATTGGTAGAAGTGCCAGCCGTAGCAGTAGCCCTTGGCCTCGACGATGCTGATCTTCTTGAAGTCCTGCAGCGCGCGGTTGCCGGCCTGCGAGTTGGCGTACCACGCCGAGATCGTGGCGCCGTTGCGGAACGTGCCCCGGGGCGGATACGTGACCTCGCCTACGCCGTCGTCCTCCAGGCGCAGTTCGGCCAGGCGCACCGCGGGATTGTCATTGCCTTCCATGAACTCCGGCAGATCGGCGCCGCTGCCCAGGTTGTCCCCCACCCCGCGGATGACGACGACCTTGACGTCGTTGTCGGCGTTGGCCGCGCGCAGCACGTCGGCGTACCGCAACCGGGCCATCGACGTGGGCGCGTTGAGGAACTCGGGCCGGTTGAACGTGATGGTCGCGATCTTGGTCTCGGGATCCTTGTCGTAGAGGATGATCTCCTCCGGCGTCGGCCGCTCAGCCATGGACAGCCTCTCCGTATACCGGGACGGTGGTCAGCACGTCGGGACCGTCGGCGCCGATGACGACGGCGTCGCGCGTGAACACCGCACCGATGCCGGCCTCCCACACGTAACTGGTGACGGCGAGCACCATGCCCTCCTCGAAACGTTCGCCGTCGGCCGTGGCCCGCAGGGCCGGTGACACCACGGGCGGGTCGAAACCCAACCCGAGGCCGTGCGCGACGGGCATCGCGGGCAGCGGTTCACCCGCCTGCTCGTAGGCGTCGAGCAGCGCGCTGGTGGGCCTGCCGGGGCGGCACGCGCCGGCGAGCCTGTCCCACAGGTCATCCCGTCGCCGGTACAGCGCCCGGACGGCGTCGTTCGGCTCACCCGCGTACAGCGTGCGCGCGACCTCGGCGACGTAGCCGTCGGCCAGCACACCGGCCGAGAGCGCCACCAGGTCCCCGTCACGCACCCGGCCGTCGCCCCCGGCGCGGCGCCACGGATGCTCCTTGGAGGTGACCCACGCCGCGTCCTGCGTCGCCGGTGTGCTGACGCCGCCTGCGGCCTCGGCTTCGAGGATCGCGCCGGAGAGCGCCTGCTCGCTGGTACCCGCGTGGACACCTGCGACACCGGCAGCCAGTCCCTTCTCGGCGATCGACAGCGCCCACCGCAGCGCCTCGATCTCCTCGGGCGTCTTGATGCGGCGGGCATCGCGCATGGCCTGCTCGCCGTCGACGAGTTCGGCCTGCGGGAACGCCACGGGCAGCAGCTTGGCGAATGTCGGTGTCAGGGCGTCGGTTCCGACGCGGCGCGCGGTCGCGGTGCCCTTGATGTTCTGCAGCACCCCGATCAGCGTCATGGGGTTCCAGGCCAGGCCGTAGAGGTTCTCGTGCGGGATCTCCTCGGGGATGCCCTCGTCCCATGTGCTGTTGAGGTGGATCTCACCCGTCTCGCGTACGTAGGTGCAGATGGGCCCGAACGGACGGGTTCCGACAACCCACAGTTGCGGTGCGCCCGAGATGTAGCGGACGTTGGCCTGCCTGCCGAGCACCAGCACATCGAGGTCGTAGGCCTCCATCTGTGCCAGCGCGCGTTCGCGCCGGCTCACGCGCAGCGCCCGGTTGTCGGCCTCGATGTCAATTCCCACTGGACACCTCGTAGGGGTCGTACGGATAAGCGGTCAACGGCATCCAGCCACCCTCGGTGACCACCACGATCTCCTCGCCGCGGTAACCACCCGTGCCGTCCTCCCACACCACGGGTTCGAACACCAGCAGCATGCCGTCGGGGAACACGAAGTTGTCGTCCCACTCCTGGCCCAGATCGGTTCCGATCATGGGCATCTCGGCCGCGCTGGTGCCGATGCCGTGGCCCAGGTAGAAGTGCGGCAGCCACGGTTTCTGCCCACCGGCGGCCTTCGTGGCCGCACGCCCCAGGTCGCCGCACGTGGCACCGGCCTTCGTCACCGACAGCACGGCGTCGACGATCTCACGCCACCTGTCGAACTGGCGCTGCTGCGCGGGCGTGGGATCCTGCCCCACTATCCAGGTGCGGCCGTGGTCGGAGCAGTAACCGTGGTAGGCGATCGACACGTCGGTCCACAACACGTCGCCGTGGCGCAGTTCGCGTTCGGTGGTCAGCAGCGGCAGCGCGAGATCACCGTGCGTGGTCCACGTGCCGTCGGCGCGCGAGGCGGGCATGACCTGCCAGATCGAGTCGAACATGTTGGTGGTCGCGCCGAGTTCGAAGGCACGGCGGACGAATTCGGCCGACAGGTCGATCTGGCGCACGCCGGGTGCCACCGACTTCTGGATGTCGGCGACGGCCTGCTCGGTGATCTGGGTGGCCCGGCGCAGCGCCGAGATCTGGTCCACGGTCTTGACGATCTTGGCCGCGCCGATGGTCGCCGCCGCGTCGACGGGCGCCTGCGGGAACAGCGCGGTGCCCGCGCGGCGCATCGCGCCGGTGAGTTCGTCGACCGCGATGGTGGCCCCGGCACGCACCAGGCCGGCCAGGATCTTGCCGAACTGCTCGACGCCCTCGTCGAATTCGAGGTAGACGGGCCCGTGCAGGTGGTCGTCGGGCACCCCTGACTCCATGGCCGCACCTTCGCGGAACGGCAGGTACAGGTGCGGGTGCTCGTCGTCGGCGAGGACGACGGCCACGGGTCGTTCGACGTGCGACAGTCCGGCGTCGGCGAGCGGCCAGCTGATCCCGGTCGCGTACATCACGTTGCTGTTGCCCAGCAGGACGAGCACGTCGACACCCTGCTCGGACATCGCCGTGTGCAGCCGCGCCGACACGTCCCGCCGCAACCGCGCGAAGTCCGGTTCGGCCGGGATGTCGAGCCACCTCAGCCCGGTGCGGGCGATCTGGGTGACGCCGCTGTGGGTGAATGTCGTCGCTGGAGTCACTGCAGCCCCAGGAACTTCTGGATGTTGGTGCTCACGATCTTCACGGCGTTCTCCGGGCCGACCGCGTCGACCACGGTGGCCAGCGACTTCTCCGAGTATCCGAACGTGGACTCGTTGTGCGGGTAGTCGCTTGACCACATGACGTTGTCGACGCCGATGTCGTCGATGAGCCGCAGACCCAGCGGGTCGACCATGAACGACGCACACATGTGCTTGTTCCAGTAGTGCCGGATGTCGTGCTGCAGTTCGTGGTTGAACATGTGCCGGTAGGAGGCCAACATGTGCTCGGCGTCCTGCAGTGCCGTGGGCACCCACGCGATGCCGCCTTCGAACCAGCCGATCTTGAGCTCGGGATGGCGGTCGAGGATGCCGGAGAACACGTACTTGGCGAACTGCTCGCGGAACGAGTCGACGTTGACCATCATGCCGACCACCACGCTGTTGTTCTCACACGGCGTTTTGGGTGGGGTCTCCCCGATGTGATGGCTGACCGGGATGCCCGACGCCTCGATCTCGTCCCACACGGCATCCATCGCGGTGCTGCCGTAGTCGTAGATGTTGCCCTCGTCGTCCTTACCGGGATTCAGCGGCAGCAAAAACGTCCGCAGGCCAAGGGATTTGAGCTGCTCGAGCGTGCTGCGCGTACCCGACGGATCCCACCAGTTGATCAGGCCGACGCCGTAGAAGTGGCCCTTGGACTCCTCCTGCAGGGCCGCGATGTGCTCGTTGTAGATGCGGAACACGCGCTCGCGGATGGCCTTGTCCGGGTAATGGAACAAGGCGAGTACAGCATTCGGGAACGCGAGTTCCTTGTCGATGCCGTCCTCTTTGAGTTCCCGCACGCGCGCGCTGATGTTGTTGGACGCGGCGCCGGCCAGATCGTCGTACTGCATGAGCACGCGGCCGAAGTCACCTCCGGTCCACGCCTTGCCCTTCATGCCGACCATGTACGCGCCGTCCTCGTACCAGATGCGCGGCGCGGCGCCTTTGAGTTCCTCGGGGAACCGGTCGTAGAAGATGTCGTCGGCAACCGAGATGTGGTTGTCGGCCGAGAAGATCTCGGTGCCGCTGGGAAGACTTGCGAGACCGTCGGGCGACGCGTGGCCTCTGCGGTGTTTGGGAGCGCCGAAACCTTCGGGCGGATAGAGGGTTTGAGTGGCGACGGACATCAGGGTGACTCCAATCTGACTGGTGGGAGGCGTCGCGGATCACCAGGCGACGGGAAGTTCGTACACGCCGTAGGCGAGCCGGTCGTGCTTGAACGGCACTTCCTCGAGCGGGATCGCCAGGCGCAGCGTGGGGATGCGGCGCAGCAGGGTGTGGAACACGATCTGAAGTTCGGCGCGCGCGAGCTGCTGGCCCACGCACTGGTGCCTGCCGTAACCGAAGCCGAGCTGCTGGCCGGCGTCGCGGCTCAGGTCCAGCTTGTCGGGTTCGGGGAACGCCTTGACGTCCCAGTTGGCCGGTACCAGGTCGATGATGATGCCCTCGCCGGCTTTGATGGTCTCGCCGCCGATCTCGATGTCCTCGACCGCGACCCGGCGCTGCCCGGTCTGAATGATCGACAGGTAGCGCATGAGTTCCTCGACCGCGTTGGCGATCACCTTCGGATCCTCGGCATTGCGCAGGAAGTCGGCCTGTTCGGGATTTTCCAGCAGCGCGAGGATGCCGATGCCGATCATGTTGGCCGTGGTCTCGTGCCCGGCGATCAGCAGGCCCGTGCCCAGCTGGGCGGCCTCCTTGACGCTGAGTTCACCGGCCGTGACGCGCTCGGCCAGATCGGACACGGCGTCCTCGGCGGGCTCGGCCTGCTTCTTCTCGATCAGGTCGATCAGATACTGGTGCAGGCTCATCGCGCCCTTCTGCATGGCATCCGCGGCGGCGTAGCGGGCCAGGCCTGCGTTGGCGTGCTCCTGGAAGAACTCGTGGTCCTCGTAAGGCACACCGAGCATTTCGCTGATCACGACCGTGGGCACCGGCAGCGCGAGCTTGTCGACGATGTCGGCCGGTTGCGGTCCGGCGAGGATCTCGTCGATGCACTCGTCGGTGATCTTCTGGATGGCCGGGCGCAACCCCTCGACGCGCCGGAACGTGAACGGCTTCGACAGCATCCGGCGGAACCGGGTGTGTTCCTCGGCGTCCGAGGTGAACACCGAGCGCGGCCGTTTGTCGACCGTGGCCAGCATGTGCTCGTTCCAGTGGGGGAAGCCCGGGCGGCGGTCGTCGACGCTCACCCGGGAATCGGCGAACAGCGCACGTGCCTCCTCGTGGCCGGTGATGAGCCACGGCGTGCTGCCGTCCCAGATGCGCACGCGGGACAGCCCTTTGACCTTGTTCATCTCCAGCATCTGAGGCGGCGGCGCGAACGGGCACGCGGCCGCGCGCTCCATCGGGTACTCGGGGATGTCGGTGGCGCTGGGCTGCGTCAGGGTCTCGGACATATGGCGGTGGTTTCCTCTGCGGGTGAGTCGGTGTCAGTCGTGGATCGAGATGGCCAGGGCCGGGCAGGCCGCAGCGGCGCGGCGGGCGTTGTCTTCCTGGTCGGGGCCGGGGCTCTCGTCGAGCAGCTCCACGACGCCGTCGTCGTCGCGCTGATCGAAAAGCTCACCTGCGTTGAGGACGCACTGTCCCGACGAGACACACTTGTCCTGGTCGACGGAAATTTTCATGCGTTACCGGTCCTCTCCGGTGACCGGCGCCAACCACAGGCCGACGATCGCGTCGATCAGACCCGACGCCGCGCCCTGCCACGACGAGCGCGGCACGGGCGCGCCCTGGGCGAGGGCACGTTCACGATCGGCACAGCTGTGCATCAACAGGTTGCGCGCCATGATGTTGCGTTCGGCCCGGATCTCGGCGGGCAGATCCGGCAGGCAGTTGTTCATCCCCTCGATGACCTGCACCAGCGACGGCGAACTGAGCGCATCGCGCACGATGATGTTGTGGTAGGCCGGATCGGTCATCACCTGTGCCGCGAACCGCGCGTACCACGTCGGATTGCCCAGTGCAGCAAGGTGATCGGTGAGCGGGCGCACCAACGCGCCGACCCAGTCGCGCAGGTCGGTCGAACCCTGGACGGTGTCGACCATCTGCTCGCGCAGGTACTCGATGGGGCCGCGGTGCTTGTGCTCGATGGCCCGCACCAGGTCGGTCTTGGTGCCGAAGTGGTACCCGACCGCGGCGTTGTTGCCCTGTCCGGCGGCCTCGCTGACCTGACGGTTGGACACCGCGAACACGCCGTGTTCGGCATAGAGCCGTTCGGCGGCCTTGAGGATGGCCTCCTGTGTGCTGCTGGCCCGGTCGGCACGCGCGGTCCGGGCCGCTGTCCGACTGGCTGTCCGACTGGCGGTGGTCACCAGCCCAGTGAACCGGGTCACATGCTTTAAGTCAAGCGATTGAATTATGCGAGCCCCTCTCAAACCCGCCGACACTACGGTTCATGGCGTGAAATCGGCATTTTCACAGCAAGATGCGTAGTCTCGGCGCCCCTACCGCTTCTCTTTGCGGACGATGACCTTGCCCGCGACCGTGCCGCCGTCGATCGGCAGGACCGTGCCGGTGACGTAGCGCGAGCGGTCGGTCGCGAAGTACAGCGCGGCCTCGGCGACGTCCTCGACCGTGCCTTCGCGTTTGAGCGGCCGGTCGGCCCGCATCTGGGCCCGGATGTTGGCCTCGAACTCCTCGATGCGCTGCCGGTCCTCCTCCGACGCCGACTTCGCCACGATCGCGGTGCGGATGTTGCCGGGCGCGATCGCGTTGACGCGGATCTCGTGGTGCGCGAGTTCGATTGCCGCCGACTTGGTGAACTGGATGACCGCGGCCTTGGAGGCACGGTACGTCATCACGCCACCGCCGGCCTGGATACCCCCGATCGAGGTGAGGTTGAGGATCGATCCCCCGCCGTTGTCGGCCATGTACCGTGCCGCCTCGCGCGTACCCGCCATGACACCCAGCACGTTGACGCCCATGACCTTGTGGAAGTCGGCCAGGTCGTCGTCGAGGAAACGCCGGTGCATGGTGCCCGAGACGCCGGCGTTGTTGACCATGACGTGCAGTCCGCCGAAGCGTTCGACGCCGGCCGACACCAGCGCGGCGACCTGCTCCTGGTCTGCCACGTCGGTCGTGAGGAACTCGGTGTGCGCGCCGAGTTCCTCGGCGAGTGCGGTGCCGCGGTCCTTGTCGACGTCGCCGATCATCACCTGCGCTCCCTCGGCGACGAACCGGCGGACCAGTCCCTCACCGAGCCCGGATGCGCCTCCGGTGACAACCGCCACCCGCCCGGCCAATTCGCTCATGACACCTCTTTCAGGAAGTCCGACAGCAACCGGTTCACGGTGTCCGGTTGCTCGATCTGTGGGCAGTGCCCCGCGTCGGCGACGACGGTGCTTGTGGCTCCGCTGATCTGGGCCGCGATCTGTGCTGCCCACCCCGACGGCAGCAGCTTGTCCCGCTCTCCTTCGACGATCAGTGCGGGCACGCCGATGCGTTCGTAGGCGCGGGCGCTCGACGGCGTGGCGGGCGGTTCAAGACCTGGGCGACGGAATCTGGCCGCGGCCAAAGCCTCCCACGCACCCGGCGCGATGCTCGACTCATAGCGTCGGCGCACGTAGTCGTCGTCGGCCGGGTACGACGGATCGGCGAACAACGCCGTCACGATGCGTCGCATGCCCTCGAACGTGGCGTCGTAGTCGTACAACGCAGTCATGTGCTCGTTGCGCTGGATCTCGCCGCCACCGCAGATCGCCACGAGCGAGCGCACCGGCAGCAGTGGCGCATCCGAGGTGGTGTCGACCAGCAGGTTGATCGCGCCCATCGAGTTGCCCACGAAATGCGCCGATTTCACGCCCATTTGGGCACAGAACCGCGCGATGTGCCGGATCCGCATGCCGCGGCCGTCGGTGAAGTCGACGACCTTGGCGCTGCCGCCGAACCCCAGCATGTCCGGCGCCAGCACGTGGTGGTCGGCGGCCAGCGCGCCGATGGTGCGTTCCCAGCCGAGTTCGGCGTTGACGCCGAACTCCCCGCCGTGCAGCAGCACCACGGTCTCCCGCGCCGGGTCACCGGCCTCCAGGTATGCGGTGAGGAACCCGTCGACGGTGATGGTCTTGCGTACGAAGTCCACAACCACACGATACTGACGTTTTCCTCGTCGGAGAACACCGTTCTCAACTGTCGAAATAATCGGCTGGGCCGGTGATGGTGATCATTCCGCGGTGGTGCAGGCGGTGATGGTGGGGCCAGACCAGCATCGAGTCAGTGGCAAGTCGCTAATCGACCCTCTGCCGACCGAAGGCCCCGAACTCTTGGCAGATGTCGGCCGCGGCCCGGTCATGTCGCACTGTCCGGCCAGCCGGGTACCGCTGGCTCTGCGGGGGGTGGGGAGTCGAGTAGGCTCGTGACGATATTCGCGCGCACGTCGGCGGCATGAGGCATAACGTCGCGGCACCGTTCTAGCCGCTGGACATAGTCGGGATCTCGAGGCGTGTGGGTGGTATTTCCGAGGTCGCCCCAGTAGTTGTCCGATGAGGCGCCCGTGATCTGCCAGTGGCCGAATACATCACCGATCGGCGCGGGGTTTTTCCCGGTTTGCGGCTGCGTGCTTCCGATAGCTTCGCCGCTGTTTTTGAATTCAATCCGCCACGCCCTTATTGAACGCTCCTCACGCGCCAGCGCATCGGAGGCCTTCTTTAGGTAATCCAGTACCGACGCGTATTTCCCAGGGTTCCGAATGGACGGATGAAATATGTTATAGATCCCGTCACACACGTAAGCGAGGTAGCCGTCTGCAGTCGGAGATAACTCCATGATGTGGAAATATTCGTTGCCGAAAAACGGCCCGTCACCGAAGTTGATATGGTCATCCACAGCGGGCCAAATCCATTGCAGTTGGTAAGGTAGCTCCTGCCATCGCTGATTGCCGTCTCGTGCGTCCCGGCGGTCCGGAATTTCTGGGACGGCGTGCTGAAAACCGGGGTAGGTATCAGCATTTGATTTTGTCATGAATCCAACCCGGTAGGATTCGAGGTAGGCACGCAAGGGGATTGCAGGGCCAGTCAGTAGGTCGATACCCGATTCCACCGTCCATCGGAAGCGGAAGCCGTTCAGCTCATTCGGCCAGTTGGGAAACATCGTTCCAGGCGTCTGCGGCGGAGGGGGCGGCGCGTTGCGGGGCGAACAACTGGCCAGAATCAACGAAATTGCCACAATTATGGCAGGTAGCTTCTTCGCCATTCTTTTATTCGCCGACCTTGGGCGGGGTATGCGGAAGAGTTTCGGTGTACGAAGTGTTCGCTTCCGTCAGATCTGCTCGGATATCTCGGCCTAGGTACTCACCGACCTGGATTCGTGTCTCATCGTTGGATTTGTAGTCGTCATAAGATGGAAACCCGTTGGGAAATGCATTTTGGTCACCATACCCTTGATTGAACAATTGTTGCGCGATACTGTATTGATTTGCATCTGAGTTTTGAATGGGAATATGCGGAATAAGGGGCTCTCCCGGCGCCGCTCCCCCACCGAACATGTCTTTCAAGAGGTTGTCGCCGCCTGGGATTTTGCCGATGGCGTCGAGGACATTACTGACGCCGGGAATGGATCCGCCTGCGGTCTTTAGCGCGTCGTATGCAGCGGATTGCTGTTTGTGGTCTTCGACGGCTTGAGCGTGTTCTGAGGCCGCATGTTGTGCATCAGTCATGCTGGATGCGACAGCGTTGAGTCCTTGAAGTCGGGCATCGGCTTTAAGCGCGTCGACATCGGGCGCGTCATGGTTGGCCAACGAGTCGACATAGTCCTTCTGGAACCCAAGGTGGTTGGCATTCAACTGGTCGCGCAACGTTGACGCGGCGTCGGGATCGGAGCCGAGAACGGCGAGCAGGTCTCGAGTATGTGGCATGTTCGCATCGCTGCCGTCGTCGAGCGGGGTGAATCCGTGAGTGCCGTTGAGGTCGTGTCCCACCATGTCATCGAGGAACGGTGCATTGGCCTCGGCAAGCGCTTGAGCCAGATGGGGATTGGCCTCGCCGAACATTTGGTTACCGCGATATTCGGGGCCGTGACCATCCCACTGATCGCTGGGTAGCAGAGATGTCATGTTGGTGAAGTCTGTGGAATGCTCCGGGTTTGAGATGTATTGGTCGAACGCGTTCACGGTTTCAGCGGCCCTGGTGGCCGCGTCGAGCTGCGTGGTGTCGGTTGCGACGGGTGCCAGTCCTTGCACCAATGTCGACGCTGCTGCGCCACCGTCATCCCAGTGGTGGCGAAGGGCGTTGCTGATGAACTCATTGTTGGGTGATTTGCCGTCGCCGCCGGCTACAAGGTCGTGGACGGCCCAGTGATCGCGCCCGGCGGCCGTCAACATGTCTTTGAGTGCTGGATTTGCCTGCAGCTCCCATGCTTGCTTGTAAGTCCAATCCGGCGCGCCTTTGAGAAGTTGTTCGGTCTGTTTGAGGACGGCCCGGTCTAGATCGGAGCCCTGCATGAACTCGGGGCTGCCCTTCATCATGATGGCCGCGAGGTCTCGACGATCTGCGGCATGGGTGTTGCCCGGATCGGCCGGCAACCCGTCTGCGACGTTCCTGATCCCGGTCGGCAGTCGATCCAATCCGCCCTTCCATTCTGCGCCGGCGGCTTTGACCTTCGAGTCGGACAGCAGTTGCAGACCGTTCATCAGATCCCGGCTCGCACCAGGGTTGGTTTTGTCCAGCGCATCCATCATCACCCGGGCCTGCTGAATGTTCATGCCGTCCATCGACCGGGCCACGGAATCCAGATACTCCAATTGACTGGCTGGCAACACTAGATTGCCGCGCGCCAGCGCATCCAACTGTTGGGGCGTCAACCTGGTGTTGTCCGTCAACCGAGCCAACTCCTCCGGTGTGAGTTCGCCATCCTCTAGCGAGCGCCCGTCTTCGGAACCCTGTTCGGCCGAGGTTTTGGTCACACCGCCTGCTGCGGCGGTCATCACCCGGTTCAGATCACTATCGGCCTCATTGGCGGCGGCGAGCATCGCCACCATGCGGTCTTCCAGGTCGGCGATCTTGTCCCGCAGCGCAGCGACCTCATCCTCGTCCCACCCGGTGGTATCGGGCGGAATAATGGTGTTGGTCTCCAAGTTGACCGACACCCCCGCGGCCGCAGCATCCTCCAGAATGCTTTGCTGCTGGTTTTTGACCGTCCGCACATCCCCGGCCGATTTCCTGGCGGCCATCGCTGTCAACACGTCATTTTGGGCGTCGGTGTCGAGCCCGGCCGCTGTCTTGTCCCCGGATTGTTTGGCGGCGTCACCGGCCTCGCCGCGCCAGTCGGCGCTAGTGTGTGCGTCGCCGATCTCGTCGCCGGCTGTCCGGCTGTGGCGGGCACGCTCGACGAGCGCGTCGGCCACTTCATCAATCTGGCCGGGGTCCCATCGATCGACATCGGCCATGGACAACGTCATGAAATCTAGATTCCCATCGCTGTGGCGGCGGCCTGCACTTCTGCGGCTTCACCCTCATCGGTATCGACATAGCTGGCCACCGCAGTCCGGTAATCACCAGCAAGCCGGACCATCTCGCCATAGTGGGCCGTGGACTGTTCCTGCCACCGTGTGCCCGCACCGGACAGGGCGGCCGCGCTGGTGCCGACCCAACCGGCCGCGGCAGCGGTGATGCGGTCACCGACAGCCGTGTGAGCCGCGCGCAACCCCTCAGCAGCCGCATCAATACGATCGGCGGCCGCCGACACCTTCGTCGGGTCAACCCGCAATTCGTCACCCATCGCGATCCCCCACTCACATGGCACCTGCAGGTTTGCTGACAAAATTACCACCACGCAGAGCACACCGAACGCACCAATCGCGTCCTCGACCTACGCACCAACCACATGCCGAATCACAGATCGACGGGAGTCACGCTGTGCCCGTGCCCGAGTCGGCGTTGCGGGGAGGAGCTGGTGGATCCTGCGCTGACGCCTGGCTTACCAGCCGACAGAAGAGCGCAGTGCTGACACTTAGATAACAGGCATCGGCCCCGGGCACCCGTACACCCTGTCGAACGGGTCTGCTGCACGAACAGGTGACAGTTTCGGTCACGCGGCCTGACTGGCCGGTGTGGTCATGATGGCTTCGAACTCGATGGGGGTCAACCGGTCGAGGCCGGCCTGGCGCCGGCGGCGATG